>Ga0316231_1001022_pt1 | contig 33940 bp, 33 predicted proteins | sample TBH18027metaG_FD_206002 | JGI IMG/M metagenome (GOLD analysis project Ga0316231, IMG submission 206002) | Freshwater microbial communities from Trout Bog Lake, Wisconsin, USA - TBH18027 | ecosystem: Environmental > Aquatic > Freshwater > Lake > Hypolimnion/Profundal zone | place: USA: Wisconsin... | reverse complement strand
GCACAGGCATTTGCTTCCAATGGTGAACTCCTACGTAAGTTAAAACAGGACACGTTAAATGATAAAACAGAACGTCTCGTTACGTTTTTCTCTAACGGTAGCTTTGACGGTATTATTAGCGACTTTGCTAAAACCGTTAAAGGTTAACTACTGAGCGACTTTAGCTACTTTATAGCTCTTAGGTTTTTCGCCCTTAGGGAGTGCTAATAAATCGTAGTCCTTACTACCAGTGATGGTTACGTTCGTAAAAGATCCAACGGGAAGTGATGGGCTAACGTAAACACGGCCATCAATATCAGGTGCATCGGCTTCTGCGCGGGCAACGCCGGTTTCTTCAACTAAAACTTTAAGTATTTTACCAATACTGCGTTCACTGACTTTGGAAGCGATTTCCTTTTGAAGACTCATCAAGCGGCGATAGCGGCGATCTTTTTCGCGAGCATTGACTTGATCTTTCATCTTGGCCGCACGCGTACCATCTTCTTGAGAATAACGGAAAACGCCAAGGCGCTCAAATTCAGTTTCTGTAATAAACGCGGCTAATTCATCTACGTCAGCTTCTAGTTCGCCAGGAAAACCAACAATGAAGGTGGTGCGTACGGCAATACCAGGTATACCTTTTCTGATTCGTTTAATTAAATCGCGAATATAGTCACCACTTGTCTCACGCTGCATAATCGTGAGCATTCTATCGCTGATGTGCTGTAGCGGAATATCAATGTAGCGTGCTACTTTAGGGCATTCAGCTATTGTTTTAATTAATTCATCACTCCAGTGGGCTGGGTGTGTATAGAGTAAACGAATCCAGAAATCACCTTCGATTGCGTTTAGTTCGCGTAAAAGTGTAGTAAGTGCAGTGCCTCGTGATGAATCAACAGGTGTGCGAGGATTAGGTCTTTCTTCCCATGTATCCATGCCGAAGAAAGTCGTATCTTGAGAAATTAAATTAATTTCTTTTACACCGTCATTAACCAATTGTTTTGCTTCAGCGACAACACTTTCAACAGTGCGGCTACGATGACGTCCTCGAATTTGTGGTATAATACAAAAGGTGCAGGGATGATTGCAGCCTTCAGCAATTTTTATGTACGCTGTATGTTTAGGAGTAAGCCTAAAGCGTGGCGTATTGTAATCAGGTATGTAGGTTGATCGAGGAGTAACAAAACTAACAGGACCCTCTTTGGTTGCATGACCTTGAGGTGCTTTATTATCTAGTGATGTAACTTTTGGTTTATTTCCGTAAAGTCCATCAATGATTGGAGCTACTTGGGTGATTTGATCTAGCCCAATAAACGCATCCACTTCAGGAAGATCGCTAGGTAACTCCTTGGAAAAACGCTGGGACATACAGCCAGCGACGATTAATTTTTGGTCCTTACGCGTCTTCTTTAAGCCACGTTGAGCATGTGCTTCTAAAATATGGCTTATGGATTCCTCTTTGGAGGAATCTATAAACGAGCACGTATTTACAATGACCACGTCAGCCTGGTTGGCATCGGGGGTCACTTGCATTCCTGCTTGATGCAGGTGGCCCACCATAATCTCGCTATCTACAAGATTTTTGGCGCAACCAAGCGAAATGAGGCTAACCTTAATCAATTACTTTTTTTTAGCTACTACGTCTTTAGCTTTCTTACGTTTAAGATAGGCTAGGCGACGGCGTTTCTTGATGACCTTGTTGTACTGTTTGCTCATGATTTATTAAATAAAGGGTCTATCTTTATTGCCCTAGCAATTGAGTCAAGCCTCAGGCGCTATCAACTAGGCTAAAGCCTAGATGTTTTGCTAATGCTTGGTGCTTAATACCATAAAATTGGGCTAAAGCACGTATTGTGGGGGCAATTTCGGGCTTTTTAGCTGGTTGCTTGATAGCCGCTATCATGAGGTTCTTAGCCGTGTGCTCGGTTGATATAAACTCAAAAACCTTCGTTTTATACCCTGACCACTCAAGTAGGAGAGCTCTTAGACTGTCAGTTACGAATTCTGCATGGCGTTCTTCAAAAATACCGTGGCGAAGGCTAGCCGCTAACACAGGGGGTGCTTTTAATTGAGGGCGCAACTCTTTTTGACAGCAAGGTGATACAATAATCAGTTTTGCATCTGCTTGTATTGCCTGAGCTAAGGCATCATCTGTAGCTGTATCGCAAGCATGCAGGGCTATGAGGATATCCAAGGACTTTAGCGGCGCACTTGATATAGAGCCTGCTTTGAAATTTAGGAATTCTGACATCCCTGATTTCTGAGCAACTGTATTACATAAAGATACCAGTTCTGGCCTTAGTTCTATTCCAGTAACATGTGCTTTTGATTTGAGTAACTCAGAGACAGCAAAAGTAAGGTATCCTTTTCCTGATCCCATGTCTATAACCGTAAGAGGCTTAGAGGGACTTGAAAGATCAGCTTCACTAATGAGCGTTGTTAGGAGTTCAGAAAATTTTTGTATCTGTTTAAACTTGGAAGCCATTCCTTCTCTCGGGTAACCACTAGAATTGGTAATACCTAATGCTTCAAGCCATTGAGTCTGTGGATTTATCACTCGATTTTTTTCTCGGTCATTGCCTGTGATTGTAGGCCTTTCGAATGCTACTTTCGTTCTCGTTAGACGTGATGTTCCTTCTGGTTTACACTCCAGTTGAAGTGTTTCAGTGGTGGTAAATAAATGTGCATCTAAAAAATCTATTCCTAACAAACGTACAATCGCTTCCTCTGCTTCGTCTTTTGAGAGATTTTTTGTTATATCGTTTGTTTTGTGATGCCATACAAACGATAGCTTGGGACCTGACTTAAGTAATACAGGTCTAATAGATAGCTTTTTAATTGTCTTATCTTCACCTATAAACCGCGATAAAATGAGTTTTTTGAGTACCTCAGTTTTTATCGCTTGTTTTAGCGATTCGATAAAAGAGGTCTTAGGATTCATAGTTTGTTCACTAAGACTTGCATGAGACCTAAGTAAGGTCAACTGGCTGTATACATGCAATTATTCGAAACGAAGGGCTTCAATAGGATCAAGTTTTGCAGCTTTTAAAGCAGGGTAGTAACCAAAAAATACACCAACTGCGCCGCTAAATAAAAACGCAATCATTGAAACAGTGGGAGAGATTACGGTTGGCCAATGATTAAAATGAGAAAGTATTTTGGCTGATAAAATACCAATCGCTATACCGAGAAGTCCTCCGGTTAAGCTAAGTACAACGGATTCAATTAAAAACTGAGCGAGTATATCTGAACCATGTGCACCAACTGCCATGCGGATGCCAATTTCACGGGTTCTCTCAGTAACAGAAACAAGCATAATATTCATGATACCGATTCCACCGACTACGAGAGAAACACACGCTATGGCACCTAATAAAAAGGTCATCGTGCGGGTAGTGGCTGTGGCTGCATCGGCAATTTCTTGTTGGTCACGAACATTGAAATCGTCATCGCGTCCTTCTGCAATGTGGTGTCTAGCGTGCAGTAAGTTAGCAATATCAAGCTCTACAAGTTGAAGGCTCGCGTTTGGAGCTGCCTGTACATTAATAACTGCGAGATAAGTTTGGCGTGAGAACCGTTTCATCGCACTAGTGTAAGGTATTATAACTATGTCGTCTTGGTCGTTACCTTGGATGGAGAAGCCTTTAGTGGTAAGAATTCCAAGTACCTTAAATGGCAAATTTCTAATGCGTATTGTTTTACCTACAGCATCTCCCTCAGGGAATAAATTATTAACGATAGTCTGACCAATGACACACACTTTGGCATCTGATTTTACATCCTGATCTGTAAACATAGCACCTTCACTTAGTGGCCATTGTCTAATCGAAAGGTAGTCTTCACTTTCGCCACGAATACGCGTACCCCAGTTTAATCCGTTGGCGAATACTTGTGCGCCTCCGACTACCTCTGGGCTTACGGCTTGTATATCACGAACTTCAGTCTTAATTGCCTCAGCATCTTTGATATTAAGTGTGCCAGCTCCACCGTAGCCACTACGCTGTCCTCCAGAGTTAATACTTCCTGCAAATACTAATATGATGTTTTGACCTAAACTCGCTACTTGTGCCTCTACTTGAGATTTGGCGCCGTCGCCAATACTAACCATGGCTATGACTGCACCTACTCCTATAATGATTCCTAGTGCAGTTAAAATCGAACGCATTTTATTTCTGCGTAAAGCCCCGAAAGCGACGATAAATGTGGCGATAATATGCATTTATTTTAAGCAGTTAGTTTTGCCGCACTTTCTTGATTTCGGATATGTTTAATTTCTTCTCCAGCAATTAAACGATCTTTAATTTCAATATCACTGACTAATTGTCCGTCACGCAGTACTAGGTTTCTTTTGCAGTAACGAGCGATATCTAGTTCGTGGGTCACCATGATAATAGTGATGCCTTCATTGTTTAATTTTTGAAACACACCCATTACCTCAATTGAGGTTTTTGTGTCTAGATTTCCAGTTGGTTCGTCCGCTAATAAAACCTGTGGTTCGTTAACTAAGGCACGCGCAATCGCTGCACGTTGTTGTTGACCTCCAGAAAGTTGATTAGGTAGGTGGTAAGCCCGCTCATGTAGGCCTACAATTTCTAGGCAGTGCATGGCACGTTCGTGGACTGCCTTTCTAGATAGGTTTCTACTCCCGTATAACATGGGCAACTCTGTATTTTCTAGCGCTGTTGTTCTTGAGAGTAAATTAAAGCCCTGAAATACAAATCCTAATTTCTTATTACGTATGTCAGCAAGTTGATCTCGGTTTAAGCCAGATACATCTACGCCATCAAGTAAGTAGGTTCCAGATGTTGGTCTATCCAAACATCCAAGTAGATTCATCAGTGTAGATTTACCCGAACCGCTAGCTCCCATTAATGCAACAAATTCACCTGGCATTACTTTAATAGAGACTCCACGCACAGCGTGAACCTTAACTTCCTCACCGGAGTCGTATATCTTGTTAATATTATCCAGTTGAACTACAGGTTGCATGATAAGGTGCTTACTAAAGATTAGCGGATGATATTTCCAGCACCACGGTTACCAAATGGACTACTTGATGAAGTGGAGTTTGTTTGTAAAGCACCTGTGATTAAGACGTCTCCTGGGTTAATTCCATCAGCAATTTCCGTTTGGGCTCCGTCTGTAATTCCTAGTTTTACAACAACTGCCTCTGGGTGAGCATTTAAATCTCCATTTGGCAAACGGTAGATCGTGCGGTAAACAGGAGCGTCTGCAGCTGCGCCTCCTTTTCGTATAGCACTACCTGATAAACCTTCTGGGAGTTCTATACCACGTTGTTTTGCTAGCGTAATTAATTTTTCTCTCACTTGAGGAGAAGGTGGTCCACCACTGCGATCGTAACCAGCATCTTGCATGAGCTGTAAGAATGCTTTTCTACGTTCTTCAGGGCTTAATGTTTTTGCTGACTGAGGGTCATTGGTTGAAGCATCTTTTTGCGCTTTAACAACGAGGTATTGCAAATTATCTGGCATTCTAAAACGAAGACTTGAGTTTGGTATGCGAACAACGTTGTTACGATGCGCTACAATAATAGATACGGTAGCAGTCATTCCTGGTTTTAACTTTAGGTCATTATTTTCTACAGAAATCATGACATCGTAAGTAACCACATTTTGAATTGTTGTTGTGGAGTTTCTAACAAGAAATACTTTGCCGTGAAATTGTGTATTAGGATATGCGTCGACTAAGAAAATTACGTTTTGTCCTTCACGAACTGCGCCTACATCTGCCTCAGATACAGCAGCATCGATTTGCATTTTTGTTAAATCATTCGCAATTTCAAATAGGGTAGGTGAGCTTAAGGAAGCTGCTACTGAGTTGCCTACGTCAATAAGTCGATTGATAACTACTCCATCGATAGGAGAGAGTATTTTGCAGTAAGATAAATTAGCCTTCGCTGTATCGACAGTACCTTGGGTGATTTCTACTTGTGCTCGAGATTCGTCAAATAAAGCTGCCTGAGTGTCGTAGTCTGCTTTTGAAATTAAATTTTTATCAAGCAGTTCTTTGTAACGCTTAAGCTGGATTCCCTGTAGGGTATTATTGGCTTTTGCGTTGAGTAAATTTGCTTCTGCTGAACGTAGCGCTGCTTCATAATTCACAGGAAGTAAAGTGGCGAGTAACTGATCTTTTTTAACTTTCTGATTATAATCGGTATAAAGCCCGTTTACTAAACCTGAAATTTGACTGCTAACCATGACATCTAGAAAAGGTTTTAGTGTGCCTGTTGCAGTAACTGTTTCAGTCAAATCACCTTTGTCTGCTGTAGCTGTGTAATACTGAGGCGGGGTAGGTTTTGATGATTCCCAAAAGTACCAGCCTGCGAACGAAACTATAGCTACGCATAGAGAAACTATAATGATAGATTTTAAACTTTTTGAAGTAGACATACTTTGGGATTAAAAGACTTAAAGATGAAATACTGACCGCGACTAGGGCGCTCTAAATTTCCTAACGCTCTCTAAGACGCTAAATGTGTCAAAAGGTGACACTAAACTTTATAAGCCTTTTTTAGAGCAATAGCTACGTCGGGTGGTACAAAATGCTTAACATCGCCGCCGTATTTAGCGACCTGTTTCACTAAACTTGAGCTCGTATAGCTGAATTGTTCGTTAGGCATGACGAACAGAGTCTCAAGCTTTGGCTCAAGGTGTCGGTTCATTAACGCCATATTAAATTCAAACTCAAAGTCGGATAAGGCACGTAGACCACGAATAATTGCGTCTGCTTTAAGGTCTCTAGCTAAGTCGACAAGTAAGCCAGTAAAGCCAACAACCTTTACGTTTTTAAACTGAGCTACATTGTTTTGAACTAAGGAGAATCGCTCTTCACTACTAAAGATAGGTTCCTTTCCTGCATTTGCTGCTATGGCTATAGTAACCCGATCAAATAATTTAGCTGCGCGTGAAAGTACATCGAGATGCCCGTAGGTAATCGGGTCAAAAGTTCCAGGGTAGATGCAATGTTTCATGCGACAATCTAATCAGAGCAGAAACTTCAGCATTTCGCAACTCTGCACTGTAGTGTTATTGACGGTGTCTTTTTAGGTGGTATTGTTGAGTTAGTCGTTAACTTAATGAACTTGCCCAACTTGATCACGCTTTCGCGTATACCGCTTATGTTTATTATAGCGGTTCTTATGTATTGTGAGTGGGTAGGTTCAGCGACACTTGCTTTTTGTTTATTTTTGATCGCTGCAGTTGGTGATTGGCTTGACGGGTACCTTGCGCGTATGTGGGGACAAGTAACAACTTTTGGTAAACTCATGGATGCACTCACCGACAAAATAATGGTGATGGGGTTGATTATATCTCTGGTTGGATGCTCACAATTCTACTCAAGCCCAAAGCATGAAATAGCTATCGCTATTACACTTATCACATTATGCCGAGAATTTATGGTTACAGGCATGCGAATGGTTGCTGCAGCCAAGGGAGTTATTGTTTCAGCTGATAGCGGAGGGAAAAGTAAAACATTAACACAATTAATTGCTATTGGTTTCTTACTTGGCGCACCAATGTTAAGCCGTGATCTTGCTTATATCATCGGTAAAAACTGTGATTGGAGTGCGCATATCGTTCAGCAGGTCGGCGAATATATTTTTATACTTGGGACAGCACTCGCGGTTTGGTCTGGCTGGCGCTACATATCAAAATTTAGAAACGTCTTCTTTAATGCTTAAAAGTCATGAAGCTTTCGCATCCTTCATGGCCTAAATTTATTCCAACGCCTCTTGTATTAAGCGTTGCTCGATTAGGACCCATTGGAAGTAAATTGCCTGCTCCTGGTACGTGGGGATCACTTGTTGGTATCGCTTATTTCGTACTATGTTTTGAAAGCGCCAGTTTAAGTGAAATACTTTTTTATACAGCAATCATTTCCTATCTCGCAGTAGGTCTTTGCGGTGAGGCTGAAGTGCGGCTTGGTAAAACTGATCCCGGAGAAGTTATACTTGATGAGTTTGTAGCTATGCCGCTTGTGTTTCTCGGGTATCCTATACTTCGTACTTCATTCTCAGAGTGGTTTCTACTCTTACTAGGATTTGTTCTCTTTCGTATCTTTGATATCTTAAAACCGTTTGGTATTAAAAAACTACAACGATTGAACGCGGGCTGGGGTGTCGTTGTAGATGATTTAGTAGCAGCATTAGCTGCATGTATAGTCCTACACTTGCTTAGAATTTTATTTCCTCATTAAGATAATAAAAAGTAACGTATGGCAGCGTGGTAGCCTTCAAGCCCTAAACCACTTATCACTGCAACGCAGGCAGGAGCCGTCAGTGAATTATGTCTAAATTCTTCTCGTTTATAAATATTGGAAATATGTACTTCGATTGCTTTTAGACCAGAGCCAGCTAATGCGTCACGTAGTGCAACACTTGTATGAGTAAAGCCACCTGGATTAATAATGATGCCATCAAATTTAGCTTCAGCGAGTGAAGCTATCTTATCGATTAAAGCACCTTCGTGGTTAGACTGATAAAAACTTAGTTCTACTTTACCTGAAAAAGAGTTGCGCAGTGCTGCCTCTAAGTCAGCGAGAGTTTCTTTGCCGTAAATCTCTGGCTCTCTTTTTCCAAGACGATCGAGATTTGGACCATTAAGTACTGCGAGCTTTTTCATGAAATGTAAGTATCGCTTATTTTCGATAAAATTAAAGCGGATTTTCAGTTCCTATAAATACCCAAGGTAAATTGAACTTATCAGAGAGTATTTTAGCTAGTGCTTGGACTGCATGCACCTCAGTTGCATAGTGGCCGCATAAATAGAGATTGAGCTTTGCTTCTTGAGCTAAGTTAAAGTGTTCTTCGCGAATTTCTCCTGTAATGAGTGTATCAACACCTGCTGCGATTGCTTGAGTGATAGCACTTGAACCACTGCCACTACAAATAGCTACTTCACGAGGGTTTGCGCTACCGTATTCGATGGCGGTTACTTTAGCGTAGTGATTTGAGAGTGCTTTCTTTATCTCTACTTGGCTGTAGCTGTTGTGTGCTATTAGACCAATGTCGCCACCTTCATTCGGATAAAATCCACGACTCGCCTTAAGCCCAAGTTGTTTTGCTATTAAAGCATTGTTTCCAATTTCTTTGTGCGCATCTAAAGGTAGGTGGCTTGAGTAAACTGCGCAGTTACCTGAAATCAGTGTGGATAATCTGTCAAAAACTGGACCTGTAAAAGGACGAGGCATATCCCAAAACATACCATGATGAACGATTAGAAAATCGACTTTCTCGGCTACTGCTTTTTGGAATGGTATTACTCCAGCGTCTACTGCAGCTCCGATTTTAGTTACACTTCCATGATTTGAAAGTTGTAAGCCATTGAAGGCACCTGGTGCATCTTTGAATGCAGCTTTATTTGTAAGGGTATCGCAGTAGGTTACTATTTCCTGCAGGTTTGGCATATGGTTAATATAGTTAAGCAGTCGAGCGTATGACTGGCAAGCGTATCGGCTTTAAGGTTTGCGCATCTATACTAAGCATTGCTATTGCCGTAGGCAGATAGTTTTGTCATGGTCGAGATGTTTTAATGAAGAAAAAGATAAGCCCAGTTAAATTAATAAGTGAGGCCACCAAGAAGTTTTCTAGTCGGCCAAGTTGGGATGAGTATTTCATGGCAACTGCTGTGCTTATGTCTACACGCTCTAATTGTGATCGATTACATGTAGGCTGTGTTATTGTTACTGGTGGTTCACGTAAAAATCGTATTGTTGCTGCTGGCTATAATGGCTACTTGCCTGGTACGCCTCATGTATCTCGCCTAAGGGATGGGCATGAACAAGCAACCGTACACGCTGAACAAAACGCAATCGCTGATGCAGCAAGGAGGGGGATTTCTGTTGAAGGCTGTATAGCCTATGTAACCCACTATCCTTGTATTAATTGCGCCAAAATTTTAGCAGCTGCTGGTATTGCAGAGGTAAAATATCATACCGATTATCATAATGATGTATTGGTTGCTCCACTATTGGCGGATGCTGGTGTTCAGATTTTAAAACTTTAAACGCTGTTATTCTTTTTGATGCGTGAAGGAATTGTACATAACCCAAAGTGTTTAGCAGGATCGCTGCTTATAGCGCATCCCATTCTTAAGGATCCTCATTTTAAGCGTACGGTTGTTTTAATGACTGCTGACTCTGAAGAGGAGGGCTCTCTTGGAATTGTTCTTAATCGTCCATGTGGTAAAACGCTAGGGCAGTTGGGCGGTGAGTTTGCATTCAGTAAGTTATCCTCTGTGCCTGTTTTTACCGGGGGCCCTGTTAATAAAGACCAACTTATTCTTGCTGCTTGGCAGGCTAAATCGACTGGTTTTCAGTTTCATTTAGGCTTAGATCCTGAAAAAGCAGCTGATTTTCTAGGTGAGGAGGATACTTATGTAAGAGCGTATTTAGGGTATTCTGGCTGGAGTAAGGGGCAATTAAAGGGAGAACTTAAGACCCCTACATGGATTATATCGCCAATTCCACCAGATCTTTTCACCTATGATCCCAGTCAGGTATTATGGCGTAAGGTATTGAGGGGTAAGGGGGAAGAATGGCGTCTATTTGCGGAAGAGCCTGAGGATCCGCAGGATAATTAAGGTTATTTTAGGGCATTTTCGTTGACATAGGGGGGGTGGTATCTCTTTTTTGGTACCTTTTATGAAAGTCGTATCTTCGATCAAATCCGCCAAGAAGCGTCACCCTGACTGCCAAGTCGTACGCCGTCGTGGCAAGATCTATGTGATCAACAAAACCGATCCTCGCTACAAAGCGCGGCAAGGTTGATTTAACCAAACTATAAAGCCGTGAAATCCGAAGGTCATCCAACTCTTAATAATGTATGCTTCCTTGATGTGGGAACAGGAAAACGCTTCCTGACTCGCTCAACAATGAAGTCTCCACGTGTCGAAAAAATCGATGGTCAAGATTACTTCGTAGTAATCCGTGATATCTCGATGGACTCACATCCTGCTTATACGGGCGAAAAACGCTTAGTAGATACAGCTGGACGTGTTGAAAAGTTCACAACGAAGTTCAAACGCGTTTCTGCAAAGAAATAATTTGTTCTATCCTTTTCATAAAACCCGCCCATTAAACCGGCGGGTTTTTTTATGAGTACAAAAACTAAAATCATCTGCTTTGATTGTGATAGTACCTTAAGTACGATTGAAGGTATTGATGAGCTAGCACGTGTACGTGGTAGTGACGTATTTAAGCAGGTTGAGGCCATGACGCATCAAGCCATGGATGGTAAAATACCTGTTGAAGAGGTTTTTGGGAAACGACTCGAAATTATTAAGCCTACCCGAAATGATGTCAGTGAGGTAGGACTTCGGTATATTAAAACACAACTCCCAGGTTTGGTAACGTGTTTAGAAGAATTAAAAGTGATGGGGTGGACACCTCTCATTATCAGCGGCGGTTTTAAACAAGCGATAGAGCCACTTGCTCACGTATTAAATATTTCGCGCGTTGAAGCTGTAGATTTATATTTCGACCAAGTTGGAAATTATGCAGGCTTTAATCAAAATTATCCAACGACTCGCTCGGGAGGTAAGCCTATTGTGATCGAGCAGTTAAAAAAAGAATTTAATCCAAGTAAGATTGTTATGATTGGAGACGGCGTGAGTGACCTAGAGACAAAACCTAATGTCGATTTATTTATAGGTTTTGGTGGAGTCGTTTCCCGAGAAAAAGTAAAAAAAGAAGCTCGGTCTTTTATTACCGAGCTGAATGAAGTTCCTTCAGTTATTAAACAAGTCTTAGGGGAATAGTCCGCGACTTTGTTTCGCTTCTGCAACGCGCGAAATGCCTAGAGTGAGGGCTGCAAGTCGCCTGCTGAATTTAAATTTCCGTTTTTGATATTCTACACTCATTTTTGCTTTATCAAGAATTCCGGTAAGTTTACTGAGTACTTCATCTCTACTCCAATAGAAATTTTGTCTATTTTGTAGCCATTCAAAATAGGAGACGATGACACCTCCCGAATTGCAAAGTACATCTGGAATTACTTCGATATCACCGCGCTCTTCTATAATTTTATCTGCAGCGTTTGTTGTCGGTCCGTTAGCAGCTTCGGCAAGTAATTTACACTTTAGTTTTGGTGCATTCACTTCGGTGATTACACGCTCAAGTGCTGCTGGAACAAGAACGGTACAGGGGAGTTCAAGTAGCGCCTCATTACTAATAGGCTCACCGCCATCGAAGTCTTTGAGTACGCGTGCATATTGAAGATAGGAGAGTGCTTTTTTTAGATCGATACCTTTAGGGTTATAGATGCCTCCTGTGTAATCAGAAATTGCAATAATTTTTGCTCCATACTGACTGAGCGCTAAGGCTGCCTCAGATCCAACATTACCAAATCCTTGTATGGCTACCGTAGCTTGGTCGATTGGTAGCTTCATGTCCGTTAGGTAATTTTTTATTAAGTAAGCAACTCCTGCACCGGTTGCTTCACGTCTACCTTCAGAACCACCAACAGACAGTGGTTTACCGGTAACAACAGCCGTAGCTAAGTAACCAACATGGTTTGAATAGGTATCCATCATCCAAGCCATGATTTGTTCATTCGTTCCTACATCAGGTGCAGCGACATCAATATCAGGGCCAAGGAAGTGTATCATCTCCTGCATGTAGCGGCGTGATAGGTGCTCCAATTCGCGCTGCGAGAGGTCACGTGGATTTACGATTACGCCACCTTTAGCTCCACCATAAGGTAAACCCACCAGCGAGCACTTCCAGCTCATCCACATGGATAAGGCGGCTACTTCTCCTAAGGTTACATTCTCATGAAAGCGAATGCCGCCTTTAGCAGGGCCAGTCGAGAGGTTATGCTGAACACGGTAACCCTCAAAGATGGTAACGCTACCATCATCCCTTTTTACAGGAATAGACACGGCAAGACAGCGGCGTGGGTACTTGGTGCGGTCACGTATCGAGTCTGGAAGGTTAATAGCATCAGCAGCACTATCGAATTGCTTACATGCCATGCGGAATACATCGGAATCATAAAGCTGCGAAACAATTGCTTTAGACATAGGGGGTTTCTCCTTAGGTTAACTGTTGCTAATAAGATATTTCTAAAAACAACGATATGCAACGGCCTAAGCACCTATACCGACTCCTATTAGTTATTTAAACAGGAGTGATTATTTTTTCACGTAAAACGAGCTATGTCGTTGACTGTAAGTTAGATATATAACCAAACCAATCGCCAACCAAACAAAAAACCTAATCCATGTAATAATCGTAAGGCCAGTCATAAGGCATAAACAAAGTCCTGCGGATATTAATGGAAAAAGAGGAACAAAGGGCACCCGAAATCCACGGTTAATCTCCGGGCGCTTTTTTCTTAAGATGATTACTCCGATCGAAACTAAAACGAATGCGAACAAAGTACCGATATTGGAAAGGTCTGCTGCGTCTCCAATATCGAGAAGTCCTGCAGGCAGGCCAACTGCAAGTCCTGCAATCCAAGTCGACCAGTGAGGTGTTTGGTATTTTGAGTGAACAGCGCTAAAGAGTTTAGGTAGTAAGCCATCACGAGACATGGCAAACCAAATGCGTGCTTGTCCGTATTGGAATACAAGCAGTGATGAAACCATTCCTGTTAAAGCACCGATCAAAATAATCGATTGGTAGATTGGATTAGCTTTTAAAAAGGCTAATGCATAAGCCACAGGTGCATCCGCTGCAGGTCCTGACTCAAACGTTTGGTAGCGCATCATACCTAGAAGAACTAAAGCCACTCCGACATACAGAAGAGCGCAGATGATTAACGACGCTATAATTCCAAAGGGCACATCGCGTTGAGGATTTTTAGTTTCTTCAGCTGCTGTGGAAACGGAATCAAATCCTATGTAAGTAAAAAAGATAATTGCTCCACCACTGAGTATACCGGAAAAACCAGATGGTGCAAAAGGATGCCAATTAGCCGGGTGAACAAGCATGCCGCCCACAACTAAAAACACCATAATAGCTGCGATCTTAATTAAGACCATGATGTTATTAGCGCGTGCTGACTCTTTAATGCCGCGCACAAGAATAACTGTTAAGATGAAAACAATTAAAAACGCGGGAAAATTAAAATAAGCACCTGTCCATTTACCTTCTGCCCACACGCATGTCGACCAGTGATCGGGTAGTGTAATACCAAATGCAACTAACTGAGCTTTCAGATAACCTGCAAATCCTACAGCAACAGCAACGTTACTAACGGCGTATTCTAGGATGAGATCCCAACCGATAATCCATGCAATGAGTTCACCCAAGGTGGCATAGGTGTAGGTATAGGCACTACCTGCAACCGGAATCATGGAAGCTAGCTCTGCGTAACAAAGTCCTGCAAAACTACACGCAATTGCGACTAAGATAAAAGAAATGGCAATTGCAGGTCCAGCTGCGGGACGACCGTGTTCAAAACTTGTAACCCAGTGGCCTTGTTGGAAAAAATTATAGATTAAATCCATAACAGGCGCATGCATGATGGAGGGAACAGCAAAGTGTTCACCTGCAGCTGCGGTACCTGTTAAGACAAATATTCCTGAGCCAATAATACCTCCAACACCTAAAGCGGTGAGGCTCCATGGGCCTAAGGATTTTTTTAATTTATGACCAACCGCGCTAGAGTCGGCGATGAGGCCTTCAATTGATTTACGAGCAAAGAGTTGGTTAACTTTGTTCGACTTTTGGGGTTCCATATATTGTTTCATAGCCTTGATGAGCCCTATGGAGAGGCAACTACTTTATGCTAAACTCTAGCTCAGTCTTGCCGTATACGGCCAGTCAGTATCCAATTATCTGATGGAACTTAAGAAGCTACAGTCCCTGCTTGTTACTTGGTCGAATATTAATTCGGGAAGTGGAAATATAGAGGGATTAGCTTTAATGCGAAAAGCGCTTATTGAAGCATTCTCAGCGATCAAGGGGGCAGAGATTAAAGAGATCAAGCTCGAGGGAACGCAGGCGCAGGCAGTCTCTATTAGAGTCAGACCAAAAGCTAAACGACAGTTATTATTAAGTGGTCACTATGACACGGTGTTTGAACCAACACACCGGTTCCAAAATGCAGTTTTAAAAAATGTGGATGTACTAAATGGTCCTGGTGTTGCTGATATGAAAGGCGGAATTTTAGTGATGTTAGCAGCATTGCTAGAATTTGAAGCATGTGCCCAAGCATCCTCATTGGGGTATGAAGTACTACTAACGCCAGATGAAGAAACAGGGTCTGTTGCTAGTCGTTCTGTGATTGAAGCAAAAGCTGGATCAAAAGAATTTGAATTTGCTCTTGTTTTTGAACCTGCACGTTCAAACGGTGACTTAGTAAAGTCACGAAAAGGTACAGGAATATTTAAACTAAGTGTATACGGAAAAGCTGCCCACGCAGGACGTGATCCTGCTCAGGGTCGCAATGCTATCCTAGCGCTTTGTGAGTGCTTACCACGTATTAACCAACTCGCAGCAGAATATCCCTCGATTATGGTAAACGTTGGATCAATTCAGGGTGGTGGGGTCGTTAATGTAGTTCCTGATTTTGCAAGTGCTGAGGTAAATATTAGAATCACAAAAAAATCAGATGAAGGCCTAGTTCAAAAACGCTTGAGTGATATTTCAGAATTTATTCATACAAAAGATGGTTACCGGATTGAAATTACAGGTGGATTTAATCGACCACCTAAGGAAAATACACCTAAAGAGGATAGCTTATTTGAAGTATGGAAAGCATGTGCGTCTGAATACAAAGTAGCACTCGATTGGCAACATGTGGGAGGCGGAAGTGATGGAAACTTAATGAGTGCTGTGGGTTTACCTAATTTAGATGGGCTAGGTCCTGTTGGCGATTGTGTGCACAGTGCAGATGAATACATCTACTTGTCTAGTTTAGTTACACGCTCACAGATAGCCGCCGAATTTTTGAAACGCACCGCTTCGGATCAAATCGTCTAGCTTTTACGCCGTGCTTTTTAAATTAAAATCAGATTATAAGCCCATGGGGGATCAACCTGAAGCGATTGAAAAATTAGTGAAATCGCTAAAGGCAGGGAATAAAGATCAGACCTTACTCGGGGTAACTGGATCTGGTAAGACTTTTACCATGGCAAATATTATTGCGCAGCTTGATCGGCCTACCTTGATCATGTCGCATAATAAGACCCTTGCTGCCCAACTTTATTCTGAATTTAAGAATTTCTTTCCTGAGAATGCGGTCGAGTATTTTGTAAGTTATTATGATTACTATCAGCCTGAAGCTTATGTGCCTTCGAGCGATACATTTATTGAGAAAGACTCAGCGATTAATGATGAAATTGATCGCCTGCGTATTTCAGCTACAAGTGCTTTGGTGAGTAGACGAGATGTAATCGTTGTAGCGAGCGTATCATGTATTTACGGCTTAGGCTCACCAGAAGACTTTTCTACGATGCGCATTACACTTAAAAAAGGAGCAACGATGCCTCGAGATAAGTTTCTTGAGCGATTAGTAGAAAATATTTACGAGAGAAATGATTATCAATTAGACCGCGGACGTTTCAGGGTAAGGGGAGATATTGTGGACGTTATGCCTGCGTACCTCGAGCATGGCCTTCGAATTGAATTTTTTGGTGATGAAATTGAAAAGATTACTGAGTTTGAGCCATTGACAGGATCTGTCATGCGTGAACTCGAGGAATTTGATTTATACCCTGCAAATCAGTACGTCACAACGAAAGAGAGACTAATTCCGGCTATTGAAGGAATTAAAAAAGAACTCGAGGAACGTGTCGCTTATTTTGAAAAAAGTGGACGTTATCTTGAAGCGCAGCGTATACGGATGCGTACCCAATATGATTTAGAAATGCTTCAAGAAATGGGATTTTGTAGCGGTATAGAAAACTATTCGCTTCATATGTCAGGTAGGAAGCGTGGAGATAGACCATCCTGCTTAATTGATTTCTTCCCTAAGGATTTTCTTTTGATGGTAGATGAAAGCCATGTTAGTGTGCCTCAAATTGGAGGCATGTACAATGGGGACCAGGCGCGCAAAAAGACGCTTGTTGATTTTGGTTTTAGGTTACCTTCAGCGCTAGATAATAGGCCGCAAAGTTTTGAAGAATTTAGATCAGTAACCGCTCAAACGTTGTATGTTTCGGCAACACCTGGACCTTTTGAATTTGCAAATTCCAAGGTGATTGCAGAGCAAGTTATTCGTCCTACAGGTTTACTCGACCCTATTATCACCCTTAGACCTACGAAAGGTCAGGTTGAGGATTTGATAAGTGAAATAAAAAAAGCGACTGAAAACAAGGAGCGAGTTTTAGTGACTACACTGACAAAACGTTTATCGGAGGATATTACGACTTATCTACGCGAAGCGAAAATTAAAGTGGAATACTTGCACTCAGATATTGACGCCATTGAGCGTGTTGAAATTTTACGCAATCTTAGACTCGGTAATTTTGATGTGCTCGTGGGGATTAACTTACTCAGAGAAGGTTTGGATTTACCTGAGGTTGCACTCGTTGCTATTTTAGATGCGGATAAGGAAGGTTTTTTACGAAGTGAGACAAGTCTTATTCAAACCTCGGGGCGTGCAGCGCGTCATGAGAATGGACGAGTAATTTTTTATGCTGATAAGTTAACCGATTCTATTAAGCGAACAATTGAGGTAACTTCTAAGCGCCGCGAGAAACAGGACGCTTATAATAAAGCGCATAATATTACACCTAGAAGTGTTAAACGTACTGCACAAACGAGCTTGCACGTTTATGATGGAACCGGTGTTAAACCAAGTGAAGAAACTGAATTAACAAGCACGGAAGATGTTGCTGCTGTGATTGCAGAACTTGAAGAGGAGATGCAAGATGCTGCAGCAAAATTGGAGTTTGAAAGGGCAGCTCTGCTTCGCGATCAAATTGATGCGCTTAGGTCAGGAAAGTTTACTAAAATCGCGGCAAAAAAATCTAAACCCAAAGCTAAAGCGATGCGTGGTAAGGATGCATCATCGCCGATATTTTATAAGCCTAGAAAAAAAGGATAATTAAACCCACTCAGGTGGGTTCTGTAGTTCTGGTTTAAGAACTCCGATGCAAGGTAGATTGCGGTAGCGTTCAGCGAAATCTAAACCGTATCCGACAACAAATTTATCTGGAATTTTAAATCCTACAAAATCGGCTTCATAAGGTACTTCACGTCTTCCTTGTTTATCTAGAAGTACACAAACCTTGAGACTTGCTGGATTTAACTTACGAATTAGCCCATCAACTAGGCTGATTGTTTTTCCTGTATCTAAAATATCGTCAATAAGGAGTACGTGTCTTTTAGAAATATCAAGTGTCATGCTGTGCATGATTTGGGGCGTTCCTTGTGAAATCGTTTTTTCCCCGTAACTCGAAATGCGAATGCAGTCTAGTCTTACAGGATTGTCTATTTCACGCATGAGATCTGCAGTAAAAAGAATCGCTCCATTAATTAAGGAAATGATAGTGAATTCTGAGTCTCCGTAATAAGCTTTGAGTTCTTTGCCTAGTCCTTTAACACGCTCTTTAATCTCGTTTTCTGTAAAAAGAATGCTTTCGAGATCGGGGTGTGTTACTTTTTTCTTATCTGTTTTGGCGGGCATGGAATGATTAAAATTAGGCAGACAAAGACAGGCCTTTGATGCAATCTGAATTCACTTAGATTTCAAAGATCGCCTTTAAATGTGAATTTCTATAAGACTTAATAAATCTTTCTTCTATGATATCTATCAAGATAAAGTCGGTTTCAAAGGCTTTTGGTGCTGTAAAAGCACTCGATTCGGTCAGTCTTGAGGTTAATCCTGGGGAATTATTCTTCCTATTAGGTCCTAGTGGGTGCGGTAAGACTACATTACTGCGTTCTTTGGCGGGCTTTTATGTACCAGATCAGGGGGAGATCTATTTTGACTCTGAAAATGTTACAAGTAAGCCGCCACACAAACGTAACACAGCAATGATGTTTCAAAGCTATGCTCTTTGGCCTCATATGACGGTAGCTCAAAATGTAGCCTTTGGTCTTGAGGAAAGGCATATAGATAAAGCTAGCATTAAATCACGTGTAACAGAAACCTTGGTTTCGGTTAGAATGGAGCGCTATGCTGAACGCCTACCTAGTGAACTTTCTGGCGGTCAGCAGCAAAGAGTGGCGCTTGCACGAGCGCTCGTGATTAAACCAAAGTGTTTACTCTTAGATGAACCACTATCTAATTTAGATGCACAACTACGTTCTGAAATGCGTGCTGAGATTCGCCGTGTTACCAAGGAGTTTCAGGTGACAACGGTTTATGTAACCCACGATCAAAAAGAAGCATTATCTGTAGCAGATCGATTGGCTATTATGGATTCGGGTAGGGTATTACAAGTAGGGACTCCTAATCAAATGTACCGCAGGCCTGTTAATTCACAGGTTGCTCGCTTTATTGGAGATACTAATTTTATTAAAGGAAAAGTTACTGAATTAAAGGCAAAGACTGTGGTAGTAGATACAGAACTGGGTGCTTTCGAAGGCGTTGTACCAGAATTGCAGCGTTTGCAGGTAGGGGCTCGCGTTATAATTTCGATAAGGCCGGAAGCATGGATTTTAAAACAAACATCGAATTCTGGTATTAACCACGTGGCTGGTAAACTAGGACAATCCCTTTATTTAGGAGAACTAGCACAACATGAATTTATTTCAGGAGATACCAAATTAAAGTTATTTGAATTTAATCCTAAAACAGAACAGTTATCTAGCGGTTCTGAGTTTTCAGCTTCGGTACAAGTTGAGGACGTTGTTGTGTTAGCTGAATAATCAAAACCATGAAGCGCATCATGTATATAATCGCTCTATTAGGAGTGATTTTAGTGCCGTTTTTGATGCGCTCAGGAGATAAGAATATTGTTTCTACGCAGGTTGATACCCTAGTTATTGTAACACCTCACAATGAAGCTATTAGACATGAATATGCCATCGGCTTTGAGGCTTGGTATAAGGAAAAAACGGGTAGAAGTGTTACTGTTGATTGGCGTGTCTTGGGTGGTACAAGTGAAATTACGCGATATTTAAAGGGGCAATATATCGAGAGTTTTAAAACGCTTTGGACTAAATCAGGAAATACATGGAGTCATGCTATTGAAGCATCGCTATTGTCAGGAAGTAACGTGAGTTCAATAGATAGTGATATATTTAAAGCGCATACTGCATTTTTAAATTCTAAAGCTACTTCTCTAGTAGATATTTATTTTGGTGGTGATGCTTATGATTTTGATGAGATGGCTGTCTCAGGTATGTTGGTTTCAGCTAAAATACGTGATAAATATAAAGATTGGTTTACAGAAAATATAATTCCTCAGTCGTATTCTGGAGAAAAGTATTACGATCCACAGGGTAGATGGTTTGGTTCTGTCATTAGTTGCTATGGTATTTTATATAATAAAGATTGCTTACAGCGTCTTGGGATTTCTTCAGCTCCTGCTGCTTGGTCAGATTTAACTAATCCACGATTTAAGGGTCAGATTGCTTTATGCGATCCTACTCGTAGTGGCTCTATGGCCACAGCTTTTGAAAATATTATTCAGCAGCAAATGCAGCTATGTAGCGAAAATCGTAGTGCTCATGACTCAGAACAAGATGTCGTGGCAAAGGGGTGGATATCTGGTCTAAAACTTATTCAAGGTATAGCAAGTAATGCTCGTTATTTTACTGGTACGTCTCAAAAGGTTCCGATTGATGTTGCTGCAGGGGATTGCGCTGCAGGGCTAGTGATAGATTTTTATGGTGGTCAACAAATTGAAGCTTTGGAAAGAAGGACGAGGTCTAATAGGCTTGGATTAGTTTTACCTAAGGGAGGAACGGCTTACTCTGTGGATCCTGTTGGTATTCTTCGCGGAGCGCCACATCAGGAAATAGCAGAATTATTTTTAGAATATGCTCTATCCTCAGAGGGACAGGCTTTATGGGCGTTAAAGAAAGGCTCTCAATATGGACCTAAGGATTATTCCTTAAGACGTATGCCTATTCGTAAAGATTTTTACTCCGATCCACGGTTTAGTATGAGTAGATCTGATCCAAGTATTAATCCCTTTTCAGACGCTCAAGTTTTAATCTATCACCCTGAGAGAACAGCCGACTTATTTAGAGAAATTGCATTTATAACTAAAGTTATGTGCATGGATAACCACGAGTTATTAGTAAGGGCGATGGATACAGCGTTAAAAGCGCCGGAGCCATATCGTTCACGTGCCTTATATCACATTCAGTCGTTTAATAGAGTAGATTATACCAATGTAATATCTTATATATCACCGCGACTTGAATCAAAAAATAAGACAGATGAAGTCTTACTTGAGTCGGAGCTTGGCGCTTATTTTAGAAATCAATATACAGAAGCAATCCGTATTGCTTCACGTAAAGACTGATACGTTTACAAGTGAGCGATTGTTTTCGCTACGAGAGCTGGATCTTTTGCTTTAAAGAATGAAGTACCGATAACAAACGTATCTGTACCAGCTGCGTGACATTCTTTAGCATTCACCGTATCTATACCACCATCTACTTCAAGACGGTAGGTGTAGTTCTTTTGATTTCTTAGTGCATTAAGTGCGGCTATTTTAGAAATCATTTCTTTTCTAAACGCCTGACCACCGAAGCCAGGTTGCACAGTCATTACAAGAACGATATCTACAAGGCTTAACAGATGAAATACGGATTCAGCAGGCGTTGCTGGATTAAGTACAATACCACATTTACATCCCAGTGCTCTGATCTGCTTAAGTGTAGCTGCGTGGTCATAACTAGGCTCAATATGAATTGTGATTTGGTCAGCGCCTGCTTTTGCAAATGCCTCAATATATTTATGAGGCTCGGAGAGCATTAAATGCGTGTCGAAAAATAGCTTACTTCCAGCACGTCTTAATGCCGCAAGCGTTTCTGGGCCAAAAGTTAAATTAGGAACAAAGTGCCCGTCCATAATATCCAGATGTAGCCACTCAATACCTAATGATGAAACAAATGCTGCACTTGATCCAAGATTTGCGTGATCGCCTGCTAATAACGAAGGAGCTAAAATCGGTTTATGCACGTTTTAAATGCTAAGGATTTTTGATAAATTTACCAGACATCTAGTACTACATGGCTAACTTTATCTGCAAGCTCCTGTGCTAGTATGGGAAGCGTGTTGTATTCTGATTGTTGCTGATCCCCTGGTCCTACAAGTGCAGGAATACCGTTGTCTGTGAAGCTGGAGGCTTCGACAGATACATGTCTATTTTGGAATAAGACAGAGTGGGTGCGATTATCAGAAAGGGCGCACACTGAATCTAAGGTTAGAGTAAATTTACTTGCTAAACCAGTATCTGTTTCGCGCACGGCTGACACGTCACGATGAAATCTAGTGAGTGTAACAGTAAGTGTTACATCTGCAGCTTGGGGTGAATTAACTAAGGTTACTCGGCCATCTTTCTCAAAGGCGCTTCTGAGTTGTTCACTTACGATTGCCTGAGCTTGTTTAAGGGAAGATTTATTACCTACAGGCTCAATGTAGATACTCGTGAAAGTTAGTTTCCCTTCAGTCCCTAATGAATAGTGAGAACAGCTTGTTGTAAGTAAGCAGATAAAAAGAAGGCTCGTAGCTAGGCCTGTAGCTATGGCTTTCATAAAAAATCAAAAGAAAAAGAATTTCTTTTTAGCAGGTGTCGTAGATGTGCCATTCGCTACCTTTGACGCTTTAGCATCAACTTCGACGAGTTTTGCACGTGCAGCTTTTGCTACGTCAGAATTTGGATAAGAGGTGATTGCTTCGTTGTAGAATACACGAGCAGCTGTGTAGTTATCACGTTTGTAAAAATAGAAGTCACCGATCTTAACTTTACTTTCGGCTAACATCTTTTTCATGTCATCGAGATTTTTAGCAGCATCTGCAATCTTAGCGTCGCTTGGAAATAGAAGCATGAAGTCCTCACTGTAGGTGATTGCTTGCTTGGTTTCGCCTTGATCGTAATAAGCACCTTCAACGAGTGACGCGTGTAGTTTCGCAAGACGAAGGTAAGCATCTGGAGCTAATACGCTTGTGCCGTAGTTATTAATGAGGCGATCAAGTGCATCAACTGCTTCATCTGTATTTCCTAAATATTCATGGCCACGTGCTACATTCATCAATGCTAGCGGAGCATAGTCACTGTATGGAGCATTTTGGATAATTTGTTCGAAAAAGCCAATACCGCGCTCACGATTAGTGAATCCTGGAAAGCCTAGCCATAGACGGGTGCGTGCTCCGTCAAGTACCGCACTCGCAATCTTATATTCTTCAGCTATGATTTGATTGAAACGTTTAACGTTTGGATAACGGCTAAGAATTGATTGGTAAGCATCGAATGCTTTGTAGACATCTTTTTGTGCTATGCGAACTTGAGCGATTCGGTAGAACGCTTCAGGAGCATAAATAGAGGTAGCGTACTTATCTGTAACTTTCGTGTAAGTTTTAACAGCAGAGCGCCAGCTATGATTTTCCTCAGCTTCACGCGCCTTATTCATTAAGTCTAGGGCATCACGACCTTCCGCACCAGTGAGACCAGAGAGCATGCCACCTTCAATGCGCCAACCGCTTTGAGGTGTCCAAACAAGGTCAGCTTTAAGCGAACCTGTAAAACAGGTGATTAAAGCAAGAATAGCGATTAGGGGGAGCGATTTACGTACGTTCAAAAGAGACATGACTTATTACCAGCGAATCAGGGCGCTACCATAGGTCAAGCCCGCCCCGAAGGCTACAAGGAGTATTAATTCACCTTTTTTGACCTTACCGGCCTTCCTTGCTTCATCCAAGGCAATACCTATGGATGCCGCTGAAGTGTTTCCATACCGGTCAACATTTACGAAAAACCTATCCATAGGCAGTTCCAAATACTGAGAAATGGACTCTATAATGCGAAGATTTGCCTGATGGGGGATCACGAGGGATATCTGATCCGCTTTATAACCATGTTGTTCCAAAATATCCCTGGCAGCCTCATCCATGACCCTTACGGCCAATTTGAAGACTTCTTTACCCTTCATTTTAATGAAATGTTCACCCGATTTGAGGGTTTCTGCTGAGGCAGGCTTATTTGAGCCACCTCCAGGTATATGCAATAAGTCAGCGGAAGCCCCCAAAGCTCCTAGTTTGGTGCCTATAATGCCAATATTGGGTTCTAACGTAGCTCCCAACACGCATGCTCCAGCCCCATCTCCAAATAGAACACAGGTGGTGCGGTCTTTCCAATCAACTACGGACGAGAGTTTTTCTGCTCCAATAACAAGCGCTTTTTTATATCTACCAGTTGAAATCATCGCAGATGCTGTATCTAGGGCGTAAATAAAGCCCGTACAGGCAGCATTTAAATCAAAACAGGCAGCAGTGGTAGGTATCGAAAGTTTGTGTTGAATGTGGCAAGCAACCGCAGGCATAGGAGCATCTGGTGTCACAGTTGCAACAATCACTAAATCTATGTCAGATGCGCTTAAATGGGCATCTTCAAGGGCGCGTTTAGCAGCCTCAGCGCCCATATCAGAAACTGACTCATTTTCACCTGCGATTCTACGTTCTTTAATACCACTGCGAGTAAAAATCCATTCATCAGACGTATCTACCATCTTGGAAAGTTCTTCATTGGTAAGAACGCGTTTAGGTGTGTAAGAACCTGTTCCAAGTATAATTGTAGACGAAGAAGACATATAAGCGCCAAGTAGGTTATTAAACCTCTAACTTGGGTTGGATTAACAGATTCGCTTTTTCTATGTCTGCTACAGCGAGGTGATTCATATCTGCCTCTATAATTTGTGCTGCTGCAAATATTGCACTACGAATAGCGCGGCGATTAGAGGAGCCATGCGCTTTAAAAATATTTCCATTTAATCCAAGTAGTGGTGCACCTGAATAACGTTCCGGGCTAATACGATTTTTAACTGCTTTGTAAGCTCCTTTTGAGAGTAGGGCGCCCGTAGCACGCAAGGGGTTCGCTTTGAGCTCTTCTTTAAGCATATCCGTAAAGAAATGAACTAACGATTCCCAACTCTTTAGCATGATGTTTCCAACAAAACCGTCACAAACTACAACATCAACATGTTCAGCAAAAACGTGAAAACCTTCAATTGGACCTGCGTAATTAATAATATGATCTATTTTTTTAAGTAAGGCGTTTGTCTCGGTTATAAGAGCATTACCTTTACCTTCTTCAGTTCCGATAGTGAGTAAACCTACTTTGGGAGAAGCAATTCCAAGCATCACTTTGCAGAAGTGGCTTGCAAGAATTGCGTTGTGAACCAAGTGCTCCGCTTTTGCTTCTGGATTAGCGCCTGCATCAACTAATATAAAATGGCCACCTTTGCGGGGTACTATTGCACCAAGGGCAGGGCGAGAGACGCCTTCTAGTGTTCTTAGTTTTAAGGTGCCACCAGCCATGAGTGCACCCGTATTACCACAGCTTACAACGCATGCAGCTTCTCCTGATTTAACAAGCTCGATGGCCCGAACCATGGAGGCATCTTTTTTTTGCTTAAGCCCAGCCAAGGGCTTATCCTCCATTGTGATTACTTCACTGGCGTGAAAGAGCCGGGTATGATCATTTAATTCAATACCTGCCTGAGATAATAGAGGCCTAAGTATTGTTTCATCGCCAACAAGTATTAGCGGATTGAGGTTTTTATTAGCCTTAAGAGCTAAGGCTACTGCAGCAACCATCTCAGAGGGGCCTAAATCGCCCCCCATCATATCCACTGCAATCCGTCCGGGTGTTCCGGAAGTCATTGCTATAAATAATTCAGCCGAGTGTGGGCTGAATTAGGTTTCAATATTAAGGACCTGGCGACCACGGTACATACCGGTCTTTGGATTGACGCGGTGAGGTCTGAAAAGTGAGCCATCCGACTTGTCGGTAGCGAACTGAGGAGCTTGGAAAGCGTTGGCAGCACGGCGGTTAGCACTGCGACGTTTTGACTGCTTGCGTTTCGGATTTGCCATGGGAGCGGAGTATTTAAGGTGACCTACTAACCCAAGTTAAAGGTTAGCAGAAGATCGATTTAAAGGGTTCTAAGTATAGGTCTAGGGGCTCTTCGTCAAGCGATAGATTTAAAGATAAAATCACTAAGTTTTAACATTAAGGCCTAGAATCTTAAAATATGCTAAAAATGAAATTGCGACGAGCCTAATGAGAGCCTCAGTTTAGAGGCTTAAATGGATCGTTTAGAAGAACTCACACTAGGCTTAAATCAAGGCAAGAGTCTTGGTGCTCAAGAAGTTGCCCAAGCGTGTGAATTAATAGCTTCTGAGGGTTTAGATCAGCCTAAGGCGGACTTTTTGACAGCTTTGGCAAAAAAGGGCGAGACATCTGAAGAAGTTACTTATTTTGCAAAAGAATTTAGAGCACGTGCAATTGATCCTCAGGTTTCAGAATTTTCTAGTAGAGCGATTGATATAGTAGGAACGGGAGGCGATCACGCCGGAGGCTTTAATGTATCTTCACTTGTAGTCTTAACCTTAGCCTCGGCACAAGTTCCGGTGATGAAACATGGAAACCGTGGTATTACATCCAAATGCGGGAGTGCTGATTTAATTGGTGCGCTTGGATTTAAAATTGATGCACCACGTGAAATTTTAAATAAAGCGCTCCATGAATTAGGGTATGCCTTTTTCTTTGCACCACATTTTCATCCTGCCTTTAAGCATATTGCGCCGGTTAGAAAACAATTAGCAGCACAAGGTCAGCGCACTATTTTTAATATTCTTGGACCTCTTATGAATCCAGGACGTCCTGCTCACATCATGCTTGGCGTCTATGCACTTCCTTGGGTTAAGCGTTTAGCAGCATCCTTAGATGCGCTCGGGATGAGTGCTGGACTCGTTGTTTACGGTGAATTACCAGACTCAAAAGGAACCGATGAATTAACAACTGCATCGCTTAATCATATTCAAGGGGTTGGCCGCTTGAAGACGGTATCGGATATTTGGGATGCTACTACCTTTGGTTTAGAAAAAGCATCATTTGAAGAACTCAAAGGTTCTGATTTAGCAACGAATCTTTCGATTGTAGATTCACTCGTTGCTGGTAACGCTCCTAAAGGTCTTGTGGATACGATTGCTTTAAACGCATCCCTTGGTCTTTGGATTGTTGGAAAGACACGTGATCCTAAAGAGGGATATTTATATGCTAAAGATCTGCTACTGGGTGGAGCTGTAAAAAATAAGATCGAGCAAACCCGCGAATTTTTTCGTTAAACCATGAAACAAAGCTTTTTTGGTACAGACGGAATTCGAGGCGCTTATGGTAGTGAATATATCAATGATTCCTTTGCTTACTCGCTTGGAGAAAGTGTTGCTCAGTGGTTAAGTACAAAAGAAGAGACAAGTCACGTTGTGGTTGTTGGTCGTGATACGCGTCTTTCCGGTGAGAATTTAAGTCATGCACTGATTGCTGGTCTAGATGCTGGGGGTGTGAAAGTTGAGAACCTAGGTGTAGTTCCTACGCCACTGCTTGCTCGTAGTTTACTTTCACCTCGGTACTCACTCGGTATCATGATTACTGCCTCACATAATCCGGCGTCTGATAATGGATTTAAGTGCTTAGGTGTAGGGGGTAAAAAATTATCTACCCAAGATGAAGTCTCTTTGAGCGAAACTCTAAAAACCTTTCTTAAAGAAAAGAAATCAAGTGTAGCAAGTGAACCTACCAAGACTGCTTCATCCTATGTTGCTGACTTAAAAAAAGAATATTTTCTGTCCCTTAAATCAATTATTCCTTCCGGTTTAAAAGGATGGAAAATTTGTGTAGATACAGCAAACGGAGCCACCTGTGAAACGACTCCCGAAGTGCTTAGGCAGCTTGGAGTAGAAGTTATTGCACGAGGTAATACTCCAACGGGATTAAATATTAATTTAGACTGTGGCAGTGAATATCCAAAGCACGTAATGCGGGATGTTGTAGCTAATCAAGCTCAGTTAGGAATTGCGCATGACGGTGACGGCGACCGCTGTATTCTCTGTGATGAAAACGGTGAACAGCTTGATGGAGATGAAATTTTAGCGATACTGGGCACCGATTTACTAAGTCGTGGGGAGCTTTTAAGTAAGACCCTTATTGCTACGGTTCATAGTAACCTAGGATTAGATCAAGCGATTAAAAACGCGGGTGGTGAAGTTGTTCGAACACCGGTTGGGGATCGTCATGTATCAGAAGCTATGAAGCGTCTTGGCTCTAACTTAGGAGGAGAATCCTCGGGGCATATTATTACTCCGCGTATTAGTCCTACGGGTGATGGTGCTTCAGCTGCACTTCATGTGATTTCGGTTATGCAGCGTACGGGGAAAAAACTATCTGAATTGCGCAAGGTCATGGAGCGCTACCCCCAAGCTTATATTGCTTTTTCTGTTAAAGAGAAAAAACCAATACAGGAGCTTAAAAATCTTCAGCAAAAGATAGCAGAAGTAGAGGCCTCTTTAGCGGGTAGAGGAATTGTACTAGTTCGATATTCTGGGACAGAAATGAAACTTCGGCTCATGGTACAAGCGCATGATTTAAAAACAGCCGAAGGAAGTTTAAGTCAGCTCGTTGAGGCTACAAAAAAAGATCTCAACTAAGCGATTACTTCAAGACGGAGTTAATCTTTTTTCCAAGTAAGACGCTAACACCAATAATCGCTAGTGACACAAGGAGCATGGCCCAACTGCCAAGCGCACTTGCAATAAATTTACCATCTCCAAGTAGCTGGAATAATTCCATGATCGCTTTAGTAATAGGGTAAAAGGTTTGCTTCTGAGCTAAAATTAACGAGTCACTGACTTCGAGCATTGCAAACGAGAAGGCAAGTATTGCTCCAGCAATTAAATTAGCTGAGATGAGAGGTAATGTGATTTTAAAAATCACACGTAAGGGTGGACTTCCTAGATTCATCGCTGCTTCTTCGAGTGATTCACTAATATGCTCAAATCCTGCCACAGCGGTTCGAATTACATAAGGTAATCGGCGAATAGAGTAGGCGATGATGAGTAGCAGTGTCGGATCACGTACTGGATTTAAGAAACTAAAAAAAGTGCCATCACGTGCCATAACTAGATAGCCGAAGGCGAGTATTAATCCGGGAACTGCCAGAGGGAGAATTGAAACTAAATCGAGTAATTTTCTACCGGCTATTTTTGATCGAACAATCACGTAAGCAATCGCAACACCTAGGCATAAATCAATGAAGGTGGAGAGGCTTGCGTACTTAAGACTGTTTGCAATCGATGAAGTGGCGAGTGAATGACTCAGTGCTGTTTTGAAATTATCGGTCGTGAACTGATTAGGCAAAACGCTATGATACCAATCCTTTGAGAAGGCGATAAGGACAACGCATACATGTGGTAAGATTGCGAGTGCTGTGACTGTTATAAAGAAAAGAGTTGTTAACCAAGACGTAAGCGGTGAAAGCGGTTTACGTGTGTAACGTGCGCTTGATTTACTCGCGATTACATGGGGAGAATTTCCAAACAGACCCTTACCAATGCTATAAAGTCCAAGGCAAGCTGTAAGCATGATAGCAACTAAAGCATAAGGATAGGGACTACTGCCTATGTCTGTTAGTCCTTGATAAATTTGAACAGGTGTTACGTTAAAAAAATCGAAAACAAGTGGTGTACCTAAATCCGTGAATGACCAAATAAATACAAGGGTACCGCCAGCAAAGAGTCCTGACTTAATCAGTGGAAGGGTGATACGAAAGAAGCGGCGAAGCCCCGTGCAACCTAAGTTTTCTGCAGCTTCTTCACTTGAAGGATCTATTTGAGATAAACTCGCTGCTGCATTTAAGGTTATTAAAGGATAAAGAGAGAGGGCATCAACCAGTGCTACACCTAGAATTCGATTAGCACCAAGCCAGTCGAAACTCCATGATTGTGGTGCTAAACCCAGCGCAATGATGAGTGAATTGAGGGTTCCTGTTTGTCCTAAGAGTTGACGTATACCGATCGCACCCACAAAGGCTGGAAGGATGAGTGGAACTAAAATGAAACTAGAAAGGAGTTTTCTTCCTCTAAATTCGAATCGTTCAGAAAGGTAGGCAAGTGGTAGACCAATAATCAGTGCGAGGAGTGTTGTTATGCTCGCAATAATAACGGAGTTAAGGAGTGCTTTGAGGTAGAGTGGCTCTCTTAGCAGAGCGTAGAGTGAGCTAAAGGTAAATGTTCCGTCTGAACTGATAAAACCGCCTTTTAAAATCTGGAGCAGTGGCCAGAAAAAGAAGACTGCGAAGAATAACGCAGTAAAAATAAGGACAAAGCGTGCGAAGGCGCGCGACATACTTTATGTACTTTGGCTCTAATCCTTGTGGTACATCAAGACTTTAGCGTAGGGGCTTGAAAGGACACAAAAAAACCTAGGTTTTAAGGCCTAGGTTTAAATTAATAAGAGTAGATAAGCTAATTATGCTGTAACTACGGAAACGCTGCGGTGAACTTTGTCGAATTTAACAACACCGTCTTTGAGAGCAAAGAGTGTCCAATCGCGACCTACACCAACATTCTTACCAGGGTGTAATTTAGTACCGCGTTGGCGTACGATGATGTTGCCGGCAATGATCTTCTCTCCGCCAAACATTTTGATACCAAGACGCTTTGAGTGACTCTCGCGTCCGTTTGTTGATGTTCCCTGACCTTTTTTATGTGCCATGGCAGAATGTCTCCTTAAGCCTTAATAGATTGAATCTTGATTACAGAAAGTTCTTGGCGATGACCTTGTTTGCGTTCGTGACCTTTACGCTTCTTCTTTTTGAAGACGATCACTTTATCGCCACGTTTGTTCTCTAGTACTTTAGCGGAAACGCTAACACCAGTCAGTTTCGGTGTACCGATTCTGAAGTTTGCTCCCTCGCCAGCGGCGAGTACATCGGTGATAGTCACAGTAGAACCTGCTTCCGTATTTGGATAGCGGTTAACGATGAGGACATCCCCTTCGGATACTGTGAACTGCTGGCCTTGTGTTTTGATCGTCGCTTTCATGAGCAAAAGGGAGAAATAAGCAGGGTTGGGAAGACGGACGCAAGGCTTAAGTTCATGTAATTGAACATTAAGTGTTTTTTTTATGCAATTCGTGCATAATTTTGTCATTCAAGAGCTTCCCAAAGAGATTTATACTGACGAAATTGGCTCTCATACGGTTAAATGCCGTAATTCGATATGGGTTCAGCTCTTAGCAATCTTATGACACCTCGCCAGCAGCTGCTCGCGAGAAAGGCACGTTTACAAAAAAGCCTCTATTTAACGACATGGGAATGTCTTATTGCTAAACCTATTGTTACTATCGCTTTACCCATTAACTTATTTGTAACTGCTTTGGTTACAAAAGTTTACCCATTATCGAATCCTATGATAGGGCTCTTTTCAGCCCTACCTTTTGTAGCGAATTTCCTACAATTGGCTGCTTTACCCTTCATTTCGAAGTTTAAGTCATCAAAAAAGCTAACCATCGGCTTTGCCGGGCTAAATGCCCTTACCTGGGTATGGCTAGCACTTATGCTGCCGCATATTCCACGGCATGATCCTAATGCAGCAGGTACATGGTTATGTACCTGGTTTCTTATATCTAGTCTCTGCTGGGCTTTATGCTCTGTAACTTGGAATTCCTGGATTCAAGAATGGTTTCCTTTGGCAATTAGGGGAAAGTATTTCGGTTTTAGAAATGCACTCGGACAATTAGGTACGGTTATCTTCATGCTCGTTATGGGGTATATGCTCTACAAGTGGGATTACTCTGTAGGCGTTTTTCAGGCGATCATTTATGGATCCGTTTTTCTTCGTGTCATTTCGATGATTCTGCAACTGGTATGTCCTGCTGAGCCGCACCGGCATCTTGTTAGTCAGGCGAGTGATTTCACACAGCAAGTTTCTGCGCTTAAGAAGTCACGCTCATTTCTTATTTTTACTCTTTCAGGAATTGTATTCTTTTTCGCGGCCTACTGTTTTGGACCTTTTTATCAAGTGTTCATGACTGAGCACTTAGGACTTTCGGGTTGGGATTTAGGTGTTGTGAATACCTTAACTCAACTTGGGGGTGTTTTATCGCTTCCTGCGTGGGGGCGTTTAATCGATAGGCATGGTAATAAATCAGTGATGGTTTTTTCTCTCGTAATTTGGCAGCTGCAGAATTTTGCATGGTGTTTTTTAGTGCCTCATAATCGCTGGCTTTTATATCCCATGTGGGCGTTTGGTGGAGTAGCGAATGCAGGATTTTTGTTAGGTCAGTTTACGCTCCTTCTAAAATTAATACCTTCGAATGCTAAAGACTTAGCCATTGGTTTTAATCTTGCGGTTACTTCACTCGTGGCAGCAGTTGCTCCAGTGCTGGGAGGTTTTTTAATTAGCTACTTACAAAATAAAACAAACGATGTGTATTTTGCATATCACTTATGTTTTCTGATCCAACCAGTTTTCGCGATTATTAGTGCGATCGTTTTAATCAGTGTAGATGAGAAAGCAGCTAGTCCACTCTCGGAGGTGGTTGATGCGATGCGTGACCTAAGAACCCTCAGTGGAGTTTTAGGACTTAGTTTCTTTGTAGAATTACTTTTCTTTCGCGAGAGAGCTGAAAAATTAAATCGTAAGTAAGGCGTAGCACGAACGTGCTATAACTCCAATTATTTTGCTTTTAAGTTATCTGATTTACTTGGTGCTGGTGGCGTGTAGCGAACGAGATTTGCGGTGCCTGCACCAAATTTAAAATTAACTCTGAAGCGGACAGGTAAAGGGTTTGCGTCTTGTGATATCCAAACGCGTACGGTGGTACCTTTTTTGAACATGCCTTTAGGTGGTGAATGCTCCATTCTTGGTTCTAACACCAGTGTTCTAAATGCACCAAGGGGAGTTTCTATTTCTTCATAATTTAATGCATGAATAGTTAAATCATAGAAATCGTTTTCAAAAAGTACGAGAGCCTCATGCGACTGCCCAGGATAGAGGGTAATATTACGCATGCTTAGCAGGCAGGTTATAAGATCTGTTGGGTAGCCTTCAGGAACAGAGATAGTCTTGGTTGTATCATCCTTGTAGATCGCAGTGTGATCTTTGTAGGAAAATGCAACTGTATGAGACCGTGTTCTTCCACGCGAGTAGCTACTCTCAGCGATGTTCATTAATCTTCCATTTTGAATATCAAAAATGGATTCCGAAGATGCGTTAAATTTGAGTAGGGCGCGCGCTACATTTCGTGTAGCTGTCTCGGTTAATATTGAGAGGCGGGGAGACTGATTTGGTTCTGTTACCGTTTTAGCGCGAATCGTGATAGAGCCAGCGGATGGTATCACAGCCCAATCGACTTTGTACTCAAGTGATTCACCTTCTTTTAATGCCAGGGGAGGTGCTGCAAAAGCTACAGCACATAAAGCTATACTACAAAAAGTGGCTAAAAGTGATCTCACAATGACTAATTTAGACTAACTTCGATGCTCAAAACTTTGCAGAAAGGCAATTGGCAATTTTAGTCGATATGGTTTAGTCTACGTAAGAATGTCTAATCAGGCAGCCACGCATATCCATATCAAAGGTGCTAGGGAGCATAACCTCAAAAATATTGAAGTTCGTATCCCTAAGGGGAAGTTTGTGGTTGTTACTGGACCAAGCGGATCAGGTAAATCCTCGTTAGCGTTTGATACGCTCTACGCTGAAGGACATCGAAAGTACATGGAAAGCTTATCGACTCATGCTAGGCAGATGCTCGATCAGCTTAAAAAACCAGATGTTGATTTTATCCATGGACTATCTCCTGTGTTGGCAATTGAGCAGCGTATCGGAGGTGTTTCTCCACGTACTACAATAGCAACTGTAACAGAGATAGCAGACTATGCACGTTTACTGTGGGCTCTATCAGGAAAAGCGATCTGTCCTAAAGACGGTGGTTTAGTTAAGCAGCGTTCCCTAGATGATAACGTAGAGTTTGTACTGAGTGCCTGTTTGGGAAGAAAAGTTATTTTGATGGCACCTTTCATGACGGCC
>Ga0316231_1001020_pt1 | contig 33960 bp, 20 predicted proteins | sample TBH18027metaG_FD_206002 | JGI IMG/M metagenome (GOLD analysis project Ga0316231, IMG submission 206002) | Freshwater microbial communities from Trout Bog Lake, Wisconsin, USA - TBH18027 | ecosystem: Environmental > Aquatic > Freshwater > Lake > Hypolimnion/Profundal zone | place: USA: Wisconsin... | reverse complement strand
GCAAGTCAGGGCGTGATCGAAACAAACCGGAAACCTCAGCAAAATTTGACATTGCTGTGGCTCACAGAGCCGCGCTCCGAACGTACATCATTGCGCCAGGAGGCGATAATACCGCTGCCAGAAATTAGTGGCTTGCGCGTCGCTGAAATTATAGACGCCGTTAGTGTCGGCAGTATTGGTTTGCAGCGGCTGCCAGACGATGGGAGAAGTGAGATTCGTGGCACCCAACAGAACGCAGGTGCCTCCCACCGCGCCGGTGGCGGTCAGGCTGAGACCGCTGTCGCCCGAGAAACTCAGGCCCGGCAGAATCGCCGGCGGAAGGGTGGTCAGCGCCGATACCAAGATGGCCAATGAAAAATCCTCCACCTCGCCATCCGGCGCCTGGCCCGTGAAGGTGAGATTAGTCGCGCTGCTGAAGCGGAACCGAGCCCAAGTGTTCGTCGTGGCTGCGGCGGCGGCCGGAACGCCCAACGTCAGGATGTTGGTGCCGGCACTCAGCGCTAGATTGGTGAATACTTGCTCCCCGGCGTCCGCCCATGAGCCATTCGTGTTGTAATCAATCCAGCCGCTCAAATAGCCCGCCGCTGACGCCACCACCTGTAGTACCACCGGCCGGCCGGCTTGCAGCGCGGTGGCAAAAACCATGCCGCCCTCGGAAACCGTGTTGGTCCGCGCGTCCGTGCTGGCCGGATTGGTCGCGCCAAGCTGGAAGCCGGGCACGATGAGGTGCCGCGCCCCGTTGCTGACCAGCAAACTCGGATAGGGCGACGGCGCACATCCAAAATTCCGATACAAACTCAGATTGGCCACGCTGCTGGTCAGCGAGCCGGCAACGTTGGTGAGGACGACCGTATAATTGCCTTCGTTGTTTGTTTGGGCGGCGGTGACAATGAGGTTGGTCGCCGAGGCGCCCGCGAGATTCGTTCCGTTAAACTGCCATTGATACGCCGGCGAAGGCGTACCACCGGCGGTGACGCTGAAGGCCGCGTTGCTGTTCACATATATGGTGACGCTTTGCGGCGGCGAGGAAATCTGTGGCAGGGACACCACCACCAGGGTGCCGTTGTTCGTGAGATTGCCGGTGCTCCAGACCAGGTTAGTCGCCAGCGCCGGCAGCATCAGGCTGCCAAATCCGCCGCTGTGGCTGGCGAAACTGAACAGCTGGAAACTGTCGCCCACGGCGAAAGCATTTGTACCGGTATTGGTCACGGTCAGCGAGCCGCCAAAGCCGAGGGCGCCGGTCACAACCAGATGGTCATTAGCCAGCACCCCGCCGTTTTTGCTGACTTTCAAGAGCGTTTTTGAACTGGAGCTCAAGGTCAGATTGGTGTTGAAGGAAAGCATGCCGATCATCGGCCCGGCAGGGCTCGCGTCACCGGGGGCCAGCGTGCCGCCGTTAGCAACTGTGGTGACGCCATTAATCACGCCCACGCCAGTCAGGATGGCGTTGTTGGCCACCGTAACGGTGTTGGTGCCGAGCGAACCGTCCACTTGCAATGTTCCCGCGCTCACGGTCGTCGCACCGGTGTTCGCCCACGCGCCGCTGATGGCCATGATGCCGCTGCCGCTCTTGGTAAAATTGCCGGTGTCACTGGCCGGACCGCTGGCCAGCAAATCCACCGCGCCCGTGCCGCGAGCCACGCTAAAGGTGCCGGCGCTGACAAAATTGATATTTAAACTGATCACGGAAGAATTGGCCGAAGCCAGCGTCGAATATGTGCCGCCGGTGGTGCGGATCTCCCCCGCCCCGCTCACCGTGCCCGCCGTCATGGTCAGGCTGTTGACGTAGTTTTCATGATCGAACTGGAGCGTGCCGCCATTAAGCGTCGCCGGCTCGCCGCCCGAACCGTAGCCAAAGCCGTGGGCCACGGAGAACTCCGCGACGGCGCCGCTGTTGACGGTAAGCGAACCCGAACCGATGCCGCGGTTGGCATACCAGCCGCCGCTGGTGGCGACGAGCCGGCCGCCGTTGACCGTAATGGCGCCGGTGTTGGTGTTCCCGCCGGTAATGGTAAGTGTGCCCGGACCCGTTTTGATGAAACCGCCGCCGTTGAGGGTGGCGCTCAAGTTCTCGCTATCGTTGCACGTGATCGTGGGTGTGCCGGAAAGAATCAGCAGGCTGCCGCCGCTGCTGGAAAGGCTGTACGTACCGCCATTGTTGGCGTTGAAAATCAGATTGCCGGGCGTGACATTGTTCGTCAGCAAGACCGAACAGTTGGTCGAGGCGCCATTGCCAAAAATGACCGGGCTGGTGTCGGCCCAAGTGACGTTGGCCGAGCCGTTCCACCAAGTATTGGCGCTGCCACCCCAATTGCCACTGCCATCCTGCGGACCGGTGGTGGAACCGCCGGCATCCCACCAGCGGGCGGTGCCCGTGCCCAAGGTCGTCGCCGAATTGGTCACGCTCGGCGAGGAACTTCCGTACGCACTGGTCGCCACCACCGAATACGCATACTGAGTGCTGGGCGAAAGGCCCAAATCCAGATAATTCGTGCCCGCGAGCGAGGCAATGGCCGATCCGTTCCGGCTCAGTAGGTAGCCGGTGGCGTTGGTCCCCGCCGGCCAGGCAATACTGATGAGATTGCCGGACAAAGCGACGGGCGTAATGGTGACCGGCGCCGACGGGAGCAAATTCACCGTCACCACCGCGGGCGCGGAACTTTGCGTACCGCCGGCATCATACGTCACTTGCGCGAACACCGTGTAGGTGCCGGCGGGCACATTGTTCCAAACGAAACTGTATGGCGCCGTCGTGGATTGGCCGAGCAACGTCGAGCCACTGTAAAATTGCACGCCGGTGATGCTATGGCCATTGGTGGCCACGCTGGCGGCAAGATTGAGGGTGGCAGGCGCGGCAAATCCCGCGCCGTTGGCGGGCGCGGTCAGACTCACGCCCGGCGGCGTGGCCGCCAGCGACGCGGAGAGGATTTGGCCGATTTGCGCGGCGGTGAGCGTCTGGTTGTAGATGGCCACTTCATCCATCGCGCCGTTGAACCGGCGCGCGTTGCTATTCGGGTCGTAACCCAGATAGGTGCTACCGGCAAAAGCCTGAACGGCATTGGCCACCGCGTTGGTGGCGGCGTGCAGCGTGCCGTTGGTGGCCATGTACATCACGGCTTGAGTGGGAGAAATCGCCAGCGCCACAAACGTCCACTGGTTGGTGGGCGCAATCAGGCCGGAAGGCCAGTTGTAAGTGCTGCTGGAGTTGTTCCAAGTGTACCCCAGTTCGTCGGTGGTACCGGCAAAGTTCATACCGGAGGTGGTGGTGCCGGAGCGGCAAAACACAATCCCCGACCAAGTGTTCTGGGCACCGTTCAGGTTGAGCCATCCGGTGATGGTGACCGCGTTGGTGTTAAGATTCATGGCCGGGACATTGATGTCCGCATCCGTGCCGTCGAATTGAGCCGCGAGATTGTTGGCCTCAAAGCCCGTGAACGGGGAGTTCGTCACGCCCGGCACGCCGAAGACGATGCCACCCTCGCCCGTACCGCTGAAATTGCCCATCGCATCATAAGCCGTGGGTCCGGCGGTCTCATTCAATCGCCAATAGGCGACGGGGTTGTTTGAAAGCACGGCTGCGACCGGCGCGGAGGGCGTTTGCACGGTAAGCGTAGCCGTGGCCATGGCCGTGCCATTCGAGTTGCTCAGCTGCACGGTGTATAGGCCCGACGCGGTCGGCTGCAAGTTGGTCAAGGACAACGTGGCATTGGTCGCGCCAGCCAGGTTCACGTTGTCGAGCTGCCATTGGTAAGCAAAGGGAGCGTTGCCGGTTGGCATGGCGGTCAGCGTCAAGTTCTGCCCGGCATAGACGGTGTCCGTTTGCGGACTCACGGTCACTCCCGGCGGGCCAACAATGTTGCCGGCAATACTGACATTATCGAAGCTCGCCCTGTGGACGTTGGGATTGGAGGACGGCCCGGCAAAGGTGAAGAACCCGGCGTAAAGCGTCGTGCCAAAGTCCGTCAGATTCGTGTTGCCCACCTGAATCCAGGTGACCCCGTCCGCCGAGACAAAACTGGTGAAATTCGTACCGCTAGTCCGGACCAGCTTGAACCACTTGTCCGCAGCGACGCTTCGCGAATAACCGCCGCCGCCGTTAACCATCAATTCATCCTGATAATAGGTGCCGCCATCCACCTGGCCAAAGACCGCGACGAACGGAGCGCTGCCGGACTGGCCCCACGGATAGCCGGGCGTCATGTTGGTGGTGCCCCGCAAAATGATGCCCGCCTGCCAGCCGGTATTGGCCGTGGACCCATCGGGCGCAGCCGCGCTGCTGGTGATGCCTGCGAGCCGTGCAATCAAGGTGCAATTGCCGCTAACCTGCCGGGTCATCAGATTCACGCCGTCGCCAATCATGGAGTAAGTGCCATTGGCGATGCTCGCGCCGCTGGGCAGGTTGTGGTAGAAAATCTGGCCGTATTGCCATGGCGCCACCGTCACATTGGTCGTCGTCACCAAATTCACGGCTGAATCTATTTGGTTGGTGCCATTGTAATTCAGCCGGGCGCGAACGGCATTGTTTGCGTTGGCCCAGAAGAAGGAATTCACGGAGTACGGCGCGGTGGCATCCTGCGCCCAATAGTTGTTGCCCACGTAGAACTGCACTTTGTTAACCGCATTCCCGCTGGCCGTCACGGTGGCGCTCAGCGGCACGCTGGCGTCAGAAAGGGTCGCTCCGTTCGTCGGGGAGGCCAAGCTGACGGACGGTTCGCTGCCGCCGGGGACACGATAGAAGGCCGTGACCGGCACGACAGTTTTGGTAATTCCCGGCCCCTCCCAGGAAAGCGTCAGCGTGTCGAAATAATCGCTGAATAGCGAGGTGGGTTGGACGTCGAAAAAATACTGTACATTCAAGGTGTGGTAGCCGGCCTGCAAACCCAACCAACTGACCTGGTCCGCCGAACTGTGGTCGCCATCCCAGTTGATGACCAACTGCCCGTCCAGGTACAGCTTGCTGCCGTCGCACGAATTCAGGGTGAAAGCATACAGTCCATTGCTGGGCACGTTAAGATACCCAGTGTAATTGAAGGCGTAGCCATTTCGACGCTGCCGGGGCGTGAGATCCAAGCCGCTCACCGCCCCCGAGGAGACCGGCGTCAGCAAGGCAAAGTTGGGCATGGCCGACCAGTTGGTATAGGAATCGCTGGTGTAGCCAGTGGCCGACTGATAATAGGCAAAGTTCAGGCCACTCATCGCGCCCGAAACGGTGGTGGAGGACAGCAGAATGGCATTGGTCACGGTCAGGCTAACCGGGGCATTGGTCTGGTTGAACACGTCAATGATGGTCAGTTGCGGATAGGGCGTGATACCGGCAGGAGTGGTCAGCATCTTCTGTCGCGTTTCCGGCGCGTAGTCAAACGAGCTGGCCACCACGGTACCGGTATAGCTGGCATTGGTATAAACATTGATCTGGTAGGCGAATTGCGGCGAGCTCGTCGCGGGCACCTGCCACTGCACCAGCAACTGCGTGTTGGTCATAGTCGCGCCGTAGTTCGTGACCACAATCGGATCCAAGGGCGGCGTCGCCGGCTGGGTAAGCGTGAAAATCGCGGAAGTCGCATTGCTCGAAGTAATGGTGCCGACGTAGCTGGCATTGTTCTCGCAGGTTTCGTAATAGACGGCGGTGTTCGTTTCAATCAGCCCGACATTTTCATTTCCCCCGCCATGATCATACACCTGAAATTCGGTGGCCGGGCTCCAGACACCGCTGCGATGGTAATAGCAACGGCGGTAGTCGGTTCGTTGCGGCTGGCTTCCGCCGCTGGCGTTTTCTTGAAAGCTATCGCAGCCGGTCAAACCGGTGACGGCAAACGGTAGTTGCACAGTGGCCATGTGGTACCAGACGCCCGCAACCGGATCCCGCAGCCAGGTGCCGGCATAACCCTGATGCGCCGCGCCGCTGGCCGATTGCCAGGTGCGGATGGCCATTCGATACCAGACGTTGGTCTGCCACAACGACCATTTGCCCGGCGACCGGAACAGCGTGCCCTCGCCAATCGTCGGCATCGAAAAGGTGCTGGAGCTGGTGTACACGGAACCGATCGTGTCCGTGATGTTAATGGGATTGCTCAAGGGCCAAAAACTGAAGTTAAACGTCTGTTGGGTGCCCACCGGATTGGGCGAACCGGCGGCGGGCAGCGCCAAGCCGTTGTAAAAATAGCCGCTCACCCCATCCGAGCTAGTCCAGTCATCGTTGATCCAAGTGTTGTAGTAATAGCTGTTCCAATATGGCCAGCGAAGTTCCTTCGTAATGATGTCCGACCCGCTCAAACTGCCGCCGCTGCTAGTGTAAAAATAACCGTATTCGCCGCGGGTGGAGAGCGTGGAGAGGGAAAGGAGGCTGGCGGTGGCGACTAACGCCAGGGTCAGGCGGGACGAGGGCTTGTTCATGCAAATATTCTTCTCAATCGAGCGCAGTGCGTGCCAGTAAAAGCAAGCACCGCGTGTCGGTCAGAATAACTTAACCCGCGTTCGCGCGCCCAGCCATACCACATTAGGGGGAGAAAAACAGCCGCGTAGCGTCAGGCATCCTTGCCTGACGTAGAGGGAGGCATCCCTGCCGCCCGGAAGAGGCTCGGCAGGCATTGCGTCGTCCAAAAATTCCAACGCGCGCCCAGTTACGGGAGCTTTTTTCCACCGGGCTGGGAAGCCCGGCGCTACGGCGGGCAGGAGGCGCGCCGCGACCAATTTGGCTTCCGAAGTTCGTCCAGCGCCGCAGGCGAGAAATCCTGGTAGTCGTCCGAAATAAAACAAAATCAAACTCCGTCAGCGGCATATTTCAGCCGATGTCGCCTGACGGAGCTTGCGGATTCTCGGCGGCGCGCTTCTACAAATATGACGCACCTACGGCGCTGAACTTTTGCCCTGCCTATCGGTTGGGCGGCGGGTCTTGGAGCCGCCACGGCGTCCGCCAGCGTTGACTTGGCGGCGCACTTTGTTAGCGTGTCGCCCATGGCCAGCACAAGGTTTTCCCGGCTCCTCAAGATTCTCGCCAGCGCCGTCACCGACGCGGATGAGATTTTTCAGCTCGAAGGCCGGCTGGAGCGGTTTGTGCATTTCTGGGCGGTGGTCACCCGGCAATTCATCCGCTACCGCTGCTTTGTACGAGCGTCGGCTCTGTCCTATTCCACTCTGCTCGCCCTCATTCCGCTGCTCGTCGTGGCCTTGAACGTAACCAGCAGTTTGCTCAGTACGGAGAACGAGGCCAAGCTGACCCAATTCGTGGAAAAAGCCGTCGCCAGTCTCGCCCCGCCGGCAAATATCCCGGCGACGGTGCTGCCGGCCGGCACCAACTCCGCACCCTCAACCTCCAACTCTCAACCCTCAACCAATTTCGCAAGCGGGTTCACCAACCTCAGCATCATTGCATCCACCACCGTCTCGAACCCGCCGCCGGCCGCCCCACCTGTAACCGCCCTGAATACCCAGACGGAAGTGGCGCAGACCATCCATGATCTCGTCCACAAGGCGAGCAGCGGCACACTGGGAGTCACGGGCCTGATCTTTCTGATTTTCACCGCCATCTCGCTGCTGCGCGGCATTGAGGAAACCTTCAACGATATCTGGGGCGTTACCCGCAGCCGCAACTGGCTGCTGCAAATCATGCTATACTGGACGATCATCTCGCTTGGCCCCATCCTGCTCTCCACGGCGCTGGGGTTGACCGGCACCTTCCGCTTGGAGCACACGCGAAGACTCCTGGAGTCTTCGCCATTCCTCGCGCCGTTCATCAAACACCTGTTGCCCATCGCCATTCTCAGCCTGACCCTCGGATTGTTTTACAAACTCACGCCCAACACCAAGGTGGAACTCCGGCCGGCCATGCTGGGCGGTTTGTGCGCCGGCGCCGCGTGGCATATTTACAATCAACTCGGCTTTGTGCTGGTCGCGCGCGCCATGAGCGCCAGCAAATTTTACGGCAGCGTCTTCCTCATCGTATTGTTGATGGGCGGACTTTACATTTTGTGGCTGATTCTGCTCTTTGGCGCGCAAATCGCCTACGCCTATCAAAACCGCAACGCGTTTCTGCAAGACCGGCTCGCCGAAAATGTGAACCAGCGCGGCCGCGAATTCGTGGCCCTGCGCATCATGATTTTCCTCGGCCAACGATTTCAGGGCGGCCGTCCGCCGGCCACCGTGCCGGAGATTTCCGCGGAACTCGGCGTGCCCAGCCGGCTCACGCAATCCGTGCTGCGCACGCTCGCGGCCACGCGGCTCGTGGCCGAGGTGGCCGGCGCGGAAGCCGCGTTCCTGCCGGCGCGTCCGCTCGAAACCATCAACGCCTACGACATTTTACTCGCTCTCCGCACCGGCACCGGCCAGGAACTGCCCGGGTCCGATTTGCCGGAGCTCGCGGAAATCTACGGCGAGTTTGCCCGAATTGAACAAGCCGAACGCAACGCTGCCGCCGGAGTCACTTTGTTCGCACTGGCCAATCGGATGCCGCCGCGCCTCCGCGGCGACGAAATCGCTACTGCGGCGCAAGCACCCGCCGCACTGGCGGAACCGCAACAAATCGGACCGGAAAAGACGGCTGCAAGTGCACCCGTGGTTGAAAAAGTCGCTGAATCCGAGCCGCTGGAAATTCCAAAACCCACGCCATTTCCAGAAAAAGCAGAACCCCCGGAGCCAGTCGTAGAGGAGAAAGTGCCTCCCCGGCGGGAAATCGCGCGACCCGACGAATACACGGATATACCGCTGTAGCGGCAGACAACCCTGTGCACCGCGCAAGAATAGATTCGGTATTTATGGCTTGGCCGCTGGCGAGGCGCTGGCGACCAGTATGCCCCGCCAATGCGTCGGTAAGGAGTGACCAACGAAGCCAGTAACGAGAGGATCCAGCCAGAAATGCCGGAGTTACTTGTGCACGGCCCTTCAGCACCAAAGGTGCATCTCATACCAGCCTGGGGCAACGCCCCAGGAAATCAGCCGACCATGAATCCAAGGGCTGAAAGTTCGTTTCATTCCCTGGTGCATCGCGCAAACGTATCGTAATCTGATTTCGGGATTTGAATCGCGCCGTTGGCGCTTGGGAGAGTGACGCTTCGATGCCATGCCATGGGGCGTTGCCCCATGCTGGTATGAAACGGGCCTTTGGCCCTATGATCACCATCCAGTTTGCATCGGCAGCCGAATTGCAGATAGCTCGCCAAATACCAGCACACTTTGTTTCTGTTGGCTGAAGCGGCCTGAATGCCGCGCCCTTGGGCACATCACGGCACGCTGGGCCGCATTCCGCCCGGCTCGGTCTTCACCGTGGCCGAGGCGGATGACAAGCCGTCCGCGCTGGCCGTCAGCTTGATTTCGCCCGCATCCCGCGAGGCTTGCACCATGACTTGCGCCAAGCCGTTGAACAAACTGCGCGACCATGGCGAAGCCTGGGGCTGGCCGGTGATCTCCACGTTCACGTCGGGATTCAACCCGCCCGAGCCGCTGTCGTTCTTCACGCCCACCGCGATAACATTGTCGCCCGCATGCAGCGCGCGTTTGATGTCAAACGCCGGCTGCGCCGACCAGTCATGCGATTCGCCCACGCGCTGGTTGTTCACGAACACCCAGCCGTGGTCGTCAATGCACGAGAAACGAATCTGCACGTCAGGGTTCTTCAGGTCGTCTTCGCTCACCTTGACGTGCGCGCGATAAATCGCCGTCTCGTTTTCCTTCAAAAACATGTCGCCGGTGTCGCCGTCCGTCTTGGGCTTGATGGTGCTCCAGGAGGAATCGTCATAGTCCGGCGCATATTCCGGCAGTAGCCGGCCACGGCCGGGCAATTCAGCGAGTTTCCAGCGCCAGTCGTTGACGGCGATGGTGCGCACTGGCAGGGTGGGAATAAACGTATCCGGCTCGTGGCAGCTCGGATCGCCGTTGCCTACCCCGAGAATTTTGCCCGCGCCTTCCGCGGCGAAGGCGATTTTGTTCTGGGCTACGGGCACGAGGCGACCTTGGGCGTCCACGGTGGAAACCGTGAATACGCTCACGTCCTCGCCATTGGCGTTGATGGTGGCCCGATCCGGCGTCAGCCGAATGGCTGCCGCCTCACCGGTCGTCTCCACTTTCGCATTGGCGATGGCGTTGCCGGCCTCGTCAAAGCCTTTCGCGCTCAACGTGCCCGGCGCATACTTGACCTGCCACGTCAATTTCGAGTTCGGCTTCATCGCCTGTTTGCCTTGCGACTGGCCGTTCAGGAACAATTCCACCTGCTTGCAATTGCTCAAGGCGTCCACCCGGATTTCCTGGCCCTCCTTGCCCGGCCAGTTCCAGTGCGGCAGCAGGTGCAGCACGGGGTTGGTGGTCCACCAAGATTGGTAATAATAAAAATTGTCCTTGGGAAAACCGCACACGTCGAGGATGCCGAAATGCGAATTGACGCATGGCCACGCGTAAGGCGTGGGTTCGCCGCGATAATCGAAACCCGTCCACACAAATCCGCCGCTCAGCCACGGGCGATCGGCGAAAAAGCTCCACCAGCGCTCGGCCGTGTGCGCCCAACTCGGGGCATTTACATCGTAGGCGCTTACGTAGCCGCGCTCTTTGTCATTCTCATAAATGCCGCGCGTGCTGACGGTGCTGCCCTGCTCAGTGCCGACTTCCGGTTGCCCGGAATGCTCCGCGTGGTATTTGTCCATATCCTGCCCGATATGATAATTCCAGCCGCGCACCTGGATGACGCCGTTGATGCCCGCAAAGGTGTCGCCTTCCGGCGCGGCATAGGTCACCGGGCGCGTGGGGTCGAGGCGCTGCACATAATCCTGCATCGAGCGCGCGACGTTGCCGCCCTGCGGCGAATCCTGCACGGAAAATTCCTCGTTAGCCACGCTCCAGATCGCGACGCACGCGTGATTGCGGTCGCGGCGGATTTGGTCATCCCACTTCCGGAGATTTTCGGAATCGCTGCCGAGCAGACGGCTCTCGTCCATGATCAACATGCCCAGATGATCACAGGCGTCGAGCAATTCCGGCGTGGGTGGATTGTGCGAGGTGCGGATGGCGTTGCAGCCGAATTCCTTCAGCTTGGCCACGCGGAAATACTGGAGCGCATCCGGCAGCGCCGCGCCGACGCCCGCCATGTCCTGGTGATTGCAGGTGCCGTAAAGTTCGTAATGTTTGCCGTTCAGCAAGAAGCCCTTGTTCTGGTCGAAACCGACGGTGCGAATGCCGAATTCGGTTTCTCTTTGGTCAACGACTTTGCCGTCCACTTTAACGGTCGTGATCAACTTATAAAGTTTGGGTGATTCGGGTGACCAAAGTTGGGGAATGTTTAGGGCAATTTCCCTGCGGAATTCTGTTTTCGAGCCAGAAGGAATTCCTTCCGTTTCATGCGCACCACCTTCTTCAATGGTTTTGTCATCAGGCTTAATGATACTCCAATTGACTTCCGCTGCACTCTCATCCTTCTGCTTGCTTACCAAGGTGGTACTTAATTGGACCGTGGCCGGCCCTTGCGGGATATTGTTTAAAAACTGGCAATAAACAAACACCCCATCCGGCGCAATGGCCACTGGTCCCGTCTTGTCCAGCCAGACATGGCGGTAGATGCCGGCGCCTTCGTAAAACCAGCCCTCGAACTTCGTCGCATCCACGCGGACCGAAACCACATTCTTGCCGCCAAAGTGTGCCACGTCCGTGATGTCCTCACGGAACGGGTAGTAGCCGCCCTCGTGCCGCTTCACCAGCCAGCCATTAACCCAGACCGTGGCGTCGCGGAACACGCCGTCGAACGTCAGCCAGATGCGCTTGCCGGAATCCTCGGATGGCAAGTCAAACGTGCGGCGATACCAGCCGATGCTGTTCTTTGCATAGCCCGGCCCGACCGGTTTGAAGCCGTGGCTGGTGTCGGAGTTTTTGTCGAACGGCAGTTCGATGGCCCAGTCGTGCGGCAGATTGAGCGAGCGCCAGGACTGGTCGCTGAACTTTTCCGCCGCCGGGCCGGTGCTGGAGCCGGCCTTGTCGAGATGCAGCGCCCCCGGCCAGTCGTCGCCGAGGTGGAACTTCCAGTTGGCGTCCAGCGAGAGATGCTCGCGCGGCGAATCCCCGGCTTGGGCAACGAAGGAATTGAGCATGCAGGCTGCCGCTGCGGCCAGCAGCAGCCGGATGGAAATAAATTGGCGGAATTTCATCCGCCAAATTTGTGCGAGTCCGCGTCACAAGGCAAACTCATTTGCTCACTCTTTAGGGTAATCGCCAGTCGCTAAAAGTTCCATCCGATATAGCAGCCAACGTTCGGCGGAATTTGCCAAAGGAATCGCCGCCGCTTTTGCTCACGCGACTGCCCCACAAAGACGAGCGGATCTTCCTCAGCTCCAAAGCGGTCCTGAAGCCACCGCAAATAAGCAGATCACGTCTGCGTTGCTGACTTTGGCACTCGTCTTGCAACGGAAATCTCCTGGTTTGAATTGCTCCGGATTATTTGTCAGAATCGCAAAATCAAACCATACCCTGTCATGAAAGTATTCCTTTTAGGCATTTTATCCTCCGCCGGCCTTGCGACCGCCGTTTTAGCGGCTCCCGTGCCTCCCTATCCGCACAGCACGGTGATTCGAGAAATGGTCTGGCATTGGGAAAATTACACCAATGCGGCCATCGGAAGCGATTTGTGGCCGGTCACTTGGGGACCGGATGATAATCTTTATACCGCTTGGGGCGACGGCGGAGGTTTCGGCGGCGGGGACCACGACGGACGAGTGGCCATGGGATTCGCCCGCATCGAAGGCGTTCCGGAACATTGGCGCGGCATCAACGTCAATGGCGGAAAGAACCCCGAACATCCGTCCGCATTTCCTTGGAAGGGCAAGACCGCCATTTTGCTTTTTGAGCATGGCACCTTGTACGCCGTGGTAAATCTGCAGGACGGCGTCTGGCCGGACGTGAATCATGAACTGGCTTGGTCCACCAATTACGGGGCGACCTGGAAGATGGCCGGCTGGCGCTTCGCCAAAGGCGCGGGCCATTTCCAGCCGTCGGGATTTCTTAATTTCGGAAAAGACGGCGCCGGGGTGCCCCAACCACTGGCCGGTTATGCCTATCTTTACGGCAGCAAACGTCTCACCGCATCGCAAACAAACGGCCTAACCTACCTGGCTCGCGTGCCGGCAGAGCGGATGAAAGAACAGGCCGCTTACGAGTTTTTTCAGGGAGTGGACGCCGACGGATCCCCCCGATGGACCAGCGATAGCGACCAGGCGAAGCCGGTTTTTGAGGCAGAGAACGACGGCATCGGCGACGTGGTCTATGCGCCCGCGCTCAAACGCTATTTGGCCGGCTCGTTTCACGGCGGACCCGGCCAATTGGGCGTCTTCGATGCACCCAACCCATGGGGCCCCTGGACGACGGTTTGCTATTACGAAGATTTTGGCCGAATGGGCGCCTCGGGCGAGGGGCTGTGCTGCACCTTTCCACAAAAATGGATGAGCCCGGACGGCTTGACGCTCTGGAGCGTTTTCAGTTGCTATGGCGGCAGTGCAAAAACGGGAATCCAAGCCCGCGACCGGTTTAACCTGATCAAAGTCACCTTGCAGCTTTATCCGGCCAAGTGATTGGCCGTTTTTTCGGATTCAAGCCTGCGCAAAAATGGGTGGGGACGGCTCGTCCCCGCGTCTTCAGTTTTCGTCAGCCAATCTCGGAGACAAGCTGTCCCCGCCCCGATTTCGAAACCCCTATTAGCCGCTGCATTGATACGCTGCTTTTGGTTGCATCCGCCGCCGCGATGAGGCATTTTAATATCATGGAGACACAATTGGACCAACTGAAGAAATTTACCACTGTCGTGGCGGATACCGGCGATTTCGGATCGCTCAAACAATACACCCCGCGCGACGCCACCACCAACCCGTCGCTGATCCTCAAGGCCGCGCAGATGCCGGAATATCAGTTTCTCGTCACCAAGGCCATCGCCGACAACCGGGCGAAGGCCGCCGGCGACGAATTGCTGCACCGGGTGCTGGATGAATTGATGGTGCTGTTCGGGCTCGAGATTCTGAACATCGTTCCCGGCCGGGTCTCGACCGAGACCGACGCGAACCTGTCGTTCGACACCGCCGCGCTCGTCGGCAAGGCGCACCGATTCATCGAACTGTACGAGGCGCACGGCATCAGCCACGACCGGATTCTCATCAAGATCGCCTCCACGTGGGAAGGCATTCGCGCCGCGGAAATCCTTCAGCGCGAAGGCCTCAACTGCAATCTCACCCTGCTCTTTTCGCTGCCGCAAGCCGTGGCCTGCGCCGAGGCCAAGGTGAAATTGATTTCGCCCTTCGTGGGCCGCATCTTGGACTGGCACAAGAAAGCGGCCGGCCGGGATTTTGCGCCCGCCGAAGACCCGGGAGTCCTATCAGTGAAGGAAATCTACGCCTATTACAAAAAATTCGGCCATGCCACCGAAGTCATGGGCGCGAGCTTCCGCAATGTGGGCGAAATTCAGGAACTGGCTGGATGCGATCTTCTGACTATCAGCCCCCAACTGCTCAGTGAACTCCAGAAGAGCACCACGCCGCTGCCGCGCCGTTTGAGCCCCGAGACGGCTCGGGACAGCAAGTTGGAGCGGCTGCCGCTAGACGAAAAGAAGTTCCGGTGGCTGCTGAACGAAAACGCGATGGCCACGGAAAAAACTGCCGAGGGCATCCGCCAGTTCAACGCGGATGCACAAAAGCTGGCGCAATTCGTGGCGGGGAAATTAGAGGGCAGCGGCGGAATTTGACGCACCAAGATCGGAGCGCGAGTCTGTGACCCGCAGCCATGGCCCAACCCCAAGGCGCGTCTATTCTATTTCAAACGCATTCTGACTAGTGTTGTAGCTGCGGGGCACAGACCCGCGCTCTGATGAATTGGACCGCGCGCCGTCCCGGCGCGCAGCAAGTGGGGGAACAAACAACGCCCGGCGAACCGCTGGAGCTGGCGCCTGAATCCAGAGCGCTGCGACCGAGGGACCGCTCGCGGTCCGAAGACGGCGCCGGGCGATTCGTCGCCCCCGCAAAAAGTGTCGGCAAAACTTGACGGGCGTTCCCAAAAAACATATTGTTCCAGCCCCTTGGCTGGTGGCCGTAGCTCAATGGTAGAGCCCCAGATTGTGGTTCTGGATGTTGCGGGTTCGAGTCCCGTCGACCACCCCAGCCTTTTTTTGAGTGGAACCCCGCGGGCTTGCCGCTCGCGATGTGCCGTTTTATTTGCCGCTTTACTTAAGCCGGCGGCAGGCGTAGGGTAAAGTTAGATCAATCAATTATGAACGTGATGTTTGCCATGTTTGGTGTCGGCGGATGGGAAGTGGTCCTGATCCTTGCCGTGGTGCTGCTGTTGTTTGGCGCGAAGAAGCTGCCGGATCTGGCCAAGGGCCTCGGCACCGGCATCAAGGAATTTAAGAAAGCCACGCGCGAAGTCACAGAGGAAATCCAGAACGCGGCCAACGAATCGCCTGCCCCCAAAGCGCCGCCGGCGAACACCGCCGCGCAATCGCAATCTCATCCGCAGTCGCAGCCGCAACCCACCCCGCCCGAAACGAAGGTCATCTGAACCCCCGGCTGGCAGGCAGCCGCCGAGTTTACCATGGCCGACATTTCCCAGGAACCGGAGGTTGTCGAGGAAGATGATGGCGGCGGCCCCGTAAAATCATTTCTCGAACACCTCGAAGATTTTCGCTGGCTGCTCATCAAGTGCGCCGTCACGGTGGGGATCACCATGCTGTTCTGCCTCATTGGGGCCAATTACGTTATCGCCGTCATCAAATATCCGCTGACCCAAGCCACCATGAGCTTTCCGGGCACGAATCAGGTCGTCAGCGTCAATTTCGGCACCAATCACCTGGGCAATTATTCTATTACGCCGGAGCAGCAGCAATTGCTCGATACTGGCTCCAATCGGTTTGCCGCCTTGCGCCTCGATCCCATCCGGCTCGGCACCAACCAAGTGCTCGGCTGGCAGGTCACCAATGATCCCGCCGCCATTGCGGAGATGAAGAAGATGCACGTGGACTTGGTGAACCTCTCGCCGGCGGGCGGATTTTTCGTGGCGGTGCAGGTGGCGCTCTACGGCGGCCTGGTGCTGGCCGCGCCCGTCCTGTTGTATTTCATCGCGGATTTCGTGTTTCCGGCGCTGCGCATCAAGGAGCGGAAATATGTTTATCGCGCATTGTTCATTGGCGGCGGCCTCTTCATGCTGGGAGTTTCCTTCTGCTATTTCATCCTCATGCCCGTCGCCCTGATGGCCTCGCAGATGTATTCGCAGTGGCTTGGCCTGGGCGCGCTCCAATGGCGCGCGGAGGAATACATCAGCTTCGTCTGCAAATTCATGCTCGGCATGGGGCTGGGCTTTGAACTGCCCGTGGTGATCCTGACGCTGGTGAAGATTGACATCCTGAGCTACGCCACGCTGCGGAAAATGTGGCGCTACATGATCGTCATCTGTCTCGTGCTCGGCGCGTTCCTGACCACTCCCGAAGTCATCACCCAAGTGCTCATGGCCGGCCCGCTCTACATGCTCTACGAAATCACGGTCTGGATCGCCTGGTATTGGGAACAGCCGGACCGGACCAAAGCGCGCCGGTCGCTGCTGCTGATCTTGTTGCTGGCGTTGCTGCTCGCCGCCCTGGCCTGGGCGGGCTGGCATTACGGCTGGCCGTGGCTGCGGCTGCGCTGGCGGTAAGCAGCGGAAAATCCGAAAATCGAAATCCGAAGCCTGAAAGAAGTCCGAGACGCCGGTGCGAATTGCTGTGGTCTCGTGTGCGCGAAGAGTTCTGAGTGCGGCGCCCCTCCGCCGCTTTCGCCCGCGCGGCACATTCACGAACCAGCGAGAATCTTCGGCCGTTCTAAAGCGCCAGAGGGCTGGCGCACTCCAAGACGCTGGCGCGAATAGCTGTGCTCCCGTTGTGCGCGAAGCGTTTGGGAGTGCGGTGGCTTCAGCACCGCTTTCCTGCGGACGAAGTTTTTCATTGTTTCGTAAGCGCGCGGTGCGGGCCAAACCGGCGGTAAACACGCCGCACTCCAGGCGCTTCGCGAGATCCGAATGCGTCCGGCAATCGCGTGAGCGTTTTGCTCATCGGAATCAGATTTCCGATTTACGATTGAGGGCCCGACGGGCGGTTTGTTCTATTCTTTGGCACGCTTGCGGAAAATTTCCGCCAAGTCCGCCTTGTTTTTCTTCTTCTCGGCTACGTCAATCATCGCGGAATAAAGTTCCCAAGTCCCAGGCTGGACATAGGCACCGTTTTGCGCCAGAAAAACCAGCGCCGCAGCGACCGCTGTGCGCTTGTTTCCGTCAAGGAACGCCTGCGATTCCGCCAGGTGAAACGCATACCCGGCGGCGATATCAAACAAATCCCCACTAGCGTAATAGAAGATGTTTTTTGCCGAAGCGAGCGCAGAGTCAACCAACCCCAAATCCCGCACTCCTTCACTGCCACCATGCTCCTCCAGACTGCGCGCGTGGATACAGATCACTTCATCAACCGTCAGAAAATCCGGCTCGTTCACTTGGCCAGTTCGCTCAGGAGTTGCCGGTTTTCCCGGAAGACAACGTCGCACGCCTCGTCAAAAGAAAGTTTCTTGCCGAGCCACGGCCTCGGACCGCTGGTCTGTCCGCCGACAACTTTCTTGGTAAGGAGCACAAAAAGTTCCTGCTGCTCCTTTGCCGTCAGTTCCTCGATTTGCTGCATGATTTCTGTGGCACTCATGCAAATAGATTAACCATGTTTTACCAGGACTGCAAGTCGGCCAGCCTCGCTTAACCGGACACGCCAATCAGAGACCGTTGAAATTGGCCGCTGGCGGCGAATCTAGAATTCAAATGGTTTGGCTGAATTCATGGCTTTTGCTTCCCTATAATTGATACTATTGTCTTGTCATCCCAAGTAACTGTGAGGTTCAGCAAAACCCCAATCTGGGGCGGACTGTAATTGATGGAGCGGCCGTGTCCCCCCGCAGGCGTGGATGAAGGAATTGCCGCGTCAGGCTTCCCGTAAGCCTGCTCCAAAAGATTCTGGACTTCCGCAAAATGGTCACCCGCAACCACGAAAATATCCTCGTTCGTTCGCGACCCGCGAATCCAACTCGCCTCAATCGTCGGCGGCGCGTTGGTAGTCGCGCGGCCACCTCGATTCGCCACAAACTGTAGCACCATCGGAGCAAAATCACCGGAGCCTTTCACAATAGGCAGCCCCTCGCTGCTTTTGAATCGGGTCGGCGGGCCGGAATCCAATTGCAAATAGAATTTCTCCAAGCCGCACTCCCCCTCCAAGTACAGCCGAGTGCTGTCGCCTGGCGCTGCTTTGTGTTCCATATCTATGATGGTCAAACCGTTATTGTCCTCGCGCCAGGATATTTCCGTCAGATTATATTCAAAAGGGGGAAAAGGCAAAGTGGTCGAACAGACCTGGGCAGAACTGGTGCCCCCTGAGTAGATTGCTTGCGCATAAACCCCAGCGTGGCAAGTTACACAGGCAGCCAATATGCCAGGGGCAAGAATTCCCAACGGCAATATGATGTTCCGCTTCATAACAAAGCTCGCAGCCATGATTCACGAACGAATGACCCGTGCGTGATTAAATCTTCCTATTGATTACCAACGGTTGGTCCCTCGTCAATACCATTTTTCCGCAAACACCTACCCGTAACCATCCGTGGTCCCCAGGCGTTTTCCTCCGCGCCCTCTGCAACTCTGCGCGCAACCCTTTTCTTTCTGTTTTCTTTCTGTTGAAGCTGGACCAGAGCTCGCGCAGAGCCGCAGAGGACGCAGAGAAGAAATATTTACTTTTTCAGCCGGCATCACCAGCGCTATCACTCACGCCATTTTCGGCGTCAACTGGCCGGCGGCGGCCGGCGGGGTGAACGTCGCCATTTCGGGATGGTAATGCTCCAGTTCCTCGCCTTTGCGCACGAGCCGGGCGCTGTTGAAGATCACGATGAGCGAACCGACGTTGTGCAACAGCGCCGCGACAATCGGCCCAATGATGCCGAACGAGGTGACGGTGAGGCCCACGATGATGAACAGCACGCCAAACAGGAAATTCTGGTTGATGACGGCGCGGGTGCTGCGCGAGAGCTTGACCAAAAACGGCAGCCGGCGCAGATCGTTGTTCATCAGCGCAATCGTCGCGCTGTGGATGGCCACTTCGCTGCCCGCCGCGCCCATCGCAATGCCGATGTCGCCCGCCGCCAGCGCGGGGGCGTCGTTCACGCCGTCGCCAATGACGGCCACCTTGTAGCCCTTGGCCTTCACGGCGCGCACAAATTCCACCTTATCCTGCGGCAGACAATCGCCCCGGGCTTCCTCGCAGCCAATCTCGGCCGCGACGCGCGTGGCCACGGGCTGGCGGTCGCCGGAAACCATCGCAATGCGGCGCACGCCAGCTTCCTTCAATTCCGCCAAGGCCTCTTTGGCATCGGCGCGGGTCTGGTCCTGCATGCCCAGCCAGCCGACGCATTTGCCATTTTGCGCCACAAAAATCAGGCTCCAGCCCTCCGCGTCATTCACATCCACGGATTGTTCAAAGCCCGCAGGAATGCCGTTATCCTTGAGCCACTGCGCGCGGCCCACCAGAATCTTCGCCCCATTGATTTCGGCCTGCACGCCGCGGCCGGCGGTCTCGATGAAATTCTTTGGTTCCGCCAGCGGCACACCGGCCTCGCCGGCCAGGCTGGCGAGCGCCTTGGCAGTAGGATGGTTGCTATACTTTTCAGCAGAGGCGGCCAGCAGCAACAATTCGGCCGGCTTGGTTTCCCCGAACGGCGCCAGGCGGCTGACGGCAAGCTGGCCGGTGGTGAGCGTGCCGGTTTTGTCAAAAATGAAGGCGTTGATTTTCGCGGCGGCTTCGATGTCGGCGACGTTCTTGATCAGAATGCCCAGCCGGGCGGCGGCCGACAGCGCGGCAACCATCGCGGTGGGGGTGGCCAGAATAAAGGCGCAGGGACACGACACCACGAACACCGCGATGACGCGGCTCAAATCATGCGTGAAGGCCCAAACCAGCGCGCCGATCACCAGCACAAGCGGCGTGTAGAAACCCATGTATTGGTCCACGATTTTCTGGATGGGCAGCTTGGTTTTTTCGGCGGCGATGATCAGTTCCCGCACGCGGCCCAGCGTGGTGTCGGTGCCAGCACGGCTGACTTTCACTTCGAGCACCCCGGTCAAATTCTGGGTGCCGGCAAAAACCTCGTCGCCGGTCTTCTTGTCCGCCGGCAGTGATTCGCCGGTGATGGTGGCCTGATTGAATGAGCCCTGGCCATTGAGAATAACGCCGTCGGCCGCCACGTTATCGCCGGGCCGGATGCGAATGACATCGCCCACGGCGAGCTGGCTGGCCGGCACTTCTTCCTCATTGCCGTCCTTCAGAATGCGGCGTGCCTTGGTAGGGGTGAGTTTGATCAGAGATTCGATGGAATTGCGCGCACCCTCGGCGGTGCGGCTCTCAATGAGCTCGCCCGTGAGCATGAAAAACGCCACCACGCCGGCCACCTTGTAATCGCCGGACGCGAACGCGGCGAGCACGGCAATGGCGACCAGCTCATTGATGCTCAGCCGACCGACCCGCAGATCCTTGACAGCCGTGACCACGATGGGATAAATGAGAATGATGGCGCCAATCATGGCGCTAGCGCTGGCGAGCGTGCTGCCGGCATCAAACAGCCAGTCCACGATGAAAGCGTTGAGCACACAGACCACCCCGAGCACCGCCTGCCAGAGATGCACGACGGAATGCTCGTGGTCGTGGCCGCAGCCGCAATTCGGGCCGTGCTCGTGCTCGTGCTCGTGATGGCTCAAAAGAGATGTGACTTGCATACAAAATTACGGATTCGCCCCAGAGCGTGCGTTCTGCGGCGGCTCGCGATTTAACATTAACCTAAGTTCGCGCGGTTTGCCATCGGCGCGCTGGGAAAGATATTCCTTGTCCACGTTCGAGAGAATCTGCGGCATGGCCTCGGCCAGCTTCAATTGCGCGTAAAGCTGCGGGTTGCTCTGATATTGCGGCAGCAACTTGGTAAACGCATCGGCTTCGGATCGGATGGAAGTAACGTAACGGTTGCGGGCCGATTCGGCAAAATTGGTGATGGCCACGGCCTGCGCGCCGGCCTGGCTCAAAATGCGGTTCGTGTCCCCGAGGGCCTCCTGCACCACTTTATCGCGATTATTGCGCGCGGTGGTAACCTGCCGGAAGACATCGGCCAATTGCCGGGGCGGCACGCTCTTCACCGTGCAGGACTCAATAACCACACCGAGATGCTCGCGCTCCACCAACTCGTTGACCTGATGCCGCACGGCATCCTGAAACCCGGCGACGTCGCGCGTCAAAATGTCATCCACATTGAAGCGCGCCGCCGTGGCTACCAAGGCGTTATTCGCGGCATTCTGCACCGCGTTGGCAATCCCCGCCACGTTGAATTCGTGATTGGTGCCGGCCGCGAAACTGAAGATGGCCGCCAGTGGATCGTCAATGTGATACAGCACGGTCGCCCGGGTGTGGATGATATTCTGGTCGGCGCTCAGGACATAGCTGTCAATAGCCGGGTTCAGCGACTGGCCCTGAGCCTGCGGTTCGGTGCCGAGCGCTTCAAACGCGACTTCCTGTTCGTGCGTCATGGCATACCAGCCGGCCGTCGAGGTGACTTTCTGGATTTCCGCGATGGGAATGCGCACAACCTCGTCAATCGGATAAGGAAACGACCAATAGACTTTCCCCGAACTCAGCAGCATTTTTTGCCCCTCGCCCCGCGGTTTGCCGAACCGGAGAATGACGGCCTTTTCTCCCGGGTTGACCGTGAAAAATCCCGCCGCCAGAATGAGAATCAGGAGCGCGCCCATCGCGATTTTGACGATGGTAAAGCTGCTCTGCAACGCTTCGGCAAGCGCCTGCGAACCGGCGTCCCGCGTTTCCGGCGCGTCCGGATGGTCGTGATGGTCGTGGTCGGTCATGGAAATTTAAGCAACATTCAACATTCAACGCTCAACTCTCAACGGGACGGGTTTGAGCAAGTTCCTTGGGTGTTCGGCGTTGAATATTGAATGTTGAATGTTTCATTTGCAATTTACTTGCTGGTGTTGTCCGCCGGCAAGGCCCGGAAAATGTCAAACGGCGGTTTGGTTTCGTCAAAGATCAACGTGGTCTTCTGACCCATCGAGCTCTTCATCGCCTCGAGCTCCAGATTAAACACGGCCAAGCCGGGGTTTTGCTGGAATACGCCCAGCATCTTGGCGGCTTCAGCTTCGCCGGCGCCTTGGATGCGCATGGCGTCGGCAGTGGCGTCGGCGACCAAGTCAGCGGCTTGGCGGTCAGCGGCGGACTTGAGCTTGGCTGACTGGGCCTCGCCGTCGGATTGCGCCTCGGTGATATACTTGGTGCGCTCGGCTTTCATGCGATCAAATACCGACTGGGTCACGCTTTCGGGCAGACCGATCCGCTTGATGCCGAGAAACTCGATGCTGATGCCGTAATTGTTCTGGGCGAGTTCCGCATCCACGGCGGATTTGATCTCCTTTTCAATTTCGTTGAACTTGACCTGGGTGGGATCCGAGTTCACGAAATCCGACATGTTGTGCCGGCCGACGACCGCCTGCTTGGCGCTGCGCAACATGTTTTCCAGCTTGTTCTGGGCGTCCAGCACCGAGCCGCCGGGGAATTTCGGGAAGAACGCCTTCGCGTCGGAAATCCGCCAGCCGACATACACGCTCAACAGCAAAATGGACTGGTCCGCCAAATAGGGTTCACTGACTTTGTCTTCAAACGTTTGCACGCGCTGATCGAAGCGGTTGATGCTCTGAATGGGCCAGGGCAGCTTGAATTTCAAGCCCGGCTCAGTTTGGGTATCGGTCGGCTTCAAGAAGGTCGAGACGACGACGACTTCCGACTGCCGCACCTGGTAGGTGAACAGCAGCAGCACAAAAATCACCAGTAAAACTCCGGCGACGATGAAGGTTATGACATTCTTTTTCATGGCGAATTGGTGACGGTGAGATTTTCCAGATCGGTGCGGATCTTGTCTTCAAGATCGAAAATGATGACATCCTGCGTGTTGGTGACGAGCAGTACGTATTTGCGGGCGCCTTTGGTGGCCGCCGCAAAGTTCTGCAAATAGAGGCGCTGGCGATAGACCGACGGCGCGGCGGCGTAGGCCGGAATCTGGTTGGTGAACAGTGCCGCGCGGGCGTACGCCGCGGTCACCACGCGCACGCGGTTGGCATCGGCCACGTTGGTGATGCTGAAGGCCTGGGCGCCGGCCATGACGTTGGTGCGGATGGCCTCGGCCTCGGCCGTGAGGATTTTCGCGAGCCGGGTCTGGCCCGCGCCAACGACGTTTTCGTAGGTTTTGGCCACGTCGCTACCGGTGGGCGGATGGATGTCCTGGAGGCCGACGAAGACGATCTTCACGCCCAGTTGGCGCTCGTTGGCCGCGGCCTGGATCTGGTCGCGCAACGCCGAAGCCGCTTCCAGCCGGCCATGCGAAAGCACGTCGTTCAGATCGCTGCCGGCGAAATAATGCACCACTTGCGCGGTGGCGAGGTTCGTCAGCAGCTCGTAGGGAGTGGCGTTGCGGTACACCCAGTCGGTAATATTCGTGATTTGAAATTGCACCGGAATGCTGGCGGTGATAAGGCCGACCGGCTTGGCGCTGACGTCGTTCGTACCGGTGTCGGCGACCCTCGCCGTCGCGCGGTTTCCGACCAGGAAGTTCTCCTCATTGTGCGGCACGGTCCACAACACGATATTCGCCGCCTCGCTCTGGGCGTCCGGCGTGTAGCCTATCGCGAACGACTGGATTTGTTCGGTGCGAAACCGGTAAATCTGGTCAGCCGGCCACGGCAGCTTCCAGTGTGCGCCCGGTCCGTAAACCCCGGCGTTCTTACCGTAATGTTCCAGCACGGCCTGTTCCCCGGCATCCACGAAAAAGACCGTGGTGGACAGCAGCAGCACGGCGAACTGCACCAGCAGCAGCACCGGCAGGTTCTGTTTGCAGGCTTGAAAGAACCACGTCTCCGAAACCTTGAAGCCGAACTGGTAATCCAGCGTCTGGGCCGCGGTGGTGAACAAACTTTCAGGTTGCGCCAGCAGGCCGGCGATGCGGCTCTCGTACAGGGGCCGGGCGACCTTGCCCTTGATGCGCGGCCGGTAAATCTCGAGCAGCAGCGTCAACAGATTCTCCACCGCCATGAGGCCCAGCAGCGCGCACAGGCCGCGCGCCATCCAAAGGTCTGCGTCCGGATACTTGAACTTCACGCCGGCAATGCCGAGCGCGGTGAACAGGCACACATAGGCGCCCGCGAGCAGGAAACTGGCGCCGGGGCGGAGCAGCCGGTGATTCTCGATCCGCGCCATCGTCACGGAGAACCGGCCAAACAAGAACAGCAGGCCCGCCGCCAGGGTGTAGCCCGCTGCCGTGGCGCTGGCATCCTTGAGGATGGCCGGATTTTTGCCGCTCCAATACCAAAGCGCCCACGCGCCGCTGGCCTCCAGCAGCAGCAGCAGCACCGCAAAACCGGGCACGAAATACTTCTCGAACTGTTCGCGGGCATTGCGCGCGGGGAAACTGCCCGCATCCTTTGCCTCAAACAGCGACGCCCCCCGGCTGCGGGCGAGTTCATCCAGTTCCAGTTTCTCCAGGCGCTCGTTTTCTTCGAGCCGCATCTGGAACCAACTGATGAACGTGACGAGCACGCCGAGGCCGAGGAAAACGGACGCCGCCTGCCCGGCCGCCGAGCCGGCAAATGCCGTCAGGGCAAACCCGGCCAGGAATATCACCAGCGCCACGGTGAGGTTCACCAGGCCGTTCTTTTGTATGCTGCGGTCCATTTTTATTTTAACCATGAAACACACGAACTACACGAAACTCTGCTTTTCGTGTGTTTGGTGTATTTCGTGGTTTCAGTTTATGCATTTTCAACTCAATTCTCGATCATCAAACAGCGCCACCGCCAGGGCCAGCGCCGCGCCGGCGTAACACACCATGTAGCCAAACGCTTTGCCGACATACGCCCACTGAAACGTGCTCTTGCCCGTTTCGAGCGCGTCGGCGAGCCAGAAAATCTGCCAGTTTGGAACCACGGTGTAAAGCGCGGAAGCCCACCAATTGCCCTTGGCCGCCGGCAAGCCAAACAGGTAGTCCGACATCAGCCCGACCAGAAACACCGCCGAACAGACCGCCAGCGTGGCGATCATGTCCAGCCGCGTGGAGCAGGCCAGCGCCACCGCCGCGAAGATCCAGAAGGCGAACAGGATCAAAATCCCCGCCGGCACCAGCCGCCAATCCACCGACGCCATTTGCCCCAGACTTTGCGATTGTTTGGTGAACTGCAAAATGATGAACGCCCCCACCGTGGTCATCACCACCAGGGCAAACACCGCGTCGCTCACGAAGGGCCGGCGCAAGAAGAAATTGCTGAACCCGGCCAGTCCGTAGGCCACGGCGATGCAGCCCGCGAAAATCCCGATGGCGGCCACGTCCGTCTTGCCGTAGGCATCGAAGGCCATCCAGCTTGCGGTCATCACCCCGACCATGTTAACAAAGGCCAGTAACGTGAGGGCGGCAGCCAGGCCGGCGAACTTGGCCAGCAGGAATTGCGCGCGCCCCACCGGCTTGGACAGCACCGCCAAGGCGGTGCCGGTGCGAATTTCCCGGGCCAGCGAGGCGGACGCGCTCAACACCGCGCCAAACAGGCCCGCCAGCAGCATCACCGCCAGCGCGCTGGTTTTGACCAGCTTCATTTCGTCGCCAAAGGCGAAGTAATAGGGCACCGCGAGAAAAAGCTCAAACAGCACGGAGCCGGTCAGGAGCAGCAGAAAAATCGGCTGCCGGACCAGTTCCATGAACGCGTTGGCCGCGATATTGAGAAATTGACGCATGTAAAGTGCGGTCAGTTTATGCGGTCGCAAAAAAATTACCAGCGGTTATTATGGGAGTGAAACGGGGTGAGACGCCCCGTGAACCCGGAAAACATCGAACATCCAACATCGAACGCCCAACATCCCGTGAAAACGCGGAAGGAAAGCCATTGGATGTTCGAGGTTGGGTGTGGGATGTTCTCCAACGGTTTCAGGGGTTCAATGCACGAGCTTTTTCGGGGAATTAACTCCCAAAACAAGAACATGCGCCCGCTGCTGCACCTCCGCCGCCACTTTTGCCCATTTGCTCCCACCGATTTTTCAGATAAAATCTCCTCTTTGAAATATCGTCTATGTCGCATCCCCATCGGAACCGAACCCTGATTATCTTTATTTTGGGTTCGCTGGCCACGGTCAGCCCGTTCGCCATTGATATGTATCTGCCGGCGTTTTCGCAAATCGCCCTCGGGCTGCATACCACCACCGCCAAAATTTCCCTGTCCGTTTCCAGCTATTTCGCAGGATTGGCGGTGGGCCAGCTCTTTTACGGACCGTTGCTGGACCGCTTCGGGCGCAAGCGGCCGCTCTACGCCGGGCTGCTGTTGTTTGCGGTGGCCTCCCTGCTCTGCACGGGCGCACAGAGCAGCGAATGGCTGGCGGCCCTCCGCTTCTTACAAGCCCTGGGCGGCTGCGTGGCGCAGGTCGCCGCCATGGCCATGGTGCGGGATTTCTTCCCGGCACATGAAACCGCCAAAATCATCTCGATGCTCATTTTGATCCTGGGCGTCTCGCCGCTGCTCGCGCCCACCGTCGGCGGGTTCGTGTCCGTCAGCCTGGGCTGGCCATGGGTTTTCATCGTCCTCGCCACGGTCGCCCTGGCGAACCTCGCGATTGTCTTTTGGTATCTGCCCGAAGGCCATCCGCCCGACCGCAGTGTCGTGCTTCACCCGCGCCCCATCTGCCGCAACTTTGCCAAGGTATTGCGGGAGCCGCAATTCCTCACCTTCGGACTCGCCAGCGCCTTTGCCCTGTCTGGATTGCTGGTCTATGTGACGGGGTCATCCATTATTTTCATGGAAGTCTTTCACGTAAGCGCGCACGCCTTCGGCCTCATTTTTGCCGGCCTGGCGGTTGGGTCCATTGGCAGCAACCAGGTGAATATTTGGCTGCTCCGCCGCTTTTCCAGCGAACAAATCTTCCGGACTGCGCTCTTGGTCGAGTGTCCGGCCACCCTGCTCTTCCTCATCGGCACACATCAGGGCTGGTTTGGCTTGGGGGCCACGTTCGTCCTGCTGTTCATCTCGCTGACCAGTGTCGGCTTTGTCTGCCCCAACGCCGCCGCGCTCGCGCTGGTGCCCTTTGAGGAGAACATTGGCAGCGCGGCGGCCATGCTGGGCTTTCTGCAAATCGCGGTCTCAGGCCTGGCCTCGGCCAGCATTGGCATTTTCGATTCGCACGGCATGTTGCCGGTAACCGCGATCTTCGGCGCCACCTCCTGGATCGCCCTCGCCATCTATTTCGCCGGCAAACGCCGCCTCGGCGAGGTCCGGTTTGTCGAAGAAAAAGGCGCCGCCCCGGTCACGCGTTAACCCGCCTTTTCAAAACGGGTGGAACAAAGAGTTCAATGTTCTCCGAATCCTTGTGCCTTTGCGTCTTTGCGTTAAGCGTCTTCTTCATCGTCACGTCCGTGAGAGAGGGTCGGCATGATAGTGGGCTCAATTCAAACTCACCCCAGCTCTTCCTTTGCGTGCTCTGCGTTCTTTGTGGTTAAACATCTGCGTTCGTTTTTGTCTCGCGCCGATCAAGGGCTCTGTGGTTGAACTGATTCATTCCGATCAAATATGAATGATCAAATATGAATGATTGCGCGCCACTGGTTTCGTTGGCACGCTGATTCCCCGAACCGATGTCGCACCAACCCGACAACATCTCCGCCGGCACGCAGGTCGTTTCCCTTGTGGAAGCGCGCGGGCCCAACGGCTCGCTGGTCCATCCGCGCGGTGCGGTGGGTGTGGTCACCCGCACGCCAGCCGTGGCCGGCGAGAACTTTCTGGTCCGCTTTCCCGACGGTTTCGAGAAAACGTTGGAACGCTCCCAAATCGAGGTGTTAAAACACTTTAAGGATCGGCTTGGAGATAGTGGTGCGGGAGTCTCGCCCGCGAGTTTCTGCTTGGAGCCGCTCATCATCTACCGCTGTGTCGTTGGCTCGCGCGCCTATGGTTTGGACCACGACGACTCCGACACCGACCGCCGCGGCGTGTACCTCGCGCCCGCCGAAATGCAATGGTCGCTCTTCGGCGCACCGGAGCAGTTCGAGGACAACGCCACGCAAAGCTGCTACTGGGAATTGCAGAAATTCATCATCATGGCCTTGCGCGCCAACCCAAACATCTTGGAATGCCTCTACTCGCCCATCGTGGAAAAAGTGACGCCATTGGGGGAGGAACTCGTGGCCCTGCGCCAGCACTTCTTGTCGCAAATGATTTTCCAGACATTCAACGGGTACGCCATGAGCCAGTTCCGAAAAATGGAGCAAGACCTGCGCAACCACGGCGAAGTGCGCTCGAAACACGCCATGCACCTGTTGCGTCTGCTGCTTTCTGGAGCGGCCACCTTGCGCGAAGGCCGCGTGCCCGTGCGCGTGGAGGCCCACCGCGACCGCCTGCTCGCCGTCAAACGCGGTGAGTTGACCTGGGCCGAACTGGACGCTTGGCGCAAGGAACTGCACCACGATTTCGAGCGCGCCCTGGCCGAAACAAAGCTGCCGGAACGACCGGATTATGAGGCGGCTAATCAGTTCCTCATTAAAGCACGAAAAGAAATGACTGATCCTCCGACAACTTCTTAGCCACTTATTATCATGCTTTTTACACTGACAACAACACACGAGCCGGCCACGGACCTGGGGTTCCTGGTTCACAAGAACCCGGCGCGTCCACAATCGTTTAGTCTCTCATTTGGCAAAGCACACGTCTTCTATCCAGACGCTTCGGCGAAAAAATGCACGGTTGCGTTGCTGGTGGAAGTTGATCCGGTTGGTTTGGTGCGAAAACGGCGCGGGCCATCGGGCGAAGGCGGTACGCTGGACCAATATGTCAATGACCGGCCTTTTGCCGCGTCCTCATTCCTCAGCGTTGCTCTGGCGGATGTGTTCAGCACCGCGCTGGCGGGAAACAGTAAAGAACGGGCGGAACTGGTGAACGCCGCCTTACCGCTGCACGCGACATTCTCCGCATTGCCATGTCGAGGCGGTGAAAAGATTCTCCGGGAACTGTTTGAGCCTCTTGGCTATTCCGTCTCGGCCCGACGCCTGCCGCTTGATGAACAGTTTCCGGAATGGGGTGACAGCCCTTACTACCATGTCGAATTGGATGTCCAACTGCCGCTGCAACTACTGCTTTCACATCTCTACGTACTTGTGCCGGTATTGGACAACGACAAGCATTATTGGGTTGGGGATGACGAGGTGGATAAACTGCTGCGACATGGTCAAGGTTGGCTGGCAGCGCATCCTGAACGCGAAGCCATCACACGCCGCTACCTCAAACATCAGCGAGGCTTGGTGGACGACGCGTTAGCTCAACTCGTTGACGAAAGCGAACTTCATCCCGATGAAACGGCTGAAACCAAAGCCCTCGAAGAGCAAGTGATTGAGGAGAAAATCAATCTCAACGAGCAGCGCCTTGGTGCGGTGATCGCCGCCTTGAAAGGTGCCGGGGCAGCGCGGGTACTCGATTTGGGTTGTGGCGAAGGCCGATTGCTGCAAGGTCTGCTCAAGGAAAAACAATTCACCGAAATTGTCGGCGTGGATGTGTCGCATCGCGCGCTTGAAATTGCGTGTGACCGGCTGCACTACAACCGCCTGCCGCCGGTGCAAAAAGCCCGGCTCCGCCTGCTGCATGGCTCACTCATTTACCGTGACCAGCGGCTGGCTGGATACGATGCTGCCGCCGTGGTGGAAGTGATAGAGCATCTGGATGCCGCGCGCTTGGCAGCATTCGAAAGGGTTTTGTTCGAGTGTGCCAAACCAAAATGCATCGTCATCACCACACCCAATCGGGAATACAACGTGAAATGGGAAACGCTGCCGGCGGGGAAATTCCGGCACCGTGACCATCGCTTCGAGTGGACCCGCACGGAATTCCAGGACTGGTCTGGTGGTGTTGCTGCTCGCTTCGGCTATAATGTGAGATATTTGCCTGTCGGCCCGGAAGATTCAGCGGTGGGCTCGCCAACCCAGATGGGAGTATTCACAAAATGAAACTTACCATTCCTGAACTTTCTTTCGTGGTGCTGATCGGGGTGTCCGGATCCGGCAAGAGCACCTTTGCGCGTAAGCATTTCAACCTAACGGAGATTCTCTCGTCCGATTATTGCCGTGCTCTGGTATCGGATGAGGAAAACAGCCAGGCGGCAACCAAAGACGCCTTCGAAGTCCTCCATTTCATTGCTCGCAAAAGGCTGGCTGCGGGCAAACTGACCGTGGTGGATGCCACCAACGTCCAGCCCGAATCCCGCAAGCCATTGGTGGAAATCGCCCGGGAATTCCATTGCCTGCCCGTGGCCATCGTCTTGGACTTGCCGGAACGCTTGGCGCACGACCGCAACCAAACGCGCGCCGACCGCGATTTCGGCCCGCACGTCATCCGTCAACAGGCGCTACAACTGCATCGCTCATTGCGCGGGTTGCAGCGGGAAGGCTTTCGCCATGTTCATGTGTTGAAATCGCTCGAAGAAGTGGAAGCCGTGGTTATCGAACGCCAACCGCTGTGGAACAATTTGAAACATGAGCACGGCCCGTTCGACATTATTGGCGATGTTCATGGTTGTTTTGATGAGCTGGTGGAGTTGCTGCGGCAACTGGGTCACGGCGTGGATGAAACCGCGTTTGTAGTTCAACCTGCCGCCGGCCGCAAACTGGTGTTTGTTGGTGATTTGGTGGATCGCGGGCCGAAGATTCCGCAAGTACTCAAGCTCGTGATGAAGGCCGTGGCTGGCGGCGCGGCATTGTGCGTTCCCGGCAACCATGACATGAAACTCATGCGCAAGCTGCGTGGACGAGAGGTGCAGATCACTCATGGCCTTGCGGAATCTTTGGCGCAGCTTGCCAACGAGTCGGAGGATTTTCGCACACAGGTGTCGCAGTTCATTGACGATTTGGTGAGTCATTACGTTTTGGACGCTGGCAAACTCGTAGTGGCCCATGCAGGGATGAAAGAGGCAATGCAAGGACGCGGATCGGGCGCCGTGCGCGAATTCGCCCTGTTCGGCGAGACCACGGGAGAGACTGATGAGTTTGGCCTGCCGGTCCGCTATAACTGGGCCGCAGAATACCGCGGGGCCGCAGCGGTTGTTTATGGACACACTCCGGTACCGGAACCGGAATGGCTGAATCGGACCATCAATATTGATACCGGTTGCGTCTTTGGCGGAAAGCTGACGGCGTTGCGTTATCCTGAAAAGGAACTTGTTTTTGTCGCGGCAAAACGAGCTTACGCCGAACCAAGCAAGCCGTTCCTGCCACCGTCCGATCAAGCGCCAACATTGTCCGCGCAGCAACAGCATGATGATTTGCTTGACCTCGCGGACGTGACGGGTAAGCGAATAATCAACACACGACTGCATGGCAATGTGACGGTGCGCGAGGAAAACGCCACTGCTGCGCTGGAGGTCATGAGTCGCTTTGCCGCAAATCCCAAATGGTTGATTTATCTGCCACCGACCATGTCCCCGAGCGAGACGAGCCAGGCCCCGGGTCTGCTGGAGCATCCCGCCGAAGCTTTCGCCTATTTCCGTCATGCTGGCATTCCCAAGGTCATCTGCGAGGAAAAGCACATGGGCTCCCGCGCTGTCGTCATTGTCTGCCAAAACGAGGACGCTGCACGTAAAAGCTTTGGCGTGACCGGCGAAGGCATCGGCATTTGTTACACACGCACCGGACGGAGGTTTTTTGATGACGCGAAGCTGGAAACGGCGTTTCTCAAGACTGTTTGCGACGCCGTAAGCACCGCCGGTTTCTGGGATGAATTCAACACGGGTTGGCTTTGTTTGGATTGCGAATTGATGCCGTGGTCGGCCAAAGCCCAGGAGTTGTTGAAGCAACAATACGCAGCAGTTGGTTCTGCGGCCCGAGCAACACTCTCGGATGAAGTTGCGGCACTGAAGCACTCCGCCGCACGCGGACTGGAGGTCGGTGAATTGCTGAACCGGACGGTCGCACGACAAAACATGGCTGAAGATTACATAGCTGCTTATCGCCGTTATTGCTGGCCGGTGTCGGACGTAAATGACCTCAAACTGGCCCCTTTTCATCTGCTCGCAACGGAAGGCAAGGTTTACGTGGAAATGCCGCACGACTGGCACATGCAGACGATTCAGCGTCTGTGCGATGCTTCTCGGACGGTTCACAATGGATACGACGACTTGTTCCTTGAAACGCCATTCCGGGTCATTGACGTGACAAACCCTGACAGCGAAGCCGAAGGTATCCGCTGGTGGGAAGAACTCACCGTGCGCGGCGGCGAAGGCATGGTCACCAAACCGCTGGAATTCATTGCCAAGAATAGGCGCGGACTGATTCAGCCCGCCATAAAGTGTCGTGGCCGCGAGTATCTGCGAATCATCTACGGGCCGGAATATACCGCCCCCGAGAATCTCGAACGTCTCCGCGCACGCGGTCTTTTCACGAAGCGGTCACTGGCGCTTCGCGAATTTGCTCTTGGCATCGAATCACTCGAAAGATTTGCCCGCAAGGAGCCTTTACGCCGCGTCCATGAAGCTGTGTTTGGAGTCTTGGCTCTGGAAAGCGAACCGGTTGATCCGCGTTTATGATCCATGACCATTGACCCCCGCCTCCACCGCATCGTCGCCGCGCAGCCGTATCCGCTGTTGTTTGCCACGATCAGCGGCTCGCATCTTTACGGGTTCCCGTCGCCGGATTCGGATTTTGACCTGCGTGGCGCGCACATCCTGCCGGTCGAAAAGGTCGTCGGTCTGGAGGTCGGGGATGAAACGGTCGAAAAGGAGATGATTGTGGAGGCTGATTCGGGGTCGCCGGAACAGGGGACCGGGAGGTCCCCTGAACCCGCAGGCGGGACGCCTGCGCTACGTGCGTTTGCGGCGCGGTTGGAGATGGACATTGTCAGCCACGACGTGAAGAAGTTTTTCGGCCTGCTGCTCAAGAAGAACGGCTACGTGCTGGAACGGCTTTATTCGCCGCTCATCGTCCACACCACGCCGGAGCACGAGGAGTTGAAGGCGATTTGTTCGGCCCATCAACGTAGCAGCCGAGGTAACGAGGCTCAGACTGCTGCGGGGAAAAGTCAGAGCCTCCTCACGTCGGTTCCTACAGGGGTGATCACGAAACACCACTCGCACCACTATTTTGGTTTCGCCGAGACGCAGTGGAAATTGTTCTCCAAAGAATCGCCGCGCCGGGTGAAGCCATTGCTCTATGTCTATCGCGTGCTGCTCACAGGCATCTACCTGATGCGCACGGGCCAAATCGAGGCGAATCTGGTGACGTTGAACGACGAGTTCAAGCTGCCGTACATCGCCGATCTTGTGGCGCGCAAGCTGGCCGGCCCGGAAAACCTGGCGATAGGCCGATTGCTCGACGCCGAAGTAACCTTCCACGAATCCGAATACCAACGGCTGCGCGGCGAATTGCAGGCGGCCCATGACGCGAGCCAGTTGCCGGAATCGCCGAGCACGGAAACGCGCTCGGCGCTGAACGATTTGCTGTTGCGCCTGCGCCTGAATCGGAATTTGGCCGGAACCATGTCATTGAATCGGATCTTAACCACGGATTGACACCGATTGGAAACTGTAGCCGCCGACGTGAGGAGGCGGACCGCTGGTACGATTGAACCCATCCGCCTCCTCACGTCGGCGGCTACGGGCGTCGGGCAATGTCTTTCCTCCATCTGTGTCCGTCTGTGTTTGGTGCCGATCATCGGCTCTGTGGTTGAATTTAATCGTTGTGGATTCATGCAGAGAAATCGAAAGGAAACGAAGGCAACGAAGAAACCAGTGAATCTTCGTTGCCTTCGTTTCCTTCTGTTCAAAGAAAGGTGTTTCCGATTGGATTGCGACGAACCACTGATCCCGTTTGCGGCCCCGGTTCATTTAATGCTACCCTGCCGCGGTGAAATCAAAGAAAT
>Ga0316231_1001005_pt1 | contig 34368 bp, 30 predicted proteins | sample TBH18027metaG_FD_206002 | JGI IMG/M metagenome (GOLD analysis project Ga0316231, IMG submission 206002) | Freshwater microbial communities from Trout Bog Lake, Wisconsin, USA - TBH18027 | ecosystem: Environmental > Aquatic > Freshwater > Lake > Hypolimnion/Profundal zone | place: USA: Wisconsin... | reverse complement strand
GGCAGCTTGTCGACAATCACCAGTTCGCTCGGCAGAGCCAGCATGCTCTGCCTGGTCTGACTATAGTGGGCCCTTAGAGCCTCGCGACTGGCCGTTTTTTGCAGCGAGTAGAGGATGATCTTTTCCCCCTTCCTGCCGTCAGGCAGGCTGACTGCGGCGTTTTTATCACTGCCGAAGGCTTTTTCCGCCGCCCGTTCGACAGCGTCGAGGCTGATCATCTCCCCGGAGACTTTGGCGAACCGCTTCAGTCGTGATTTAATTGTGACAAATCCATCGCGATCCACTGTTATCACATCACCGCAGTTGTACCATTCTTCCGCCGGAACTAGTCCCTGACCGTGCAGCAGATACCCCTCCATGACGTTGGGACCTTTCACCAGCAGATTACCGCCTGTTTCGATCCCCGCCACCGCTTCCAGCCGCCACTCGATTCCCGGCAGAAACTTTCCCACTGTGCCTGTACGGTGAAAAAGCGGTGTGTTGAGGCAAAGGACCGGCGCGGTCTCTGTCGTGCCATAGCCCTCTAAGATACGGATACCGAACTTCTCCTCCCAGACGCTTTTTACCTCATCCTTCAGTCTTTCTCCCCCGGACAGACAATAGCGGAGGCTGAAAAAATCATAGGGATGGGCGTATTTGGCGTAAGCCATCAGAAAGGTGGGTGTGCCCAGCATCAGGGTGACGCTCTTGTCGTAGGCAATCTCGGGAATGACCTTGAAATGCAGCGGGCTGGGGTAGAGAAAAACTTCGATGCCTTCAAGGATGGGCAGCAGCGTGCCTGCCGTCAGGCCGAAGGAATGAAACATCGGCAGGGCGTTGAACATTTTGTCCTGCCGGGTATAGTCGATGATGCTCCCAGCCTGGTTGATATTTGCCAAGATGTTGGCCTGGCGAAGGACAACTCCCTTGGGCTTGCTCTCACTGCCGCTGGTAAACAGGATGATTTTGGCTGTCCCGGCGGCTCTTTTGCGAAGAAAATAGTTGATAAGGCCAATGAGTTTTACCGCCAGTCCCATCTGGGAACGCAGATCCTCCAGATACACGATACGGAACTCTTCGGCAAGCTTTTCGATATAGTCCTCAAACCCCGCCTTTTCCACGAACGCCCGCGAAGTCAGGATGGTCTTCAGCCCGGCGGTGTTCCCGCAGTCCAGGTTATTCTGCGCTCCGGCGCTGAGGTTGAAAATGGCGGGGGTTATATCAGCGAAAAGCAGAGCAAAAAAAGTAACCACATGGCCAATGGAATTGGGCAGCAGGATGCCGACCCGATTCTCGCCTGCCAGCACGGCCCGCAGCTTCCCGGCCAGCACATAACTGCTCCTGATCGCCCGTCGATAGGTGATCGTCCCGCCAATATCTTCGGCCATGATTTTCCCCATACCGAAGAATCGGCCGGCCGCCAGCAGCCTGTCAAACAGATTGCTCCCAGCCATCTGGTCCTGCCTGGTCTGAAACAGTGTACTTTGAAGAACGGTCAGTATTTTATCGCTGAACTCTTTTTTTTGCTTTTTGAAATTCTTGTTATCTTCCTCGGCTATCCGCAGCGGCGGCCCGGCGCAAATCGCAACTTGCGGCAACCAGGCGGATTTCACTTTGGCGGTGATTCGTGAAACCTTGGAATACTGCAAGCCGGAGAAAATCACCGGGTATAGGTCAGCGCCGGTTTTCATCGCCACAAACCCAATTCCACTGTAAATTTTCATCAGATTGCCGGTGGTGGTGATCCGGCCTTCGGGAAACAGCACCACCAGATGGCCTGCTTTTACCACAGTCACGATTTTTTTCAGCGAATAAGGATTGAAGGGATCGATGGTGATATGATTGATCCAGCGAAGAAAAATACTGATTTTGGCAGCGATTGCCGTGTTGATTACAAAACAGGCGCTGTCAGGCAGAAAAGCGTAGAGGAAAATGGGGTCCAAAAAGGACTGATGATTGGGCAGGATGATCGAAGGACCATGAAACCGAAGACTTTCCCAGCCTAGCAGCTTTACTCTGAACAACCGGCGCAGCAGAAACCGCAAGATACTTTTCACGGTTGTTTCCCTCCTTGCAAATAACATGCCTTCACAGTCCTTTGGGCGGCGCCCCGGCAGCCCAGGCATCCGCCGGATAGCCGCGCTCCTCCCAGTAACCGGTGTGGGGTGCGGCGATGAGTTCGACTCCCACCAGCCATTTCACCGATTTATAGGCGAACATCTGAGGCACCACCAGTTTGGCCGGACCGCCCAGGTCGGACGGGATGGGTTTTCCGTCCACCAGCATCGCCACCATCACGTCGCTCAGCCTGGCCTGGGCAAGGGTCAGGGAATCAGTATAGACGCCGTCGCCGGAGATAAACTTGACAAACCGGGCGCCGGCGCTGACTCCGGCCGCATCCAACAGCTGAGCCAGCGGTATTCCTTCATAGGTAACCCGCCGGACCGACCAACCCTCCACACAATGGAAATCACTGACCTGCACAGTGCGGGGCAACCGGACAAACTCCTCCCAGCGATAGTCAAGGGGTTTATCAACCAGCCCGCTGATATGAAAACTCCAGTTTTCGTTGGTTGCACAGGGTTTCTTGGTAACAGTATACGAGCGAAACCGCCCCTGGTAACCGCCTCCGGCAGGCGGCAGGGACTGGGCGGCCGGAGCGGGCGGCGGGGTCAGCTTGTTGCAGTCCTTGAACTCCCCGACCGCAGGGTCGGGTGCATCTCCCCCCGGACTCATCAGCTGCTGCCACCATTTGAGACCAGCACCGGTGCCGAGAAGGACGGACAGAGTCAACAGTTTTTTAATAAAAGAACGGCGTCCCTCGCTCTGATCCTCTGGCGATAAGGCGGCGTTGTCACCGGGCATTCCGGCGGATCGCTGCCAAACAAGATGAACTACGGTCAACAGCACCCCCAGTGCCGCCAAATAGCGATGGGCTTCGTTCATTGCGGTCGCCGACGACACCCAGCCCAACCAGAAGAGAGCCTGATAGCCGCCGCTGATGATCAGGCCCGCAGCGCTCAGCAGCAGCAGAGCCTTGAGCCACTGCCCGGTATTTCCGGCGGCGCTGGCGAGATGCTGCAGCAAAAACGGCCTGTTGGCCAGGAATAAACCTGTGAAGGCCAGACCCAGCAGGGTATGCACGTCGCGCAGCAGCCAGCGGGCATCAGCCAGAACGCCGCGCAGTGATGGAAGATATAACAGCCCGCCACTGAGCGCCAACAGCAGCAAAACCGCTCCCAGCGCGTGATGGCCTTGCCTCAGTTGCTTGTTCATCATTCGCCCTCCTGCAACTAGTATATTTTGTTATTTATTTGCTATTCTCACGACACGCAAACAGTTTTTTGATGACTCTGTACCTGGTCTGTCGGCTGACCTTATATTAATGCTTACTATTCGCTGGCGCTGGCGATGTTTTCCTCTATATCAGCAGTTGCCCTCCGCCTTCCGCAAAAATAAAACCTGGCCATTATGGCCAGGTCAGAGTATCCATGAATTGTTTTTTCAACGAAACCAAGGTTGTTCAAAAAGGCCGAGATGCTAGGCGACGCGAGGAAGCGCTCGAAGACAGTACGGTGGAGGTACGGCGAGAGCGCTCCCGCAGCGGCAACAACGCAGATTGGCCTTTTTCAACAGCCGCCTACGCGCGGCCGAAGGACTGCTCCGTCCGCTCAATTATCTCATCCTGCAGTTCCCTGCTGAGGTTGTGGAAATGGTCGCTGTAGCCGGCCACCCTGACGATCAGGTCCTTGTATTCGTCTGGCCGGTCCTGGGCCTTCAGCAGTGTCGCCCGATCGATGACATTGAACTGGATATGGTGGCCATCCAGACTGAAATAGGTCCGCACCAGCGCCGCCATGCTCTCCAGTCCGCTGTCGCCGGCCACCACCGCCGGACTGAATTTTTGATTCAGCAACGTTCCCCCGGTTTTCAGGTGATCCATCTTGGCCGCCGACTTGATAACCGCTGTGGGTCCCAGATTATCGGCGCCCTGGTGGGGAGAGATCCCCTCCGACAGCGGCTTGGCGGCCAGCCGTCCGTTGGGAGTCGCCCCGGTTACCGACCCGAAATAGACGTGGCAGGTGGTGGGCAGCATATCGATGCGGTAGCTGCCGCCGCGCATGTTCTTACGGCCGTTCACCGCGTCGTAAAAGATATTGAACGCCTCGATCATCAGGGTATCGGCATAATCGTCGTCGTTGCCGTACTTGGGGGTCTTATTAAGCACCAGGCTGCGCAGCCGTTCATGGCCCGTGAAATCGGCGGCCAGCGCCTGGATGAGTTCCTCCATGGTAAACCGCCGCTCATCAAATACATTGTACTTGATCGCCGCCAGGCAGTCGGCGAGGGTCCCGATCCCCACCCCCTGGATGTAGCTGGTGTTGTACCTGGCGCCGCCGGCGTTGTAATCCTTCCCGCTAGCGATACAGTCGCTGACCAGGACGGACAGGAACGGGCACGGCATCTGGCTGGCGTAGATTTTCTCGATTACATGATTGCCGGTGACTTTGATGGCGGCGAAATGCTCCACCTGCCGGCGGAAGGCGGCCAGCAGCTCCTCAAAGGAAGCGTAGTCGACGGCCTGCCCGGTAGTCAGGCCCAGCTGCTTGCCGGACACCTGGTCAAAGCCGTTATTCAGGGTGAGCTCCAGGATCTTGGTCAGGTTGAAATAGCCGGTGAGAATATAAGCCTCCTTGCCGAAGGCCCCGGTTTCCACGCAACCGCTACAGCCGCCCTCCCGGGCGTCGGCGATATCCTTGCCGGCCCCGAGCAGTTCCTGAATGATGGCGTCGGTGTTGTACATCGCCGGCTGGCCCCAGCCCTGGCGCGATATCTCGCAGGCCCGTTTGACGAACCGGCGGGGCGATTTTTTGCTGACCTGGACATTGGAACTGGGCTGCAGGAGCTGCATTTCATCCATGGTGTCAAGGATCAGGTAGGTCACGTCATTGACTCCGTCCGAGCCGTCGGCCTTGACGCCGCCGCTGTTGATGTTGGCGAAGTCGGTGTAAGTGGCGCTTTCCTTCAGGGTAATCCCGACCTTGGGCGGCGCCGGCTGATTGTTGAATTTGACCCACAGGCACTCCAGCAGTTCCTTGGCTTTTTCGGGGGTCAGTGTTCCGTCGGCCAGGCCCCGGCGATAAAAGGGATCAAGGTGCTGGTCCAGCCGCCCAGGGCTATAAGAGTCCCAGTTGTTCAGCTCACTGGTGACAGCGATATGGACAAACCAGTACATCTGGATGGCCTGGGCAAAGGTTTCAGGCTTATGGGCGGGAACCACCCCGCAGTTGGCGGCGATGTCCAGCAGCTCAGCCTGGCGCACAGCGTCTTTTTCGGCGGCAGCCAGTTCCCGGGCATACTCGGCGTAGCGGCGGCCAAAGGTGATGACAGCGTCGCAGCAGATGGCCATAGCTTCCAGCTGGACCTTGCGGTCATAGGCCGTCTGGTCGCCTGACCAGTCCAGGGCGGCGATAGCCTTGGCGATATCGGCCTTAAAATCCAGGAGGCCTTTCTGATACATCTTGCCGTCCGCCACGGTATGCCCCGGCGAACGCTGCTCCATGAATTCGGTAAACAGGCCGGCCTGGTAACAGTCCAGCCACTCGGGGGTCATGTTGGCCAGAAGCTTCGGCCGCAGCGAGCGCTCCGACCAGTAGGGGATGACCGTATCAGCCTGAAATTGTCTCGCCTCGTCGCTGACCGCAAAAGATATTCTCTCCCGGCTGGCCATGACCGCAAAATCCTCCAATGAATGGCAGCACAGCTCGGGAAATGTGGGGGCCGACTGCGGACCTTCGCCTTTTTCGCCGACAATCAGCTCCCCGTGGTTGATGCAAAGCCGTTTATTTTCCATGATGTGCTTGAAGGTCAGTGCTCTGAGGAGAGGCGCCTCCAAGGTTCCGGCGTATTTTTTATAGGCCTCGGTCACCAGTCTGGCCCGCTCGATGGAAATGCTGGGCTTAGTGCTCACGCTCTGCCGCCTGAGCTGGCGGATTCTCTCGTTCATTCCTCTTTCCATACCCGGTCACCCTCCCATTGTTACTGCAAAGCCATCTTGGGCAAACAAGCGTCTTATCTCCTCCAGCCGCCCGGTGGAGGGACTGGCCGCCAGCGGCGCCGGGTATTCCCGGCCCAGCCTCCGGTACTTGTCGCGGCCGATATCGTGGTAGGGCAGCAGCGCGACAGCCGTGATCCCCAGGGGTTTGGCCACAGCCATCATTCCGGCGATATTGGCGTCGTCGGCGTTGATGCCCTCAATCAGCGGCAGCCGCAGCTGCACCTTGGCGCCACTGGCGCTAAGCCGGGCAAGGTTGGCCAGAATCAGCGAGTTGTCCCGGCCGGTGTGCTGCTTATGCCGGCTGGCATCAGCCAGCTTGAGGTCATAGAGGAACAAGCCGGTGTCTTCCAGCACCCTAGCAAAACTCTCAAAGGGGAGCTGACCGCACGTGTCGATGGCCACATGAATCCCCTTCTGGCTGCAGGCCCGGACCAGCCGGGCCACGAAGTCGATCTGACAGAGGGCCTCGCCGCCGGACAGGGTCACCCCACCGCCTGACTGTTCATAAAAAGGCGCATCTTTTTCAATTTCGGCCAGCAATTCCTCAAGGCAATATTCCTTTCCGGCGACCATCCGGGCGCCGCCGGGGCAAAGGTCGGCGCAAAGCCCGCATACCGTGCACTTGCCGGCAATGCAGCCGTGCGCCGCCGCGGCCCCTTGGGGGCAGTGGCTTTGACACTGACCGCAGCTGCGGCATTTTTCGCGCTGAAATAAAAGCTCCCGGTCAAATTTCTGGCTCTCAGGGTTGTGACACCAACCGCAGCTCAGCGGGCAGCCCTTGAAAAACACCGTGGTCCGGATGCCTGGTCCGTCATGGACGCAGAATTTCTGGATGTTAAAAAGAAACGCCTTAGTCATGCCGGCCCCCCTGCTGCGGGATTGGGAATGCTGGTCACCAGCAGCCTGACAAGCTTATTGGTGTAATTAGCCCAGTTGTGGACGATTTTCGAATTGTAATGCGCCGTGTCCCCCGGGAACAGTTCGAAGCGTTCCTGGTTGATGAACAGCGTCAGCGTGCCCTCCAAAACATAGACGAATTCCTCCCCCTCATGGGGGTAGGAGCTTATGGTCTCCTGGCTGTTGATGGGCAGCAGTTCCACCAGCCGGGCCAGCAGTGTTTTATCCGCCGGAGCGCTGCTCAGGCGGTAATGAATGAACCGCGAACTCTCGATCCGCAGCACGTCGCGCTCGTAGCTTCTGAGAATATACTGGCCATCCACCGTTGGCTTGACGAAGAAGTACGCCAGTTCAACATCCAGCGCCTGGGCAATAGTGGCCAGCGAGTCGGTGGCGATGGCTGTGAGGCCGCGTTCCAACTGCGATAAAAAGCCGGTGGACAGGTTGGTCATTTCGCTCAAGGTTTTCAGGGTCAACCTGTTGTTGACCCGAAGTTCCTTGACCTTCTGGCCGATGTCTTTGTTCATACCGCTTCCGCCTCTCTTACTGCCTACCAATTTATTTTCACTATACCATCCACCCTCAGGAAAATCCATAGCCATTTTCATTATTATGAACAATTCTTCATAATAACGCCTTAATTCGCTACAAACACCAAAACAACCGCCGATTTCGTAAATACAAGTTCACATAATAGGCGGTTGTTTTCGAGCGAGTCAGCAGTCGGCCAGGAAATTGGTCAGGAGCTTAATCCCCCCCGGAGTCAGGATGGATTCTGGATGGAACTGAACCCCCTCAACCTTGTACTGCCTGTGTTTCAGGCCCATGATCAGCCCGTCCTCGCTTTTGGCTGTGACCTCCAGGCAATCAGGCAGCCCGGCGCTGTCGACCATCAGCGAGTGGTACCGGCCGGCGACAAAGGGCTGCGGCAGGTCGTGGTAAATGCCGCCTCCTTGGTGGTAAATCTGCGACACTTTACCGTGGACCGGCTGGGGCGCCCGCACTACCCGGCCGCCGAACACCTCTCCAATGGCCTGGTGTCCCAGACATATGCCAAAAATCGGAATCTCGCCAGCGAAGCGCGCTATTGTCTCCTTGGTGATCCCGGAGTCCTCTGGTGTGCCGGGCCCCGGCGATATGATGATGGCCTCGTAGCTGCCTGCCGCGATATCTGTCAGCGTGATCTGATCGTTGCGGGCAACCTGAACCGAATAACCCAGTGCAGCCACATACTGATACACATTGTAGGTAAAGGAGTCATAATTGTCGATCAAAAGAACCATAACCGTCACTCCCCTTTCAGTACCCTGAACATCGCGCCGGCCTTATGGAGTATTTCATTATACTCCGTCTCCGGTACCGAGTCGGCGACAATGCCCGCCCCGGTCTGGATGACCACTTCATCCCCCTCGGCCACCAGCGTCCGGATGGTGATGCATGTGTCCATGTTGCCGCGAAAATCGAAATAACCGACCGCGCCCCCATAAGCGCCCCGCGGCAGTGCTTCCAGTTCATTGATGATCTCCATCGCCCGGACTTTGGGCGCGCCGCTGAGGGTCCCGGCCGGAAAACAGGCTGCCAGCACTTCGGCCGACCGGTAACGGAGATCAAGGGTTCCGGTTACCTCGGATACAAGGTGCATAACATGGGAGAAGTTCTCCACTTCCATCATCCGGCTGACCTGAACGGTACCCGGCAGGCTGATCCGGCCAATGTCGTTCCGGCCAAGGTCCACCAGCATGGCGTGTTCGGCCCGTTCCTTGGGGTCGGCCAGCAGTTCGGCCGCCAGTCGCGCATCCTCGACGGCATCTTTGCCCCGCGGCCGGGTTCCGGCGATAGGGCAGGTGAATACTTTGTCACCCTGGAGCTTGACAAGCATTTCCGGCGACGCTCCGACCAACTGTCGCGGTCCGAAGTTGATATAAAACATATAGGGCGACGGATTGACCCGCCGCAGCCGGCGGTAGAGAGTAAACGGCTGTTCAGTGAGTTCACAGCGGAAGGGATGGGAAAGAACGGCCTGAAATATATCCCCTGCGGCAATATATTCTTTGGCCTTGACCACATTGGCCATATACCGTTCCCTGGCTTCGCCGTCTACAGTAGGCGTCTGCCCCCCGGCCCGGGAAACAGCTTTGTCCGCCTGGGGCAGCTCCACCGGCTGGCTCAAAAGTTCGCCCAGACCGGCGATCCGCCTGGCAGCCTGGTCGTATTCCGCCGCTGCCTGGGCGGCGTCTGCCACTTCGGCCAGATAGATCAGCTTGGCTGAGTGGGTCAGATGGTCCATGGCGATGACGATCTTGCAGAACATGAATTCGCCCAGCACCGTGTCCGGGGCGACCGTCAGGCCTCTCACCCGTTCCCAGGTTGCCACCGCCTCATAGGACAGGTAACCGACCGCTCCGCCGCTGAAGGGCGGCAGCTGCGGCATATCCGGAAAGGTAAAGCTGTCCAGGATGGTCTGCAGCGCAGCCAGCGGCGCCCCTGCGACCTGCCGGCGATCCTCACCGGCCACCGCCTCCAGCCCGTCGCGGCGAGCCGTGACAGTCAGCAGCGGATCGGTGCCGATAAAAGAATAGCGGCCAAAGGTCTTGCTGGTTTCAGCACTTTCCAGCATAAACCCGGGTTGATCGCCGACAATCTTGTAGTAGAGGGAAACCGGTGTCTCCATATCGACAGCCAGCTCGGTATAAACAGGAATGATATTATGGGTTTTTGCCAACAGGCAAAATTCTTCCCGGCTGAGGGACAACTTCATACTAGCCACACTCCTTGTCCAATCCCCGGCGGATCGACTGGACAAGCTCGCGGACTCCTTCGACGCCGCCCGATCCCAGCCGCTCGATCACCGCGCTGCCGACAATCACCGCGTCGGCATACTTTGCGGCCTCACAGGCCGCTTCCGGTCCGCCGATGCCGAAACCGATGGCCACCGGTACACCGGTGTTGTCCCGAACAGTGCGGATTGCGGCAGCGATGGACCGGTAATCCACCGCCCTGACGCCGGTGACCCCTGTGCTGGAAATGCAGTAAATGAACCCGCCTGCACGCTGGCAGATGGTCTTGATCCTATCAGGGGTGCTGGTGGGAGCAACAAACTTGATCAGATCGACGCCCGCCTCGTCGCAGCTGCCTTGCAGCAACCCGGCTTCCTCCGGCGGCAGGTCGGGAACGATGACGCCGTCAAGTCCGGCGGCCTTGAAATTCCGGACAAATTCCGCCGGACCATAGCTCAAAATGGTGTTGACATAGGTCATCACCGCCAGGGGAATGGTAGAGTGGCGACGGATTTTCCTGATGAGCTCCAGCGCCTTGGCGGTAGTGGCGCCGGCCTTGAGGGCCACTGTGGCTGCTTTCTGGATGACCGGCCCGTCGGCGATGGGGTCGGAAAATGGGATGCCGATTTCCACTATATCCGCTCCGGCCGCCTCCGCCGCCAGGACGGCTTCCAGCGTTGTATCCATGGCTGGATAACCGGCGGTCAGATAAACAATAAGTCCTTTGCGGCCCTGGGCTTGCAGCTGAGTTAGTCTGTCGTTCAGGCGTGACATGTAAACCCCTCCAGTACTTTTGCGACTTGCTGCACATCTTTATCCCCCCGGCCGGAAAGACACACCACCACCGCCTCATAAGGCTTGGTCCGGGGCATGAGCTCTTCCAGATAGGCCAGGGCGTGGGAGCTTTCCAGCGCCGGGATGATGCCTTCCAGCCGGGCCAGAAGCTGAAAGGCTGTCAGGGCCGCCTCATCGGTGACTGCGACATATTCGGCCACACCGCTGTCGCGAAAACAGGCGTGTTCAGGGCCAACCCCCGGGTAATCCAGGCCGGCTGAAATGGAATAGGCTGGTATAACCTGACCGTCGCCGTCCTGCAGGAGATAACTGAAAGCCCCGTGCAGCACCCCCGGCCTACCGCTGGTCAGCGACGCAGAGTGTTCGCCCGAGGTCAGCCCCCGACCTGCCGCCTCGACGCCGATTCTGTGTATTTCCTTGTCGTCTTTGAAGGGATAAAAAAGTCCCATGGCGTTACTGCCGCCGCCTACGCAGGCCACAAGATACTTTGGATCGACTCCGTCCAGCGCCGCGAGCTGGCGCTTGGTCTCTTGCCCGATCACCGCCTGGAAATCGCGAACAATCATCGGGTACGGGTGCGGCCCCACCACCGAGCCGATGATGTAATGGGTATCGCTGACATTGGTGACCCAGTAGCGGATGGCTTCACTGGTGGCATCCTTCAATGTGCCGCTGCCGCTGGTCACCGGAATGACCTCGGTTCCCAGAAGGTTCATCCGGAAGACATTCAGCGCCTGGCGCTCCATGTCTTCCTCCCCCATATACACCCGGCACTCCAGGCCGAAGAGCGCAGCCACCGTGGCGCAGGCCACTCCATGCTGCCCGGCCCCGGTCTCGGCGACGATCCGCTGTTTCCCCATCCGGCGGGCCAGGAGCGCCTGCCCGATGGCGTTGTTGATCTTGTGAGCCCCAGTGTGCAGCAGATCTTCCCGCTTCAGGTAGATTTTGCCCCGGCCGTAATGCTTGGTAAGGTTTTCCGCAAAGTAGAGCCGGGTGGGCCGCCCGGCGTATTCCGCCAGATAACGCTGCAACTCTTCCTGGAAAGAGGGATCCCGTTTCACTTGGGAATAAAAATCTTCCAGTTCTGCCAGCGCCGGCATCACCGTCTCAGGTACAAACCGGCCGCCGTATTTGCCAAATCGTCCATTATTGTCAGGCATGTCTAGTCCTCCTGCTTTGTATTTTCATTTACTGTCTCAACTGATTTGCGGCAAATTTTCCGGCCCCCCCCGGGCCAGGCCAAGCCAGTTCCCGGGTACGGCCGGCAATATCGGCGGCGGTCACAAGTCCTTCCCCGACCAGTATGCCCCGCACCCCGGTCTGCTTGAGCCTTCCGGCCTCCTGGCCGCTGTTGATGCCGCTCTCACTGATGATCAGTCGCCGGGAATCGCAGTAGGGCAAAAGGGCGAAGGTGGCGGCGATATCGGTGACAAAGGTTTGCAGGTTGCGGTTGTTGATTCCCACCAGCTCAGCCCCGGTTTGCTGAACCCGGTCAAGCTCCTGGGATGAGTGAACCTCCACCAGGCCGTCCATGCCGAGCCACTGCGCTATCGCCAGGAAACGACCCAGTTCATAATCAGTGAGAATGGCGGCAATCAGCAGCACGGCATCCGCGCCGGCCTGGCGCGCCTGATAGATCTGGTAGTCATCGATAATAAAATCCTTGCAGAGAATCGGCAGATCGCTCACCGCCCGCACTTTGGCGATATCCTCCAGCGAGCCGCAAAACTGCCTGCTGGTATGCACCGAGAGGGCTGTGGCGCCATTTTCCGTATAAAGCCGGGCCAGTTCAGGCACTGAGTGGCTGCTGCATAGCCGCCCTTTGACCGGCGAGGCCAGCTTGCATTCGGCGATAAGAGCCCAGTCTGAGCTCCGAATCGCCCTGGCGAAGGCAAAATTCCCGGATTGAAGGCTGTTTCCTATATCGCTGAGCGGGGTGCTTACCTTGCTGCTTGCCACTTCCTGACGTTTTTCCAGCACGATTTTGTTCAACATCGGACCTCACCCCTATTCTTGGCGATGCCAATAAACCGCCGGATCTTTTCTTCATCTTTCACCCCGTCTGTCTCCACGCCCCCGGATACGTCCACTCCGGCAGGCTGCAGAACCCGGATGGCTTCGGAAACATTGTCGGCAGTAAGGCCGCCGGCCACCAGAACCGGCTGTTTGAGCCTGGCAACAACCGCTTGAGCCTGCCGCCAGTCAAAAGTCTGTCCGGTCCCGCCCGGCTGGCCGGGAACATAGCTGTCCAGCAGCAGCCAGTCAGCCGGATAGTCTGTCATCTGGGCAGCCATGAGGCCTCCTCCGGCCCGAAAAGCCTTGATCACCGGCCGCCCCACCGCCTGGCAGTACTGTGCCGTCTCATCGCCGTGCAGCTGGACCATGTCCAGCCGGCAATATTCAACGATTTCCCGCACCTCGGCCAGCTGCTGATTGACGAATACCCCCACCTTGCAAACATCGCTTACTTGTCTGGCAATAGCCGCCGCCAGGTGAATGTCGATCTGTCTTCGGCTGGCGGCAAAGACAAGGCCGATCATATCGGCTCCATGCCGTTTTGCCGCCAGAGCGGCCTCTTCGGACATAATCCCGCAGATTTTTACGAGCATAACGCCGCACCCCTGTATTGCTGGCTGAATTCCCGCAGCGCTTCCAGCTTAGCCAGCGCAGCGCCGTTGTCAATGGTTGCGGCGCCCAGCGCCAACCCTTCGCGGATATCGGCCGCTTTGCCGGCCACCACCAGGGCGGCGGCGGCGTTGATCATTACAATGTCACGCCGGTCTCCCCGCCTGCCGCGCAGCACTCCCTCGATCATTGCGGCGTTTTCTTCCGGCGTCCCGCCCCTGTAAGCGTCTTGATCGCAGCAGCGGAATCCGTAATCAGCCGGATCGATAACATAGGATCTGATCTGTCCGTCCACAACCTCGGACACCTGAGTCGGAGCGGTTGTCGATATTTCGTCCAGGCCGTCCAGGCCATGCACCACCATGGCCCGCTGGGTGCCGAGCCGGAGCAGTACCTCTGCCAGTTTGGCGGTCAGCGCCTGGTCATATACCCCGATAAGTTGATGACTGGCGTTGGCAGGATTGGTCAACGGGCCCAGCAGGTTGAAGCTGGTGCGGAAGCCCAGTTCCCGGCGCGGTTTGCCGGCGTATTTCATCGCCGGATGAAAGGCCGGGGCATAAAGAAAGCCGATCTGAATTCTGGCGATCGCTTTGGCCACCGCCTGGGGCGGCAGATCCAGCCGGACGCCCAGGGCCTTTAAAACATCGGCGCTGCCGCAGCTGCTGGATATTCCGTGATTGCCGTGTTTGGCCACCGCGACGCCGGCCCCGGCCACGACGAAGGCCACCGCTGTGGAGATGTTGAAGGTTCCCTTGCGATCCCCGCCGGTGCCGCAAGTGTCGAGTACACCCTGGCCGTCGCAGTTGATCTTCACCGTATGGTTGCGCATGGCTTGGGCGAAGCCGGCAATTTCATCGCAGGTCTCACCCTTCATCCTGAGGGCGGTCAACAGTGAGCCGATCTGGGCCTCGCTGGCCTTGCCGGACATAATAGTCTCCATCGATCGCTGGGCTTCCTGCCGGGATAAATCCCGCCCGGACACCACCTTGCTCAAAACCTCTTTCAACATGCCTCTTCCTCCTTGCCAATATTTCACTGACCCTGTCTTAAAAATAAAAAAACCACTCCACCCTGTAGGGGCGAAATGGTTCGCGGTACCACCCTGATTTGGAAAGCGAGGCTTTCCCTTTGCTTTAGATACAGGAGCATACTCCGATATCCTAGCCTGTTAACGGTGGCGCCCGGCCCTTCCTACTTGCATATCGCGTTCGGGGGGCAGCTCCCAGGTCCATTCACTGCGCTTTCTAGGCCGGTCATCACACCTCCAGTTGCCTGGTCACCGGCTCGCTGTACTAGAACTTACTCAGCTACTCGTCCTGATCGTCGCTATTTACAATATGTACTGATAAAATATAAAACAAAAAAACCATTCCACCCTGTAGGGGCGAAATGGTTCGCGGTACCACCCTGATTCGGAAAGCATAGCTTTCCCTTTGTTTTAGATACGGGAGCATGCTCCGATATCCTAGCCTGTTAACGGTGGCGTCCGGCCCCTCCTACTTGCATATCGCTTTCGGGGGACAGCTCCCAGGTCCATTCACTGCGCTTTCTAGGCCGGTCATCACACCTCCAGTTGCCTGGTCACCGGCTCGCTGTACTAGAACTTACCCAGCTACTCGTCCTGATCATTGCTACTTGGCATTCTGTAATTAAAATCATTCTAAGTGAGATTACCAGTCGTGTCAAGTGTTTATTTTATAATCGGCATTACCCTCAAGCCGTCTGCCTGACCGCGTTTCGTCCGCCAGCCTTGGCCATGAACAGAGACTGGCGGGCTTTGGCCACAAAAGCCTCAGGCTGGGCATTCTGATCAGGAATAACGGTGGCTGTTCCGGCACTCACGGTAACATGGCCGCGAATACCGGCCGGAATGTGTTCAATATTTTGAATCGCCACTGCGACCCGGATTGCTTCAGCGATCACCAGCGCGCCAAGACTGTCGGTATTGGGCAGTACGATGATAAACTCCGCTCCGTCGTAGCGGGCGACGAAGTCTCCGCCCCGGCTGATGCTGGAGGATATAGTATGGGCGATGATCTTCAGGCACTCGTCCCCGGCGACGCGGCCATAAGTCTCATTATAGGCTTTAAAATAATCCACATCAAGGACAACCAGCGATAACCACTGGCCGACCCGGTCCATCCTGCGCCATTCCTCGGAAAACCGCTGATCAAAAAAGCTGCGGCTGCCAACCCCGGTCAGGCTGTCCCGCACCGCGAACCGGCTTAACTGGTCATCTTTGGCCATAAGCTCCCAACGCAGCCGTTCCAGAGAATGCTGGTAATCCAAAATGCGTTTTCCCAACGCCAAGCGGCTGTGCAATTCATCCGGGGAAAAGGGGGCTGTGAGATAATCGTCGGCCCCGGCGTTCAGGCCGGCGGCCACGTTGCTCCCGGCATTATCCTTGGTCAGCAGGATAATATACAAATGCTTTTTTTCCTCGCTTTGTTTTAGCTTCTGGCATAATTCCGCCCCGTTCAGGCCGGGCATCAGCCAATCCAGTATCAACACCATCGGCTCAGATTCGTCCTGCAACAGGTTCCAGGCCTCGAGGCCGTTGTTGACGGTTACCGACTGGTAACCCCACCCAGCCACCATCTGCTGCAACATGGCAGATTCCCCACCGGCAACTAATACTTTCATCACCATTCCGCCCTTACTCTATAATTACCCCTGAGACTCCGCCAAAGTTTTTCGTTTACCCATCTTTCGCTGCCGACAAAAAATATCCCTGCTATAATTCGACAAATATTTCAATATTGTTACAAAACCCACTGCCTGATCGGAGCGGGTTTCTTCAAAACTAGCTTTTCTTTCTCAGGTCAAAAACCCGCTGGGCCTTGCCTTCCGACCTGGCCAGGGTTTTGGGCTGCACCAGCCGAACATTGGCATCAATGGAAAGCACTACTTTAAGTTTGTGGCGGATTTTATCCTGGAGGCTGTCCAGTACGTGGAATTCATCCAGCAGCGTCTCGTCAGCCAGCTCCACCGCAATTTCGATTTCATCAAGATAACCTTTCTTGCGGACGAAGATGTTGTAGTGCGGTCCGATTTCCGGGATTCCGACAAGCACGCTTTCAATTTGCGACGGGAAGACGTTGACGCCGCGAATCTTGAGCATATCATCGGTACGGCCCTGCACCTTGGCCATCCGGATGAGGGTCCGGCCGCACTGGCACGGCTCAGGATTGAGACTGGTGATGTCCCGGGTGCGATAACGCAGCAGCGCGAAACCTTCTTTGGAAATGGTGGTAAGCACAAGTTCGCCGGTTTGGCCGTAGGGCAACGACTCCCCGGTGGCCGGGTCGACGATTTCCGGGAAAAAATGATCCTCATTGATATGCAAGCCTTGTTTCAGCTGGCATTCGCCGGAAACCCCCGGACCGATGATCTCACTCATGCCGTAATTCTCTAAAGCCACGATTCCCCAGATGCGTTCGATTTCCTGGCGCATCTCCTCGCTGCAGCCTTCGGCACCAAACAGCCCGAGGCGCAGGCTGAGGGTCTTGGGATCGATGCCCATGCTTTGCGCGGTTTCCGCCAGATACAAAGAATAAGAAGGCGTGCTCACAAGGACGGTGGTGCCAAAATCCTGCATCAGCATGATATGCCTTTCGGTATTGCCGGTGGATGCGGGTACAATGGTCGCCCCGGCCTTTTCCAGGCCATAATGCAGACCGAAGGCGCCGGTGAACAACCCGTAGCCGAAAGCCACCTGGGCGACATCTTCCGCTGTGGCTCCAGCGGCGACAACGATCCGAGCGACAACATCGGTCCACAGGTCAATATCCTGCTGGGTATAGCCTACTACCGTAGGCTTCCCGGTTGTGCCTGAAGAAGCGTGCAGCCGCACGATTTGTTTCAGAGGTACGCTGAACAGCCCATAAGGGTAGTGCTCGCGAATATCATCCTTGGTGGTGAACGGAAGCCGGCTGATATCACCCAGGACGCGAATGTCGTCCGGTTTCACGCCCCTGTCGTTCAGCGCCTGGCGGTAAAAGGGGACGTGCTCATATACTTTGCGTACCGTAGTGCGCAATCGCTCTAACTGAAGATTTTCCATCTGATCGCGGGTCATGCATTCGGCGTTTTGATCCCAAATCATTTTATCCTGTCCTTTCGGGTTTTTCCGGTTGTCATCAGCTTGTCGGCTAGCTGATCGCTTTGAGCATCATAACAATAAATAGGGCCGTTACCATCGTCAACAGCAGCGAAAACACAAAAGCGATCCGGATGACCTGGTTTTCCTGACCCAGTTTGTCAATCGACGCCGCGGCGTTTTGCAGTTTGGCCGGAGAAATCACACTCGCCAGTCCGCCGCCAAAGGCCAGGCCGGCGGTGACGATAATCAGGCCGAATAAATCCATGTTCAGGTTTTGCGCTGTTGTCATGGTGTATTTGGCGAACATGGCCACCGTCGAGGCCTCGCTGCCGGTGATAAACCCGCCGAACAGACCGATAAAGGCCACCGCCGCGCCATAATAGTCCCGAAAATACAGTGCTGAATAATCGGCCAGCACTTTGACCATGCTGGCAGTTTCAAATTTACCGGTGACCATGCTGTAGCCGGACATATTCATGATCTCGCCGATGGCGAAGAAGATCGCCGCCGAAAAGACCGGCCGCGGAGCCCGCTTCCACCAGGTGCGGAAGGTACCCTTCAGCTCGGTGGCTGTCGGACGGATAAAGGCCATCGATAATATGGTGCTCACCAGTATCCAGGTGTAAGCGTTCCACAAGGCCCGGGTGTCGATGTCCGCCCCATTGGCTGTCAAGCCGGAAATCGGCAATTTCAGGGTCCGATAGAGGTAATCAAACAGCTCTTTGGGAACATTCAGCGCCAGGATCAGGCCGACCAGCAACAGCCAGGGCGTCAGCGCCTTCCAAAGCGGATAACTTTGTTCATAGGCCCGTTCTTCATCTGTCAGCACACTCTTGTCGAATACTTTTTTATCTTTGATCAACAGGTAGGCCACCATGGTCGCGATAACGGCCAGCCCGCACAACACGCCGGTAAGAACCACCAGGTTGTCATAGTGGTTTGTGAAGTAAGAAACCACAGCAATCACCGCTCCGGTGATAAGGCAAGGAGGCCAGCCGTCTTTGATGGCCTGCCACTTGCCGACAATCCACAGCATCGAGAGACCGATCAGGGTGGAAACCAACGGCAAGAACCGGTAGAACGCCATTCCCGCCTGGGATAGCGTGATTTCGTGGCCTTTTCCCAAAAAGGCGTTGGCCATATCCACGAATACCACAATCGGTGCCCCCAGCAGGGCGTAGGTGCACAGTGAATCATAGCCGATGGATGGCAGAGCGATGGCCACATAAGTCGAATACCCCATCGCCACAAGGATCGGCGGCAATAGCGACACAGGCGTCGCCCCCACAGACACCATCAGGGTGCCGAAACCAATGTTGATCATCATGATCTGGATCGCCCGGTTCTCTGAGGCGATTGTCTTGATAAAAATAATGATCCGCTTCAGCGCCCCGGTATGTTCCATATAGGCCATTTGCAGCAGCGAAGTCGCCACAATCAGCGACACGGCGAACGACCGGATAAGCCCGGCGGCGGTGGAACGCAGGATGACCTCCAGGCTGGTCTGAAACACCAGATAGGCCACAACAGAAATGGCGACCCACCCCACAATGCCGCTGACATCGGCCGCCTGTTTCCAAACCATCAGCATAGCCAGAATAACAACAATCGGCAATAACGTGAACAGTAACGTATCGATCGAACTGACCTCCATCCTACAGAATCTCAATCTCCTACAGAAAAACTCTTGTTTACACCTTGCTACTATTTTACGTAAAACATTGTAATTTTGTTAAGTTTCGCCGGAAAACCTGACTATCCTTCCCGAAATAGCTTTCTTTTTTAGTCCCAGTTACATAAAAACCGGGGAATCCTTTTTTCAAGGATTCTCCGGCCAACGTGTACACAAAGTCTTGAAGCCGGAGGGGAATTCCTCCGCTACGGATAATATCCTACGCCGTTACCGGCAGCATAGCTGCCGACGGCTGGGGATATGAGTGAAACTGGGCTCGGGTAATTTACCCGGGCCCTTAGTTGAACTTATCCATGGTAATGGGCGAATCCCGCTGCGGAAATCCCCTCCGGCCTAATTCACGATTTATCCCAGGCTGTTCAAAAGGGTCGAGATGCCAGGCAGGGCGAGGTTTGCGCCGCACTCTGACAACGCAGACTGACCCTTATTAACAGCCTACTAGACCATTCGGCGGGCTCCCAAGTATCTGCCCTTCCAATAGCTGTCGGCCAGAGCGGCCACACTCACCCCGTGACTGGAAGAAGCGTGGACAAACTTTCCGTCCCCTACGTAGATACCGCAGTGGGATGCACCTTTTTCATAGGTGGTGAAAAACACCACGTCCCCTGGCTGGAGTTCCTTTACAAGCACCGCTTTACCGGCGGTAAACTGCCTGTCAGCCGTCCGGGGCAAACTGATACTCTGCTGCTCAAAGACATACCAGACAAAGCCTGAGCAGTCAAAGGCCTTGGGGGACGCGCCGCCAAACTTATAGGGAGTACCTTTATATTTCATGGCAGCGGCCACCACAGCTTCTCCTTTGACCGACTGCGGTTGGCTGACGGCTTTTCCGGCGGACGCGGTCCGGCTGTCAGCAGCGCCAGCCACCGGCACCGGACAATTCACCGCTACAGCGACCAGCATCAGGATACTGACCAACAGACGCATTTTCATCTTCCTCGCAGGGCCATACCAGAGAATGTTCTCTAATCCATTACTTTCTCCCTTAATATGACAACTCCTGCAGGAAGTGTTTATTCGATTATCACCTGTACCCGGCCGACAGTGCCATTGTCCAGACGGACCTTGATACCCCGGGGATGCACCGGGCTACTTGTAAGAAGATCCTTTACCACCCCTTCGGTAAGCTGTCCGGTGCGCTGGTGCTGCTTCTGGACAACCTTCACCCGGCTGCCGGGCTTGATGTTTTTGCGTTCCGTCCCGTTCATAACCATACTCCCTATCCAAAAATCTAAACAATCTTGGTTGTCCAGTCCTCGACATTCCAGACCGCCGTGACCCAGTCTTCATAGAAGTCGGGTTCATGGGAAACAAGCAGAATACTGCCTTTAAACTCCTGCAGCGCTTTCTTCAGTTCCGCTTTGGCGTCGGCATCAAGGTGATTGGTCGGTTCGTCAAGTACCAGCCAATTCACATCTTTCAGCATAAGCTTACACAGCCGCACCTTGGCGTTTTCACCGCCGCTCAGCACCATCATCTGGCTGGTGATATGGTCATTGGTAAGCCCACAGCGGGCCAGCGCCGCCCGCACTTCATAATTCGAAAGACCGGGGAATTCGTTCCAGACCTCTTCGATGGCGGTATTATTATTTTTGCGGGCTGACTCTTGCTCAAAGTAGCCTGGGAAAAGGTAGTCACCCAGCACCACCTTGCCGGAAATGGGCGGAATCTGCCCCAGCAACGTTTTCAGGAGGGTTGTTTTGCCCAGGCCGTTGACGCCGCGAAGCGCCACTTTCTGACCGCGTTCCAAGGCAACATCCACCGGTCTAGTGAGAGGCTCGTCATAGCCCAGAACCAGCCCGGAGGCCTCGACGATGTACCGGCCCGGCGTCCGGGCCTCACGAAACTGAAAGATCGGCTTGGTCTTTTCCCGGGGTTTTTCCAGAACTTCCATCTTATCCAGGCGCTTCTGGCGGCTGTTGGCCATTCCCCGTGTGGCCACCCGGGCCTTGTTGCGGGCAATAAAGTCTTCCAGCCGGTCCACTTCCTGCTGCTGCCGCTCATAGGCCCGCAGTTCCTGGCCTTTTCGGACGGCGAACATCTGCTGAAACTGGTCATAGTCGCCAGTATAGCGCGTAAGGACGGTGCTTTCCACATGATAGATGACATTGACCACCTCATTGAGGAAGGGTATATCATGCGACACCAGGATAAAACTATTTTCAAAGTTTTTCAGGTACCGTTTGAGCCATTCGATATGCTCAAAATCCAGGTAGTTGGTCGGTTCGTCCAGGATCATAATCGTCGGGTTCTGCAGCAGCAGTTTGGTCAGCAGCACCTTGGTCCGCTGTCCGCCGCTCAGCTCGGCGACATCCCGGTCAAGGCCGATATCTCCCAGCCCCAAGCCGTTGGCCACTTCCTCAATCTTGGCGTCCAGCATATAAAATCCGCCGTGGTCCAGCATATCCTGGATCTCGCCGACCTCTTCCATCATCCGGTCCAGTTCGTCCGGCGCGGCCTGAGCCATTTTGTCGTAAAGGGAAAGCGCTTCAGCCTCCAGGTCAAACATCCCCTGAAAGGCTTCCCGCAGCGCGTCCCGGATGGTTTTACCCTTGCTCAGAACAGCGTGCTGATCAAGATACCCCACCGTGACCCGGCTTGACCACTCGACCTTGCCTTCATCAGGCTGCAATTGGCCGGTAATAATCCCCAGAAAAGTCGATTTACCCTCGCCATTGGCGCCGATAAGCCCGACATGCTCGCCCTTCAGCAGCCGGAAGGAGGCATTTTCTAAAATTTTACGGGCCCCGAAACCATGGGAAACGTTTTCTACATTCAGTACACTCATCGTAATTTACTCCTGAATCAATGGTATTTTGGAAATGCCACTATATTGTAGCGCAGCCGCCGGGAAACTGTCAAAGGAAAACCGCTGCAGCCAAAAAATACTTGGGATTGCAAAACCTTTGGGCAACAGACACTATATAGGATAACCCCGCCAAGGAGGGAAATTGCGTGAAATACAAGCACCGCCGCACAGGCATCAGAAGAAAATACAAGCGGCTGGCGGCCGCGGTCGCCGGGGCGGCGATCATGTCGTCGGCGATGCTGCCCGGAATCCCTGCCGTCAGAGCTTATGCCGTTAACCCAGATTCAGGCTTTGCGTCGGTTACCGCCGTCCAGCCAGTTGCCTCTGCAAACTTTGCCTCCGACCCGGTTCAAACAGTCACCGCCAACGCCGCCACCTACGGCTTTGACGCCGCTGGCAGCGGGTTTGCGCTGTTGTCGCAGACGGGTGACAATGCCGTGGTTCGGGTCCGCTCCTGCGGTCAGGCCTATAACGTCGATCTGGAAAAGCAGGGTGAAGGCTGGGTAATCAAAACCATCCGCGGTATTGGTGACGCCAGGCACCCGGCGACATTTATTCCGGCCGGCATGTTTCCGCTGGCAGCAACGACGACCGTCCCTGCCGGGCCTGCGGCTATTCCGGCGACCCTGCCTGGCAGTCAGCAGGTTCTTTTTCAAACCAATAACTTTACCAGCTGGCAGTGGAATGACACCACCATGCCCCAGGATATGGCCTTCGGCCTTTTCGTCCGCGACCCGCGCCAGGGTGATTCGGCTGCCGTTACCCCGGGCGCCGCCCTCAATCCGCTCAATAATGTTGACTTTACCCGTCAATTTGTCGTCTACGCCCATCTCGGCACCACCGCGGCCCAGGGCTACGGCATCGGCATCGCCAGTGTCATTCAGACCGGCGACAACCTGACCATAACAATACGAACCAAAAGTCCGCAGCCGAACGCGGCGGCAACACCAACCAAAACCGACGATTTCGTCCCCCTTGACCGGTCAGGCCTCGACTTCGCCAGCCCCATCCACGTCAATTTCGTCACCCCCAGCGGGGTTTCTTTATTCAGCTACACCCTCAATCCCGGCTAACAAAAGACCTGCAATCGCTGATTGCAGGTCTTAGCTTTTCAACAAAGTTTAAACTGTCTATACTGATGAAAAATAAAGGCTGGCAAGAAAGGTCCAGATGCTAGACGGCACGAGGCTTGCGCCGCGACGCGTACTGGACGTACGCTAGCAAGCAAACGCAGGGCCAACGACGCAGATGGGCCTTTATCGCCAGCCGCAAATCTAGTACCAGAGGCCGATCCACTTCCAGTACGCCGTCCCAATCACCAGGTACAAAACGGCGTGCAGCACCGTCACCATCAGCCCCAGCAACCACCAGGCCTTTTTTTCGGTATACCCTTTCGCGAACAGGAGTGGCCCCAGACCGTTGCCGTAATGAGTTAAAGTCGAGGATATTACCATAAGGTAGGCCACAAGGAAAAAAGCCGGATACTTCGGTACGCCGGTGGCGGCAATGAAGGAAAACAGCAGCGGCGAAAAGGCGGCTACATACCCCACCAGGGACGCGAACAGATAATGCGGAACAGTCGCCAGGAAGGTAATGATCACAAGTACCGCATAAGTACCAAGCCCTTGAACAGGGATCATTTCCTTCATAAACACCGCCAACCAGGAGAAAAAGCCGGTGCTTGACAGTCCTGCCGATAACCCCAGGATGGCGCCGAACCAGGTGAGCAGCGCCCAGGCTTCCTTAGCCTCCGCAAGGTCCTTCCACTCCACCACCCGGAGGAGCAGCATCAGCGAAAGGCCGATAAAAGCCACCAACGTAGCGTCCAGTTGGGTGATCGATCCTGTAGCCCAGAGGCCAAGAATGGTCAAGAAGACAAATCCGGCATAGTATTCCGACCGGGTGACCAGCCCCATTGCTGCCAGTTGCTGGCCTGCGGACTGCCTTATTCCGCCCAGACTCGTCAGATCCGGCGGGTAGACTTTGTAAATCAGGTACGGAATTAGTAAAAAGCCGATAAATCCGGGAAACGCGGCGATGGTCCACAGCCCCCAGCTCACATCAATTCCCAGGGTCTGCTGGGCGATCCTTACATTTAGCAAATTCGGTCCCATACCGGTCATAAACAGACTACCTGTTGTCATGCAGATCGTATACATAAGTATGGTCAGATAAGCACCGATCCGCCGGGGAGAAGTGCCGGCTTTGGAGCCGCAAGCATCAATAACCCCTTCGGCCAGCGGATACACAATCCCCCCGCCCCGGGCCGGAGCCGCAGGGGTACTTGTCGCCAAAAGCAGGTCAAGAAAACTCAGGATGTAGCCCAGCCTGAGCGAAGTCGTTCCGAACCGGCTGATAAGCGTGAGGCCGATGCGCCGGGCAAGACCAGATTTCTTAAAACCAATGCTGATCATCACCGCTATGACAATCAGCCACAGTGTGCCGTCCGTGTAGCCGACAAGCACGTCTTTAAGCGGGACGGCAAACATTCCGGCGGCAGTCACGGCAAGGATTAAGACAGCCGCTTCCGGCAGCGGCTGGAGAATCAGGGCCAGAATGGCGCCAGCAAAGATTCCGAACAGATGCCATCCGGCAATCTTCAGCCCCGCCGGAGCCGGAATCACGAAAAACAGCGAGGCGACAAACGCGACCAGTAACAATTTCATGATTGCTTTTTTAGGCATGGTCAACCTCCTAATAGTCGCACCGATGATGCTATTATTTCGCTTAGCTTGTCCATTAACCTTCCTGCGTTTTCGCATAATGTAATTTTACCGGGTGGCTCCCCGCTGGCCCCAGCAACAGAAGAAGACAAGCACCTGATCGGCGCTTGTCTTCTTGCGGTTTGCCGTTACAGCCCTAGATCCTCGTTGACAATGATGACATGAATGCGGTTTTTGTCCGCCGGCATCTGGCTGCCGATAACTGTATAACAGCGACAGATCCGCTCCGGTGAACTGCACTCCGAGCAAACCCCGGTTGCCGCGCATGGGGTGGAGCGGCCCAGTTTTTTCGCGAGGGCAGGCGCCGCCTCTGTCCGCAGCCTGTTCCAGGCCTCGGTCCGGTCCCGGACAAGCTTGTTTTTACCGACAACCACAATGACCTTATCCGGGCCGAACAGCATTGCCGCCACCCGGTTCCCCTTACCGTCGATATTGACAAGTTCGCCGTCCGAAGTCACGGCATTGGTCCCGGTAAAATAAACATCAGCCAACAAGCCCTGTTTGCGCCGCTTGATATTCTCTTCAGGGGGAATACCCGGCTCGAACTGGTTGATCAGCTTATAGTCCCCGCCGGTTAGGGCCGCAAAAATGCCGGTCTCCCGCAGGGTCAGCGAATTGCCCATGGCGACGGTGGCCTCGGCCGGAATGAGTTCCAGAGCCAGCTTGCAGGCCTCCTCCCGGCTGTTGACCAGATAACCACGCATATTGTTGGCACTGAGCCTTTCAATCACCTTGTCCATTGATGCGACCTCCTGCATAATAAATTTGCACCAATACTAGCTCCACTTTTGCCAGATTTCAGGACAGTAGCCCACCGTGGCCTGCGGTCCGTTCCGCACAATCGGGGATGTAAGCAGCAGCGGGTGAGCCAACAGTACTTCTTCGACGTCATGGACGATATATTTCAGGTTGCGCTTGGCGTATTCCTTGCCTGCTTTGTCGATAAGGTTTTCTAGTCCCACCGCCGCTTGCACCTTATTCAGTTCACCTTTGCTCAGACCGCGCAGCGCTAAGTCGATAAACTGATACGGTACGGCGCGCTCCTTAAAGTATCGTTCGGCTTTTCGGGTATCCTGGCATTTTTTTGTCCCGAATATCTGGATGTTCATGGCCGCTCCCCACCCCCGGCTGAGTCAGTCAACCTTTCTTCAAGCAGCAATCAGGGCCGCTCTTCAATCACAACTTTGTTAATAACCACAGGGACAACAGGCCGGTCGTTGGCCCCGGTCTTAACCTTGCCGATGGCCCGGACGATATCCATTCCTTCCACTACCTTGCCAAAGACGGCGTGTTTCCCGTCCAGATGGGGGGTCTTGTCCAGGGTGATGAAAAACTGCGAGCCGCCGGTATTCGGTCCGGCGTTGGCCATCGACAATATGCCTGGTGCGTCGTGTTTCAGGTCGGGGTGGAACTCATCCTTGATGGCATAGCCCGGTCCGCCGGTGCCGATACCGTTCGGGTCGCCCCCTTGAATCATGAACCCGTCGATAACCCGGTGAAAAATCAATCCGTCATAGAAACCCTTCCGGGCCAGCTCAATCAGATTTTTCGTGGTTATAGGAGCCCGCTCGGTGAACAGCTGAATCGTAAAATTACCCTGGGATGTTTCAAATCTGGCGTAAGTCTTTTCTGCTGCCGTTCCTGCTGTCATTTTGGCCGGAGCCGGAGTTTCTTTGGCAGGGATCTGGGCGGCACAGCCGCTGACCACTGTGAAGACTGCCGCCATAGCGCAAAGCAAAACCACTGATAATACTTTTTTCATAAATAATCCTCCTGTATGGGTACGAAGGTCTCCAAGGCCTCAGACTGTTGGAGAACTCGCACCGAATATTCTACACTGCCGGGAAACAGCCCAGCTGTCACCCGCTTTGGCCGGGTACTCGACCCCGCCGGTCATCACCGTTATTATCCCCCTTATATCCTAATCATCACTCTACTATTTCGTTGCCTCACGGATTATTTTCCGGCCATCATCAAGCGGCAGATACCGCCGCCAGCCGGCCAGAGCCGCACCAATAAAACCTGTGGCGCCGGTCACCCAAAAACCCCAGGCCAGGCCGAAACTGCTGCTCAGCACCCCTGCCAGCACCGGTCCGCCGCACATACCCACACCATAGATGGCCTGGAAGATGCCCATAGCGGTTGAGCGTTTTTCATCAGGAAAGTTTTTGATGCTGAGGCCCATCAGCAGTGGCATCACCAGCCCCCGGCCAAAACCGCCCACTGCCTGGCTGAGATAGAACCATGGCAGGCTTTCGATAAAAGGTATTGCCAGACAAGACGCCGCCATAGCGACAAAGCCTCCCACCAGTGTGGCACGGTCGCCGAAACGGCTGCGGAAAACGGTGCCGCTCAGGGCCGCGGAAAAAATGGACGGGACAATAGCCGCGGTGGTGAGCAGCCCCAGTTCGAAGCCGCCGGCGCCGAGAGCCTTGGCCGCCACCGGCGAGAAGCCGAAAACCGTGACATAAGTGAGCACCTGCATGATGATGCCAAGACCGGATAGGCGGACCAGGTTGTCATCCCGCAGCACTTCTACCATCGCCGCAGTGTTCACCGGTTTTGGCCGGGTCGGTTCTTCCCGCACCCACAGGCTCAGAACAATGCCGATGGTGCCCCCGGCTGCCGCCAGAACAAATGGCGCGGTCAGGTCATAAAGCTCGGCAACATAACCGCCAAGCAACATAGCCGCAACCTGGCCCAAGGAACACACCGCGTTGATAAAGCCAATGGCTTTCGGCGCCTCCCGGGGGGGGAAATAGCTAGCATAAAGCACAGTATAGTCAACCCAAGCCGCGGCAGCCGCCCCGGCCAGGGACCGGAAAATAAGCAGCGCCCATACCGCCGGAACCAGCCACATCCCAAGGCCGCTCAGCACCGCCACCGTGACCCCGCCCACGACAAACAGTTTTCGGCTGCCCCAGGCGTCGGAAAACACACCGATCGGTATCCGCAAAAACAACTGGACAAGCCCATAGGACCCGATAATCAGCCCGATCATATCGTAGGAAGCACCCAGACTCTGAGCATAGGGCCCTAGGGTCGGCACATAAGTGTACATGGAAAACCAGTAGAACCCGGTAACCACAATCATAATAGTTTTAGACAAGTCTTTCATCGTTTATTCCCGCCGCCATTGGGGCGCTCCTTTATCCACTCTTCAAAGCTTTATGGCTTATTTCTTCGCCGACTACAACTAATACTCCCTTCAAAGCTGTTTTTCCTCTATCTGCTTTTGTCCGGTTTTGTCGTCATCTTATATTCTTTCCCTGAAAAAAAGGAAAGTTTGTCTATAAGGTTGAATTATGCTTAAAACTATTATGGAGGAGAACAAATGAAGCTAGCTGACCGACTGAATCAACTGGGAACTGAAAATGCCTTTGAAGTACTAAGCGAGGTCAACAGCCTGAAAGCAGCCGGACGGGACATCCTCAGTTTCGCCATCGGCGAGCCTGATTTTGACACCCCGGAAAATATAAAACAGGCCTGCATCCAAGCCATCCAGCAAAACCAAACCCATTACTGCCCGTCGGCAGGTATCCTGCCCCTGCGCGAAACTATCGCCGCTTATATCGCCAAGACTCGAAACATTTCGGTGTCCCCCGACGAAGTGGTGGTCACCCCGGGCGGCAAACCGATCATTTACTATTGTCTGCACGCCCTGGTCAACCCCGGCGACGAAGTCATTTACCCCAATCCCGGATTTCCAATCTATGAGTCGGTCATCCGTTTTCTTGGCGGCGTGCCGGTACCTGCCCCCCTGCTGGAAGAAAAGGACTTTTCCCTCGACACCGAACATTTGGAACAACTGATAACCCCCAAAACCAAGCTGATCATCCTCAACAGTCCCCAGAACCCTACCGGAGGCATGCTTACTCCAAAAGACCTGGAACAAATCGCCGCCATGGCTGTCAAGCATGATCTGTGGGTGTTGTCTGATGAGATCTACAGCCGGATGCTCTACTCCGGGACCTTCACCAGCATCAGCGCTCTGCCGGGGATGGCCGCAAGGACGATTATTCTGGACGGCTTTTCCAAGACCTACGCCATGACCGGCTGGCGGCTGGGCTATGGGGTAATGAACCGCGAGCTCGCCACAGCCGTCGCCCGTCTGATAACCAACTGCGAGTCCTGCACCAATACCTTCATCCAGTATGCAGCCATCGAAGCCATCACCGGTCCGCAGGACTCGGTGGACGAAATGGTCGCAGAGTTCAAAGCCCGCCGCGACCTGATTGTCGACGGACTGAACAGCATCCCGGGGATTTCCTGCAAGAAGCCCAACGGCGCTTTCTATGTTTTCCCCAATGTCACCGCAGCCTGCAAAAATCTCGGCTTCGCCGACTCCAAAGAACTGCAGCAGTATCTTCTCCACAGCGGCAATGTAGCCGTTCTGCCCAGAACTTCCTTCGGGGAGAAGAATACCGCCGAAACCCAGGAATATATCCGCCTTTCTTACGCCACCTCCCGGGAGAATATCATCGCCGGCCTGAAGCGCATCAAAGATGCCCTGGCAGCCAAAGCGTAAACAAGACTAACAAAGAGCCCTGAAAGCGGAATGCTTTCAGGGCTCTTTGTTGTATCGCCAACCCCTAGGCTGTTCAAAAACGAGCATAGCACGTTCTAATTACGCCGGTCATACCAGCGCATCTTGCCTACCGGCGATAGACGGTACGATTTGTGTGCGGGTCGCCCGGAAGAGCGCGCCGCGCCGCGTACTGGATGTACGCAAGCAAACGCTCTGAAAAGCAGGCGCACGACGCTTCAGCAGCGATGCGATCGCTTTCAACGACGCTAGGCGAAGTTTTTCAACAGCCTCAAAAACTATTTATAGCTTGCCTTTACGTTGGTAATAAGCATGCCTTTATCGGTGGCTGCTTCTTTATTGGGCAGATACTGCACCGTGGCCACAGACGAACTGGCTCCCTGTCCAACCATGATGGTCCCGGTCCAGACAAAGCCTTTCGCCCAGGAATTATTCCCTTCCACTTTGTAAACATAGGTTCCGGCAGGAACGTTCTGGCCGCTATTATCCTTGCAGTCCCACTCTACAACGATCGAACCCGACCCCGGAGTCGGGGTGCTCACGGCGTCGATATCGGCTTGCGGATTATTCACCCAGTTGGAAACCGCCGCCCAGGTCGGCAGGGTAGCCGGCCTTTTGACAAGGCCGCCGTTGGCCGCAAAGTATGTAGCTGAAAGTGTTCTGATGTATTTTCCGTTGCTGTCCTCGATCCAGACCGCGTACTGGTTACTGGCTACGGCCCCAAGACGCTGCAGATCGAAGCTGATGCTCACCGCCCCCTGGGCAGCGGCGCCGGCAACCGCGGCGGTCACCAACAGCAGTACGCACACCAGGCAGATAGCCGTATAGTTTTTTTTGCCACTGAACATGACAATCCCTCCAATTCGTCAATCTATTCGCCACCGGTATTACCATTCGCTTATTAATTCAACAACCTGGTCGCCAAATCCTGTTACCAAACAAGTGATCACCCTTCCCAGCAGGGGTATAATATTTTACGATCTCATTGTGGTTCTTTCCTGGAGGGAAAGCTTAGAATAAATCGAATTAATGCTAAAACCGCATCTGGAAAGCGAGGAATCATTGTGCTCAAGATCTGGCTTCTGGCCTTAAGGCCCTGGTCATTCACCGCCGCCTTCGTTCCTGTGGCCCTGGGTGCCGCATTGGCCGGATATCAGGGCAGCTTTGACCCTGGACTGTTTCTGCTGACCCTGACCGGCGGTGTCGCCATGCAGGCCGGCACCAATTTGATCAATACATACGGCGATTATATCTCAGGAGTCGACACTATTGAATCAGCCACCACTTGCCCCCAACTGGTTTCCGGAGTACTGCAGCCAGGCGCTGTGAAACTGGCAGGCATTTCCTGTTTTGCCTTCGCGGTGGCCATCGGGATGTGGCTGACCTATCTGTGCGGCTGGCCAGTCATCATCGCCGGCCTGATTGGTCTTGTCGGCGGATACTGCTACACTGCCGGCTTTGCCTACAAGTACAAGGGGCTGGGCTCCATCATGGTCTTTTTTCTAATGGGACCGTTAATGGCCTGGCCGTCCTACTTCATTCAGACCAGACAATACAGCTGGCTACCGGTCTTGGTTTCCCTGCCTGTCGGCTTTCTCGTCGCCGCCATCCTGCATTCCAATGATCTGCGGGACATGTCCTTCGACCGCGAGGCCGGCATCAAAACCCTGGCCCTGTTTTTGGGACTGCGCGCCAGCATAACCCTCTACTACTTTTTATATCTGGCTTCTTTCGTCTGCCTGATCGGGCTTGTCGTCCTCGCGGTATTGCCCTTAATGGCCATTCTGCCGCTGCTGCTGATTCCATCAGCCATCAAGATGTTTTCTCAGGCCAGGGTCGCCGCCAAAGGCTCTCGGGAAGCAATGCTTCTGCTGGAGGCCACCGCCGCCCAGTTTCACTTCAAGTTCGGCCTGCTGCTGATTGCCGGCCTGACCGCTCATTCCTTTACCCATGGGTGGCTATTATGAACAGAGGTGTCCCCTCGGTCGCCCAGATACTGCTTAGCGTCAGTCTGGCCTTTGTCTTCTGGTATGTGACCTTTGGCTTAAAGCTGCTGAATTTTTGGCTCTCTATGGGTCTTGCTGTAACCATCCTAACCGCGCTTGCTTTCGCCTTCGGGGGAATTACCCTGCGCAAAAGCGAAATCACTGTCGCCAACTTCCTGCGGGGCTTTCTCGCCGCTGCCGTTTTATACGCCGTCTTTTGGGCCGGGAATCTGATCTCCCAGACCCTGTTTCATTTTGCCAAACCGGAAATTGCGTCGATTTACGGCATCCGCAGTGAAGGACAGGCTGTCCTGATTGCCATGGTGTTACTGTTCGTCACCAGCCCCGGAGAGGAGTTCTTCTGGCGGGGCTTCCTGCAGCGCTGGGCCATCGACAGGTTTGGCCCGCTAAAAGGCTGGCTCGCAGCGGCTTGCCTCTATGGCGCCGTTCATATTGTCTCAGGCAATTTCATGCTGGTTGCGGCAGCCTTTGTGGCCGGTCTGTTCTGGGGATGGCTTTACTGGCGCACAGGCAGCATATTTGTCTGCATAGTGTCCCACGCGTTGTGGACAGTGGGAATATTCATTCTGTTTCCGGTGATGTAGCCTGCTTGAAGCAGCTCATACGCGGAACCAGCAGGAAAAGAACCGCGAAAACAAGCCGCCCTTCGCTCTTGGAGGGCGGCTTTGGTTTATGAAGGCAAAGAGCATGAGGCGAAAGCAGGGACTAGCGCACCAAGGCCTGAAACTCCGGCATGTTGCGCATCTGATCAAAATGCGACTGTTGTTGAGCCACTGCTTTTACGCCCTGATCAAGTTCGATGGCTTTCTGTAAATATTTCAAAGACTCCTGGGTATTCCCCCGGTCGGCATAGATTGTGGCAATACCGTAATAGCTCCAAGTATTCTTCGGGTCACCCTGGATGGTTTTTTGAAACCAAATCAATGATTGATCATAATTATTTTGCAGTTTATAGGCCATAGCCATATCATAAAAAGCTGGTACATAATCCGGATTCAGGTCGAGAGTCTTTTGTATCAGGGCCATGCCGCCCTGATAATCCTCTTCGAAACAAAGAGCAATTCCCTTGGCGGTATAGACTTTGAAATTGGCGGGATTGGCGGCGATAGCCTTATCGAAGTTGGCTACTGCATCCCGGTAGTTGTAATCTTCATAACGCTTCAATCCCTGGCTGAAGAATTTTTCTGACTCTGCAGCCTTAACAGGGTCGGTATGGGGAACGACCGGCAAGGGCTGAGAGCGTTCCACTTTCTGCACAGTATTGCCTTTTTCCGGAGCCTTTGTTTCGGACCCGGTTTTCAGGCTACATCCCTGCAAACTCAGAAGAAGTACTATTGATGCTATCATCAACATTTTTCCTGAAATGCTTTTCATCGGCTTGCCTCCATCGTCGCGCTGACTTCTCCAGGTAAGATTCCGCATCATCAGCGTCAATTCCTACCGCATAAGAGCTGCAGCGAAACAATCATAGGCGATTTTATCGCGCTATTGTGGTTGATCGTCTATTTCGTTATAATTCTAAATAGATGCCAGCAATGATAAAAATCGGTAAATCAGCCGTCAAATAGCAATAATATAGATATTGGAGGACGATATGTACTCACTGGGTGTCGAAGCTTTCTTGGCAGTGGTGCGGGCCCAAAGCATCAGCAGAGCTGCGGAAGGGCTCTATACCGCGCAATCCACCATCAGTCACCGGCTGAAAAAGCTGGAGCAAATCCTTGGCGCCACCTTGGTGGAACGCGGCAAGGGAAAAAAAGAAATCCGCCTGACACCAACTGGTGAAGAATTCGTCAAACTGGCCGAAAGGTGGGACTCTTTGCTGCGGGAGACGCAGATTCTCAAAGTTCAGGGACCCAAACTGGCCTTGTCGGTCGGCGCCGTGGATAGTCTCAATACCTGTTTTTTCCCTCCACTGTACCGTCTCATCAGCCGTCAACATCCACAAATGATGCTGCAAATCCGCACCCAACACTCTGAGGAGTTGTTGGAAGAAGTGGACAAGGGTCTGGTGGATGTGGCCTTCGTGCTCAGAGACCGCTCCCTGCCAGGCGTTCATATCGAAAAGTGTTTTGTAAAACCGATGGTTGTATTGCGCCTGGCCACGCCTGAGCATCCGGAGCCAAGGCTGTTACACCCGACCGAGCTTGATCCGAATCAGGAACTATACATTTTTTGGGGACCGCTCTATCAGGAGTGGCATGATACATGGTGGGACCCGTTTTGTCCTTCGCGGATCAGACTTGATAGTTTTCATCTGATTTCCTCGCTGCTGCAAGATCCGCAACAGTGGGCGATTGTGCCCAGCTGGGTGGCCAACAGGGCTCTGAAGCAGGGCAATTTCTCTGTGCATCGGCTATCGCCATCTCCGCCTGATGCTGTTTGTTACAAAATTACCCGCAAGCATCCCAAAACCTGTACCCTTCAAAGCCTGAAATATTTTAATGACTGTTTTGACTTACAGCGCCAAAATGAACCTGACTGAGACCAGTCTTTTGCTGCGTCTTCTCCTGCACATCACAAGAAACGATCAAAGACCCGAACCCTTGGCCTAAAGGGGTTCGGGTCTTGTGCTCCCGGGCCATGGGTAATATTACCCGTTGACCATCCTGTCCTGTTTTTGTTATATTCACAGTGGAACAAGTATACATAATATCGAAGAGGAGGTTTCATTGTTGAAAAAAATCGTACTATCTTTGGTTGCAGCTCTCGTTCTCAGTGTCGGCACCGGCTTTGCCGCTCCGATCAATGACCTGGCGACAGGCCAAACTGCCGTGGGACTCGGCAGTGACACCTTTTACCTGGAGCACAAGCTCACCGACAATTTTACCCTGGGCTTTCAGAATGTTGACCGCGGCGACAACGGCACCAGCCTGGACGACATCTATGGGCAGTTTCGTCTCTCCGACAACCTCCGGGCCATCATCGGCAGTAGAAACCTCGACTCTGGCTCGAAATTTTACGGCGGCTTAGCAGTGAACGGACCTATGGCTCCTGAGTGGGACGGTTACGCCTCATTCATCGCCGGCAATCAGTTCAAGGAGCTGCAGGTCGGCGCCAATTTCCACCTGGCTCACAATCTCGACCTCAACCTCAACTATCATTCCTTCATGCCTGACGCCGGCAGGGATACCAATGGCGCAGGCGTCGGCGTAACTCTTAAATTCTAAACCTGCAGGGCAAATTCGCCCTGGAATCCCCCGGCAGTCGGGACTATGGACATATAGCAAGACAGGAATAATCGAGTAGGAGGGAGTGATTAACTCCCGTCCTCTCACACCACCGTACGTACCGTTCGGTATACGGCGGTTCAAGTAGCAAAACAAAGTTTCCGTTGCATTTCGGCTAAACTCAATAG
>Ga0316231_1000999_pt1 | contig 34557 bp, 36 predicted proteins | sample TBH18027metaG_FD_206002 | JGI IMG/M metagenome (GOLD analysis project Ga0316231, IMG submission 206002) | Freshwater microbial communities from Trout Bog Lake, Wisconsin, USA - TBH18027 | ecosystem: Environmental > Aquatic > Freshwater > Lake > Hypolimnion/Profundal zone | place: USA: Wisconsin... | reverse complement strand
CGGCTGCCGATCCCATGCACATGAATACGCAACCACGCCAACAACGGCGACAGGTCACCACGGCCCAACGCGACATCAATCCCCGCAACCTGTTGCCGCGCGGCCCGCATCAGTTGCGCGGCTGACATCGCACCCAGGGTGTAGCTGGGGAAGTAACCGAACGCACCATCATACCAATGGATGTCCTGCAGGCAACCTTGCGCATCATCCGGCGGCGTGATGCCCAACAGTGCGTGCAGACCGTCGTTCCAGGCCCCCGGCAAGTCGGCGACGGTCAGATCGCCGGTGACCATCGCCTGTTCCAGACGAAAGCGGAGAATGACATGCGCCGGATACGTCAGCTCGTCCGCGTCCACGCGGATAAATCCGCGCTCAACCCGCCGCCACAACCGTCCGAGGTTTTCCAGACGGTAGGGTTCATCCGAACCGCCGAAAGTCTCGTGCAAATGGCCGCCCATCCAACCCAGGAATGCATCGGATCGACAGGCCTGCATCTCGACGATCAGCGACTGGCTTTCATGGACCGCCATACCGGCGGCCTCACCAACCGGCTGGCGGGCGTAAGCCGACGGCAATCCTCGTTCGTAAAGGGCGTGACCCGTTTCATGCACGACAGCGAGGATCGCCGAGGTCACATCGTCCTCGACGTATCGTGTCGTGATCCGAACGTCAGTTGGTGTCCCGCCAGAGAAGGGGTGCGCCGACTGATCAAGCCGAGCGTGATCAAAATCCAGCCCGAGGCGTTGCGCGAGGTCCCGGCAGAATGCCTCTTGCACCCCGATGGGGAACGGTCCGGCGGGCAGAACGGCCAGCGGTTGACGCGCCTGGTAGGCCTCGACCTCGGGCAACGTGGACGCCAGAAAGTCTTCATAGGCAGCAAAAACCGGCGCTACGTCGTCGGCGCCGATACCGTGCTGATAGCCATCCATCAGCGCGTCATAGGGACTAAGCCCAAGTGCGCCCGACAGGGCGGCCGCGGCTTCACGGGTCAGGCGCAGCACCTCGGCGAGGTGGGGCTGAACCATACGGAAATCGGCGTTCTTGCGCGCGATCCGCCAAACCTTCTCGCAGTTCGAGTTCGCCTTGGCCTGCGCCTCGACCAAATCGGCCGGCAAGGCCTTGGCTCGGGCGTATGCATGCCGCATGAGCCGCAGGTTTGCAGCCTGCCATTCGTCTGATGTTTCGGCGACCGCCAGATCCGCCGCTACGTCAGGCGCCACCAGACGCTCATGACCCAACACTGCCAGCACCGCGAGTTGGTCGCCACGCGCCGCGCCGCCACCGGGCGGCATGACGGCGGCGGCGTCCCAGCCGAGCATCGAGGCACATTCGCCGATGGTGGAGATGAGCGCGAAGCGGGCGGTCAGGCGTTGGTAGGCGGAAGGGACGGTCATGAACGCAATGCCTTTCGGGTCCAAACGGCAAATATAGCGACCAAAGCCAGGGCGAGGCCGTACCACGTAATTACGTAGGCCAGATGATTGTTCGGCGGACGTGGCAGTTGCTGTGCCGGTTCGGGGAAGGCCCCCGGCTGTGACGGCCCCAGTGCGACCAGGACGAACGGTTCCGCGTTCGTGACGCCGACCGCCGCACCAACAGCCCGCGGGTCCAGCGTATAGAATTGACGTGCGGGAACGTCGTCAGCGGCACTGAACCAACTCGGCCGGTCTCCCTCCCGCACGTACCCCGAGACGGTCACAACGCCCGGCGGTTCGTCGAGTGAGACGTTGCGGGTTTGCGGCGCCCAACCGCGATTCACCATGATGGGTGGGGCATTGTCTCTGATCAGCGGGACAATCTGATAGGTACCCAAAGTGGGTCCGGTTCGCAGATCCCGCACTTCGGCACCAAATTGAGCGGCACGATCGAATTGAAACCGGCCGGTCGCGAAAACCTTGGCGAAAGGCTTGGGATCATGCGAGAGCGCGATTGGGGGAGAGGCCTCCGCTATCGCGATTGCGGCTATTACGTCCTCTTTCCAATGCAGTCTTTGAACCTGCCAAGTCCCAAGACCGATCAGAACAACCAGCATGGACAACGTACTGAGGCCGGGGAAGAGAACCCGGCGCCAGGGGGGTATCACAATCCCATCTCGTGGGGCCGGTGCCGGAAATGCGCGGCAACCAGCGCGGCTTTCATAGGGCGCATGATCAGCACCGCCAGCGGTGTGGTCACGATCGGCCACAGAACCGCATGCACCCATAGTGGCGGGGAGAAATGAAACTCGACCCAGAACGCCATTCCAACGACGAAAGCGCCCAGCACCATGATCAAGATCACGGCGCCGGCGTCACCGGTGTCAGACTGACCGAAACTCAGGCCGCATACCGGGCAAGCGGGCTGCAACGTGAGCAGCCCCTTGAACAACTTGCCTTTGCCACAGCGAGGGCAGCGACAACGAAGCGCCGCGTTGAAGATCGAAATTTGCGGCTCTGTTATATCCCGGTTTACCACGCTACCGGGCTACTCCGCGGCGATCTGGCCCGCGCCGTACCAGTAAATGCAGATGAACAGGAACAACCACACGACATCGACGAAGTGCCAATACCAGGCAGCCGCTTCGAAGCCGAAATGACGCTCGGGCGTGAACTGACCAGCCCGGGCGCGGAACCAGCATACCGCCAGGAAGCATGTTCCGACGATGACATGGAAGCCGTGGAAACCGGTGGCCAGGAAGAAGACCGACGAATAGACGCCACCACCGTTGAACGCGAACGGGGCGTTGGAATATTCGATCGCCTGGCACATGGTGAATGTCAGACCGAGCAGGACGGTCAGGCCAAGCCCGCGGACCAGCCCCTTACGATCGCCCTCCAACAGACAATGATGCGCCCAGGTCACCGTGGTGCCAGACAGCAACAGGATCATCGTGTTCAGCAGCGGCAGATGGAACGGATCGAACGTATGAACGTTCGACGGCGGCCATACGGTCTGGCCGTTGCCCTGGGTCTCCGGAAAGATCAGGAAGTTGAAATAGGACCAGAAGAAGCCAACGAAGAACATGACCTCACTGGCAATAAACAACGTCATTCCGTAGCGGAGGCCGAGGCGCACGATAACGCTGTGAGCGCCCGGAATGCTGGATTCCCGGAGGACGTCGCGCCACCAGAAAAACATGGTCGCCAGAACGGTGACGGTACCCAGAACAAGCACCACATAGTTTCCGTAGTGCGACGCCAGGACGATGCCGAACAGCGTCAAAAATGCGCCAAATGCACCGAGGATCGGCCATGGGCTCGGGTCGGGAAGATGATAAGGATGCTTTAAACCAGAACCCATCAGGACCGGTGCACCGTGTGCGTCGCTGCTCATGCCATACCCATCACAAGACCGCCGAGGAAACCGCCTCGACCCGGCTGCCGCATAATCGCCAAATCTCGACTGAGTTCAAGGGGGCGAGGCGACGTTCAATTCGCTTTTGACGTTTGCTGACGTTCCGTATCGGAGATTGCCCCGACATGTGGCCCGGCCGACGCCAGGGCGCCGGACTTCTCAGCGTCTTCCAGGGATCGGTAAAACGTATAGGACAGCGTGACCGTTTTTATATCAGCGGTGTTGGGGTCGGTGCGGATGGCCGGATCGACCCAGAAGCTGACCGGAAATTCCATGCTCTGATGAGCCGACAATGTCTGCTTGTTGAAGCAAAAACACGCCGTCTTATGGAAATATCTACCAACTTTTTCCGGCGTGACGTTGTAAAGCGCCATACCGGTAACAGATCGGCCGGATTGATTGGTCGCATGGTAAAAAGCGACCTGTTCATCGCCCAGGGTCGAGATGACCTCCCCCTGGTCGGGAGCAAAAATCCACGGCAGCCCGGAATTTGTGTCGGCGTTAAAACGCACGCGGATTGTCTGACCGGTACCCCCGGGCGCCGCGGCCAGCCCGATGTTCGGTGTTCCGGCGTAGCCCGTAGCAGCACAAAACAGTCGATACAGCGGGACCGCGGCAAACGACAAGGCCGTCATGCCGACGATCACAGTCACGACCGCCGTCGCCACGACCGCGTTGCGCGGACCGCTATTCATTTAGAAGTCGGCACTTAGAAGTGAGCCATCTTGACGATGGTGATTGCATAAAACAATCCGCACAGTCCGAACAGTACGAGCAAAATAGCCCAACTGCGTCCTCGGCGCCGTCGCGCTGACTCGGACGCGGGATCGGTAATCGGCGTGACTTTACTCATGTACTTATCCAACCAAACGATCGATCGCGAGCGCCCCGAACAATACGAACAGATACAGGACGGAGTATTTGAACGCGGCCTTTGCCGGCGCGTCGCCGGTCAGGCTGTTGCCTTGCTCGTCCTGCCGATCCGTGAACACCCGGTACACCCGTTCCAGGAACACCAACCCCAACACGCCAGCGGTGATTCCGTAAATCAGGCCGCTGAAGCCCATCAAATAGGGAACCAAGGTCAGCGGCACCAGAACCAACGTATAAAGGATAATCTGGCGACGGGTTTCCTTGGCCCCTGCCACCACTGGCAGCATCGGAACCCCGGCACGGCGATAATCCTCGTTCGCCCAGAGTGCCAACGACCAAAAATGCGGCGGCGTCCAGATGAAGATAATGCCGAACAGAACCAGCGGAATGAGATCGACCGACCCGGTGACTGCCGCCCATCCGATGACCGGAGGAAACGCGCCGGCGGCACCTCCAATGACGATATTCTGCGGAGTGCGGCGCTTGAGCCACATCGTATAGACAAAAACGTAAAAGCAGATCGAAAGCGCCAGGACCGCTGCTGCCGGAATATTCAGCGCCAACCCCATCACCAGCACCGAGCCGGCTGCCAGGGTTATGCCGAAGCCCAGCGCGGCACCGGGTTCGATACGTCCGGTGGGAATGGGGCGATTGCGGGTGCGATGCATGATCGCGTCGATGTCCCGGTCGTACCACATATTGATCGCACCGCACGCCCCGGCCGCGACCGCGATGCAGAGAATCGCGGTGAATGCCAGAACCGGATTTATGTGACCCGGCGCCACCAACAAACCGATCGCCCCGGAGAATACCACGAGCGACATAACCCGGGGTTTCAGCAGGGCAATCCAGTCGCGGTAATCCGCCTCCAGCGCAATTCCGCCGACCGAGGGGGGGCTACCCCCCTCTTCGCCTGCGAGCATCGATGGCATTGTGTCACTCATAGTGGCCAGGAGATCCGGGGTTGGCTAAGAAATCCGGGGCATTTCCAGATAGGTGTGGAATGCGGGCGGCGAGGTCTGGGTCCATTCCAGCGTGGTCGCACCCTCACCCCAGTAATTATCGGCGACCGGAACCTTCGACGTGAAGGTTCTGAAGCAGACATACAGGAACACCAGGAACGCGCAGCCGCTAATATACGAGCCGATCGACGACACATAGTTCCAACCGGCGAAGGCGGCCGGATAATCCGGGTAGCGGCGGGGCATGCCCGACAACCCGAGGAAGTGCTGCGGGAAGAACGTCAGATTGACGCCGATGAAGGTCATCCAGAAATGCACCTTGCCCCAGAACTCCGGGTACTGGCGGCCGGACATTTTGCCGATCCAGTAATAGAAGCCGGCAAAGATCGAGAACACGGCACCTAACGACAGAACGTAATGGAAATGCGCGATGACGTAGTAGGTGTTGTGGACCGCTTCGTCGATGCCGGCATTCGCCAGCACCACACCCGTGACGCCGCCGATGGTAAACAGGAACAGGAAGCCGATCGCCCAGAGCATCGGAGTCTTCAGCTCGATCGAGCCGCCCCACATCGTGGCGATCCAGGAGAAGATCTTGATGCCGGTCGGCACCGCGATCACCAGGGTCGCCATCATGAAGTAGGCGCGCGTGTCCACGTCGATACCGGACAGATACATGTGGTGAGCCCACACGACAAAGCCGACAACGCCGATGCCGACCATCGCATAGACCATGCCGAGGTAGCCAAAGATCGGTTTCTTGCTGAAAGTCGAGATCACATGGCTGATGATGCCGAAGCCCGGCAGGATCATGATGTAAACTTCCGGGTGTCCGAAGAACCAGAACAGATGCTGGAACAGCACCGGATCTCCGCCGCCCGTCGGGTCGAAGAAGGCCGTACCGAAGTTGCGGTCGCAGATCAGCATCGTGATCGCGCCGGCCAGAACGGGAACGGCCAGGACCAACAGGAACGCCGTGACAAGTTCTGACCAGATGAACAGCGGCATCTTGTGCAGGGTCATGCCGGGGGCGCGCATATTAAAGATGGTTACGATGAAGTTCATCGAACCGAGCAAGGAACTGATACCGGCGAGATGCAGCGCGAACAGCGTGCAATCCATGCCCATGCCGGACTCGTAGGTCGAGTTGGACAACGGCGGATACAGCGTCCAGCCGGAACCGGACTCACCCATGACCAAACCGATGCAGATCAACAGGAAGGCCGGTGGCAACAACCAGAAGCTGATGTTGTTCAGGCGGGGGAACGCCATATCCGGCGCGCCGATCATCAACGGAATGAACCAGTTGCCGAAGCCACCGATCAGCGCGGGCATAACGGAGAAGAAGATCATCAGCAGCCCGTGGCTGGTGATGATGGTGTTCCACTCCTGGCCCTCGGTGACGACATGGTTGTTCGGGAACTGAAGCTGCGCACGCATGATCTCGGACAGGATGCCGCCCAGAAGACCGCCGACTACCGCGAAGATCAGATAGAGCGTGCCGATATCTTTGTGATTGGTGCTGAAAAACCAGCGCGCCACGAAACCGGGCTTGCGATCGTGTCCATGGTCGTCATGCCCGTGTGCTGCATGGTCGTGCCCGTGACCCCGGGTGTCAGACGTCGTAGCCATCATATCTCTCCACTGATGTGCCGGCCGCTAAGCCGGCACCCGTTCCCGCCGAGACTATCGAAAGCCAAGTTCACCGCGAGGCGATCTTGGGAAGCTGGGCCGCTGAGGCCGATTTTTTGGTCTGCTCGACCCAGGCCTTGAAATCCGCATCCGAAATCGCTCGTACCGCGATCGGCATCCGGCTGTGATCCTGCCCACAGATCTGGTTGCACTCGCCGTAGAAGGTGCCGATCTGATCCGCTTGTAGCCAAGTTTCGATCGTCCGCCCCGGGATCGCGTAACGCTGCACGCCCAACGCGGGGATGAAGAACGAATGGATCACGTCGGTGCTGCTGGTCAGGATGCGAATTTTCTTACCCACGGGGATAACCATCTGGTTGTCCACATCAAGCAAGCGAAGTTGTCCGGGCTTGAGGTCCTCGTCATGGACATAGCGGCTCTCGATATCGACGTTACCCTGATCCGGATAAGCGTATTCCCAATACCACTGATGCGCAACGACCTTGATCGTCATGTCGGGATCGGGAGTCCGGTCCTGGTAGTAAATAAGGCGGAAGGACGGAATCGCGATCACCACCAGGATCAGCACCGGAATGACCGTCCAGGCGATCTCCAAAACCGTATTGTGGCTGGTTTGGCTCGGGATCGGGTTCCGCTTCGCATTGTAGCGAACCATAACCCAAATGAGCAGCGCACCCACGAACACGGTGATCACCGTAATGATCACAAGGACAAGAGTATGCAGTGATATGACCCGATCCTTAATCGGACCGTAGGAATGCTGCATACCCATTTCCCAAGGCTGTGGAGCACCCACAACGCCTTGGGCCCACGCAAACGGCGCGGCCGAAAGGCTGAAAACAATCCCAGCCACGACAGCCAGGAGCCTTTTTACAATCCACATCGATCGACCACCCCAACTCGCTCGCGGGCTGCCTGTCTTCGCTGACACGCAACGCCGCCTCTCCGCCGTTCGCCTACCGGACGCAACCGACAAGATCAAGGTGCCAGGACGAAAGATGGACTGGTTTTCGTCGCGCGCTGCCGCGAATTCAGCTTCGTGTGGGATTTCAGCGAGCCGTCTAAACCCGCAAACGCACCAGAGTGAAAATCCCGAACCTGGGCTCCGGCTCAATCTCGATCCGCGCGAGATCATCGGCCCCGAAGATTGCGTCCATCGCGAAATCGGGATGCCAGCCCAGTGCCCGTGAGGCGGGCGCCAACGCCCGTTCAACCCACCACCTGGGGCCTTTGGCCGCGGCAAAATGGTTGACCAGCAAAATATCTCCGCCCGGACGCACCAGACGGCGCATTTCCGCCAAGAGACGCTTGGGGTTCGGCACGACTGAAGCCACGAACATCGCGACCGCTATGTCGAAGGATGCGTCATCAAACGACGTTGCCTCGGCGTCCATCTCGTGGAGCGCCTGGACGTTGGTCAACGCGTCTTTGCGAGTACGCTCTCGTGCCTTACGCAGCATTTCCTTCGACAGGTCGATGCCGGTGATCCGCTTGTCGGAATTGTATCTCGGTAACGCCAGCCCGGTGCCGACACCAACCTCTAGCACATCTTTGCCGGGGAGACGATTGACCATGGACACGGCGCGCAACCGCGCCTTCGACGATATGCCGCCAAAAGCGGTGTCGTAAATTCCGGCCCAACGCCGATAAGCCTCGACAATCGAGGCATGATCAAGCGCCGCAATCGGCACGAACCCACCGGCAACCGATGGGTCCTGTTTCCGAAGCGTCTGATTCATCCGCTACAGAATCCTTTTACCAACCGCCGGTACACAAAATCACTCTCGCGTACGAACCCACGCGATCCAATAACGCCATAAATTGCTAGGCGTTGCAGCGCAAGCCGGTGGTTACCTAATTTGCGCTGTTGTCAGTTAATTGCGTTCAGTGTGTTGCTGAAGGCTCGCGGGTCGTCGTTGCAGCCTGGGCGCCGGGGCCAGCCAGGGTTCCGCCCGGCTTCGAGGCACTTTCCTCCATGGAGGCGTCCTCGGGTTCGGCCATGTTCTTCTTAAAGGATTTGATGCCCTTGGCGAAGTCACCCATCAGCCCACTGATCTTATTGCCGCCACCAAACAGCACAAGGATCACGGCCAGCACGACCAACCAATGCCAGATGCTGAAGCTACCCATACGTCCTCCAAAACCACTGTTAAAGCCCGCGTGCTTTTGACCAAGCCGGGGTAAAATATTCAGTCACTCGGATGGCCGAAGCTCACCGGCCTTCCACCTGTGACATGGCGCGAGTCGTAAGTCGATGCAAGCACCGTTTACCGGGCATTTCTCATTTTGGCTGGTGGCCTGACGACAGGCCATCGAACAGGGGGCGATAGCGCGCACGTGATGCCAGGGCCCTCCAGGTCGCCAAGATGCGCATGACCGCACTCCACGCCCGATCAGCCGCATTCGCGGTGGTCCGGCGGCAGTTATCGCGCTAGTTGGCCCAATTCTGATGCGGCAGGCGGTAAACCCAAACCAGTAACGGGCGCCAAAACCACACCTCTAGCCGCTAAGGTCCGCGACCAGGCGGCTGTACGCTGTAAGGTCACCGGCCGCGGCACAGAGACCAGCCCGAGCGCCGCACCGGAGTCTCTGGCCATTCGGATGAGCATCTCTAATCGGTCATCCAAGGTCGTCGGATCCGATCCATCGTCGTCGAGCACAATATCGATCGAACGTGTCGAGGACCGCGCGGGACTCTGCCGGCTGGTTCGCGCATCGATAAAAAGCAAGCCACGTTGCGCCAGTTCTGCCAGCACCGGGTCCCTTTGATCGGGCAGTCCGAGCAGACCAGCACCATTCATTGGCCCGAAGGCGTCCGTAACTCCGACGTAACCGGATGCACGACTCATGAATACTCGCAAGCGCTTCAGGTTTTCGGGCGGCGACAGGGATGTCATCAGGGCAAGCCGATTGTCGGGATCGTTCAGCGGATAGCCCCGCGACTCCATCGGGACGGACAGCACATACTCATGGCCCGCCTTCCGGACAGCCTCCAGGAGTGCAGTCATACCAGTGGCATAGGCCGATATCCCGAGAGTTACGGCGCCCGGAAGTTTGTTGATCGCGTCAAGGCTTTCGGCCTCATTCATGCCAATTCCGGTCACCAGAAGACCGACGCGGGGCATTGACACCAAGCGATTGAAACCGGCTGCATAGACGTCCATCGGGGTCCGGCCATCAGCCGCGATCTTGGGCAGAATCACCTGAGGCAAACCCGGCACAGCTTCCAAAAGTGCCGGATCGGGTTCGGGGATACCGGCGCCTGTGACCAGACTCGGATTTGTAATCCCCTGCGCCGAGGGAGCGTGCGGATCAAGTGACACCGGCATCGGATCGGCATGAACCACCGGCTCGGCCGAAGTGATCGCCGTGGGACTCGTTAACTGCAGGGCTGCGGCGCCAATCCCCAATAGCGTAAGCACGGCCAGCCAGAACCGCGCCAGCCCTGGCCAACCCATCAAGAGACGCCGCATCGATCTACGATGGACACCTGAGGATTGGACGGCCACCGTACGCGGAAGTCAGTTGGCGGAGGCGCTTTTTTGCGCCACCATGGCCTGCACCAGGGCGACGCCCTCGCGCAATTGGAAGTCGGTCTCATCCGGCTTTGCCGGGTCGAATTTCGGAAAATTCTCGGGCGGCTTGTCCAGGAGCTGCTTGGCGAACGGAGGCAGGTCGGTTCGCGGTGCCAGGGCCTGCGGACCCGTTCCACCCTGGTTGGTCAGGACCTTGTTGTAATCGGACTCTTTCTCGCCACCAAAGGTGCCCCGCTCCTCCCGTGTTTCCTCAACTGATACGTCGGGCGTAATGCCCAAAGCCTGGATCGAGCGGCCGGAAGGCGTGTAATAGCGCGCCGTTGTCAGTCGCATCGCACCATTGCCGGGTAGCGGGATGACCGTTTGAACGGACCCTTTTCCAAAGCTGCGGGTCCCCAACAGGATCGCACGGCGATGGTCTTGCAGCGCTCCAGCCACGATCTCCGAGGCCGAGGCGGACCCGCCATTGATCAACACCACCAAGGGCGCGCCGTGCAGGATGTCATCACCTTTCGCGTCCCAGCGCTGGCTTTCTTCAGCATGACGGGCGCGGGTGGAGACGATTTCCCCCTGGTCGATGAAGTCGGACGACACCGCGACCGCCTGATCGAGCAAGCCACCGGGGTCGTTGCGCAAATCGAGGATCAGTCCGCGCAGCTTGCCGCCGTTCTGTGCCTTCAGGGTTTTGACCGCCTGCCTGATTCCGGCATCGGCCTGTTCAGTAAACTGCGACAGCCGGACATAGCCGATGTCGTTTGGCTCCATCCGCGACTTCACGACCTGGATATGGATCGTCTCGCGAATCATCGGCACCTCCAGCGGCTTATCGACGCTCTGCCGCTTGATGGTCAGCACGATCTTGGAATTTGGTGGGCCACGCATCCGGTCAACAGCATCGTTCAGCGACAGGCCGATGACGGTCTTGCCGTCAATCGCGGTAATCAGGTCACCAGGCTTAATGCCGGCGCGGGCCGCCGGCGTGTCATCGATCGGAGAGACGACTTTGATAATGCCCTTCTCTTCGTTGACCTCGATTCCAAGGCCGCCGAATTCGCCCTTGGTCTGGATCTGCATGTCCTTAAAAGCTTTCGCATTCATATAAGAACTGTGCGGATCAAGGCCGGTGAGCATGCCGTTGATAGCATTCTCGACCATTTCCTTGTCATCAACCGGATCGACATACTCGGCACGGACGCGCTGCATCACGTCACCGAATACCTTCAGCATCTGGTACATATCTGTACGGCTGCTGTCTTGCGCGAAAGCGCTGCCTAACGCCCCAAGACCCGGGCCAAACGCGGCGCCAGCCACGAAAGCGGTCCCTAACAACAGGCCAAACCGCCAATGCCGAGCGCGGAAATCCATGCTTTCTTTCCCTTCGCGCCAAGGGCGCGGCCCCAGGCGCATAATCGACGCTGTTATCGGCATCAGGACCTGTCCGAAGCCGTAACCTACATTCGGCTGTTGTCGCGCAGCACACCAGCCGCCGTCCAGTGTTGATTTCGTCAGATGGTCAACTGTGACCGGGAAGGCGGCATCTCGGGACGCTCCTCGCGGGCCTCGACAGCCCGTAAGATCGTCGTCATCAACCGCGAAATCAGGCACATCACGCCTGCCGCGGCGGCGCAACGCCAGCTCTGGCAAACGTATAAGGGCCATGCCGCGTCGGCGCGGCAGAGCATTGCCAAATACGCTAGCGTTCCAGTTCGACCAGGGCACGTCCCGAGTAACAATTTCTAACCGTCCATGAACGTCTCAGCCACACCGTCGCAGCGGGCAATGTTGGTTTTTATCTGCTTCGTCTGGGATACCACCTGGCTGGCGATGAAGATTGGCATAACCACCGTGTCCCCCGGCGTCTTCGCGGGCCTGTGTTGGAGCATTGCCGGTACCATCCTGCTATCCTGTCGCGCGTTCCGCGGTCAGCGGGTCCTGCCACCGGCCCATCTGGTGCCACGGCTGGTGTTTATTTCGGTCGTGCTAATCACACTTAATCAGGTGATCCAGTTTTATGGCCTCATATATATATATATATCACGGCCGGTCTGGCGGCGGTGATCAGTTCGGCTCTGACACTGCTCGCGCTGCCGACGTTTGCCGTGATTGGCGGTCAGGAGCGGTTCAGTCCTCGCCAACTTGGTGCCATCTGTATTGGCATCGCCGGCGTGTTGATGTTGTTCGGCCCCGTTGCTGTCGCTGGCACGCTGGATCTTTGGGAAATGAGAGGTAGCCTGGACAATCTGCACAGATCGATAAGCGGAGTTTCTGCCTGAACACGGCGATGATCGCCGCCGAACAGGAGAGACTATGACGAAACGGACCCGCCGGAATCACGCTCCGGCTTTCAAGGCGAAGGTGGCATTGGCCGCTCTTAAGGGTGAGAAGACGCTGGCCGAATGAGCGCAGCAGTTCGACGTCCACCCGAACCAGATCACCAACTGGAAGGCACGGCTTTTGGAAGGCGCGGCCGGGCTGTTCGGCTCGGATGCACCGCCGGCGGCTGACCTGACTGTGCTGCCTGCGAAGATCGGAGAGTTGACGCTGGAGAAGGATTTTTTGGCCGGCGCGCTCAGCAAGGCCGGCCTGCTGAGCGCAAGGCGATGATCGACCGCGAGCATGAACTGCCGCTCGTCCGGCAGGCAGAGCTTTTGAAGCTGAGCCACGGCAGCCTCTACTACAAGAACCGGCCGGTCACGGCGGCCACTCTGGCGATCATGCGCCGGATCGACGAACTGCATCTGGAATACCCGTTCGCGGGTAGTCGAATGCTGCGCGATTTGCTGCGTGGCGAAGGCGTGGAGATCGGGCGGGAGCGTATCGCCCGCATGATGCGGCGCATGGGGGTCGTCGCGATCTACCGTCGGCCCAATACGTCCAAACCTGTGCCGGGACACAAGGTTTGCGCGTATCTGGTACGCAACCTGACGAGCGACCGGCCGAACCAGGTATGGGCGATCGACATCACTTACATTCCGATGGCGTGCGGTTTTATCTATCTGGCCACAGGGGTGGACTGGTTCACCCGGCGGGTTCTGTCATGGCGGGTTTCCACCGGCATGGAGGTCGATTTCTGTCTGGAGGCGGTCGAGGAGGCGCTGGCCAAACACGGCCGGCCAACCATTTTAAACACCGATCAAGGCAGCCAGTCCACCTCAGCCGCATTCACCGGCCTGCTGCTGGTGAACAATATCGAGATCAGTATGGACGGCCGGGGCGCCTGGCGCGACAACGTCTTTGTCGAGCGGGTCTGGCGTTCGGTCAAATACGAAGAGGTCTATCTGCGAGCCTACGACAGCGTCGCCGAAGCGCGAGCTTCGATCGGCCGGTATCTGGCATTGTACAACGGCAAACGTCCGCATTCGAGCCCGCATCACTCGTTCTTACACCACTCGGTGGGACACGACCACTCACCACCACCCATTCAGGCGCTGTTGGGATTCTCCCTTCCGGAGTCGGAACTTTCGGCCGCTGGTACTACATAGCCAAGCGCGAGGCATTTCACTGAGCAAAATCGACACGATGTCGGCAGAGATCCAACCACCCTGAAAGATTGTCAACGGACAGGAGGCTTGCGCCTTGACGTGCTCCATCTTGCCGCTCCGAAAAAAATTTCGACGATGTTAACCAATTAGTAAGAATTATGGTTTAGCCATCAAGAGCCTAGTCACGCGAACCATGATGGTGTTGGAGCAAAATGGGTAATTCCTGGCAAGATTTCCTGGACGGCGAGGTACCCGGTTTGCACAAAGCATCAATCTTGATGCTTGCCCTGGGCGATGAACACGCCGGGAAGCTGTTCGCGATCATGCACGAGGACGAAATCAAAGCGATTTCGTCCTCGATGGCCCAGCTTGGTGTGGTTCACGCTGACGCAGTCGAACGCCTCTGTAGGGATTTCGTCCACAATTTCGGGGCAGCCGGAGGGCTGCTCGGCAGCTTCGAAGTTACTGAAAACCTACTGATGCGGGGACTGTCCAAAGACCGCGTTTCTCAAATCATGGAAGAGATCCGCGGTCCGGCCGGCCGAACCATGTGGGACAAATTGGCCAACGTCAGCGAAGCAATTCTCGCCAGCTACATGAAAAACGAATACCCGCAAACCGTCGCCGTCGTCCTGTCCATGATTAAACCCGACCATTCCGCCCGGGTTCTCACCCTCCTGCCCGACTCGTTCGCCATGGAAGTCGTTATGCGTATGCTGAAGATGGAATCTGTCCAAAAAGAGGTGCTGGAGCGCGTCGAGCGAATTCTGCGTGCCGAATTTATGTCCAACCTCGCCCGTGCCTCGCGTCAGGACCCGCATCAATTGATTGCAGAGATCTTCAACAGCTTCGACCGAAAGGTGGAGACAAAATTTCTCTCGGGACTGGAAGAGCGCAGTCGGGAATCGGCGGAAAAGGTGAAGTCGCAAATGTTCACATTCTCTGACCTACAGCAGCTAACCCCCACGGGCCTTCAGGTGCTGTTGCGCCAGATTGACAAGGAGAAGCTGCCTATCGCCCTGAAAGGCACAACAGAGACAATTCGAAATTTGTTCTTTTCGCTGCTATCAGAACGCGCGGCGAAAACACTACGTGATGATATAGCATCACTCGGGCCTGTGAAGGTTAAGGAAGTGGAGGAAGCGCAGGCGTCAATTGCAAATCATGCTAAAAATCTGGCCGCCAGCGGCGAAATCGAGTTTAGCACCGGGGCCGATGATCGGATGATCGAATAGGAATGATGGGACCGGAATCATGCCAACTGAGATAATCCTCGCTCCATTTGAAGACTTCAACGACCACGAAACAGAAGCAGTCGATATCGTTATGGCAACGGAAATTCGATGCCCCAAAAAAGACGAAATAGATTCCTGGACCGAGGGTTATCTGATTGGCCGAGAGAATAAGAATGCCGTGATCAACACCCGTAACTTGGGTGCAACGCTAGTGACCTTGGTTTCTGAGATGAATGAACGGACTCCGACAGAAATCGAAGCGGCATCGCTTGCCGTTGCGCATTTTTTACTCCTTGCGATTGCGTCCGAGGATTGGCCCCTTCAGACGCTCGGCCGGGTAAAACTGATCGCCGAACAAATTAAGCCGTTACTCGATGGAACATCGGAGTACATCCTGCGTGAGCAGACTGGTATACTGCACAGATTTGATAGCCTATCGGATCTATTTTTCGCAGTGGAGTCAGGGGTCACATCGGACGAGGTCTCGATCCGATGGCGGCGCGGCGAAGCCATAATAAACCGCTCACGATTTTTGAAAGATCTTCGTCAGGCCATCATTCCAGTCCAGATTTCCCGAACCGCCGAGGACCGAACATGAGTGATACCAACCATTTGCCAGCCCCTGAGCTACGTGACACACTGGATACGGGCTCTGTGAACGAACTGGAAGCGGTTTATGATATTTCCGTTACGGTGAGCGCCGTCCTGGGAAAAACAACGATGCAGGTCTCTCAACTCCTCAAGCTGGGTCGCGGTGCCGTGGTGGAGTTGGACCGGCGCCTTGGTGAGGCAATTGATATCTATGTCAACAATCGACTTATAGCTCGCGGCGAAGTCGTAATGGTGGATAATGCAAGACTGGGCGTGACCATGACTGAGATTGTTAAGTCGGAGAGATGACGATGACAACTTTCACCGGATCCAAGCTGCTGGTGCCCCACGATCTGACCACGGCTTTCTCACCAGCCGAAGATTATTCAAACCGCCAACGCTCTTTCATACCGCCACCCGTGCAATATGGAGCTGCAGACACAGCGATCATACCGGGCGCCAACCATGACATAGCGCGTTTTCGTCCTCGCGCTAGGCCCGCCGACGACGGCCATGAGGGTGCAAATGCGAACGGGAAACAAGGCAATATCATCTACCATGATCCCGTGATGGTAGCTGTCATGCAACGTGCACACCGCGTCGCGCACTCAGACGCATCGATTCTGGTACGCGGCGAGTCCGGAACCGGAAAAGAACTCATTGCCCGCTACATTCACTGGAATTCCCCGCGAACTAATGGTCCTTTCGTCGCGGTCAATTGCGCCGCCATACCGGAACAACTCCTGGAATCGGAATTATTTGGCCACGAACGCGGAGCGTTCACCGGTGCGATAGGCCAACGTATAGGCAAATTGGAGGCTGCACAAAACGGAACTATTTTACTCGATGAAATCAGCGAGATGGACCGGCGTCTTCAAGCCAAGTTACTAAGAGCCTTGCAGGAACGCGAGATCGACCGGATCGGTGGTCGTGCGCCAGTACGGTTGAACGTCCGAATCATCGCCACCACCAACCGGGATTTAGAGCAAGAGGTCGTCCGGCAGACGTTTCGTCAGGATCTGTATTTCCGGTTGAATGTCATTGCTGTTCATGTCCCTTCCTTGCGCGACCGCCCACGCGACATTCCGGCTCTGGCCGAACACTTCATCGAAAAATACTGTTTTGGTTACGGACAGAGCAAGCGCCGGCTCTCGTCGGACGCGCTCGGCGCCTTGATGGCGCACGACTGGCCTGGGAATGTGAGGGAGTTGGAAAACACCATTCAACGAGCGCTGGTACTGACTCCGGACAATCTGATCAACTCTCGGACGCTTGAGGTTGGGGCTTCGTCCAAGGCACCATGCCGGATCGGGACCCGAGCGGATGTGTCACAGTTCGTTGGCCGCAAACTTTCCCGGATAGAACGTGAGGCAGTCATTAACACCTTGCAAGCGACCAATGGAAACCGGACCAAAGCAGCTACGATTCTGGGTCTGTCAATACGGGCGTTGCGCAACAAAATTAATCTCTATGTCGCCCAGGGCCACATAATCCCGCAGAGCAAAAATTCCGAGGGAGCATGAACTCTGTTCTTCACGGCTTGGCGCCGTTTCGGCGGATCATCCCCGGCGGCGACGTCGGTTTGGCTTTATGTGTGCTTTTCCAGCTTTCGATTCTCATCCTGCCCATTCCGACATTCACGTTGGATATGGCGCTCGCCCTATCCTTCATCGCTTCGATCTTAATATTGCTGGTATCCGTTGGGCTGGAACGCCCTCTGGACTTCTCTAGTCTGCCAACTCTTCTTTTATTGACGACGATCCTTCGCCTGTCTCTGAACGTTGCTACTTCGCGGTTGATTTTGTCGCACGGGAGCGAGGGCCCGTATGCCGCCGGTCAGGTAGTCGCGGCGTTCGGGACCTTCTTGATGGGCGGCGATCTCGTTGTGGGCGGGATTGCTTTTACAATGCTCTTGCTGGTGAATTTCATCGTCATTACCAAAGGATCCAGCCGCATCGCCGAAGTCGCAGCCAGATTTTATCTGGACTCGATGCCGGGAAAGCAGATGGCGATCGATGCGGATTTGTCATCAGGCCTCGTTGATGAAGCTACGGCGCGGCTCCGGCGCGCGGAACTGGCCGAGGAGAGCGGCTTTTACGGCGCGATGGACGGGGCCAGCAAATTCGTTCGCGGCGACGCAATCTGCGCGTTGGTTATCACGCTGATCAACATCCTTGGCGGCCTGGCGATGGGCGTGTTCCGTGCCCATATGTCGGTTGAGACAGCCCTCGCGAGCTTTACCACGCTGACAGTTGGAGACGGTCTGGTTTCGCAGATTCCCGCCCTGTTGGTGTCCACAGCCGCTGGCATGGTCGCTTCGAAGGGCGCGATTGAAGGCAAAATGCATGGAAAGCTAGCCTCACAATTGGGAACGAATGTTAATCCCTTGATCATCGCCTCAGTGTCGTCCGCTACTCTTGCTCTACTGCCCGGCCTACCGGCATTACCGTTTCTCTTTGTTTCGGTTTTGGCGGGCGCGGCGGCATGGCACCGCTTCCGTGCCCGAAATGCGGAACGCATGAGTTCAGTGCCCGTCGCTCAGACCCTGGATGAAGGTCAGATCGGCGTGGCGATGCTTGATATCATCCGCATCGAGTTGGGATATGGCTTGTTGGAACTGGCCGGCGGTGGAGGGCAGAAATTACCGGAGCAAATAAAGCGTCTTCGGCGGGCACTTTCAGTCGATTTGGGATTCGTGCTGCCGTCCGTTCGTATCCAGGACAACATCGATCTTGGTTCCCACACCTACACCCTGTCCTTAAAGGAGATTTCTGCGGGGAATGGCGAACTCAGACCAATGATGATGCTCGCAATTAACGTGGGAGATCAAGATCTGATGTTTCCCGGCGAGAGAACGACAGAGCCGACCTTTGGTCTTCCCGCCTGTTGGATCAGGCCGGAATTGGCTGAGCAGGCGCGGTCAGCAAACTGTACTGTGGTCGATCCGGCAACGGTCTTGACAACGCACCTAGCCGAAGTGGTGAAGGAAAACATCGCCGAGTTCCTATCATATACCGAAACACAAAAGCTTCTCTCGGGCCTGCCATACGAACAACAGAAATTGGTGGCGGACCTCGTCCCATCTACGATCACGATTGGCGGGATGCAACGCGTGCTGCAATCGCTGCTGGCAGAGCGGATATCAATTCGGGACATGCCAACAATCCTTGAGGCAGTGCAGGAAGCTTGTCTCAATAATACGAAGTCGGTAATTGGTATTGTCGCACATGTACGGAGCCGTCTGTGCAGGCAAATCAGCGAAACTTTGGCCGGAGCCTCCGGCGACGTGCCGGTGCTTGTTTTGTCGCCGGAATGGGAGAATATATTGGCTAGATCTCTGGTGGGGCCGCCTGAGGACCGCGAACTAGCCCTGGGCCCGGACAAATTAAAGGAATTGCTGGACCGGCTGCGTGCCGTTCTCGATACGGTTCGCGCGGGTGGCGACAAGCCCGCGCTTCTTACCAGCACTCAGGTTCGTGTTCACGTCCATGCCGTCCTGGATCGTATTGGTATGAATATTCCAGTTGTCGCACAGGGTGAACTTCATCGTCGGACGCGGGTGAGAGTGGTGGGGACGATTTGAGCGACGGCCTCAGTGCAGCGCTACCGCAATCCGGCGTTGACCCGCGCCAGAACTGATGAGCCTGGAACGAGGGCGTCGTCCATCAGAGCGTTCAGTGGGATGTCGGAGGTGTGAAGATGCCCGTGCAGGTCGCGCGGATTTGGATCGACGTAAAGCAATCCCGTCACGATCTCGCCGGCCGCATGGCGTTTCTGCATGTAGGTCAGCGCCGACACCCGATCATGCATGTCGTAGCCGGTATGCAGCTTTCGGAGTCGTAGCGTGGAACCATCGTGCTGTCTCACCAACTCCACCGAGCCCGGCGCGTAATCGACCGTGATCTCTTCCCGCGAGCTGATCACGTCGAGGAAGTTGACCGCCGCGTTGTGCTCTCGCACGTAGTCAAAGCTTTTGGTCGAACCTTCGTGGTTGTTGAACGCCACACACGGCGACAGGCAGTCGATGAAGGCAGCGCCCTCGTGCTTCAGTGCGGCCTCGATCAGCGGCACCAACTGGGCCTTGTCGCCCGAGAAGCTGCGCGCCACGAAGGTCGCTCCAAGTTGCAACGCCATGCCGACGAGATCGATCGCCTCGTCGCTGTTGACGACACCGCGTTTCGATTTGGCACCCTTGTCTGAGGTGGCCGAGAACTGGCCCTTGGTAAGGCCGTACACGCCATTGTTCTCGACTATATAGACCATATTCACGCCGCGTCGCATCGAATGCGCAAACTGGCCCAAACCGATCGACGCACTGTCGCCGTCGCCAGATACGCCCAGGTAAATTAGATCCCGATTGGCCAGATTTGCGCCGGTCAACACCGACGGCATGCGGCCATGTACGGAGTTAAAGCCGTGCGAAGCGCCCAGGAAGTAGGTCGGGGTCTTGGATGAACATCCGATCCCGGACAGCTTGGCAATTCGGTGCGGTGGCAGATCCAGCTCAAAGCATGCCCGAACAATGGCAGCGCTGATCGAATCATGTCCGCAACCGGCGCATAAGGTGGAGATCGCACCTTCGTAGTCCCGCCGCGTATAGCCCAGACTGTTCTTGTGCAGCTCCGGGTGATGCAGCTTCGGTTTGGCGATAAAGGTCATGACACAGCCTTTTCGAGATGCTTCACTGATGGGCTGGCGGCAATGGCCCCGGCAATGAACCGGGCGCTGATGGGTGAGCCGTCGTAATGCACGACCTTGCCTAGCTTCTTCGGATCGATTTCCAGCTCGTTCACCAAGAGTGAGCGCAACTGGCCGTCGCGGTTCTGCTCAATCACGAACACATGGTCATGGGTCGCGATGAATGCTTCGACTTCCGCACCGAACGGGAATGCGCGCACGCGCAACAGATTCAGGTGAACGCCCTGCTCCTGTAGCAGCAGTTCGGCCTCGTTGATGGCCGGGCTGGTGGAGCCATAATAGATCACCCCCAGGCGGGTCGGTTGCGCCGCCTTGCGCTCGATCGCCACGGGCACCAGCGAGCGGGCGGTGTTATGCTTCCTCAGCAGCCGTTCCATATTCTCCTGGTAGTCCGCGCCTTCCTCGGAATACCGCGCCATCCGGTCCTTGGAGGTTCCGCGGGTGAAGAATGCGCCCTTGGTCGGATGTGTGCCGGGCAAGGTGCGATAGGCGATGCCGTCGCCATCAACATCCAAATACCGGCCGAAGAGCTTGCCGGATTCCAGGTCTTCCGCAGTCATGACCTTGCCGCGATCCAAACGACGGCTGTCATCCCAGTCGAATGGCTTAGAGAGACGTTCGTTCATGCCGATTTCGAGATCAAGCATGACAAAGATCGGGGTCTGCAGACGATCCGCGAGATCGAACGCCAACGCCCCGAAATGGAAGCACTCGTACGGGTCTTCCGGGATCAGTAGCACATGCTTGGTATCTCCATGGGACGCATAGGCACAGGCGGCGATATCGGTTTGCTGGGTGCGCGTCGGCATGCCCGTGGAGGGGCCGGCGCGTTGCACGTCGAAAAGTACTGCCGGGATTTCCGCGAAATATGCTAGCCCGATGAACTCCTGCATCAGGGAAATCCCAGGGCCGGAGGTCGCCGTGAAGGCGCGCGCGCCGTTCCAGGCGGCACCGATGACCATGCCGATAGACGACAGCTCATCCTCGGCCTGCACGATGGCAAAATTCTTCTTCCCGGTGGCCTTATCGACGCGCATCTGGCCGCAGTACTTGGTGAAGGCCTCGGCAAGCGAGGTGGACGGCGTGATCGGATACCACGCGCAAACCGTCGCGCCGCCATACACAGCACCCAGACCAGCGGCGGCATTGCCTTCGATAAAAATGCGATCACCGACCGTATCAGCATGACGCAAGGTCAACCCGATCGGGATCTCCAGGTTCTGCTTCACCCAGTCGCGGCCCATGTGCAGCGCCTGCACGTTGGCTGCGATCAGCTTATCGCGGCCCTTAAACTGGTCGGCCAGCAATTTCTCGATGACGACAGGGTCCATCTCGATCAATGCGGACAATGCGCCGAGACCGACGATGTTCTTGAACAACTGCCGCTGCCTGGAATCGGTGTAGGCCTTGTTGGTGATTTCGGTCAGCGGCACGCCGATAACGACAATGTCGGAGCGGAATTTCTCCGGCGCGATCGACCTTGTGTTGTCGTAGAAAAGATACCCGCCCGGCTCCAGCGACTTGACGTCCTGATCCCAGGTTTGCGGGTTCATCGCCACCATCAGGTCCACACCGCCGCCGCGCGCGGCCATATGGCCCGCTTCGGAGATACGAATCTCGTACCAGGTTGGCAGCCCCTGAATGTTGGATGGAAAGATGTTTCGTGGAGTCGCCGTGATGCCCATGCGCAGGACCGCTTTAACGAACAGCGCGTTGGCGCTGGCCGATCCGGACCCGTTTACGTTGGCGAATTTGACAACGAACTCGTTTACCCGCTGGAGGCCTTCCACGCGGTCTATTTGCTGCAGCATGCGTTCTCCGCTTGGGCCACGTCGATCAGGAAACGTTCCATATCCCACGCGCCGGTCGGGCAGCGTTCGGCGCACAACCCGCAATGCAGGCAGACGTCTTCGTCTTTCGCCATGATCCGGCCGGTCTTCAACTCACCGGACACGTATAGCGCCTGGTCCATATTGTGCGCCGGGGCCATCAGCCGGGTGCGTATCTCGGCTTCTTCGCCGTTGCCGGTGAAGGTGATGCAATCGACCGGACAGATATCAACGCAGGCGTCGCACTCGATACACAGTTTGTCAGTGAAGATCGTCTGCACATCGCAGTTGAGGCAACGCTGGGCCTCGGCGAACGCCAGCTTGAGGTCGAAGCCCAGCTCCACCTCGGCTTTGATGTCCTTTAGCGCGATCACCTTGTCCCGATGAGGCACCTTAAACCGCAGGTCGAGCGAGACACCGTTGTCATAGCTCCACTCGTGGATGCCCATCTTCTGGCTGGCCAGCGTGACCATCGGCGGCGGCCGGTCGTTGACGTCGGTTCCCTGGCAGAACTGATGGATTGAGATCGCGGCCTGATGGCCGTGCGCCACCGCCCAGATGATGTTCTTGGGGCCGAACGCCGCATCGCCGCCGAAGAACACGCGCGGGTTAGTCGATTGGAAGGTGGTTTCGTTCACCACCGGCATGGACCACTCGTTGAACTCCAGGCCGATATCGCGTTCGATCCATGGGAACGCGTTTTCCTGTCCTACGGCGACCAGGACGTCATCGCACTCAAAGAAATGTTCGGGTTCGCCGGTCGGCACCAGCCGGCGCCGCCCCTTGGCGTCGTATTCGGCATGCACTTTCTCAAATGTCATGCCGTACAGCTTGCCGTCGCGGTGCTTGAATTCCTTCGGGACGAGGAAGTTCAAGATCGGGATGTCCTCGCCGATCGCGTCTTCCTTCTCCCAGGGGGAGGCCTTCATCTCCTCGAATCCCGAGCGGACGATGACTTTGACGTCCTCACCGCCCAGGCGGCGTGAGGACCGGCAGCAATCCATCGCGGTGTTGCCGCCGCCCAGCACGATCACGCGCCGGCCGATCTTGGTGATATGGCCAAAGGAGACCGACGAAAGCCAGTCGATGCCGATATGGATATTGGCAGACCCTTCCTGCCGACCCGGAAGATCCAGGTCGCGCCCGCGCGGCGCGCCGGAGCCGACGAACACCGCGTCGTATCCCTCGTCCAGCAGGGATTTCAGGCTATCCACGCGCTGGCCGAGACGCATTTCGGGGCCCATTGCGGTGATGAAGCCGACCTCCTCGTCGATAACTTCCTCGGGCAGGCGGAATTTTGGGATCTGGCTGCGGATCATGCCGCCGGCACGCGAGTCACCATCATAGACGACCAGATGATAACCCATCGGCGCGAGATCCCGCGCAACGGTCAGGGCAGCCGGGCCGGCGCCGACCAGCGCGATCTTCTTGCCGTTGCGCGTCGTTGGGGCGGGCGGCATGCGGTCGCTGACGTCACCCTTGTAGTCGGCCGCAACTCGCTTGAGGCGGCAAATGGCGACGGGTTCCTCTTCCACGCGGCCACGGCGGCAGGCCGGCTCACATGGGCGATCGCAGGTGCGGCCCAGGATGCCCGGGAAGACGTTGGACTTCCAATTGACCATGAACGCGTCGGCGTAGTGTCCGGCGGAGATTAGTCGAATGTACTCGGGGACCGGCGTATGCGCCGGGCACGCCCACTGGCAATCGACGACTTTGTGGAAGTAGTCGGGATCCTTGATGTCGGTCGGCTGCAAGTCGGACTCCTATTTCCTCCGGTTCGGCCGAACCACTTATCGTGGACCTTGCCGCACCCGCCGGGGCTTCTGCCGCCCCTGACGGGTGTTCGTCAACCTAAGACTATGTCTAATCCATTTCCCCGGCAATTGGCACGCCAGGCCATTGGGGGTCAGGGCCGCATTCCGAATAAGGACGGTCCCGCTGTACGCAACGGCGCGGCAAGATTGGCGAAGTCGCACAACAGCTTGCGACTGTCTCGCGGATCGATGACTTCATCGACCCAGAAGGCCTCTGCCGTTCGATAAGGCGACCGCAGGCGATTGAGCCGCTCTTCAATTTCCGCCAGTTTTGCCTCGGGGTCGGGCGCGGCATCGATCTCGGCGCGATACGCCGCTTCGATACCGCCCTCCAGCGGCAAGGAGCCCCAGCTCGCGGATGGCCAGGCGTAGCGGAGGCAAAGGCGGCCCACCGGTTGGTGGCCGAGGCCGCCGACACCGTAGCAGTTGCGGACGACGATGCTGCACCACGGGACCGTCGTTTGGTTGATTGCTGACAACGCTCGGACGCCCCATCGGATGACGGCGTTGCTTTCCGCCCGCAGCCCGACCTGGAATCCGGGGCAATCGACGAGATGCACGACCGGCAGATGGAAGGTCTGCGCCATATCCACGAAGCGGATGATCTTGCTGCACGCGTCCGCCGTCCAGGCACCACCGTCGAACAGTGGATCGCCCGCCATCACCGCCACCGGCCAACCGTCAAGCCGCGCGAAGCCTGTGATGATAGAGCGGCCGAACAGGGCGCCCATCTCAAAGAAGCTGTCTTTGTCGAACAGCGACGCGATGATTCGCCGCATGTGGTAGGCTTGCTTCTTAACTTTCGGAATCGCCGAGATCAGCGACTCGTCGCTGCGGTTGGGATCGTCCCATCCGCGCACTCTCGGCGGAAGATCGTGGATCGACCCGGGTAAATAAGACAGGAAGCGGCGAGCGGCTTCGAAGGCTTGTTCCTCGGTATCCACGGCGTGGTCGACGCCGCCACAGCGCAACTGGATCTGCCAGCCGCCGAGTTCTTGCTTGGACCGAGGCTCCCCCAGCCGTTCCACCACGGGCGGGCCGGCGACGAACACCGCCGCCATTTCCTTAACCATCACAGAATAGTGCGCTGCGACGAGCCGAGCAGCCCCGAGGCCGGCGACTGAACCCAAGCCGAGACCGACCACCGGGACCTGTGCCATCTGGTTGGCAACGAGGTCAAACGATGTTGTTTCCGTCAGGCCGCCGGGCAGATTGGCTCGGCCTGTCGTTTCGATGGTCTTGACCGATCCGCCACCGCCTGAACCCTCTATCAGGCGTATGATGGGCATACGGAACTCGGTGGCGATCTGCTCCGACATCTTGGGCTTGCCCTTGATGGAGGCATCGGCCGATCCGCCACGCAGGGTGAAATCGTCGCCGGCGATGACGACGGGGCGACCATCCACAGTGCCTCGGCCGAACACGCAGTTGCCCGGCATGAACTCGGTGATGTTGCCTTTGGCGTCATAGGTGGCTTTGCCCGCGATGCTGCCGATTTCGCGGAAGCTGCCTTGATCGAGCATGCGGTCGATCCGCTCCCGCACCGTCAGTCGGCCACCGGCGTGCTGGCGAGCGATGCGATCTATGCCGCCGAGTTCCCGTGCCAAGGCCTGGCGCTGGCGTAGTTCGGCCAGTTCGGGTTCCCACCCTACCTGCGAAACCGGTTCGGCCGCCGCCAGGGATGGGGTCACGTTGTCGTCGGCCATGCGTTTCCTGCCCGTATTCGTTCTAAAAGGCGATACCGGTCAGTAGCCTATGGAGGATTTGCCCGGGGTGCAATGTTGTTGGGACCAGGCTGCACTTCTCATTACGGCGTCCGCGGCGATTGTGCCTCCAATCGTCGTGGCGCGCGCAGCAGTCTGTACGAAAACCCGCATTAGCCTACTGGGTTCAGAATAGTTTCCCGGGAGACCCAACCCCCGTCATGCCGACGCGGCTCAGTTGGCATCGGGTCTGCAAAGGCGTGGCTGGTGCGCCTGTGCAGACCATGCCGAGGAAGGTAGTAGCACTCGCAAACCCCGAATTGAGACCTGATCATCATACGGTGTTGTTAAGACCGGCAGGCAGTACCTTCACATTTCAAACGTGAAAGCTTTCCCCGCAACCGCAGCGGCCCTTTTCGTTCGGGTTGGTAAACGTGAATCCCGACGTTAGGTTCTTGATCTCATAGTCCATGACTGTGCCGATCAGGAACAGGGACGCCTTGCGGTCCACCAGAACGGTTAGGTCCTTATCCTTCACAACCTCATCTGTCGGCGCGGGTACGTCGGTCCAGGACATGTCGTACGACATGCCGGAGCATCCCTTCGTCTTGACGTCGATGCGAAGAAGTTTGCCCTGCTCACCCTTCTCGTACAGACCGCGCAGCCGATCGGCGGCGGCGTCGGTCAGCGTCATCAGAGGCGGCAGGGCGCGTATCTTGCGGGGGATAGTCGTTGTTGTGCTCATGGTCCAACCTATGTCGTTATCGATCAGAACATATTCAACTGCAGCCGAGCTTCCTCGGTCATGCGGGAGGGGTCCCAGGGCGGCTCCCAGACGGTTTCGACGTGGCACGATGTCACGCCCGGCACCATCAGCACGGCGTTTTGCACCATCTCCGGCAATTCCTGGGCGCTGGGACAGGCGGGTGCGGTCAAGGTCATTTCTACCTTGACGCCGCCATCGTCGTTGATCTCCACAGCGTAGATCAAGCCGAGCTCGTAGATGTTCACCGGGATTTCCGGATCGTACACCGTCGCGATCGCCTCGATCAGCCTGTCTTCACTCGGTAATCCCGAGGTTTCGACGGGCGTTTCGCCATCAGGGGTCCACACAGTGTTGGGGGGTGTCACGTCATTCACTGCTTGCCTCCTTCGCGCCATCCAGCGCGGCGATCAGGGCGTGCCAGGGGAGTGTCGCGCACTTCACCCGGGTCGGATATTCGTGAACGCCTGACAGAGGTGCCAGTCGTTCAATCGGTTCGGCGAGCGATGGGTCGCAGACCGGGCAGGTGCCGGTGCGGGCCATGTCCCGAAAGGCTGCGAACAAGGCCCGCGTATCGGTCTTGGAGCGACCCTGAACGGTTTCAGCCATCAGGTCGGCCGAGGCCACGCTGATCGCGCAACCCCGCGCCTCGAATCCTACGCGGCCGATACTGTCATCGGCGAATTTCACCCAGACCTGCACGCGGTCGCCGCACATCGGGTTGTCGCCCTTGGCGGTCGTGTCGAATTCTGCCAGCCGAATGGCATGCCGAGGCCTACGGCCGTGATCCAGGATTACTTCCTGGTACAGATCGCGTAGATCATCGAAACTATCAGACGGGCTCACTGGAAAAACTCCCGCACCCGCGCCAGCCCGTCCACCAGAGCATCGATTTCCGCGTGCGTTGTGTAGACACCGAAACTGGCCCTGGCGGTGCTGTCCAAATCGAAGCGGCGCATCAGCGGTTCGGCACAATGATGCCCGGCGCGCACTGCGATTCCCTGCCGATCGAGTAGTGTCGCCACATCGTGCGAATGTGCCTTGTCCAGTGTGAATGAAATCACGCCGCCCCGATCCTGAGCCTGCCCAAGAACGCGAACACCGTCCACACCAGCCAACCGAGCCAACGCATGTTCGGTCAATGAAGCCTCATGCGCAGCCATGGCATCGTAGCCGATCGATTGCACGTAATCGATCGCCGCCTTCAGGCCGATGCCTTCAAGGATTGCCGGAGTGCCAGCTTCAAACTTATGCGGCACGGCCGCCCAGGTCGTTTTTTCATAAGTCACGGACGAGATCATGTCGCCGCCGCCCATGAATGGCGGCATCCGCTCCAGCAGTTCTTTCCTGCCCCAGAGCACACCGATGCCGGTCGGCCCATAAAGCTTGTGACCGGTCCAGACATAGAAATCGCAACCGAGTGCTTGAACGTCGATCTTGCGATGCACGATCGCCTGCGAACCGTCGAACATCACCTTCGCGCCGTGAGCGTGCGCGATCTTCACGATCCGTTCGGCTGGCGTGATGGTGCCGAGCACATTGGACATGTGGGTGATCGCCACCAACCCGACCTTGCCGTCTTCCAGCAGAGCCTCGAACGCGTCCATATCCAATTCGCCGGCATCGGTGACGGGCGCGACTCGCAGTTCGATGCCGTGCGCGTCCCGCAACATCTGCCAGGGCACGATGTTGGAATGATGCTCCATGCCGGAGATCACCACCGCCTGGCCGGGCTTCAACACACCGCGTCCGTAGCTGTGGGCCAGCAGATTGATTGCGCCGGTGCTGTTGCCAGCGAACACGATCTCTGACCGGTCATTCGCATTCATCAACGCGGCGGCTGCATCGCGTGCGGCTTCGTAGGCTTCGGTGGTCCGCTCGCTCATCCAGTGCAGGCCGCGGTGGACGTTCGCGTACTGCGTCTCCATGGCGTGAACCATGGCGTCGATCACCACCTGCGGCTTTTGCGCCGAGGCCGCACTGTCAAGAAACACCAACGGTTTGCCGCGGATGGTCTGCTTCAGGATTGGAAAGTCTTCCCTGATCCTGGTGACATCGAACGCGACGGGATTGGTCATCACGTTCATGCTTTTTGTCTTTCCCACCACTGCCCCACCGCGGTTTCGAGCCGGTTGCGGATCGTCTCATCGGCAACCGCATCCAGGGCTTCGGCCAGGAATGCGCGCACCAGGATGGACCGTGCCTCTGCGTCCGGAATGCCACGGCTGCGCAAGTAAAACATTTGGTCGGCGTCAAGCTCGCCCACGGTCGCGCCGTGGCTGCACTTTACGTCGTCGGCGAAAATTTCCAGTTCGGGCTTGCAATCGATTTCCGCGTCCGGCGACAGCAGAAGGGCCTGGTTCATTTGATAGCCGTCGGTCTTCTGGGCGATCCGAGCGACCTCGATCTTGCCTTGGAAGACGCCACGGGAGCGGCCGTTGAGAACGTTTTTCACGGTCTGCCGCGACGAACATCCCGGCGCGGCATGTCCAACAACCGTTGTGAAATCGGCGTGCTGAGACCCGGTCAGGATTTGCGCGGCATTCAGATGCACGATGGCTCCGGCGCCGCTGAGTTGGGCGCGAACCTCGGTCCTCGACAATTTGGCGCCCAGGTTCAGGGTGAAACTGTCATAGGTGCCCCCGGTCTCGACGTCGGCATAGGTCGTGGAGATATGGAAGGCGGTCGCCGCTTCATCTTGCAAACGGATGTGCGTCAGGTGCGCACCCTCCGCGACGTGGATTTCGGCGACGGTGTTCAGAAGATAGCGGCCTTGGCCGGCGGAGATTTCCACGACCGTCAGCCTGGCGCCTTTGGCCAGACGGATGCTGTGGCGCGGATGAAAGTCGCCGTCACCGGTCGCGATGCTGACCAGTTGCACGATACCGGCGCCGAAACCGGCCGGTACATGGAGGGCCGCGCCATCCTGAGCAAGCATGGTGTTTAGTGCCACCATCGGCTCCCGATCCGGCCAGCTCAGAGTGCCGAAATCCGGTTGGTCGGCGAAACTGGCGAACCCGGTTGGCGGCATGACCGACAAATCGGCGCGCAACGTTCCGTCGGCGAACACGATCCGGGGCGCGTCCAACAGCAACAATCCGGCGAGGACCGTTTCAACTTCGTGGTGTGGCGCCGTGGCAGGCTGGAAATTGGCTTCCGCGACCGATCGAAGACTGGTGTATTTCCATGCCTCGATCCGGCGCTGTTGCGTTCCACCGGGCAGGCCGGACAATTTGAACGCAGCGGCAGCAGCCGAACGCAGGGCTGAGTCGCCGGGAAGCCGGCCGGCCAAGCCCTCGTAGCGCTGCAGGAAGCCGGTTGCTCCGATGCTCACGCGGCCTCCGCGATCATGCCGGCATAGCCGCTCTTTTCTAGTTCTTTGGCCAATTCGGGACCCCCCGAACGCAGGATTCGGCCATTCGCGAGAACATGCACGCGATGCGGCACGAGATAATCCAGCAGCCGCTGGTGATGGGTGATGACGAGGGCTGAAAATTCGGGACCACGCAGCGCGTTTACGCCATCGGCAACGATCTTCAACGCGTCGATGTCCAGGCCGCTGTCGGTTTCATCCAGGATCGCCAGCTTCGGGCGCAGGATTGCCATCTGCAAAACTTCGTTGCGCTTCTTCTCGCCGCCGGAGAAGCCGACGTTGACGTTGCGCTTCAGCATGTCGTCCGGCATGTGCAGACGCTTTGTTTCGGCCCGAGCCAGCTTCAGGAATTGGACCGCGTCCAGTTCAGATTCTCCATGCGCGCGGCGGATGGCATTCAGCGCGGTACGCAGGAAGTTGGCGTTATTCACGCCCGGCAGTTCAACCGGTGCCTGAAATGCGAGGAACACGCCGGTGGCAGCGCGTTGTTCCGGCTCCAGATCCAACAGGTTGATGCCATTGAATGTAACGGTTCCGCCGGTAACCGTGTAATCCTCGCGCCCCGATAAAACATAACCCAGCGTCGATTTACCGGCCCCGTTCGGACCCATAATCGCATGAACCTCGCCGGGAGGCACCGTCAGATCGACCCCGTTCAGGATCGGTTTATCGCCGATAGAGGCCGTCAGTCCCTTAATCTCAAGCATACGAATTATCCCACCGATCCTTCTAGGGAAACCGCCAGGAGTTTCTGCGCTTCGACGGCGAACTCCATCGGCAATTCCTTCAACACATCCTTGCAGAAGCCGTTGACGATCAGGCCAACGGCGTCTTCTTCCGACAGCCCACGCTGCCGGCAATAGAACAACTGGTCGTCGGCGATTTTCGATGTGGTCGCTTCATGCTCCACCTTCGCCGTCGGGTTGCGACTTTCGATGTAGGGCACCGTGTGCGCGCCGCATTGATCGCCGATCAGCAGGCTGTCGCACTGGGTGAAATTCCGTGCGTTCGTGGCACTCGGCAGCATCCGCACCAGACCGCGATAGGTGTTGTTCGAATGCCCGGCGCTGATTCCCTTGGAGATAATCGTGCTGCGCGATCCTTTGCCGAAATGGATCATTTTCGTGCCGGTATCGGCCTGCTGGTGATTGTTCGTTACCGCGACCGAGTAAAACTCACCGACGCTGTCTTCACCGAGCAGCACGCAAGACGGATATTTCCAGGTTATCGCCGATCCGGTTTCGACCTGGGTCCAGGAAATCTTCGACCGGTCGCCACGGCAGGCGCCGCGCTTGGTGACAAAGTTGTAAATGCCGCCCTTGCCGTTCGAATCGCCGGGATACCAGTTCTGCACGGTGGAATATTTTATGCGCGCATCGTCCATCGCAACAAGCTCGACGACGGCGGCATGCAGTTGGTTTTCGTCGCGCTGCGGCGCGGTGCAACCTTCCAGGTAGCTGACCTGACTGCCGGCCTCGGCGATAATCAACGTCCGTTCGAACTGTCCCGTGTTACGGGCGTTGATACGGAAGTACGTAGAAAGTTCCATGGGGCAACGGACGCCCTTCGGAATGAACACGAAGCTACCATCGGTGAAAACAGCACTATTCAGGGCGGCGAAGAAATTATCCGCCACCGGCACGACGCTGCCGATATATTGCTTGACCAGATCGGGATGCTCGCGGATCGCCTCGCTGATCGGACAGAAGATCACGCCGGATTTACGCAGCGTCGACTGGAAGGTGGTGGCGACAGACACGCTGTCGAACACGGCATCGACTGCGATCTGCGTATTTTCGACCGTGTCGGGATCGACGCCGGCCAGGATCGCGCGTTCCTTCAGCGGTATCCCCAGCTTTTCGTACATCTTCAGCAGCTCGGGATCGACCTCTTCCAGGCTTTTCGGGCCGGCTTTCTTCTTCGGCGCAGCGTAGTAATGCAGGTCCTGGTAATCGATCGGCGGATGTTCGACGCGGGCCCACTGGGGCTCCTCCATCTTCAACCACGCGGCATAGGCTTTCAGGCGCCATTCCAGCATCCACTCGGGCTCTTCCTTGCGGGCGGAGATCAGGCGGATGATGTCTTCGTTCAGGCCCTTGGGGGCGAAATCCATCTCAATCGTCGTCTCGAAGCCCCACTTGTAGCCGGACTGCGTGACGGACTGGACGGTGTCGAGTGTTTCGGTGGCGGCTGCCATGAGAAAATCCTATTCTGCGGCCGATTGGAGGACGACCCGAGCGGCTGCCATGGTGGACGGATACATGCGGAACGCCGGCAACGGCGCCGCTTGCATGTCGGCGAGCGTGATTTTGGACAACGCTGATTGGATGGCGTCGTTCACCGGGTCCCACCGGCCGCGCATTGGACAAAGCCCTTGGGACTCACACTCGGACGTCGAACCATCGACGCAGGCTGTCAGCGCGATCCGACCATCCACAGCCGCGATGACGTCGGCGATGGGAATGGCAGACAATTCCCGGTTCAGGCGATAGCCGCCCTTGGCACCGCGCTGCGACGACACGAGATCACCAGCAGCCAGCGTTTTTAATACCTTGGCCACGGTGGGTTCCGGAATTCCGGTCGCTGCCGCTATGCCGGGCGAGGTCTGCACAGCCTCCATCCCGGACAGGCGCACAAGCACCACGACGGCGTAGTCGGTAAGCTTCGACAGCCTGAGCATGGCATGCGCACCTTTGCTTTCTAAGCGCTGAGGTTATCCGGACTGCATTAGTCCTGTTTGACCGAGAAATGGCGTATCCGAGGGGCAGCGTCAAGGGGTTCGGAGGGCATTGTTAGCGCAAACTTGGAATGTCCCCTTTTGGGCCTTGTCCCATGAGGAGACCGCATGCCGGACGGCGATTTGTTGATGAGCATCGAGGAACGTGACCGCTTGTATGTGATCCGTCAGGTCATTGAGGCGGCATTGAACAGCGGGAGGCCGCCGAGCGGCTCGGGATCGGTATCCGTCAGGTCAAACGTTTGGAGCATGCCTGGAAGCGGCAGGGCGATGTCGGGGTAATCAACCGCGAGCGCGGCAGTGCTTCGAAGAATTGCCTGCCGGAAGCGATCATGCTTCGGACCGAGAAGCTTTTGCGCGAGACCTACCTCGATTTTGGTCCCACTCTCGCGGCGGCGAGGCTGGCCGAACGGGACGGGATCGTGGTTTCGCGGGATACGATCCGCCGCATTCAGGTGGGGCTCAAGCTTCATAAGCCGAAAAGACGGCGCGAGAAGCGGGTGTTTCAGCTTCGGGACCAGCGCCCCCGATTTGGCGAGCTGGTCCAGATCGACGGCAGCCCGCATGACTGGTTCGAGCGGCATGCGCCGCGCTGCAGGCTGATCGTGTTCATTGACGACGCGACGAGCCGGCTGATCGCGGTGCATTTCGCCGCGGCTGAATGCACCCCGGCCTATCTGGCCGCGCTACAGGATCATGTTCTGACGTATGGCCGCCCGTTGGCGTTTTATTCTGACCGGCACGAGATCTTCCGGGTCAACGCCAAAGACGCCCAAAGCGGAGACGGCAAGACCGAATTCGGCCGCGTGGTGGAGCGCCTGGAGATCGGCCTGATCAACGGGTTGACGCCGCAGGCTAAGGGACGGGTGGAACGGGCGAATCAAACGTTGCTTGGGGTTTCGTTGGCATCAGCCAAGCTGACCGAAACGCCGGACAGGCCCGTCTGATCAAGGACATACGGTTAGAGCGTGATCGTTTTAGGTTGACCGATATCCTTAGAGGCTGACCCGGAACGTTGTCGGGTTCACGGTGCAGCCGATGGCGCCGCGAACAGGCACTGTTGCAGGCAGGGGTTGCGTGATTTCAGCGACTGCGATTCTCTGGTGTTTGCGAAGAAATCAAGGGATCACATCATGGCCTGGACTGAAATCACGCGCGCGAAGTATCAGCGCGACGGGTTGCGCTATGCAAGCGATACCGCCGACGCCGAGTAGGCGGTGATCGCACCCCACCTGCCGCCCCGGCGGCCCGCGGACGGACGCGGACGACCAAGCTACGCGATGTCGTCGATGCCGTCTTCTACATTGCCCAATCGGGCCAGGGGAATCGCATTTGGAATTGTGTGCGGCTGATCTCGGGCTTGCCCGCCGCGGCGAGAATGGATTCTGCCCCGGCGGGTAAACATGACGCGCCGTGGGGATACAGTAGAAGAGTTTGTTGACTGCTGGGAAGGCCTGGAAGATCCGCGACGCGGCAATGCCGGTCTGCATGATTTTCATGAGCTTCTGATGATTGCGCTCGCTGCGGTTCTGTGCGGCGGCCAGGGTGCGGTTGACATGGCGGAATTCGCCAAGGCGAAACAGCCTTTTTGCTCGGCTTTTTGCAGTTGGCCAACGGCGTACCCAGCCACGACACCTTCAGCCGGCTGTTCCGACAGCTCAAACCGGAGCAGTTTCGCACTGTGTTTCAGCGGTTCATGGCCAAGTTCTCAGAGCAATGTCAGGGTATTGTAGCTATCGATGGTAAGGTTCTACGCCGCTCGTTCGATCGTGCCAGCGAACAGTCGGCGTTGCATATGGTCAGTGTGTGGGGTTGCGAACAACGCCTCGTGCTGGCTCACACCAACCGCCTGAATTCTTGACTCTAGGGAGGATTCCCAAACCGCCTGATCTGCGATTCCATGCGCAAGTTGATGGATTCGCGGGGGGCAATTATGGCTTCGGTGGAGATCGCACGCAAAGAACTCGATGCAGCG
>Ga0316231_1000992_pt1 | contig 34788 bp, 28 predicted proteins | sample TBH18027metaG_FD_206002 | JGI IMG/M metagenome (GOLD analysis project Ga0316231, IMG submission 206002) | Freshwater microbial communities from Trout Bog Lake, Wisconsin, USA - TBH18027 | ecosystem: Environmental > Aquatic > Freshwater > Lake > Hypolimnion/Profundal zone | place: USA: Wisconsin... | reverse complement strand
GCTACCCAGCCCCTGTCTTCAGGCTCCAGCACTTCTTCCACAAATGGACGCCCTGCCGTGCCTGCAAGGCTCAGCCCCGTCAACTGCGAGCATGGCTGATTCATGCGGACAAGCCGCCCCGCTGTGTCCAGCACCGCCACCAGCGCCGGAATTGAATCAAGAGTCGCGGAAACAAAGCACCGTTCAATCGCCAGGGCCCGCTCGCTGCGCTGCCGCGCTCGCTGCGCCTGCTCTTGCAAGTGAATACGGTTGTAGAGTTCCAGCCGCGTTACTGCCTGCCGCGCCAGAATCTCCAAAAGTGTAAGGTGTTCCTGCTTGAACTGGTTGGGATTGCGCGAGAGCACTGCCAGCGTTCCCACCACTTGCTGGTCGCTCGTAATCAGCGGCGTTGCGGCGTAAGAACGGCAAGGCCTGCCACCTGCCAGGTGTATTCCTTCCGGCGGAAACCGCGAGTCCGCTGCGGCATCCGCGATCAGCAGCGGACGTCCTGACTCCAGCATCCACTGGCAGGCAGTCGACCCGCGCGGCTGATCTGTCCCCTTGAAGCCGAACCGTGCCTTGAACCAAAGCCGGTTGAAATCCATCCAGCCCAGATAGGCATATTCCGCGTTGCCCAACACAGCGGCAAGTTCCGTCAATTCGTCCAGCGCGGGGTCAGGATTGTGGTCGAAGATGCTGAATTCCGGACGCAGATTCGGATCAGTGATATCACCGAGTTGTAGCGTCTGCATTGCGCACATAAGATACACTCACCCGATTATCAGTATCGAGCAATGGGAAGAAAATGACTCTCACACAAATAGGGGAATTTAGGGGAATTCCAGCTACAACCCAAGTAATTCGATTTCCAGGATAAAGGTTCTCACAGATGTTACTTAAGGAACCACCGATCGCTTGTAATCCCACCCGAATCGCCCGGATTTTTCCGTGACGCGCGCAAAGATGGGGCTACGCTGAAAAGCCACTAAAACATATCAACCATCAAACCAACCCATAAATCCCACAAATTATGTACTACAGATCCAATCCACTCTGAATGCATTTCGCGGGCTCCAGGTCCCGCTCCTGGGACCTGGGGATTGCAACCACGTGACATAAGCCGGTTGACCACCGTTCACCGCCCTAATTCCCTGCCGGCAGCTTGCAGCAGTCCCCGCCCGCGGCTGGCTCATTACTTCCCGCATCCAGCACCACCTTCCAGTTCCCATCCAGTTCCTTCCGCCACATCGTAATGTACCGTCCGGTAGTAACAACAGGATTTCCGGCAGCGTCCTTGCTGCGCCCTTCGAAGTGCCCCCACGTATATCCCATGTCCCCTGACGGCCCCATCATCGCGTCCGTCGGCGTCCAGGTCAGCATGTAATCCTTCGCAAGCCAGTTGGCGGATTTCATGATTGCCACCCGCCCTATCAACGGAGCCGCGCCATTGCCCAGCGCCACGCCATCCCCGGCAAACCAATCAGCGAAGGCCGCCCCTCCGCGCGCCGCCACGTCTTTGGCAAACCGCGCCTCCAGTTCGAAAAGCAATATCTTCCCCGGATTCACAGTCGTATCGGCAAATGGATTGGGTGCGCTTGACTGCGTCCCCGGCTCCGGCAACTGCCCAAGAGCTCCCTCGCAACCCACTCCGGCCAAAACTCCTGCCAGTACCACTCCGCAAATACGTGCCTTCCACTTGTTCGCCATCTTCACTCGCTCTCCATGGAACCTGAAAACGCTTTATGCGCCCATCCTACAACCATCCAACCATCGGTCGCGCTATTTGGGTGCGCCCGGCTGATCGGCATCCCACGCCTCTCCTGGAAGGATGCGCGCATCCCCGCGAAACAGGTGATACTCGCTGAAAGTGATGTCATTCAACTGGGTCTGCATGGGCCTTGCACCGCCTTGCAATCCATCATCGGCGCTGATGAAAGGCGTCCTCGAAAGTGCCACGCCCTTCACCGGGCAAATGTAGTTCGCCCCTCCAATCGGGACGCTCCCATATTCCACCACTATCGACGCCTTCACCATCACATAGGGCTCAACGAAATCCCCTACTGCCGTGATGCGCAGAATATCGCCCGTCGCTGGATCCAACGCCAGTTCGCCATGATAAGCCGGAAAGACTTTCTCCGCGGGCTTCCCTCGCGGTTGCGGTATCGCCACCAGATAGCTGGACTGCCCTTGCGCCACCCAGTAGCGAAATACTGCCTCAATCCCGTTGGCGCCCTGCTCCCAGTGGCCCCACGCCATCTTGCCTCGGATGGCGTTATCAAAAACTACCAGTAGGATAGGCCCAAACTCACCTGAAGTGGTCAGCCCTGTCACCGCTGGACCCCCAGTGCCAAGGGAAGTCTTCTTTGCGTTCACCAGTTCGTAGCCATCGTGGTAGCTCACCGTTACGGTTGACTTCCCTATGCCGTGCAGCGGTACGTACGCTGATACGCCCCCCGCCCTGCCTGGCCGCCCCCAGCGTTCTATCGCCGGAGTGTCTTCAAAGTGCTCTGTCGTCCGCTTGGCATAAAAATTCGGCAGCTTCGTAACCGTCATATTCAGTGAATTGACCGTCTTCAGAAGTAGCGCCACTCGCCCTTCCCGGTCCGGCGGCGCCTTCGCCAACATCTCCGCTGCAGGAAGATCCAGAAACGCCGACGCGTCAGCCAGTTCGATCAACGCCTCGCGCGTCTGCCGCCCAGAGAAGTCCGCCTCCCACCGCGCCACACGCAGCGAACTAGCCCGCTCCGTCAATTCCAGGCCAGAAAGCTGCCTTGCGATCTTGCCATCAGACTGCCCATGAACAGAACCAAGCAACTGCTCCAGTTGCTCCACGCTCACCCGCGTTGCCGCCATTGCCTGGCAAGCAATTCCCACCGTCAGCACCAGCAGAAACGCTACTCTGTTCATTCTCCACCGCCGCGGCTCAAGTTTAGAGTCGCATGGCAGCCAGTTCCGTTACTCAACCGGAATAACCACCCTGTCGTCGTCAAGCACCACCTTAAGCTCCTGTTCGCCGGGGTCGCGAACCCGCCCGCTGGGCAAACGGTGCAGTTTAAACAGCACCAGTTGGTCCCGTTCCGGATCGTCGAAAGCCGAAAAACTGGCCACCTGCTCAAGCCTGAAGTGCGTATGAATATCCTCCAGCGTCCCAGGATCAAGATCATTCCAGGCTGCATACCAGCCCGGATCGTAATCGGCCAGCTTCGAGTGCAGTTCCTCCGTGCCAAAGTCATCGCACAGCGTCGGCAGGTGGGTCGCCATCGTTATCTGGTCGCCGCTGATCGAAACCAGCAGCCGCTTCCCGTTGGGATGCGCATCGATATAGCGCGTCAATCCCCGGGCCGCATTAATAAACGTGTACTGCGGATGAAGCACATACCTCATTGTCTGCGCGCAATTAATGCCTACCGCCGCTACGCCAAGGCCCACCACCGCCCAGCCCGCAATCCGCGCCTTGTGCCGGTGTCGGGCCGGCTTCTCCACTGCCGCCAGATAACCAGCCAGCGCCTCGGCCCCCTGCGCCACCAGGATGAAGCAAAACAATGCAACCACGGCATAGTAGCGCGGCTGCGGATGGTTCTGGTACGTCATGAACAGCAGATAGCCTGCCACCGCCCACACCGATGCGCCGAACACCGGATCCAGCAGCAGCCTACGGCCCCAGGTCCTCTGCCATGCCAGCGCCGCGCCGGCCACCACCAGTCCCGCCAGCGGAATCAGAATGTGATCTACCCAAAGCCCCCCGTTGAAAGACCACTTGGCGCTCAACAGCGGCCAATAAAACTCCGTCGGCTTGGGATATTTGTTGATGAAAAACAGGTAACTGTAATCGCCTAGCAGGCCCAGCCGCGCCACCACCGTTATCCACGCGCCAAAGCTGATAGCTGCGGCGCCGAGCGCAGCAACTCCGCAGCGCAGTGCCAGTTTGCGCCTGTGCCATAGCGGCAGCAGCAACGCCCAACCCAAAGCCGGCAGCAAAAAAACCGCGGTCGTCTTCGTCAGCATCATGAGCGTAAAAAGCAACCCGATCCCCACCGAGGCAACCATTGGACGCCGCAGCCGAGGCAACCGTACCGCCAGGTTCATCGCCGCCAGCGTAAGCGCCGTCAACATCGGCTCAAGAATTGCCAGCCGGCTAAAGCAATAAAGAAATGGGCTCGTCACCAGCAGAGTCACCGCCAGCAGCCCTACCCACCGTGGTCCTCTCGACTTCAGCAAAAGGTAACTCAGCAGCAGATTCACAAAGAAAAAACTCACTGCCAATCCGCGCGCTGCCTGCAAGGTAACCCCGGTAATGAAAAACAGCATCCACTCCAAAAACGGCCACACCGGCAGCGCTACCGCTGGATTGAAGTCCCCCTTCAAATACCAGCTCCCAAACAGGTGCGAACGAACTGCCGCGTTCCCATACCAGCCCTCGTCCGTGTACTTGGCCCAGTCAGAAAACCAGCGCGTGTGGTTAGGAAAATCCGCGCTCAAATGCAACGCGTGCACCATGGCATAGATGCCAATCAGCAACAGCCATAACCCATAGCACCAGCGCTTCGATTGATTCGTCAAGAACGGATTCTCCACCAGATATACCCTCGGTGAGATAGTTCCTTGCCGGTTCCCATACTCTTGAGAATCTGCAAAGGGGCAAAGCAAAACAAGCCTCGGCGGGGGATATCCCAAGTATATAGTGGCCAAAGCCACTACCCAGCCGAAGGCACAGCGCTGTGTAAACCTTCGATTCCATTTGCTCTTCAAAATGCGTGAGAGCGGCTCCCGTAGCTGTCGAACTCTTGCTGCCTCACGGCAATGTCAGGAGTTCTCCCGTCAAAGAATTTGCCTCGACGCAAATCTTCTGCGAAATCTGCCCGAGTCCCATCCTCCACCCATTTGCACATCTCCCTGTTCATGTTTTCCCACGCTGCGCCGATGAGTCCTTTGTCGGCCTGGTACATCTCCATTCGGGGCCACGGAGGCGAGGCACGTTGAGGTCCATGCATAGCGCCGCTCAATACCAGACTCAGACTTCCGTCTCCGGCCTCACGCTGGTGGAACTGGATTCTCCGCCCGCAACCCAGGTTGTCGGCGTAAGCGCCGCCTGGCGCAAGCTGCTCATGCAAGCGGAGATGGCCGCGCCCCATCTGCAGGTTGCCACCATTGAAGGCGAGCACGGCACAGGCAAATACACCTTGGCGCGTTATCTCTTCAACCGCTCTCCCCTGTCTCAATCCAACTTTCAACGCCGCGATGCGCGCGAGTGGCTGGCCACAGACGGAGACCCTGCCACACTTGCCGGATTTACCTATCTCGATCGAATTGACCTGCTAGCCCCTCCCGGGCAAGGGCTCCTGCTCGGCGTCCTCAAGGCACTGCAAGACCGGCCGGCTGGCCGCGCCGTCCTCCTCGCCTCCTCGCAAACTTCGCTGCGACAGATGGCCGGCCAGGGCCTGCTTCTCCCTGACCTCGCCTTCCGCCTCACCGCCATCCGCTTCGCCATCCCGCCCCTGCGCCAACGCAGAGAAGATGTGGCTCCGCTCGCCCAGTCCCTGCTTGACCGACTCTGCAACCGCTACCAGCAGCGCCCCGCCGTGCTCGGCCCCGGCGCGCTCGCCCGCCTGCTCCAGCACAACTGGCCTGGAAACGTGCGCGAGCTCGCAAGCATCCTTGAGACCGCCCTGCTTGAAGCCGACAACGGCGTCATTCGTATCAGCGACCTTGCCCTGCCATCCGATATCGAGCCCCAGGCCAGCCTCCAACCTGCCGTCCGCCTCGACAATCTTTGCCTCGACGATGTCATTCACCATCACGTCCAGTACGTACTCGACTTGAATCGTGGCAACAAGCTCCGCGCCGCTCGCCAGCTCCGCATCAGCCGCTCCACCCTCTACCGCATTCTGGGTAATGAGAGCCTGCTGAGCCACTAACGCCCCCTTAACTGCCCAGAGCTGCCCTTGTAACCAGCCCCGGCACTTCCCCTCCACCTCGCTCACTCATTGCAGGCCCCCGGCCTCTCCCGTCAAACCATTCTTTCCATCCCCACTGCACTGCCTCTCCCGCCCCCGCGATACACTTGAAGAGACCATGTTTGAAAACCTTACTGACAAACTCCAGCGCGCCTTCAAATCTCTCCGCGGCCAGGGCACTCTCACTGAGGAAAACATCGCCGAGGCACTGCGCGAAATCCGCGTAGCCCTCCTCGAAGCTGACGTTAACCTCAATGTTGTTCGCGACCTGATCGAGCAAATCCGCGTCAAGGCAGTCGGGACTGAGGTCCTCACCGCCCTCTCGCCCTCTGAGCAGGTCATCAAGATTGTTCGCGACGAGTTGATCACACTGCTCGGCAAAGACACGGCCCGCTTCAAGTTCGCCTCCCAGCCCCCCACCGTCATCCTCATGGCGGGCCTCCAGGGTTCAGGCAAAACTACCACCTCCGGCAAGCTCGCAGCCTGGCTCAAGAAGGGCGGTCATCGCCCCATGCTGGTCTCCGTGGACGTCTACCGTCCCGCCGCCCGCGAGCAGCTCAAAGTGGTTGCCAAATCTGTTGAAGTCCGCCTCTATGAAGGCGACCAGAAGGATGAAACCGCCGGTCCGGATCTCGTCGTTCGCCTCGCCAAAGAAGCCTTGCGCGAAGCCAAAATCATGGGCTGCGACACCCTGATCGTTGATACCGCCGGCCGCCTTCACATCGACGAAGCCTTGATGGACGAAATGTCCCGCCTCAAAAAGCTTCTCAATCCCTCTGAGATACTCTTCATCGCCGACGCCATGACCGGCCAGGACGCAGTCAACTCGGCCCAGGACTTCCACACCCGCCTCGGCCTCACCGGAGTAGTCCTCACCAAGATGGACGGCGACGCCCGCGGCGGCGCTGCCCTCTCCATCCGTCACGTCACCGGCCAGCCCATCAAGTTCCTCGGCGTCGGCGAAAAGCCGGACGCCTTCGAGCCCTTCCATCCCGATCGCATCGTCGGCCGCATCCTCGGCATGGGCGACATGATGTCCCTCATCGAAAAAGCCGAGTCCACCCTCGACCGCAAAAAGTCAGAGGAGTTCGCCAAGAAAGCCCTCCTCGGCGACGGCTTCACCCTCGAGGACTTCCGCGACCAGCTCCGCCAGATCAAAAAAATGGGCTCCATGGAGAGCATCCTCAAAATGCTCCCCTCCGTTGGCCCCTTCGCAGGCCTCCAGCAGGCCTCGCAAAACATCGACGAGAAGCAGTTCACGCGCCTTGAGGCCATCATCAACTCCATGACCCCCCTGGAGCGCCGCAACCACGAGATCATCTCCGGAACCCGGCGCAAGCGCATCGCCAAGGGCAGCGGCACTGAGGTTTCAGACGTAAACAATCTCCTCCGTCAATACGCCCAGATGGCCAAAATGTTCAAGCAAATGGGCAAAGGCGGCTTGGCAGCCAAAATGATGCGCGGCGGCATGGGAGCCATGGGCATGGGCGGCAAACAGCGCTTCGGGCGGTAGAGTTCGGTGAAAATGTATTGAAAGGGCACGGTTTTGGCCGTGCCGAATTGAACCCCTCATTCGGCAAAGTGCATTAGCCCCCGAGGGAATGTCCAGACGATGTAAGATCAATCCCAAGCTGGAAGGAGGACGCGATGCGCAAGCTAACGGTCAAGAACTTCTCGGTCATCAAAGAAGCCGAACTGGAGTTCGGCAAAATCACCGTCATCATCGGACCGCAAGCCAGCGGGAAGAGCCTCCTGTGTAAGCTGGCATATTTCTTCGAGCAGCGCGTCTCTGAACTCGTCTTCGACGGCGCGAGAAATCAAGCATCTCTCTATCAAACGGAAGAGCAGATCATCAAGAGTTTTCTCTCCTACTTCCCTGAAGAAAATATTCAGAAGCAGAGATTTCAAATCAAGTATGAAATAGAGCCGTCGTATTCCATCTGCATTGGGATGAACGATGTTTTTCCGACGCCTTATCTGAAATGGAGAGATGACTTTATTGATTTCTTTAAGAACTGGCAGTTAAACGATCCAGAGAGGCCACCGAGCTTTAGCAGCGACCGAAGACGCGCGTTTATGTCTGGCGATGATATTGGGCCCTTGCCGATCGAGAGCGACTCCGTATATATCCCCACGGGAAGAGCTTTCTATTCAACTCCAAATAAGGGATTCGCCGCTCTATCCACAAAGAATCTGGATTGGATTACTAATCGCTTCGCTACCGAATTCGACGCCGATTATCGTGATTTACGCGAATCCTATCAAACAAACCGCGTGCAGTTGCGCGACATTGGTTTCTCTTCCGTGGAAATTCTGAAAGGAAAAGTAGTAAAGGAAGATAGCCGGCTTCTCTTCGAATCCACTCAGGACGCAAAGAAGCGGCCGTTTGAGATACTCTCTTCTGGCACTTTGGAACTGCTGCCTATTTTTAACATTCTCGCTCAGGTTGCGAAGAAGACAGGCGATCCAATTCATTCGAACATGCCATCCCCCTCGATTGGAATGGTCTTCGCGGAGGAGCCTGAACTAAGTGTGTTCCCGGAGACGCAATATCAAATTGCTAAACTGATTGCATCGCTGGCAAAGTCCGACATGCTTTGGAAGTGCTACGCCATCACCACCCACAGCCCGTATATCCTCTCGTCTTTCAATAACCTCATTTACGCCGGTCAAGTTGGACAGGACAAGCGCCTCAAAAAGAGAATCAAAATCGACGAGCGGTATTGGGTTGAGCCAGGGACCTTCCGGGCGTACAGCGTCCACGATGGCAAATCCGAACCGATCCTTTCCGATTCCGGCCTTATCGACGGAGAGTACCTTGATGGCGTTTCTGAAGCGATTGGAAGAGAATTCGATGAACTCTTGAGGCTTGAATATGGCAAGAAGAAAGCCTCGTAAGCCAGTTGCACCCGCGCAAGACAACGAGTGCATCGATTTCAGCAACGGGTCCAGCCTTCATGTTAACGAAAACGGAATCGGAGCAACATTCATAAACCGTCAACGCAGGGAGTTACGAAAGATCAAGTACGACGGATGTTATTGCAATGTTGCCAAAGAGGGAAGAGCCGATTTCGTCATCGGATTTGATCGCTCATTAGACGTCGTTCTTGAACTCAAAGGGTCCGACCTGAAGCACGCATTGGTGCAAGTCACAGATACCTTGGTCCGATGGAGAGAGGATGCAAATCATTATCCCGGAATCGTATGCCTTATTGTCTTCGGTCACACCTTCCCGCGGATGAGTTCCAAGCTTGGTGTGCTGGAACGGGAATTTCTTGATCAGCACAATACTCTCCTGTGGATTCGAAAGAACGCAACTCAGAAGTTCAACTTCAGAAAACTTTCGGGAAGATTGTAATGACCACCACAACCCTTCAAGACCAACTCGACGAGATCACCGCCAACACCCGCCACCTCGTGCAGGCCGAGCGCCTGGCCGTCGGCGAGCAGGCTGTCGCAGATCTCTTCCTCTCCGGCATTGAAGACCGCATCCTCCCCGTCGGCGCAGTCGCCCCGGACTTTGCTCTCAATGACGCTACCGGCCGCCTCGTCCGCTCCGACGACATGCTCGCCCTTGGCGGGCCACTCGTCATCAAGTTCTTTCGTGGCCGCTGGTGCCCCTACTGCGTCACCGAGCTTGAAGCCTGGCGCGACCTCTACGGAACACTCCGCGAGCGCAACGCCCTTATGGTCGCCGTCAGCCCCCAAACCGAACGGCAAAGCGACTTCATGTGCGGCCAGCACGGCTTGCCCTTCCCCGTCCTCTCCGATACCAACAACCTGCTCGCTGAAAAATTCGGCCTCGTCTACACCGTCCCCGAGTACCACCGTTCCCACTATCAATCCGTCCTCGTCAACATCCCCTTCGTCAACGGCGAATCAAGCTGGCGTCTCCCCATCCCCGCCACCTATGTGATCGCAAAAGACCGCCGCATACTCTTCGCCGAGGCTCACGCCGACTTCCGCGTCCGCCCCGAGCCTGAAGAAGTCCTCGCTGCCGCCTTCGCCCACCACGCCCGATAACGCAGTGAGTAGTACGCCAGGATGCTTCCCGTGGCTCATCCTTCCGCCTCACTTCTGGCGATAGCGCGGCAGCGCAAAACTGTGCGGACCTTATCGTCCCGCACCCGCTCGCGCTCCATACTGCGAGTTCAAGAAACCAAACTGGTACTCACTGCGAGCCGGATACTTCAGGGAATTCGCATTGCCCGGCATCTTCTTCGGAGCCAGCAATCGCCACGCCTCCGGAGCCTGCCATGGGTCATAACCGGCATCGGACAAGATCGCCAGCGCCATCCGACCCCGCTGCTCCTCCATGTGCAAATCCATCTCATGCACAAAAACTGCTGCGCCGGCCTTCGTTGCCAAATTGACTCCTGGAATAAACGCCCCTGCTATCTCCCCAGCAATCTCCACTCCCATGAGTTCGCGGCGCTCCGTAAGCAGTCTTGCCGACTGAATTTGGATATTGAACGCCACGCCGTCGGCCAATACTGCGGCCAACTGGTCGTCATTCTTCAGCCGCTTCACCACCTGCACTGGCACCAGGATGAGCCCTGCGACACAAAACATGTCGGAGCGAATCTGCTTTTCATCAACAGCGTAAAACCGATAGTGAATCTTCGCCGAGTCATCGGTCGCTAACTGCTTCTGGTACGCCGGAACCACGCTCAAGCCAACACGGTGAACTCGCTCCTGCAGCGCCCTGTCAGCCGGAACTTTGTGCCAGCCGCACCAGCCTCCCGCATCGCTCATCCTCACCTTGGTGTGCATGCTCACAAAGTTTCCCTTTGCGTCGATGCGGCTTTCCTGGCTTGGCGCTGCCTCTTGATCCGTGGAAAGTTGAGACGCAGGGATCTTCACCTTCCTGGCAGCGGCAAATGCTGCTTGAGAGGCCACCAGCACGCCTCCCGCGTCACGTTTCCCCTCGTACTTCACCCAGGTATTGGTACCCACTTCAGCCAGCGACTTCAACTCCCCGGAGAAAGCGACCACCGTACTCGAATCGATTCGAATCCGGTAGCCGTCTGCCTGAAACACTGGCTCCGGTCCAGGCAAAATCACCCTGTCAATCACGCCGAAACCCGCGATCTTCTTGTCAACGTCGGTGGACGATTGTGCCGTGGGTGCGCTTGCATTGGCAGCAGCCCCACTCGCATCCTGCGCCCCGCATGCCGGTGCAGTGGCGCCTGCAGTCAGCACCATTAGGATCAAAGGCAGCAAACAGGAAGAAAGAGAGAAATCAAATAGAACCAAATCAGGCCCAGTTGCCACAAACACCTCAATCAAAGTAAATGCAAATATAGTCCACGATCTTTTCCACGGCCGCTAACGCCACTTGGCGAGCAGCGCCTCAGCCTTGCCCGCTGTAACTCCCCTCAGCAGAAAAACCTTGCTCCGCGATAACTCTCCATTCACTAACTCAACATAACTCTTTGGCAACCCGAACATATCCGCCAGAAACTCGATCAGCGCCGAGTTAGCCCGCCCATCAATCGGCGGAGCCTGCACCGCAATCTTCAGCCGTGCCTTCTCCCCTTCGCAATACACTCCCAAAACCGCCGTCTTCTTCTTCGCGCCCGGTAATGCGCGAACCGCCAATGTTACTCCGCCTTCAACGCTCTTCAGCATCACTCCGCCCCCGTCCACGGCGCGCGCTTTCCAAACAGCGCCGTCCCCACGCGGATACGCGTCGCGCCCTCGGCAATCGCCAGTGCAAAGTCCCCGCTCATCCCCATCGACAGAACGTCCAGACTTAACTTCGGATGCGCCGCGGCCCATCTTTCCCGCCACTCCCGCAAGTTCCTGAAGCATGCGCGCGTCACATCCTCTGCCACGCCCCAGGGCGCAATTGTCATCAGTCCCCGCGCCTCAAGGTTCGCCAAGTCCGGCAATCGCTCCAGCAGCCCCGCGGCATCGGCGGACTCCGGTTCCAGCCCTGCCTTCGTCTCCTCGTTGCTCAGCTTTACCTCAATCAGTACCGGCAGTCGCTTGCCAAGCCTACCGGCGGCCTCGTTCAGCCGCTCCGCCAGACGCAGGGAATCCAGTGAGTCGATGCCGTCAAAAAGCTCCACCGCGCGCGCCGCCTTGTTTGACTGCAAATGCCCGATCAGATGCACCCGCATCGGCGTCGCCATAGCGCCCGATCGCAACCCTTCCAGGTCGCCAGCCTTGCCGCCAAACTCCTGCACGCGGTTCTCGCCAAACAACCGCAGTCCCAACCCAGCGGCCTCGGCTATCTTCTCTGCCGGATAGGTCTTTGACACCGCCATCAATTCCACTTCGCCGCGCGCCCGCCACGCAGCGCGGCAAGCCTGCGCTATCTTCTCTTCCAGCCGCTCCAAATTCTCTGCCAGCACCGTCATCGCGTCCCCGCCCGCACTGCCGCAGGCCCCGCAACCCAGCCTCTAGCCGCCGCATCTAATCCACTAATGTGGACAATCGTTCTTCTCATCTTCTCCAACATCTTCATGACCTTCGCCTGGTACGGCCATCTTCGCTTTCGCCAGGAAGCCCTCTGGAAGGTCATCCTCGTCAGTTGGTGCATTGCCTTCTTCGAGTACTGCTTTCAGGTCCCGGCTAACCGCCTCGGCGCAGATCGGTTCTCGCCCATCCAGCTCAAAGTCATTCAGGAAGTCATCACCCTGATCATCTTCGGCGTCTTTGTCACCTTCTACTTCGGTCAGCACCTGCGCTGGAACCACGCAGCTGCCGCCCTCTGCCTCGTCGGAGCGGTCTTCTTCGTCTTCCACTCCTGGTAGTCCGCAGACGAGCAAGCCGGGGCTTCCACCCCGGCCTCATTTGCTGGCTGCTACCTCAGTGCCCGTGCTCCTCCAAAAACTTCTCCGCCTCCAGCGCAGCCATGCAGCCTGAGCCCGCCGCTGTAATCGCCTGCCGGTAACGGCGGTCCTGCACATCCCCGCACGCAAACACGCCCGGAATCACCACGCCCTTGTTCGTCGTCAGCACATTGCCCAACGTCCGGATGTAGCCGTCCTCGTCCAGGTCCATCTGCCCGGCAAACATCTTGGCGTTAGGCTCGTGGCCTATCCCCAGAAACAGCCCGCTGACCGGCAGTATGGACTCCACGCCCGTCTTCACATCCTTCAGCCTCAGCCCCTTCACATCCTTCTCTTCCACGCCCAGCACTTCTTCCACAATCGTGTTGGTGCGCAGCTCAACATTCGGATGCGCCATCGCCCGGTCCAGCATGATCTTCGAGGCGCGGAAGGCATCCCGGCGGTGCAGCAGCGTCACCTTGCTGGCAAAGCGCGTCAAAAACAGCGCCTCTTCCATGGCCGAGTCGCCCCCGCCCACCACTGCAATCTCCTTGCCGCGGAAGAAGAACCCGTCACAGGTGGCGCAGCTTGAAACTCCATGCCCAATCAGCGCCTGCTCGCTCGGCAAGCCCAGCCACCGTGCAGTTGCGCCTGAGGCCACAATCAGCGTCCGCGTGCAGATCTCTCCCGCCGATGTCTCCAGCTTGATCGGCCGCGCCCCCAAGTCAACCTTGTTCAGGTGCGCCAGTTGAAACGTCGTGCCAAACCGCGCCGCCTGCTTCTTCATGTTGTCGATCAGTTCAGGCCCCTGGATACCCTCCGGCCATCCCGGAAAGTTCTCCACAAGCGTCGTCATGGATAGCTGTCCTCCGGGCTCATGGCCCTCCAGAACCAGCGGGTTCAATCCAGCCCGGCCCGTGTAGATGGCCGCCGTAAGCCCGGCGCATCCCGAGCCCAGAATTACTGTGTCGCGAATCTCAGTCATAAGGTTTCCCGTCTCGATTTTAGATGCTCAAGCCCGCCCTCCGACTCAACCTCGCGAAACGGCGTCGCAAAGTCCCGTGCGTTCGCCCCGGCCAGTCCTGGAGCCTTGGCGTTCGCGCCCATTCAAAGGGGCTTTACCGGGTGTTTTGTCATTCCAACAGCCTCTGCCGGCAGCTACTCCCCTGTTCGCTGCTGTCACACCAAAAGCAAAAGGGCCGCTCCGCATAAGCGGAACGGCCCTCTCGGTTGATGGTTACAAGTTAGAAAACGATCTTGCCTGCGAGCTGCAGTTGGCGGTTGCCGCCAGCGCCGGGGCCTGTCTTGTAGGTCTGTGCGTAGGTCGTGTTGGACACGTCGTTCGCACCGCTCAGGTTCAGGTAGCTGTTGGCATGGTTCAGGATGTTGTAAGCCTCACCGCGAAGCTGGAAGGTGAACCGCTCGTTGAGCTTGATGGTCTTGTTCACGTTCATGTCAAACTTGACTGCGCCCGGTCCACGGAAAGCATTGCGTGCTGACATGCCGCCAGGGAACATATCGACGCCGCCTACGACTGTAGGCAGATCGGCTGCGCCCTCTTTGGGATCGCCGTAAGTGCCATAAGCCGTGGAACTGTAGGCTGGGAAGGTGATGTATTTGAACAGATCGGGGGTCCCGGTCGGAACTTCCCCTCCCGTCCGCTGATAGCTCGGAGTCTGCAGGAAGCGTGCGCGAGCGCATGCCGTAACGTGGGGCAGGTTGCAGTCATACATCGTGAAAGGTGTGCCGGTGCTCCCGCTGAACAGGGCGCCCACTTCCCATCCGCTCAGAACCTCGCGTGCAACGTACGAGGAGAGATGGTCTGCTGCCTTGATGTCCCACAGTGCAGAAACCGACACGCGGTCCTTCACGTCGAAATCAGAGTTGCCATGGTCAATCGCGTGGTTGAACGGGTCAAAGTAAGCAACGCCGCCCACATCGCCATTCGACTGGCCATCCGTAAATGCGGAACTGGTGTTGTCAGTCGAGTGAGAGAACGTGTAGTTGGCCGTAACAGTAAGACCCGCTTGGAAGAGGTTGCTGCCGCGCATGTACAGATTGAGGCCGTTGTAATAGCTGTCGCCGTCCGCGCCGCGCACGTTGATTGACGTGAACTGAGGATTCAGCCTGTTTGAGTTCGTTGCACCTGAAGGTGAATACTTCAGCGCATCGTTCTCGTACACCGGACCATAGTAGCTGCGGTTGTAGTTGGCGATCGAGTAGTTGTGAATACCGCGCGTTCCAGTATAGGAGGCGCCGGCCGAGATGGACTGGCTGAATACACGCTCGAGAGCCAGCGTGTAGAACTGGCCGTATGCAGGCTTGATGTTGGGATCAACCGCGCGAACCGTTCCCGGAGGAATGGCCTTGGTTACGCCCGAGCCGGAGCTGAACGATCCAAGGACGCCCGTGCTGATCGGAATCTGCGCGCCTACGTCCACATTGGTAAAGCTGATGGCCAATTGCGCCGGGGGGTTAAGAGCCACGTTGTAGGTCACGTTGCCAAAGTTACGCTCGTAGCTGATGCCATAGCCGCCGCGGACGCTGGTCTTGCCGTCGCCCGTAAGGTCATAGGCAAATCCGATGCGGGGGCCAAACTGCTTCATGTTGGTGTGCCAGAGCTTGCCGTTCGGGCTCTGTACGCCTGCCGGTGCCTGATCAACTGCGCGCAGAATTTTGCCGGCGCGCAATCTGTCGGCAAGGGACCCGGTGGAACCAAAGTAGAAGTTGGAGTCCAGTTCGTGGTGCTTGTTGTGCTGGGTTCCATAGATGTCATACCGCATGCCCAAGTCGAGGGTCAGGCGAGGAGTCGCCTTCCAGGAGTCGTTGAAGTATCCCGCGCCTTCGTTGTAGCGGTTTGAACGGCTGAAGTTGGGCTGGCTTACCGGAGTCGTAATCGAGCAACCCGTTGTTACATTCACCACTCCAGTAACCAGATCCTTCGTGCAGGGGAACTTGCCCTGCGGATCGAGGTTGGCCTGGAAGAAGTTGAATACGCCCGCCTGGAAGTTCACAAGCGCGCCGCCCGTTCCTGAGCTCAGCAGCGACTCTTGCGCATTCTCGTAGATGGCGAATGTGTGGTTGTCGCGGATGTACGTGTACTGGCCGCCGAAGGTGTAAGTGTGCCGGCCTTTGGTCCAGGTAGCAACCGGGCTGATCACAATGTTGTTCTGCGGGCCGCCGGAGGGCAAGCCATTGCCGGCGTTGCCTTCGTTATAGCCAGGGAAGACCAGCGAGTTGCCGCCAACACTAGGCGCTGCGCCGGAATTGATAAACAGCGTGGGGCCGGCCGGGTTGGCGCCCAGCGGCTGGTTCACGTTGGCGCGCATTCCGCCCGCCTGGATCTGTGAGGTCAGATTGTTTGAGAAGTTGTGCGTGAGGCCTACAACCAGGTTCTGGGCTTTGTTGGTTGCGGGCGTGCTGAAGCCGGCGTACGGGCTCAGGTTGCCGGCGCCCAAGGGCTGTGCCAGGTTATAGATCACATAACGGCCATAAGCCTGGGTGCGATCGGAGATCGTGTAATCCCCGCGGCCTACGATGTTGTACAGGTCCTGAGGATTGCCGCCGCCTGCATCCAGAAACGCGGTTACGTTGATCTGCTGCAGCATCGCGAAATTGTCATTGAATACAGACGGGAAATTCGTTTCAAGTGCTGTGCGATCTGTTGCGAAGGCGCTGCTCACTGCTCCGGTTGCGCCGCCGATTTGACCGAGCGTCAGTACCTTGCCGCTAGGCGTACCAGAGATCTTGCCGAACTTGCTGAAAAACGCTTGTGTGTTGGCATTCGACGCCGCGATGAACTGCGCGGTCGGCACATAATACTGCTGTACGTTGCTGCTGCGAACCTTGAGCCACTCTACGTTCGAGAAGAAGAAGAGCTTGTCCCGCTTGATCGGGCCGCCCAGTGAGAATCCATAGTTGTTGCGCACAAAACGGTGCTGCGGAATGCCGTTGGCATTGTTGTAGTACGAGCCGGACGCAAAGGTCGAGGGACGATAGAACTCGTAGCCCGTTCCGTGGAAGGCGTTCGAGCCGGACTTCGTGACCACATTCACAACGCCGCCTGAGGCGCGGCCATACTGAGGAGAATAGTTCGATGTGATGACGCGATATTCCTGAACTGAATCCAGGGGAACCGTCGTCGCAACATTGACCGAGAAGAGATAGGTGTTTTCAATACCGTCGAGCAGAATTTCTGTCGAGGAGCTGCGGGCGCCGCTGATGTTGAAGCCAACACCGCGTGATGCCGCGCTCGGATCGCTCGATACGCTGCCGGAAAGCGAAACCAGATCATAAGGGTTACGCGATTCGGTCGGGAACTCCGTGATCTGCTGCGTCGAGATCACCTGGGAATTTTCTGCATTCTCCAGATCGATCCCCACCAGCGCGTTCGCCGCCACCTCAACCACCGTGGACGCGCCGCTGATACCCAGCTTCACGTTGATGGTGTTGGCGGAACCTACCGCGACATTCAGCTTTGAAGTTGTGGAAGAGAAGCCTGCCGCCTCTACCTTGACTGTATAGTCCTGCGGAATCAGGCCTTGAACCGTATAGGCTCCGGAACCGCCCGAAAGGGTGGTTCTGACAGCGTTGGTTTGCACGCTGGTAACCGTGACTTTGGCGTTGGGAATTACCGCACCCGTTGGATCAGATACGATGCCCGATATGCTGCCGTTTTGCGATTGACCCAACGCAAAACTGGATACAGCTAGCAGAAATGCAAAAACCCACAGTGTTCTCTTCATTGAAAGCTTTCTCCTCGAGAGATTTACCGGTTCAGATTGACTTGTTACTTTGGCCCGCATGGCTGTCAAACGCATTGGGGGATGCAAACAGGATGCGTGCAATCAACAGTTTCGGCTTGGACTGCCCTGTGCCGCGTGGATGAGAATGACAAAAATGAAACAAACAGCAACGATGAACGGGTCCCTGGTTTCCTTGAGATCAATTGAACCCGTTTGTATTGTGTATCTATTAGCATTTCAATGGCCATTCTGACAGCTCTCTTATATGCATGAAAATAAACAACATAGGATTCGCCGGCGAATTTTCGATATTTTAATATCTGTGGAACTTTCTACTGAAAATACAGAATTTAGTATCGTTCCCAGCCCGCCCTGATCGGCCGCCGAGTTCCATGCCGTCAACGGCAAGTCACCCTGCATTTAAATGGGTGGTTGGGCCAGACCAACCACCCCCGTCCGGGAAGGGCGGCACACGCCACCTCCGCCCTCCGGATGATTCTTGCAAAGAACACAAAATGCAAGCCGGAAGTGGCCCCTACCCCAGCACCCCCGGATGCTCCTTGGCCAGCTTCACCACCAGTTCACCAAACAGCGTATTCACCCATGCAAACCACGGCCGCGTGAACTTCGTGGGATCGTCCATTTCGAAGGATTCGTGCACAAATCCCGTCCCCGCCGTCGTATCCCGCAGCCAGCGCAGGCACTGCCGAATCTCCCCCTCGTCCGTCGTGGTCAGTGCCCGGTAAACAATCGCCATCGGCCAAACCACATTCACACCCGTATGCGGACTTCCCCCGCCCTCCGCCGCCCTTCCCTTGAAGAAATAAGGGTTCGAAGGGCTCAGCACAAACCCCCGCGTCCGCTGATAGAGCGCATCAGTCAGCGGGCAGCAACCAAGGTAAGCCTGGCTCAACAGCCCCGGCGCATTGGAGTCGTCCATCATCAGCGCGTTGCCAAAGCCGTCCACCTCATACGCCCAGATGTTCCCGTGCGTCGGATGCACTGCTTTCCCGTGCTGCTGCAGCGCCCTCTCCACCTCACCGGCAAGGGCTGTAGCCTCGGCAGCCAGCTTGGCGTCATTCGCCACACTTGCCGCCATCTCCGCCAACTGCCGCAAGCTCACCACTGCAAACAGATTCGCCGGCACAAACAACGGATAGATGCACGCATCGTCCGACGGCCTGAACATTGAGAAGATCATCCCCACCGGCCGCGCCGGATTCCCAAACCCGCCCAGCGCCACCGTGTCGTACGGCACCGTCGAATCCCGCCCGAACGAATACGGCCCTCGCCCATCCTTGCGCTGCTGCGTCCGCAGCGTTCGCACAATCGTCCACGCTGCTTCGCTCCACTGCGCGTCAAACGGCCGCGTATCCCCCGTCGCCCGCCAGTATCCATAGGCCAGCCGGATCGTGTAGCAAAGCGAATCCAGCTCCCACTTCCGCTCCCCAACGCCCGGCCGCATCTCCGTCCGGTCATGTACTGACCAGCTCAGCGGCGCAGCCTTCTCATCCCGCATGAAAGCATTCGCATAAGGATCAATCAGGATCATCCGCGCCTGTCGCCGGATAACCCCTTCCAGCAACTCCCGCAGCTTCGCGTCTTCCTTCGCCAGCGGCAGATAGGGCCACACCTGCGCTGATGAGTCGCGCAGCCACATCGCGTCAATATCCCCCGTCACCACGTACGTGTCCGGTTTCCCCCCATAGCTGCCCGGCCATACTGTCGTGTCCAGCGTGTTCGGAAAGCAGTTCTCAAACATCGTCGCCAGCCCGCGATCCGCAATTCCGCGCTGCACCCGCGGAATCAGCGCCTCTACAGCCTCGCTTCTGAAATGCCGATCCGCGGCCGTCGGCCTTCCATGCGGCAAATCCGCACCCTGCGCCGCCGCACGGTTCCACCCGCCCTGCGCCAGCGCCAACGCCGCCCCGGCACCCTTCAACACGTCCCGCCTGCTCATTCCGGCCATCGCACACCCGCTCCCAATCTGAAACGCATCTGCAAGCCTATCGCGTCCTTGTCTATCATGTCGCATATGGCAAACTTGACTCTCATCTACGGCCTTCGTTTGCTCCCCGAGGGCGAAGTTACTGAAATCCAGGACGCTACCCTCAAACTCGCCAACGGCCACCAGGCACACGTTGCCATGCACGTCATTGACGGCTCCCGTGAAGAGATTGAAGCCCAGCTCAAACGCTCCCTCGATGCCTTCTTTGACTTCTATCCAGAAATCTAATGCCCGCCCGCAAACCGCGTTCTGCGCCCCTAAGCTACAATAATGATTGGGCCAAGGCCGATTTTTTTCGCGCAGCGTGCGCAAACATAGCAAGGAGCTTTACCTCTTATGGCGATTCCCGCCACTCAAATGCGTCCCGGCATGATCATCAAGCACAGAGACCAACTGCATCTGGTCTTCAAAGTCGAACACCGCACCCCCGGCAACCTGCGCGCCTTCATCCAGGCAAAGCTGCGCAACCTCAAGTCCGGTGCCATGTTTGAAGAGCGCTTCCGCTCCGCCGACGCCATTGAAAAAGTAATGGTCGACGAAATCTCCATGGAGTTCCTCTACAACGACGGCGACGACTACTACTTCATGAATCCCGTCGACTACGAGCAGACCGTCCTCAAGGGCTCCACCCTCGGCGATGCCGTCGAGTACCTCACGCCCAACCTCCAGATCAAGGTCAGCTACCACGACGGCAACGCCGTCGGCATTGATCTGCCCGCGGCTGTCGAGCTCACCGTCGTTGAGACCGAACCCGGCCTCAAGTCCGCCACCGCCTCCAGCGTCACCAAGCCCGCCAAGACTGAGACCGGCCTCGTCGTCCAGGTCCCCTCCTTCATCAACGAAGGCGAAAAAATCCGCGTCGACACCAGTGAAGGCGCCTACCTCAGCCGCGCATAATTCGCGCAAGTCCCTCAATGAAAAACCACCGCTGCTCGGCGGTGGTTTTTCATTTGCTGATGCCGCATCCATCCTGACTGGTAATCAAACGGATGGAAGGTCTCGCTTTTGAGACCGGGGAAAGTTCAGACTCAACACCACCCAAAACTTCCAGGCGCCAGAAGCCAAAAGCTGAAATCCGCCCTTACTCCGGCAGCGTCACAGCCTTCGCCTCCAGCAGCGCCTCAATCGTCCCCAGCGCCTCCAGCACTTTTTCTGAAACCGGCGCGTCCACCTGCACCACGGCCAATGCCTTCACCGGCTTCTCCCCAGCCCGCTCGCGCCCCAGCGCAAAGTTGGCAATGTTCACGCCCTGCTCGCCCAGAATTGACCCGATCTTGCCGATCACGCCCGGTACATCCAGATTCCTGCAAACCAGCAGGTTCCCTTCCAGGGGCGTCTCGATATCAATCCCGTCAAACTCCAGCAGCCTCGGCTGCTCCCCGTGGATCACCGTCGCGCTCGCCCGGCTTGTGCCCTTGCCTGTGTGCAGTTGCACCGTCAGCACGCTTGCCGCTCCACCGCGATGGCTCTCCTGCTTTTCCTCATGCACGCGAATCCCGCGCTCCTCCGCCACCGTCGCCGCGTTAATCCGGTTCACATTTTCTGATCCCTGCAGCAGCCCGGCAATCGCCGCATTGCGAATAAGTTCTGTCTTCGACTCCGCCAGCGTGCCGCCATACACCAGGTCAATTGACTCGATGCCGCCCTTCCCCGCCTGCGCCAGAAACGACCCCAATCGTCCCGCCAAATCAATATATGGCGCCAGCACCACGTACTCCTCGTGGCTCAGCGAAGGCAGATTCACCGCATTCTGCACCACCCCGAGCTTCAGGTAGTCGCGCACCTGCCGTGCAATCTGGATGCCCACCGCCTCCTGCGCCTCGGCCGTTGAACCGGCAATATGCGGCGTCAGAATCACGTTCTCCAATCCAAAATAGGCTGACTCCTTCGGCGGCTCAACGGCAAACACATCCAGCGCCGCTCCGCCCACCTGCCCGCTCTTCAAGCCCTCTACCAGCGCCGCGTCTTCAATCAGTTCGCCGCGCGCGCAGTTGATAATCCGCACGCCCTTCTTCATCTTCGCAATCGTCTTGGCATTCACCACGCCCATCGTCTGCGGGGTCAGTCCCACGTGCAGCGTCAGGTAGTCTGAGCCCGCAATCAGCTCATCCAGCGTCACCACCTTGATGCCGTTCTCCCGCGCCACCGCGGCCGACACAAACGGATCGCTGCCCAAAAGCTCCAGGCCAAAACCGCGCGCCCGCTTCGCCACTTCCAAGCCAATCCGCCCCAGTCCAAGAATGCCCAGTGTCTTGCCGCGCAGCTCCGCGCCCTGCAGGCTCTTCTTCTCCCACTTTCCCGCATGCATCGTCGCATTCGCCGCCGGCAGCTTGCGCGCCAGCGCAAGCATCAGTCCAATGGCAAGTTCCGCCACCGCCACCGCATTTGCCCCCGGCGTATTCATCACCACAATGCCCCGCCGCGTCGCTGCTTCAGCGTCAATATTGTCCACGCCCACGCCCGCCCGGCCAATCACGCGCAGCTTCGGCGCATGATGCATCAGCGCATCATCCGCCTGCACGGCGCTCCGCACCACCAGCGCATCCGCATCCGCCAGCGCCGCCGGCAGTCCCTGCGGCAATTGATCGTGTGTCAGCACTTCCCAGCCTGGCTCGGCCGCAAACACGGCCAGCGTTGCCGGGGATACCTTCTCCGCCAGTACGATCTTCATCCTGTCTCCCTTAGCCTTCTGGCTGCTTTCGTACTCGTCAAAACGGATGCCCTCCTGCTCGCACAGCAGATCGAACATGCGCACCACCGCGGCATGCGGCTTGCCCTCGCCCCGCTCGTACTTGGTAAGCGAGTTGGCATGCACGCCCAGACGCTCCGCCATTTGGTATTGAAAAAGGTCAAGCTGCTTTCGGGCAATCAGCAACTTCTCCCCAAAACTAAGTTCAGACATTGAAACCAACTCCTGGCTCTTAGCTTCAAGCCTCTAGTGTCCCGCCTCTAAAATTCATGACTAAACAGAGACCATCATTCTTTCTCCAACAACTCACCACAAAACAGATACTGTCATTCTTCAACAAACTTCAGACCCACCACACTCGTTGGAAGCAAAAACGCCCTACCCCATCCTTGCGCCGTGTTTTTGGCGCAAGGGTGGGGTACCACGCACAACAATCAGCCAACTAGCCTTTCGCTGCGTCCGCATACACCTGCTGCGCAGCCGCCACAGCCTGCCCATACGTCACCGGCAGACCCAGCACGTCCTTCGCAATGTGCTCCATCGCCCCCAGAAAGGCCACCGTATCCAGGTAGTCGAAGAACCCCAGGTGCGCCACGCGGAAGATCTTCCCCTGCATGCTCCCCTGTCCGTTCGCCGTCACCAGGCTGAACTTCGCCTTCAGCGCCTTCACCACGTCCCCTGAGTTCATGCCCTCAGGAACAGCAACCGCCGTCGCCGCCGCTGAGGGCGATGTCGGAGCAAACAGCGTAAAGCCCAGCGCCACCAGTCCCGCGCGCGTCGCCTTGGCATTCACCTGCGCGTTGTCGATCAGTGCAATGCGGCCCTTTTCCAGGTCTCCGCCCGCCTGCCCGGCAATGTAGTCCAGCGCCGCGCCCAGCCCGGCCACCAGCGCCACCGCTGGCGTATAAGCTGTCTCGCCCTTCACCTGGTTCTTGCGTTCCTTGCGAAGGTCAAAGTAGTAGCGCGGACTCTTCGCCGCATCCATCGCCTTCCACGCCCGCTCGCTCACGCTCAGGTAAGCCAGGCCCGGCGGAATCATCACCGCCTTCTGCGATCCGCCAATCAGAATGTCGATCCCCCAGCCGTCCACATCAAACGTCTGCGTGCCCAGCCCGGTGATTCCATCCACAATCAGCAGAGTATCGGTGCCCTTCACCAGCTTGGCCACCGCTTCTACATCGTGGCTCACCGCCGTCGAGGTCTCTGACGCCTGCATGAACACCGCGCGATGCTCCGGCTTCAAAGCCGCCTTCACCTCGGCAATATCAAACGTCTCACCGTAAGGCTTCTCCAGCACATCCACTTGGCAGCCGAAAGCCTTCACCAGGTCCACCCAGCGCTCGCCAAACTTGCCTGCCGTCAGCACCAGAACCTTGTCGCCCGGTGAGGTCAGATTCGAAACCGATGCCTCCATCGCTCCCGTTCCTGAACTCGAAAGCAGCAATACGTCGTTCTGCGTGCCCACAAAAATCTTCAACTGCGCCAGAACCTTCTGGAACAGTGCGCGGAACTCAGGCGTACGGTGGTGAATATCCGCTGCCGCCATCGCAAACTGAGCCGCCGGCAACAGCGGCGTCGGACCGGGTGTAAACAAGCGCGTCTTCCGAATCATTCTTCTCCTCGTTTCGGACCGGATACCGTAAAAATCCCGTATTTACAAACCGGTCATCAATCACAGAATACACAATTCTGTGGATTTTGTGGATTATAGTGCCGAAAAATATCAGGCCTCCACAACTCGATTGCTCATTTTGGGGAACTTGCTCGCCCTTTGCCTAAAAATTGCAGCTATCTTCGGTGATCTAAGAGCAATGAGAAAGCAGGTTTACTTCAGACGGCCTTCCGCAAGTGGCTTCCTGCCCGCTCGCCCCGCCTTCGGCTTGCCTTCAAGGTTCAGCGCCACCGCAGCTCGGATCAGTTCCTGCAGCGCCCTGTCATCCACCTTATCGCCTTCGTGGATGTCGATGGCGCGCCGCACATTCCCTTCCAGGCTGGAGTTGAACAGCCCTGCCGGGTCCATCAACCGCGCGCCCTGCGCAAACGTCAGCTTCACCACGCTCTTGTATGTCTCACCCGTGCAGACAATGCCGCGGTGAGACCAAACCGGAGTCCCCCTCCACTTCCACTCCTCTTGGATTTCGGGATCAGCCGCGCGGACAATTGCGCGCACATGCGCCAGCATCTCCCCGCGCCAATCCCCAAGTTCTTTGATCTTTTCATCGATCAACAAAGAGGCTGATTCCACCGCAGCAGATTCCCTCATGCGCACCTCCAACCCTCGCCCCTAAATTATCGAAGCTCCGCTCAGCCTGCAAGCTGTCTAGGCCCAAACGCCGGCAATCCGGCCCCCTCATTTAAAATCAGTGTTTCAGGAGATAAACACCATGGACGCAGGAGCACTCGAAGCCCTCATAAGCCAGCAGGTCATTACCGCCATGAAGGCCCATGACGCGGTCCGCACCACCACCCTGCGCCTCATCAAGAACGCCCTCAAGAACAAGGCTATCGAGAAGCGCACCCCGCTCACTCCCGCCGAGTCCGAGCAGGCCCTCGCCACCATGATCAAGCAGCGCCGCGACTCCATTGACCAGTTCACCAATGGCAACCGTCCCGACCTCGCCGCCAAGGAAGCTGCAGAAATCCTCGTCATCGAGGAGTTCCTCCCCAAGGCCCTCGATGAAGCCGGCCTCGCCACACTTGTCGCTCAGGCCATCGCGGAAGTTACCGCCGCCACCGGCAACAAGCCCACTCCCAAAGAGATGGGCCTCGTCATGAAGGCCGTCCAGGCCAAGCTCCAAGCCTCCGGTCTCCGCGCCGAGGGCCGCCTCGTCAGCGACCTTGTGAAGAAGGCGCTGGCCGGATAGTACCGGCTGGATGATCTCCATTCGTCAATGGATGGCGCACCTATTTGCCGGGACCTAGCGGCTTTGCATCTCCCGGTGCTTGTGTTTTTCAGGGGGAGTTCGTTCGCCTTCCAGGCGTTCAATGGAGTCCTCGACCATTTCCATGAAGTCGCGATGGTAGATCCCCAACATCCCGACCTCGGGAACCTCCGGGCCGCCATCGTGATGATAGCGGCGCCAATGAGCGCGCAATTCCGGATTGACAATTTCATAGGGCACGCTATCGCGCCAGACGCGAACGGCTTCCTTTTCGAGGATTTCGTTCTTTGAAAGCAGGTAAATGCACTCATAGAAATCCAGCACAGCATCCGCAAAATGGCATCGCCTTGCCTCCTCCAAAGGCAAACTGCCGTATGGGGACATCGAATTCATCTGTTCCGCACTGGATTTCTCAGCTGTAGCAATGGAAAGATGGCAAGTCTGGATGTGGTTCATCCACACCTGCAGGTAGGACTGCACTCGCGCGAGCCTGTGCTGCTGCTGTAGCGCCTTCCGCATCAGCAGGCTCTGATAGCAAATGAATATCAGCGTCCCAGTTACAAGAGCGAGATACAAGCTTTCATAAAGAGTCATTCGTACTCCGGCCGGCCTTGTTTTCGCTCCGCCAATCCAAGCTGAAACCGACTTGGTATGCAAGGCTAACACGTCCCCTTTTGAACGTATGAGAACCGCCTACAGGTTAACTCCAGATGAATATCCGCGAAGCCAGTAGACGGACTCGCGCGAAGTCTCTACTATCTATCTGCATGAGACCGGCAATGCAGCCCCTGCCGCACGATAAGGCAAATTGGAAACGTCTAGGGCTGGCAAATTTCAGATCTCAGCGCATTCCCCTGTCAGTTCAGAGCCGTATGGTTTTTATTGCGATATCAACCAGACCGCCAGCATGACGCCTGCACTCGGTCTTCGATTTCGCCGTCATTCGATCCAGGAGCGTCGATGAAACTTCACCGCAGATACGCAGCCTTGGCCATGGTCCTGTTCTCGGCATTCGCTGCACCACGACTCTGGGCACAGGGACCACCCTTCCAGATCGACGACCCAGTCCCTGTCGACCTGCATCACTATGAGTTCTATATCTTCGGCGCGGTAGACGGAACCCCCAAGGAAGTTGATTCCACCGGCCCAGGCTTTGAGTTCAACTGGGGCGCAATTCCCAGGGTTCAGATTCACGCCATCCTGCCGATCGGGACCGTGGCTCCTATGAACGACCGAGCCTATCTCCCCGAGGGCACCGGCCCCATTACCTATGGCCGAACAGACATGGAACTCGGCGCAAAAATCGCCTTCATCAAAGAGTCCAGGCGCTTCCCGCAAATCGGCAGCTTTACCATGTTTGAGATGCCCACCGGTGACGACACCAAGGGCCTCGGCGTCGGCAAAGTCTGGTACAAGCTCCCCCTCTGGGCCCAGAAGAACATCGGCAAGTGGACCCTCGACGGCGGCGCAGGTTACCAGGTCGTTCCTCAAACCGGCTTCACCAACTTCCCCTACGGTGGCTTCCTCTTGAAGCGCGAGTTCAGCGAGCGCTGGGAACTGGCCGCGGAACTCTTCTCCCATGGCCGTGAGGGCTCTGCCCCCGCACAAATTGAGTCCTCCACCATGGTCGACATGGGCGGCTACTACCACTTCAAGAATCCCGACCACCAACTGCTCTTTGCCTACGGCCACTCCATCGCCGGGCAAACTGAGAACTACGCCTATCTCGGTATGTACTGGACCTGGGGAAAAGACGACAAGAAAGCCGCCGCCAGCCCCTTGTTATCCTTGCAGCCAAATAAGAACGGCTTCTAAGCAAACAGCAGCTCAACCGCACGCGAGGTCAGTCAATGGAAATCACCGTACGCAGCCTTTGGACTCTCATCCACGGCATGGGCTTTGGCGCGCTCTATCTGCTCGCCTGCTCCGGCGCGTTGATCGAGTTATACCGCCGCTATTCCCCCGCCGCGGAAGCGCCGGTCACCGCGCGGGATGAAGCATTCATGCGCATCTATCTCCTCGTCATGGCCGCTCTCGCCTGGCTCGCTGTCCTCTCCGGCACATACATCATCTACCCCTGGTATCGCGCCGCCCTGCCTCCCGGAACCACCAACCTCGCCGCCTTCCCCCAGCGCCTGCTCATGTCCAGCCCCTCCACCATCGCCTGGCACTCCCTCGGCATGGAGTGGAAGGAGCACGTAGCCTGGCTCGTGCCCATCGCCATCACCATGGCCGCCGCCGTCTTCATCCGCTACGGCCGCAATCTCAAAAGCCTCCCGCAAATGCGCAATGCGGTCCTCGGCTTTGTCTTTGTCTCCTTCCTCGCCGCTGGCATCGCCGGATTCTTCGGCGCCATGCTCGATAAGTACGCGCCCGTCCAGGGTGGCCAAAACATTCAACTCATGCACGGAGAGTAACTATGAGCGCAAACATTTCTTCAACTCCCGCTAGCTCCACTGGACTCACCAACGGTTCCGGCGCTGCCGCCATCCTCTCCGCCGGCGTAGGCTCGTTCATGGTTGCCCTCTTCGCCCTCGCGGCAGACAAATCCCCGGCCATCAAGAGCCACTTCATCTTCTACAAACCCACCGGCCCTCTCTCCGGTGTTACCACCTCCGCCCTTCTTGTATGGCTCCTTACCTGGGTCCTCCTGGAATTCCGCTGGAGAAAGCGCAGCGTCGCTCTGGCCCGCATCAGCGCCGCCTCGCTTGTCCTCCTCGGCCTCAGCCTTTTACTCACCTTTCCCCCCATCGTCGATCTCTTCTGATAGGCTGTCTCTTCTGTTGATTCCTTGAAATTCGAGTGCCCATTCTTATCGCAATACTTGCGGCAAGGATGGGCTAGCTCGCTTCAAGGCCTTCGAAAGTGAGGGGCCCCCCATGAAGAGCAAGATCACCCGCCGCAGCGTCCTCAAATCCACCGCCCTTGGCGCGGCCGCCGTCAGCCTCCCGAAGAGACTGCACGCCATCGAACCCGCCGCCGCGGATAGCCTCCTCAACGACTTCCTCCAGCCGCCTGCGAACGCCCGCCCCTGGGTCTATTGGTACTTCATGGACGGCCACCTCACCCGCGAAGGCATGGACGCGGACCTGGCCGCCATGAAGCGCGCCGGCCTTGGCGGCGGCATCTATCTTGAGGTCGGCATCGGTCTCGAGCCCGGCCCCATCGAGTTCATGAGCGAGCCCTGGCAAAATCTTCTCGGCCACGCCTTTGAAGAGGCAGACCGCCTCGGCCTTGAGATCGCCCTCGCCGCCGGTCCCGGCTGGTGCGGCGCGGGCGGCCCCTGGGTTAAGCCCGATCAGTCCATGCAGCACCTCGTCGCCAGCAAAACTGTCGTCCAAGGCCCAGCCACTTTCAACTCCGTCCTCCCCCAGCCCGCGCCCCGCACGCCCTTCTTTGGAGAGAACACCCTCTCCCCTGACCTGCTCAAAATCTGGAAGGAGTTCTACCGCGACGAATTCGTCCTCGCCTTCCCCACTCCCGCTGCCGGCGCAACCATTCCCGACGCCGATGAGAAGGCGCTTTACACGCGCGGTTCTTACTCCTCGCAGATTCCCGGCCCTTACACGCAGCGCCCTTGGGTCCGTCCCTTCCTGCCCAGCGATGCCGCCAACCCGTCCGCCCTCGCCGATCGCTGCGTCGCCTCCGCCAAGGTCGTCAACCTCACCGCCATGCTCGCGCCCGACGGCACACTCACATGGACTGTACCCCCCGGTAGCTGGACCATCCTCCGCTTCGGCCGCACCCTCACCGGACAAACCACGCGCCCCTCGCCCAAGCCCGGCCTCGGCCTTGAATCTGACAAGTTCTCCACCGCCGCCATGGACGCCCACTTCGACGCCTACATCGCCTCGCTGCTCAAAAAGACCGGCGCGCCCCAGCACCCCGGCCGAGGCCTCGTCGCACTCCACTTCGATAGTTGGGAGATGAGTTCGCAAAACTGGTCGCCCCGCTTCCAGTTGGAGTTCAAGCGCCGCCGCGGCTACGATCCGCTCCCCCTGCTACCCACCTTCACCGGCCTCGTCGTCGACTCGCCTCAACTCTCCGAGCGCTTCCTTTGGGATATACGCCAAACCGCCAGCGAACTCGTCTGCGAAAACCAGGCCGTGCGACTGCGCGAGCACGCCAGGCGATACGGACTCCTGCTCGCCCTCGAGCCTTACGACCTTAACCCAGCCGCCGACCTCGATCTGGGCGCGACCGCAGACATCCCTATGGGAGAATTCTGGTCCAAGACTGCCAACCCGCCGCCCACCGATTTCAGCCTGGCTGAAGCCGCTTCCGTCGGCCACACCTTGGGCCGCAAGATCATCGGCGCGGAGGCCTTCACCGCCGCCATGGAAGAGCGCGGCCACCAGCACCCAGCATCCATGAAGGCGCAGGGCGACTGGGCCTTCTGCCAGGGCATCAACAAGTTCGTCATCCATCGCTATCAGGCCCAGCCATGGCTCGACCGCTTCCCCGGCATGACCATGGGCAACAACGGCGGCTACGGCGTCCACTGGGACCGCACCCAGACCTGGTGGGACCTCGTGCCCGCCTATCACATCTATCTCTCCCGCTGCCAGCAGATGCTGCGCCGTGGGCTTGCTGTCGCGGATATCCTCTACCTCAACCCCGAGGGCGCGCCCAGCGTATTCTTCCCACCCCGCTCCGCCTTCCGTCCCGGCATCTTCCCGGATCGCCGTGGATACAACTTCGATGGCTGCTCGCCTGATGTGCTCATCGCGCGAGCCTCTGTGAGAGACGCCCGCATCGTCTTCCCCGACGGCATGTCCTATCGGCTTCTCGTGCTCCCGCGCTTCACCACGATGACCCCGCGCCTCCTCGCAAAGATTGTCGAGTTAGTTGAAGACGGGGCCACCGTCCTGGGCGCGCCTCCCCAGCAGTCCCCCAGCCTCTCCAACTACCCCGAGTGCGACCGCCAACTCCAGGCGCTCGCCGCAAAGCTCTGGCCGCTAGGCGAGATGCAACCGGAACGCCAGGTCGGAAAAGGCCGCGTCTTCACAGACGCCGGTGCGTCGCTGCCACCCTCTTCCAACCCCCTCGCCCAGGCGCAATGGATCGGCTCCGAGCAACCCGCGCCCGCCACCCTCTTCCTCACCCGCGAGTTCACCGTCGAACAGCCCCAGGACATCGAAACTGCCGTCCTCACCATCACCGCCGAAAAGAGCTTCGAGATCTCGCTCAACGGCAACTTCCTGCTGGGCGGCAACTCCGCGCTCCGTGCCCGCCGCGTCGACGTCTCCAGCCTCCTCCAACCCGGCACAAACAGGCTCAGCGCCATCGTCAAAAAGGGCCCGGCGCACACCGCCCTCATTGCCTCCCTGGCCCTCACTCATCACGACGGCAAGCAACTCCTCATCTCTACTGACACTGAATGGCGCTGGTCCTCCGCAACCCACGAGCTAGAGTCCCCCGCCATCGAACTCGGTCCCTCCTCCATGCCGCCCTGGAACCTCACAGAAGCCAATATCGAAGCAGACGACATCTATCCCAGCTACGCGCGCACGGCCCTGTTGCTGGCACGCATGGGAGTCGTGCCTGATTTCGAATCCACCGCGCCCTTCCGTTCCATCCATCGCACCCAGAGCGACTGCGACTTCTACTTCATCGCCAACAGTCAAGACCGCCAGCAATCAGCCACTTGCCGCTTCCGCGTCACCGGACGCCAGCCCGAGTGGTGGAACCCCGTCACCGGCGAGCGCCGCGAACTGCCTCAATTCTCCGTCTCCGGCGCATCCACTCAACTACCCATCCAGCTCGACCCCTTCGAGAGCGGATTCGTAATCTTCCGCAAGCCGGTTCCCGCGGTCGCTGCGCCACGCGGCCTCAACTTCCCCCGTCTGGAAACCATCGCCGCCCTCACCGCCCCCTGGCAGGTCTCCTTCGACCCCAAATGGGGTGGTCCGGCACATATTGTCTTTTCCGAGTTGCAAGACTGGATGTTGCACGACGATCCCGGAATCCGCAACTACTCCGGCAAGGCCACCTACACTACCGCCTTCGATTGCGATGCCCCTGGCTCCAGCAAATCCAGCTTCCTGTCTCTGGGAGGGGTTGCCAACCTGGCATCCGTCAAACTCAACGGCCAAGATCTTGGTGTCGTCTGGTGCCAGCCATGGCGCGTCACCATTCCCGACGGCCTCTTGCGCGCCAAGGGCAACTCGCTTGAGATCGTCGTCGCCAATCTCTGGACCAACCGCCTCATCGCAGACAGCGGCCTCCCCCAAGCACAGCGCCTCACATGGACCACCAGCAACCCGTTCCACCCCGGCGACCAGCGACTCCCATCCGGCCTGCTCGGCCCCGTCACCCTGGAGGCAATCAGGCATGGCTAGGCATGGCCAGCCGCAACCTCACGCCAGCCCCACCGTCCACTGTCCACTGTTTTCTTAGAACACTTCCGAGCGAACACCCTCCGGCGTCGGTGCATGCTTTAGCAGCCCCAGTTCGCCGGCCAGCCGCTCCAGCCGCGCCCGCGTTGCCGCCGTGGGCGGAACCAGAGGAAGCCGCACATGGTCCGTGCATCGGCCCATCAGGCTCAGCACCGTCTTCACTGGACCCGGATTCGACTCCCAGAAGTTCGCCTCGAACAGCCGCGAAAAGCGCCGCTCCAGCTCCCGCGCATCCTGCCAGTTGTTGTCCAGCGCACAGCGAATCATGCGGCTTACTTCCGCCGGAGCTTCGTTCGATGCCACGCTGATCAGCCCGTGCGCCCCAATCCCGATCGAGGCCAGCGCCAGGTTGTCGTCGCCTGAAAAAATCTTGAAGCTGCGCGGCAGCGTGTGTACCAGCTCCGCAATCTGCGGCAGCTTGCCGCTCGCTTCCTTGATCGCCTGAATGTTCGACGCCGCCGCCGCCAGCCGCACCACCGTCTCCGGCTCCAGGTTCGCCGCCGTCCGTCCCGGCACGTTGTAGAGCGTTACAGGCAGCGGGTCAACCGCCTTGGCCAGCGCCAGAAAATGCTGGAACTGCCCCTCCTGCGATGGCTTGTTGTAATAGGGATTGGCTGAGAGCACCGCGCTCACCCCGCGCACATGGCGCAGCAGCGCCGCCTGACGCACCAGCGCCCGCGTCGAGTTGTGCGTGCATCCGGCCCATACCGGCACCCGGCCCGCCGCGGCCTCCGCAACAATGCGCACCGCGTGCAGCCACTCTTCCTCGTCCAGCGTTGCCGCCTCGCCGGTCGACCCGCAGGCCACTAGAAAGTCGATCCCTGAGTCGATCTGCCAGTTCACCAGCGCCCAAAGCGCCGGCTCGTCGATCATTCCATCCGCCCGAAAGGGCGTAACGATAGCTGTACCGCAACCTGTAGTTTCCATCACTCAAAAAGTGTATACCGAATGGGCTCGCAACTATCAAAGCAAGCTGCAACACGTGCCGGTGCCCTGTTGAGATACGATTTGGTCTTGATTCAGGGAGAATTCAGATGAACCCGTTCCGCATCCTGTCCGCTCTAGCCATCCTTGCAGCAATCTCCTCCGCCAGCGCCCAGGCACCCGCCGCTCCGAATGAGCAGACTTGGACCTTTGACCGCACCGACTCCATCGGTGGATACCCCACGCAGGTCCTCGGCCACCCTCAGGTCATCGATTCCCCCTACGGAAAAGCTGTCCAGTTCAACGGCGTTGACGACGCACTCTTCGTCCCCGTCCACCCGCTCGCCGGGGCCTCCACCTACACGTGGGAGGTCATCTTCCGCCCCGATGCCGACGGTGCCCAGGCCCAGCGCTTCTTCCACCTCCAGGAGCAGGACCCCGCCACCGGCAAAGACACCATGAACCGCATGCTCTTTGAAATCCGCATCGTGGACGGTCAGTGGTGCCTTGACAGCTTCGCCTCATCCGGTTCGAGCAACCGCGCCCTGCTCAACTGCAAGGCCCTCCATCCCCTCGGCCAGTGGTATCGCGTCACCGCTGTCTATGACGGCAAAGAGCTCCGCAACTACGTCGGCGACGAACTCCAGGGCGCCGGATCATTCACGCTCACTCCCCAACTTCCCGGCCACACCTCCATCGGCATACGCATCAACAAGGTCTTCCCCTTCAAGGGCGCGGTCCTTATGGCCCGCATGGTTCCCGGCGTCCTCACCCCAGCACAGTTTCTCAAGATGCCGCCCAAAACCGCCCCCCGCAAGTAACACCCGAAAATCCATCACCACCAGATGCCCCGTGCCGAACTGTAGCGCCGGTCTCCAGACCGGCAGTCCTGCGGGCGTCCTCGTCCGCAGCGGGTGCCGCAGATCGAAACCAGAACCGCCCCCTGCCGCAAATATCCCCAACCCAACCTTGCCGACTCTTCCCCCTCTCTGAGAACATGACGCCCGAAGTCATTCAAGCCTTGGAGATGTCACCAAATGAATCAAGTGAATCCAAATCCAAAAGCCGCGCGCAGATATTCTGCCGCGCTCCTTGCCGTCCTGGTCCTCCTTTTTGCCGCTTCAACCGCCCGCGCTCAGCAGTACGCCGAGCTGGATGCGGCCCGCGTTCACCAGATCGCCGGCATGCTCACCTCTCAGCCCGCAGGATTCGGCGTTCCCTGTTCCAACCGCGCCGCCTGGGAGTCCAAAGCCACTGCACTCGCCCCGCTGGTAGCCGAGGCAGTGCAGGCGCTCGCCACCCCCGTACCGCCCTTTGACTCGGACGCGTATCTCGCCTTCACCCGCACCGGGGACCGCGCCCCCATGGAGCGCAACCTGCACAGCCGCGAAGGCCACTTTGTTTCGCTGGTGCTGGCCGAGTGCGTTGAGAACAAGGGCCGCTTCATCCCCCGCATCGCTGAGCTCATGGACACCCTGGTCGCCATGCCCTCCTGGACCCTCTCGGCCCACGACGCCCAGTTGCTCAATTTCCATGGCACGCAATACTACGTCGATCTGAACGCCGCCGACATGGCCGACACCCTCGCCCAGGGCCTCTATCTCCTTGGCGACAAGATTCCCGCCCAGACCCGTGCCCATGTCCTCGCCGAGATGGAGCGCCACGTCTTCGGCCCTATGCGCGCCTCTTACATCAAGGGCGGAGACACTGAGAGCCACAGCACCGGCCACTGGTGGCTCCACGGGGACATGAACTGGAACGCCGTCTGCATCAAGGGAGTCACCGGCGCCGCACTCGCGGTACTCCCTGAAGTCAACGACCGCGCCATGTTCGTCGCTGGCGCAGAGCACTACATCGACCACTACGACCGCAGCTTTGCTCCCGATGGTTATGACACTGAGGGCCTCGGCTACTGGAACTACGGCTTCTCCCACTTCATCGAGCTGCGCCAGAACATCTTCCGCACCACGGCGGGCAAAATCGATCTCCTCCAGGCACGCAACATGAAGAAGGTTGCGCTCTTCGGCCTTGAGTGGCCCATGATGCCCGGCAACTCCGCGGCCTACGGCGACGCTGGCGTCATGCCCCGCGCCGACAGGCACCTGATCTCCGTCATCAGCCACATCTTCCAGATCCCTTCAACGGACGTCATGCCGCTCGATGACGTCTCCATGCAGCACGTCGGCCTCACCTCGCTCGTCCAGGACCTCTTCCCCGTACCCGGCGATCAGCTGCCCACCCCCGCCGAACTGACCCACGCCAGTCTGGCCACCTACTACGGTGACATGGGCATCCTCGTCTCCCGTCCCGCCCCCGGTCAGAACTTCGCTGTCACCATTAAGGCTGGCGGCAACACCACCCACAGCCACAACGACATCGGCTCCTGGGTCATCGGTATGGGCAATGTTCAGCCCCTTGGCGAGCCCGGCG
>Ga0316231_1000977_pt1 | contig 35277 bp, 31 predicted proteins | sample TBH18027metaG_FD_206002 | JGI IMG/M metagenome (GOLD analysis project Ga0316231, IMG submission 206002) | Freshwater microbial communities from Trout Bog Lake, Wisconsin, USA - TBH18027 | ecosystem: Environmental > Aquatic > Freshwater > Lake > Hypolimnion/Profundal zone | place: USA: Wisconsin... | reverse complement strand
GGGCTGGCTAGAGTCGAAAAGTCTGTTGGATAAGCTGGCTTATTCAGGTCATGGTAAATCTTCAGGTGAACGTGGTTCGGTGATGATTTGAAACCCGGTAGTCGGGAACAGTCCGAGAAAAGCGGTTGGTCTTGAACAGCGAGATAAAATGAGCACTAAACTGTTTGTGGGAAATCTTTCCTTCAACACCACTGAAAACGAGATTCACGAGGCGTTTGCCGCGCACGGCACGGTCGTCGAAGCGAATCTGATGATGGATCGGATGAGCGGCCGCTCACGCGGTTTCGCGTTCGTGACCATGTCCACGCCCGAAGAAGCCCAGAAGGCGATTGAGGCCATGAACGGCGCCACCCTCGGCGACCGCGCTCTGACCGTCAATATTGCGCGTCCGAAGGAAGAGCGTCCCCGCGGCGCTGGCGGCGGCGATCGTGGTCCGCGTCGTGAATACGGCGGCGGCGGTGGCGGCCCCCGTGGCGGCGGCGGAGGCGGTCGCGACCGTTACTGACATCTGAAATTTACTTTGACCGGGGCGGCGTTCCCAGTGGGCGTCGCCCCGTGTCATTTTCCTTTAGATTTTTTGTTCGCTTTTTACAGGCTGCATTGGTTAGGCTTAATTTGATACATGGAAGAACACATTGAAGTTGAAGGTCGCATCCAGACCGTGCTGGCCGGGACGATGTTTCGCGTCGAACTGGACAACAAGCATCAGGTGCTGGCGACCATTTCCGGCAAGATGCGCAAGCGCTTCGTCCGGCTCACCGTTGGCGACCGTGTGAAAATGGAGATGTCGCAATACGATTTGAACAAGGCGCGCATTGTCTGGCGCATTGGTTGATTTTTTGGTTGAAGGTTGCAGGTTAAAAGTTGAAGGTTTGGCGTTCGGTCGGCGGCGCAACTTGTAACCTGCAACCTTTAACTTTCAACATGATTTCAGCAATTATCGTCGCCGCCGGCAAAGGTGTCCGCATGGGCACGGACAAGTTGTGGCTCGAAATCGCCGGTCGCCCCGTCATCGCCCACACCTGGCAGAAATTCAACGACGCAAAGTGCGTGGACGAAATCCTTCTCGTCGTGCGTGATGGAATGCAGAAGCACTTCGCGGAACTCTCCGCTAAATTCCATTTTCAAAAGACGTTTCGCATCGTCGTCGGTGGAACGGAACGCCAGGACTCGGTATGGAACGGGCTGGAAGCTGTTTCGCCCGAAACCGAAATAGTCGCGATTCAAGACGCTGCACGGCCTTGCACCAGCGAAGCCTTGATTGCGGCGACCATTGAAGCCGCGCGCAAAACCGGAGCCGCCGTTGCCGCGCAGGCCGTGACGGACACCATCAAGGAATCCGCCGACGGCAAAACCATTTCGCGCACGCTCGACCGCACCAAACTTTGGTCGGTGCAAACGCCTCAAACTTTCCGCGTTGAAGTCATCCGCCGGGCAATTTCAACCGCGCGGCAGAAAAATCTCATCTTCACGGACGACACGGCAGCGTGCGAACTGATTAGCCAGCCGGTTTGTCTGGTGGCCAGCGCGACGCCCAATCCCAAAGTCACTGTGCCGGGGGATTTGCCAGTCATTGAGTCATTGCTGCGGGTTTCCTGATGGAGCGGGTTTTTCAAAAACTTTGTGCCTTTGCGTCTTTGTGGTAGTTTCTCCCTGTTTATGAAACGACGTTTGATTTTCGGTCTGGTCGCGCTCGTGCTGGCGTTGAATCTTGTTTTTGGCGCACGGATTTATTTCAGCTCGGCGCGTGCGGCGGACGAGAAGGATTCGCCGGACGCGAATTTGGAACGGTTCGCCGACGTGCTGGAAAAGGTCAAGTCGAGCTATGTGGACGGTTCCAACATGACCTATCATGCGCTGATTTACTCGGCGCTCAAGGGCATGGTCGGCTCGCTCGATCCGCACAGCGAATTCATGGGGCCGGAGGATTACCAGCAGTTGCAGGATGACACCGAAGGACAATTCGGCGGACTTGGTCTGGTCGTCGCGATGAAGGACGGCTTTGTGACCGTCGTGTCGCCGATGGACGACACGCCGGGATATCGCGCGGGTATTTTGTCCGGCGACCGCATCGTCAAGGTGGAAGGCCAGAGCGTGGAAAAAGTGCCGTTGACGGACGTGGTCAACCAGCTTCGCGGCAAACCCGGCACGAAAGTCTCGCTCACCATCGCGCGTCCGCCGGCGGGAACTTTGAAAACCTTCACTCTGACGCGCGCCGTGATCAACATGGACATGGTGAAGGACATCAACGGCAAAAAGGAATTTCCGCTCGGTGAGGACAAGATCGGCTATGTCCGCATCACGCAGTTCGGCGACCAGACCGGCGACGAACTCGAAGCTGCGTTGCAAAAATTAAAGAAGCAGGGTATGCAGGCGTTGATTATTGATTTGCGCTGGAATCCCGGCGGCCTGTTGGACGAGGCGGTGAATGTCTGTGAGAAATTCCTGCCGCGCGGAAAGCTCATCGTCACCACCGAGGGCCGCGATCCCAAAGAAAATTCCGTTCTGCGAGCCGAGGGCCACGGCGATGAATTGAAGGGCATGCCGATCGTTGTGTTGGTGAATCTTGGCAGCGCGAGTGCGGCAGAAATTGTCACGGGCTGTTTACAGGATTATCACCGCGCGTTTATTCTAGGCGAAAAAACCTTTGGCAAAGGTTCCGTCCAAAACATTTTTCCGCTCGACGACGGCTCGGCGCTCAAGCTCACGGTCGCCAAATACTACACGCCCAGCCACAAGGTCATCCACGAACATGGCATCACGCCCGACAGCTATGTGCCGATGACCGATGCGGAGGAGGCGGATTTGCTGATCAAGCGCTCGCCCGGTGGCGTGGAATCACTGGATGGCAAGGATCGCGTTCGCGTGGAGGCGTCCCGCGACAACCAGCTTGATCGCGCCGAGGATTTGCTCAAGGGCATGTTGCTTTACAGCGAGCTTTCCCAGCCGGAAAAAGTCGCGGCGAAATAAAATGACGCTGCTTGCCATCGAAACTTCCTGCGATGAAACCAGTGTGGCGGTGATTCGCGACGGCGCGGTTTTGTCGGGCATTGTTTCCTCGCAGATCAAACTCCACGCCGAATACGGCGGGGTCGTGCCGGAACTCGCCGCGCGCGAGCATTTGCGGAATTTAATTCCCGTCGCGCAATCAGCGTTGAGCAAAGCAGGGATATCAATTGGGCAACTGGACGCCGTCGCCGCCACGCAGGGGCCGGGTTTGCCGAATGCGCTGCTGGTCGGCTTTAAGGCCGCGCAGGCCGTCGCCTTTGTGCTCAACAAACCTTTCATCGGTGTCAATCATCACGAGGCGCATTTGTATTCGCCGTGGATTTCCGGCGAGCCTCCCCTCGCCGACTTTTCAAAATTCCAGCCGAACGTCTCGCTCATCGTCAGCGGCGGACACACCATGCTCGTGCTGGTGGAATCGGAATTGAAACACCGCGTGCTCGGCGGGACGATTGACGACGCCGCCGGCGAATGTTTCGACAAGACCGGCAAGCTCATGGGGCTGCCATATCCCGCCGGCCCGCTGATTGACCAACTGGCGGAGCAGGGGAATCCGACCGCCTACGATTTTCCGCGTCCGTTGTTGCACGATGCCAGCGACGATTTTAGTTTCAGCGGCCTGAAAACGTCCGTGCGCTATTTCATCCGCGATCATCCGGCTTTGCTGGATGACCGGCAAAAAGTTTGCGACCTTTGCGCCAGTGTGCAGGCCGCCATCGTGGAAGTGCTCGTGAAGAAAACTATCCGCGCCGCCAAACGCAATGGCGTCCGCTGCGTGACCGCGTCCGGCGGCGTCACCTGCAACCGCGCGCTGCGCCGCGAACTCACGCGCGCCTGCGAGCGTGAAGGTTTTGCGCTGCGCCTCGCGGAAAAATCCCTGTGCACCGATAATGCCGCGATGATCGGGATTCTGGCCGAACGAAAATTGCTGGCGAATGTGCCGTTGCCGTCGCTGGACGAGGACATCAAACCCGGCTGGGTGCTGGCCTGAATGTTGACGGTAGGGCGGTGCTGCCGCACCGCCATTAAAAATGGGCTGCGCAGCAACGCAGCCCTACCAATCTTGGATATTGAATAACGCCATCACTTCGCCGCGAGCGCGGCTTCGATGGCGGCAGTGACTTCCGGCGAGTCGGGCTTGGTTTTCGAGTCGAAGCGTTTCAGGATCGTGCCGTCCTTGCCGATGAGGAACTTGGTGAAGTTCCAGCCGATGTTGCCGGGGTAGGGAGAGGTGTTCCCCGCGAGCTGCACATAGAGCGGATGCCGGCCCGCGCCGTTCACCTCGATCTTGTCGAACATCGGGAAGGTGACGGCGAACTTGCTGGTGCAAAATTGTTTGATCTCCGCGTCGCTGCCCGGTTCCTGGCCGCCGAACTGGTTGCACGGGAAGCCGAGGATGACAAAGCCCTGGTCGCTGTATTTCTTGTAGGTCGCCTCAAGCGCCGTGTATTGCGGCGTGAACCCGCAGCGCGAGGCGACGTTGACGACGAGCAGCACCTTTCCCTTGTAGGCGCCCAACGTGGTCGGCTTGCCATCAATATCTTTAACCGGGATGTCGTAAATGGACGCAGCATGGACGGCTAGGTTTGTCATAAGCGAAAGGGCCAGGGCCAGCGCAAAAGTTTTCATGCGCGTCAAAATAACCCGAACCCCCGTCTTGTCAAATGGGCAGCTGCCGTGGCGGCTCTCTACCGTGGATCCGCTACTATGCAGTGGTTGGTTATGGCCCGCGCAACGTCTGGGTGCGGCCGGAGTCCGGCAGGGTGAGATGCACGATGGAATTAAACGTCTCGCCGTTCAGCCGGTGGCCGTGGTCATCCACCAGGTTCCAAACGACGTTGAACTCGCCGTTGGTGGTGCTGCCGGAGAGCGTCGCGAGATGCGCGCCGTTGGTGGTGACGCATTCGATGGAAAAAATGCCGTTCTTCTCCGGCAGACGGGCGTGAAAGCGCGAACCCAATTCCACATCGTAGGTAGATGAGTCAAAGCTGAACTGACAGAGGTTGGTCGTGGTGACGGGAATGGCCCTGCCAACAGCCATGTAGTATCCGCCTTTGCCGGTCGTCCAAAAAATTTCCACCTGAACTGCGTGCGGACCGGCCGGATCGAAAATCGTATGCCACACCAAGAGACAATCATTATTGGTCGCGCGCTCAAATTCCTGAACCTTGCCTCCGCTATCAGGCTCATCCAGGTTTTCCTGGTCGGCATCTACGAATAATGTCAGCCCGCCTTGGTTGGTAATAACATCGTAGTTGACCGGAATTTCAAAGGTCAGGTTTTCAGGCTCGTCGCCCGTGACGATTTGGCGTGGTGTGAGCAAATCAGCGAGTGCGATGTGGTTTGTGCCGCCGAAACTGCCGTTGCGGATGGCGTCGCTCAGTGGATGGCCTTGATAAGTGATGTTACCCGGATCCGCCAACCATTTTGTCGCCAGAATTTTCCCGACTCTGGATTGGCGCAAGGGAGATTGTTTCCAATCCACTGCGGACTCCTGCTGCTGCTCGCGATAAAAACGTGATTGCTCGGCGCGCTCTTCCCGCTGGTGCAACTCCTGGATGGCGGTATCGCCGGCCGGCAGCGGCCAGACGAGGTCGGCTTCAGGCGCGATGCCGGTGGAACGAGATTCCCGGAGGGCTGTCATCTGTTCTTCGCGCGTCAGAATTTTCCCACCGTTGTCCACGCAATCCAGCCCGACGGAATACAGGAGAAAATGTCCGTCATCGGTGAGCCGGTAGCGCAGCGGCTGGCCGTCCATGAAATCCGGCAGCGGGGTTTTTAGAAAGTCCGGCATGAGTTCGGCGAGCGTGGCCGGATACGCGCCGAATTTTCCGCGATACCTTTCGAGTGCGAGGGCGGTGATGATAACCCGGCGCTCCGCCTCGGCCTCGGCGGATCGGCCCAAGAGGCTGGAACGTTGCTTCATGAACGCCATGCTCATTTCGTGCAGGTTCATCATGGTCTGAATGCGTGACGAATACTTTGACTGGAAGAAAATCCGGTTGGTCACGCCGGGCAGCGAGCGCATCTGTGACCAATTGGTGGCTTGAATGGCGTTGCGGACGTCAAGCTCGCGGTCACGATAGAACAGCAGCAGTGCCTGCTGATCCTCGTAGATGCCATGCTGGCGGTAAGCGCGCTGATTCCACTCGCCATTGAGCTCCCACCAGACTTCCATTGGGTTTTGCAATGCCGTCTTGCAAAATTCCATTAAAGTGAAGTCGCCATGCATGGCGGGTTGGCTGTCGGATTCGCAGGCGGCCACGGCACTGGCGCGCTTGAAGGCGACGGTGGCCGGCAGATTGGTGAAAAAATCCACGGACTCCCACTCCTGTTGCAGCCGCGCGAGCTGATCGTCGGTCCAGCCGTTGGTCTGGAGCGCCTGCCACGTGGCATCGAAGGCGAGGACCATGTCGGCAAAATGGACGAGGTGTGAAACCTCCGCCGGTTCCACCTCATACGCGGTGACCAGCCGGGTCTCCGCCAGCAGATTGGTCCACGCGCCGGATGGATTGCCGTCATGCAAGGCCAGCACGGTGCGGTCGCCGAACGTCTGGGCCAGATTCTTCATCACCGCGAGGTGCGGCAGCAACATGCCGCTGCCACGGCTGGCATCCAGGTTGAACCGGATGGGGCCGGACAGGATGGCCGCGCTGGCAAGGTCGTAGAGCGATTGATTCTGGTTGATCGTGCTGCGAAATTCGTCCCACGAGAGATGGTCGCTGTCATCATAGCTTGAGCGGTTTTGCCGATTCAACGAATCCAACTTCCAAACCACCATCGCGGAGTCGTTGCCGACGGGCTGCATGAGGTTGGGATGATCGCGGAATGGCTCGGAACGATAATCCGAGGCGGTCGCCTTCAAGACGGCTTCGCGCGCGCGCAGTTCCGGCGTGGTGGCGAAATCAAAATCGGCGAGATCCGTCTTGAAACCTTGCGCCCGCAACGATTGCCGGGTGTCCGCCAGCGCCCGGATGGCGGCGGCATTGGACGGCGGCAGGCGTAACAACGTCAGCCAGCCAATCAGCAGCAAAATCGCCAGCAGAACCCAAAGCAAATTTCCCGGACGATGTTTCATCGGGCATTCCTTTCGTTGTGATAGGCTCAAGGTGTGCGCCTCCGGGGAAAAGTTGGCAAGCTTTTTTATAAACTTTGCCTTGCATTGCCGGCTAGGAGGTTTATGAATGGTAATCATGAACGGTGCCATTCGACACGATGGTTTCCGGTGGCTGGCGATTTTGGCTGTGCTGTGGTTTTCAGCGGTGGCCGTGCACGCCAACCCAATTCCTGTTGGCAGTGGCCCCATCTTCCAGTTCGGAATCATCTTCACCATCACGGTCGCGATCCTGGTCGAGGCGTTCTGCATCCTCCTGTTGCTGCGACGCCGGCGCACGCCGCGCCTGTTTCTGCTCTGGCTGATGGGCATGCATCTGCTGACGTATCCCATCTTTCTGGGGCTGGTCTGGTTTTCCGCCGGCACGCGCCCCGGACTCGTCGTGGGCATCAGCGAGGGGATCATCGTGTTGATCGAAGGGGGTTTGATTTATCTGCTGTGCTGTTATGCGCCGACCGCCAAGGCGGCGATGCCATCACCATCTGTCGGCAAGGCGTTGTTCGCGTCGCTGATTGGAAACATTTGTTCGGCGGCGGCGTTTCCATTGCTGACACTACTGAATGCGCTGCTGGCGCATGCCATCGGCGGTTCGGGCATGGAGTGAAGCCGGCGCAGCCTGCGCCAGTTGTCGGCTCCTAGGCAGAAAGCCGTCCTTCTCACCACGAAATAAAATTGCAGCGCTCCGCCGGGCCGCCGCTACAATGAGGCTTCATGGCCGAACGACTGCCCATTTACGAAATCGAGCACGACATCATCGCGCGCCTGCAACGCGACAAGCGGCTCATCCTGTCCGCGCCCACCGGCTCCGGCAAATCCACGCAGGTGCCGCAGATGCTGCTCAAACATGGACTGCTCGGCAACGGTCAGGTGGTCGTCCTCCAACCTCGCCGGCTCGCCGCTCGGTTGCTCGCTGCGCGCGTGGCGCAGGAACTCGGCGTCAAGCTCGGCGACGAGGTCGGCTACCAGATCCGATTCGAGAACTGCACCTCGGCCAAGACGAAAATTCGTTTCGTGACCGAGGGTGTTTTGCTCCGGCAGATGATTGACGACCCGCAACTGCGCGGTGTGTCGGCAATTCTGTTCGACGAATTTCATGAGCGGCATCTTTACGGCGACATCACGCTCGCGCAGACGCTCGTTCAACAGGAAAAGCATCGGCCCGACCTCATGCTCGCGGTGATGTCCGCTACGTTGAACGCGGGCGAGCTGGAAAAATATCTCTCACCGTGCGCCGTGCTGTCTTCCGAAGGCCGGATGTTTCCGGTGGAGATGGAATACGCCGAACTGCCGTCCTACAATGACAAGCGTCCCGTCTGGGAACAGGCGGCGGACGCGTTCAGCCGCTACGTCCACGGCGGTGGCGAGGGCGACGTGTTGGTCTTCATGCCCGGCGGATTTGAAATTGCGCAGACCATCGAAACCCTCCGCCACACGAGTGAGGCGAAGGGATTTATTCTTTTGCCGTTGCATGGCGAATTGCCGCCGCGCGATCAGGACGCAGCGGTGGCGCGTTACGACAAGCGCAAAGTCGTCGTCGCCACGAACGTCGCGGAAACGTCGCTGACGATTGACGGCGTGCGGCTGGTGATTGATTCCGGCCTCGCCCGCGTCGCGCGTTACGACGCGAACCGTGGCATCAACACGCTGCTGATTGACAAGATTTCGCAATCGTCCGCCGACCAGCGCGCGGGCCGCGCGGGCCGCACGGCTCCGGGCGTGTGCATGAGGTTGTGGTCACGCGAGGAACATGCGCACCGTGCGCCGCAGGAATTGCCGGAGATCAAGCGGCTTGATTTGTCCGAAGTCGTGCTGACGTTAAAAGCGTCGGGCGTGGAGAATTTGCGGAAGTTCCGCTGGCTGGAAAAGCCGGATGAAATCTCGCTGACGCACGCCGAGGAATTGTTGGAAGACTTGGGCGCGATTGGTCATGACAAAAAAATTACGCCCATCGGCCGCAAGATGCTGGCGTTTCCGCTGCACCCGCGTTACGCGCGGATGCTGCTCGCGGCGCAGGAATACGGCTGCGTGCATCAGGCATGCTTGGTCGCGGCACTGACGCAGGGCAGGGACTTGATGTTACGCAACTGCGGCAAGGAAGTGGATTCCGCACGCGAAGATTTGCTCGGCGAAAAGGCGTCTTCGGATTTTTGGATTCTGATGCGCGCGTGGAGTTTTGCGTTCAATAACCAGTTCCGCGTGGACGCGTGTCGCAAATTGGGCATTCACGCCGTCACCGCGAAACAAGTCGGGCCGCTGTTCGAGCAATTTCTCCGCATCGCCAAGGATGAAGGTCTCGACACGAAGCCACACGAGGTGAAGGACGAGGCGTTGCAGAAGTGCATTCTCATTGGCTTCAGCGATCGCGTGGCGCGGCGGATGGATCAGGGCACCTTGCGCTGCGAACTCGTCCACGGTCGGCGCGGCGTGCTGGCGCGTGAGAGCGTGGTGCAACACGCCCCGCTCTTTGTCGTGGCGGAAATCCGCGAGATTGGCGGACGCGACAACGAAGTGAACACCATTCTCTCGCTCGCCACGGCGATTGAGACCGACTGGCTGCGCGAACTTTTCCCCGACGACATCAAATCTGATTTGCACGTCCAGTTCGATGCGCAGCAGAAGCGCGTGCTCGCCGCCGAGCTGTTGCGTTTCCGCGAACTGGCTCTGGCGGCGAAACGCGTTGACCCGCCGCCCGCCGATGCGGCGGCGCGTCTGCTCGCGGATGAAATCATCGCCGGACGATTGCTGCTGCCGAACTGGGATCATCACGTCGAGCAATGGCTGGCGCGGCTGAACTTGTTGTGCAAGGAATGCGCCGACCTGCAGTTGCCCGCCATCACGGACGACGACAAGAAGGCCATCATCGAGCAGCTCTGCCACGGCGCGGTGAGCTACAAGGACATCAAGGAGCGCGAAGTGAAGCCGGTCGTGATGTCGTGGCTCTCGCAGGCGCAGCGCGAACTGCTGGACAAGCACGCGCCGGAGCGGCTCACGCTTCCGAACGGCCGCACGCCCAAGGTGAATTACGAGCCGGGCAGGGCGCCGTTCATCGCGCTGCGCATCCAGGAGCTTTACGACGTGAACCAGACGCCGCGCATCGCACTGGGCCGCGTGCCGGTGACGGTTCACATCCTGACACCCGGCATGAAGCCCATCCAGGTGACGCAGGATCTGGCGAGCTTCTGGCGCGAACATTATCCCAAGATCAAGTCCGAGCTGGCGCGGAAATATCCGAAACATCTGTGGCGCTGAAGCCAGGGGCAAAAAATGAATAAGGAAACCATGAAACCAAGAAGTTCAATTCCAAATTCATGGATTCCTGGCTTCCTGATAATTAATTGTAAATGGGGTGGCGGCGTAAAAGGCCGGGCAAATCGCGCATGATTTTCGTTGAACCGCGGGCCGTTCCCGCGTTGAATCTGGCGGCACTTGAACAATCCAACTCCATCATGATTCTCGGCACCGGCATCGACATCATCGAGGTGGCGCGCATCGCGGCCTCCTACGAAAAGTTTGGCGCGAAGTTCGTGAACCGGATTTTGCTGCCGGACGAGATCGCCTACTGCCTCACGCACGCGCGGCCCGCGCCGTTTCTGGCCGTGCGGTTCGCGGCCAAGGAGGCCATCTCCAAGGCGTTCGGCACGGGCATCGGCGCGGCACTGGGCTGGCAGGACATGGAAATCCGCCGCAAGGAATCCGGCGAACCGTTTGTGGTGCTGCACGGCAAGGGGAAAACCTTGTTCGAGACGCGCGGCGCGAAACAATTGCTCGTCAGCCTGAGCCACACGGAGAACTACGCGGCGGCCACGGCCGTGCTGGAAAGATGAAGTCTTATGAAATCAGTTGGCCGCAAAGTGCAGCCACTGCGAAGATTTCAATCTCTGCTTTTTCCCATTTCTCACTAGCACGTCCGTGGCAAACTAATATGGGACCAAGCACAATGCCATTTTGGTCTTCTTCCTTCCATGAGTAGCTTTCTGCATGAATGATTTTATTGGCAATCTGTCGAGGGCTTAAATCTGATATCGTTCCGTCTCGCTTGAATAGATTGCCACAATCCATTTCCTTCCATTCCCTAATCGAATAGTCTTCTTTGTCATCAAGAATTCGCAGAAACAGGGCTAACTCTAGCATCGCTTTTGTTGCTTGTTGTTCCGCTCGTTCTAAGACAACTTTCCGAAGATACTTCCATTCTCCTTGGAACGTATGTTCAAGCATTTGATCTGTTCTTTTGCGCGATAGGCAAAAACACATAACAGTGGCAAGTGAATCGTGAATGAGACTTGTTAGTGGTAGTGGTATCGGGTCCATGCTTTCTGCTGTAACCCTACCACCAAACATTGTCTAGTGTAAAAGCATTGCGGTGTCCTGCCATTTCTCCTTTTTTCGGCTCCTGTTTTCCTTCACACTCCGCGCATGGGGCTGGCGATGGCGGCGATCTTGATTTTCGCGGGCGCGAGTTTCTTCTTCGCGCTGGCGGAAACCGCGCTCTTTTCCCTCGGCCAGTGGCAGGTGCGGCAACTGGCGGAACGGCATCCGCGCGCGGGCAGGGTCGTGGCGCGGCTGCTCGAACGGCCGCAGGATCTGCTGGCGACGCTGGCGCTGGGCAACACGTTCGCCAACGCCGCGATGCTGGCCGTGGCGCTGCGCATGGTGTTCGACGCCGGCTGGGCGCTGGCGCTGACGGTGATTTCGCTGCTGGTGTTCGTGCTGCTCGGCTGTGAGGTTTTCCCCAAGACACTGGCCGTGCGCCGGCCGGAACGCTGGGCGTTGCGCGTGGGCTGGCTGCTGCTGGTTTTTCAAAAAATCAGCACGCCGGTGTATCGCGCGGCGCAGTGGCTGAACTCGGGTTTTATCAAAAAGCCGGCGCTGCAAACGTCCGCGCCGGCCCCGGCGTTGACGGACGCGGAATATCAGGAGCTGCTCGACATGGCCTACCGGCAGGGCACGCTCGCCGAGTCGGAAAAGGAAATCATCCTGCAAATCATCAGCCTCGACCAGCGCATGGCGCGCGACGTGATGCGCCCGCGCGCCGGCATGGCGTGCATTTCCGACGACGCGACGGTGGAGGAGATGATCGCCGCCGCGCGGAAGTTCCGGCACCGCCGCCTGCCGATTTACGATGAGACGCCGGACACGATCGTGGGCATTTTGAACACGCGGGCGTTGCTGCTGGACCCGACGATTGATTTGTCGGAGGTCATCGAGTTTCCGTCGTTCGTGCCGGAGACGATGAATCTGCTCCACCTTTTCCAAAGCTTGCAGAAGCAGCATCGCGGGCTGGCGGTGGTGCTGGATGAATTTGGCGGCGTTGCCGGTCTGGTGACGATGGAGGACATCCTCGGCGAACTCGTCGGGAAAATTCACACGACCACGGAGCCGGAAGGCTTCGTGATGGAAAAAGTTTCGGCGGGCCGCTGGCGCGTGAACGGCACGATGCGGCTGGACGATTTCCGCCGGGAATTTCCCGCGCTCGGCGAGGTGGCGGAAGTCGAGACGATGGGCGGATTGCTGACGCATCTGCTGGGCGTGGTGCCCAAGACCGGCGAGTCGGCGGCGTTCCGGGATCTGAAATTCACCGCGCAGATTGTGGACGAACGACGCGTGCGCGAGCTGCTGGTGCAGCGGCTCAAATAAAATGGACCCGAACCTTTACAACTGGCTTTCGTGGGTCGTGCTCAGCTCGTGCCTGATGCTCTCGTTCCTGCTGTCGGGCATGGAGGCGGGCGTGTTCGCGCTGAACCGGCTGCGCGTGCGGCGGCTGGCGCGCACGGGCAAACCGTCGGCGAAGCTGCTCCAGGGTTTCCTCGAAAACCCGGAGCGCTTTCTTTGGACGATCATGGTCGGCAACACGCTGGCAAACTTTTTGATCCTCGGCTGGACGCTGGCCAAGCTGCACGAATGGCTGCCGGGCCAGCGTGGCTGGATCGTCGGCATTTTTGCGGCGGTGGTGTTTTTGTTTTACACGTTCTTCGATCTGCTGCCGAAAATGCTGTTCCGCGCGCATCCCAATTCGTGGTGTCTGTCGGCGGCGAATATTTTCCGGTTTGTGTATTTTGGACTGAGTCCGCTGGTGTTGATTGTCGCGGACATTTCCAAAACGATTTTGAAATGGACGGGCAGCAAGGCATTCACGGGGCGGCTGTTCGGCAACCGCGAGGAGATGCGCGTGGTCATGCAGGAATCATCGCAGGCGTTCACGAGCGACGAGCGCGCGATGATCAACCGCGTGCTGGACCTGCAAAATTATACCGTCGGCCAGATCGCGGTGCCGGTGGAGCAACTGGTGGCGGTGGATAAAGACACGCCGGTGGGCGAGGTCTTGAAGCTGGCGCGCGAAAAGAACATTTCGCGCCTGCCGGTCTGGGAAACGCGCGAAGGCCGCCGCCGGATTGCGGGTTTGCTCCCGGTGACCGCGTTGCTGTTCAACAGCGCGCTGGATTTGCAGCAGCCGTCGGCGCTGCACCTGACGCCCGCGTTGTTCATGGACGAGGACATGCGGCTGGAGATCGCCCTGCGCCGGATGCAGCGCGCGGGCCAGCGGCTGGCCATCGTCCTGACGCGGGACGGCGGCGAGGCCGGCATCGTGACGCTGGAGGACATTTTGAAACTCATGTTCGGCGAGGTGAAACTGTAAATGACCTGGGACGCCGCCATTTTGATCGCACTGAAGATTCTGGCCGTGCTCGCGCTGGTTTTGCTGAACGGATTTTTCGTCGCCGCCGAATTCGCGCTCGTCCGCATCCGCGAAACGCAGCTCGACGCGCTCGCCGCGCGGGGCTGGCGGCGGGCGAAGATGGCGCAGCACATCGTCCGCAACTTGAATTCCTATTTGAGCGCGACGCAGCTCGGCATCACGATGGCGAGCCTCGGGCTGGGCTGGATTGGCGAGCCGGTGTTTGGGGCGCTGCTGGCGCCGGTGCTTGGCTTTTTTGGTGTTGAATCCGCCGCCTGGCTGCGTTCGATTTCCTTTGCGCTCGGCTTCAGCGCGCTGACTTTCCTGCATATCACCGTTGGCGAACTCGCGCCGAAATGGATCACGATTCAGAAACCGCTGCCGGTGGCCTTGGGGGCGGCATATCCTCTGCGCTGGTTTTATCTCGCCTTTTATCCGTTCAACCGGCTGCTGAACCGCGCCGCCCGCTGGCTGCTGGAAAGAATCGGCATTTCCCCGGATGGCGCCGCCGACAGTCCGCATTCGGAGGAGGAATTGCGCCTCGTGCTGACGTCGGCGAAAAGCGCGGCGGGCGGGCGGAACATTCTTTTGAACACGCTGGATTTGCGGCATCGCATCGCGCGCGAGGTCATGCGGCCGCGCCACGAAATCATCACATTCAACACCGAGGCGACAACAGCCGACTGTCTGGCGCTCGCGGAGAAAACGCGCTATTCGCGTTTTCCGCTCTGTGTCGGCGGTGATTTGGACAAAACGCAGGGCGTCGTTCATATCAAGGATCTTTACGCATTGCGGGACAAGGTAAAGACGGCGGCGGATCTGCTGCCCGCCGCCCGCCAGTTGATTTATATTCCTGAAACCGCGCGGCTGGAAAAACTGCTGCAACTGTTTCTGGACCGCAAAACGCATTTCGCCGTGGTGGTGGACGAATACGGCGGCACGACCGGCATTGTGACGCTGGAAAACGTGCTGGAGACGCTCGTCGGTCAGATCCAGGACGAGTTTGATTCGGAAAAATCCGAGTTGGTTCGTGTCGGTGAAAATGTCTGGGAAGCGGCAGGCACGCTGCCGTTGCATGAGTTGGAAAAAATCATCGGCGAAGTGCCGCACGACGAAGGTGTCGCGACGGCGAGCGGCTGGCTGACGCAGAAGCTCGGCGGTTTCCCGAAAGCCGGCGACGTGATGAGCGTCGGCGCGTGCGAATTGCGCGTGGAGGAAATGGACGGCCCGCGCGTGGCGAAATTGAGGATTATCAAGTCCGCCACCCATTGTCTTTCCGCAAGCGAGGTCGGACTATGACATCCCGAAATAATATTGCTGGTGTCTCGACTTGAAAAAGTGCCGGCAAACCGCATCATCTGGCCACTATGTTGCCCTCACAAAATGCGGTTCCGGCGTCGAAGCGGCTGGCTCGTTGGCTGGAATGGTGCGTGGCGGTGGCGGTGATCACGGTGGCGGTGGCGGCCATTCATGGCGCTTTTTTTGCCGATCCACAAAATACGGGGGAGGGAATGTTCTCCCAGTTTCAGCAGCGGGCGACCATGCTCGGCAATGAAACCGATCCAATCAAGCGCGACTCGATGTGCATCCCGCTGTCGGCCTTCGGCCGTTCCGTGGATGCGCAGATTCCCACGAACGCCCGGGTTTTCATGGCCGGAATGCTGGGGCCGACAAATTCCGGAGGGCTCGGCTATTATTTTTTCCTTACGGATTATCTGTTTCCGCGCGAGGTCGCCATCTCGCTGGGGCAGCCGACGACCTACAACCTGGCCGGCACCGCACAAGGACGCAATCCAACATCATTGGATGAATTGAAACAGGCCGGGTATGATCTGGTTTTGCAACTGGGATCCGACGGGCGCATTGAATCCCAAGTGCTGAAACCGCTGGCACCGCCGCCTGGTCCGCCACCACCGATTCCCGCCCGTGATGCGGTCATCGCTTTTTTTCTGCCGCTGGCGGTCGCCCTGGTCGGAACGCGCCTCGTCAGGCTGGTGTTCACAGACTTGGAAACCGTCCTGTCACTCGGCGAACTGCTGGCTTGCGGCCTCGGGCTCGGCGCATTTTTACTGACGCAAAGCATCCTCGCACTGCGGCTGGCCGGTTTGCGGCTGGAGCAGGTCTTGGGCGTGGCCGTCATGGTTTGGGCCGCAGTGGAAATTGTTCTTTTGTTTCGCCAGCGTCGCGGTCAGCTTCCGTCGTTGCATGTCCGCCAGCTCTGGTGGTTGCTGCTGGTTCCCGCCGGGTTGATGTTGTGGGCGCTTTTCCGCCTGGCTGGAACGGAAGGACTGCTGGAATTTGACGCCGTGGCTTACTGGGCGTTAAAGGCGAAAATTCTGCATGTTTGCGCCGGGCGCGAACTGATGGCCTGGTTTCAGAATCCGACGTTGTCCTATGCGCACATGGATTATCCGCTGCTGGCGACCCTGCTGCATTCGTTCACTTACGGTGTCCTGGGCCATGTGAATGAGTTCGTCACAAAATTTTGGAATCAGTGGATGCTGTTACTTTTGGGATGGTCGGTTCTGGGCGCGGGGAAATTTCCCAGACAAAAACCGTGGCTGGCGGCGGCGGTGGTCACGATCATCATCCTGCTGCCGATGACGCTGGATTTTACGCGCAAGGAGGGCGGGACGATTCCCATGGTGTTTTTTGCCGTGTCGAGTTCGCTTCAGCTCGCCATCGGCATGGTGGATAAACAGCCCGGCCGCATCCGGCTCGGTCTGCTGCTCCTCATGGGTCTGGCCATGGTGAAGTTTGAAGGGGTCATCCTGTTCGGTTTCTGGTGCCTCCTACTGCTGCTGGACAAAGACAGCCGCGCCGCATTTTGGCCGGTGCGCCGTATCATTCCGGTCGGCCTGTTGGGACTGGCTGGGTGGCTGCCATATCTCGCGCTCCGGCTGCAAGGAACGGCCCCCAACGCGGAATCGGCCTGGCCGGGGCAGTTGATTCACAACACCGGGACGGTTCTGGGAATTTTGCCGATGCACCTGCTGGCTTTCGTGTCACGGCGGTTTTTCAACAGTGATTTTGTTGCGTGGATTGCGCCGGACAACCAGCACGCCGTGTGGCATGGCAAGTGGGTCGGGCTGGAATCATTTGTAGATCAGGCGACGCTCGGCATGGGCTGGGCGTGCCTGTTGCTGCTAATTCTTGCATGGTTGCATGGCGGCAAACTACGCTGGACCGTGTTGCGTTTGTTTGTGGTGTTCATTGGTTTTGCCTCTTTTCTTTGCATCGTCTGGAGCAGCGCGCGGTCAAACCCGCTGGATTACACTTTATCACTGTCCGGCAGCGAAACCATCACGGGCGGTCGTTACCTTTATCCGGTCTTCATGTCGTGGTTTGTGGCCGGCTTCGTGCTGTTGATCCGCGCCAAACCGGATCAGCCGGTTCTTCCATCACCGGCGTTGGAAAAAGAAAAATCACGCAAATCAAAATCAAACCGCTAGGTGAAATCGGATCACCAGCGCGCGCCCCGGATGGCGAACACGGCGACGCCGGCGGCAATGATTGCGTCCGTGGTGACCACCAGCCAGAGTCCATGCACCGCCGCGCCGGTGGCAAACAACAAGACTGCGCCCAGCCAGACAGCCAGCGGGTGAAAATCCGGCGCGCTGCGCTTGCTCAACTGTTTGTTGATCATCGCTGGCGTGACGAAGGCGAGAATCAGCAGCGTCACCGCAAACCAGCCGATGGCATTGGACAGCGGCGCTCCCTGCGGGGTCAGCGAATATCCGACCGTTGTCCAGATCCAGTAATGTTTCATGTGCGCGGCAAATGGCTCGAGCGCGCAATCGAAAAGCATCGTGAACAGCGCGGTCAGGCCGATGAGCCAGAAGCCATAGGCGTGAATTTTCCGCCACGGACGCAAAATCAAGCGCGCCACGCCGCGCGAATTCAACACCGCGACCACCCAGAGCAGCGGCAGCGTCCACGGCAGGGTCCCGAATAATTTCTGGCCGGCATCCGAGCCAAACATAAACGGACCAAAAGGAATCCCGCTTCTGGCCCCGACGCTGTGGGCAACACTGCCAATGAAGGCGATGACGAAGGCGGCGAGCAGAACATTTTGCGCCGGCAACTGCCGGGCCAGCGCGACGAGCGTGGCGGCGGTGGTCAGCAGGAGCAGCAGCGCCACCGGCCAGTTGGTCTCCGCTTTGGTGGCGACGGCGGCGAATGCCGCCAAAAAGCCGGCGGCGAGCAAAAAATAGGACACTGGGGCTGTCCACGTCAGAAATTTTCCGCGTGTGCCGGGCGAAAATGAATTCGTTACGGTTGCTGGCTGCATGATTTAAGTCAAAATACGGGCTTATCCGTATGAAAGCAACCAGCGCGCCAGATTTTAGAATTCCCTTGTCTCATGGCGGCAAACCTGCTTCCCTCCAAAAAACTTTATGACTTTGGACGAAACCAAGAAACGGATCAAGGCGTGTGCCGCGCAGATGAACGCTCATTACGGCAAAACTGTTTTCGACGAATGGGCGGTCGTCTCGCTTGCGGAGAACCGGGCGCGCGTGCTGGCCTACGTCGGCCCGCGCAACGACGATTTCCTGAAAAACTTCGCGAACGACCTCGGCTCCCTGCGTTCCGAACTGCTGGGCACGGATTACGGGGTCAGCGATTTCGTGTTCGCCCGGCACGGAACCGGCACGCGCTACGAGGCGTTCATGGTTTTGGGTGCGGCGATTTATCTCATTTGCAACAACACGAGCGAATCCATGGACACGATTGCCAAAGACCCGAAATGGCTCAACGCACAGGTGCCGTTCGCGGAGCTTGGTGACCAAGTGCGAATGAGTCCTCTGGGGTTTGCTCCCGACACGCAATTTTTCAAAAGATAATTTCACAGCCTGCGGCGGACTTCATCCGAGCAAGCCTTTGTATAAAAAAACTCCGTAGGCCAAAACCAACACCCAGCCCACGGCGCGCGGCAACTGGCCGAACAGCGCGACGCATAAAAAATGCACCAGCGTTGCGCCGAGCAGAATCAACATGCTGGCCTGGAAAAATGCCGGCAATGTCATCGTGTGATACAGCGCGTAAATGCCGATGCACAGCGGAATCGAGACGTGCGAATCACCCACCTGCGAGGCATACACCGTCTCCGGCTGCCCGCGCCAACTGTAATAAATCGCCAGCAGCGCGTTCGGCAGCACCATCAGCCAGCCGCTCAACCAGCCGAGGTGTTTCGCGCTGACGAAGCCCGTGTGGATGTGCGATGTCCAGTTCACCAGCCAGTCCGTGCTGACGTAAATCCCATACGCGCCGATGGCGAGCAACGCCAGATCCAGCGGCAAGGTCCAGCCGAGCGATTTCCCCTGGCGAACATTGTTTTTCAGCACGTCGAACATGTGGAAGCATTGCCAGAACAGGAAAAGTCCGACCAGCACCAGCCCTTCGTTGAAGTCAATCCGGCCCTTGCGTCCGAGCGCCCAGACCGCGCCGGTGAAGAACAACACCGCCAGCAGCGTGAGCATCAGCGAGAGCCGGTTGAGTTCCCGCGTCTTGCCGGAATCCTTCTTCCGGTTTTTGGGCGGCCCGGAAGGTTTCGACGGCAGGATTTTCATGCCCCAAATGATTGCGGGCAGGCCGAGCACCAGCGTCATGTTGGTGACATTGTTGACGAGCGAATTCGTCATCACATCCGCGCCGTTGCCGCCGTTGCGGCCAAGGATGAAGGCGAAGATGAGGTTGCCCATGCCGGTGCAATACGGCATCACCAGCGTGCCGAGCACCGTGCCTTCAAAACCTTTGACGCTCAAAACCTCCAGCCGCCAGATCATCAGGAACGACGCCACGAAGAACAACGCCAGAAACAGCCACGGTGCCCAATGGCCTTTGGCTTCAATCCAATGAACGAACGGGTTTGCCACGCGCGGAGTTTAGCAAAACTTCGCCGATGAGCCAGCAAATCAGGCCAATGTGACGACGAGGTTAAATGGAGGTTCCGAAATCGCGCACCGGTTGACTATCAGGATTGATGCGACTACATGCTGTGACATGGAAGTTTTCTACCAGTTTATCGGCAGCCTGTTCTTTCGTCGCCAGCAAGACTGGGAGCGGCGGAAAAACGCCCGGATCATGCTCTGGACGGTGTTTGTGGCGTTGTGCCTGGCGCTGGCCTTGGCAGCGGCAATCAAACTGTTGAACGGCGCGAAACATTGAAACGGCGGCGCGTGGGGAAGAATTTTATTTCGCTTCCGGCTCGACCCACTTGTTGTGTTCCTTGATGAGGTCAACGAGCCGTTCCACGGCCTCGGCTTCGGGAATGTTGAACTTGATCGGCGTCTTGCCGACATAAAGATTGATCTTGTTCGGCGCGCCGCCAACGTAGCCGAAATCCGCATCAGCCATTTCGCCGGGACCGTTCACGATACAGCCCATGATGGCAATCTTCACGCCCTTGAGATGCTCCGTCCGCGCCTTGATGCGCGCGGTGACGGTCTGCAAATTGAACAACGTCCGCCCGCAGCTCGGACACGCGACGTAATCGGTCTTGAAGCTCCGGCAACCGGCGGCTTGTAAAATATTATAAGCCAGCCGCAGCGACAAACCCGCGCCGCTTTCGCCGCGAATTAAAATCGCGTCGCCAATGCCGTCCGCCAGCAGCGCGCCGATGACGACGCCGGCCTGGAGCAAGGCGATGTTCGGCAGCAGCGGCACCGGCTCGAAGTTGATGCAGTCTTTCAGCAAAATCGGATTCCGCCGGCCAAGGGCTTTCAATTTCGCCGCGAGCAGACGGAACGCGGTTATGGCCGGCAGGTTCACGTCGTCTTTCACGGTCACAAGCTGCGTCTCGCAGTTGATCTCGAAATCCTGCGTCGGATCAATCTCGGCTACCTTCAAATCTTCGTAAACAGCTTCCGGCTTCACGTCATCTTTCGGACGGATCTTCGGCGCGACTTTGTCAAACGTGGCGCGGGTGACGACGACGCGGATTAATTGCTCGCCGCCACATTTAGTGTTTTCGTTCAGCTCAATCTCCGGCGTGGCGCGCCGCTCGAAGTGAAACGGGTCGAAAGCAAATTCTGAATTCTGAATTCTGAATTCTGAATTCACCAGCTTTGGCACCAGCGCCAGCAAATCCGTGCAAACCGGAATTTCATGCGGCGAATCTTCCGTGAGCGAAACACGGATGGTGTCGCCCAGTCCGTCGCAGAGCAGGGAGCCGATGCCGATGGCGCTCTTAATGCGCCCGTCCTCGCCTTCGCCGGCTTCGGTGACGCCGAGGTGAATGGGATAATTCCAGTCCGGGCCGAGTTCATTCAGCCGTGAGACGAGCAGGCGATAGCACTCGATCATCACCTTCGGGTTGCTCGACTTCATCGAGAACTTGAAATTGTGAAAATCGTGCTTGCGCGCGATGTGCGCAAATTCCAGCGCGCTCTCGACCATGCCGAGCGGCGTGTCGCCAAACCGGTTCATGATACGGTCGGACAGCGAGCCGTGGTTTGTGCCTATGCGGATGCAGCGCTTCAGCTTCTTCGCCTCGATGACGAGCGGCGCAAATTTTTCTTCAATGCGCTGAAGCTCGGCGGCGTATTGCTCGTCGTTGTATTCTTTGATGGCGAATTTCTTGGTGTCAGCGTAGTTGCCGGGATTCACGCGGACGACCTCCACCCATTTCACGGCCTCCATCGCCGCTTCGGGCTTGAAATGGATGTCGGCGACAATCGGCACGCTGCAGCCCTGCTTGCGCAGTTCGGCGACGATGACCTGCAAGTTCGCCGCGTCCTTCACGGTCGGCGCGGTGATGCGGACGAGCTGGCAGCCGACGGCGACCAGGTCGAGCGTCTGCTTGACGGACAGCGCAGTGTCCATGGTGTCACAGGTGATCATGGACTGCTTCACGACGGGATGATTGCCGCCGATGATCACGCCGCCGTTCGCCGGATCGCCGATGACGATTTCGCGCGTTTTGCGGCGCTGGTAAAAATAAGGAGATTCGCAGTAGCGCATGAGAAATTATTTTTGCGGCGCGAAAACCACCGGCACTTCGCGGTCGGCGTGCGCGCTGCGCACCCAGTCGCCGGTGTCGAAAAACGCGATGTAAACCATGAAGCTGATCAGCAGAGCGGCGAAACCGCTTTGAATGTAATTCAAGATGCTGGCGCTCACCGGCCGGCGGCGCACGGCTTCAATCAGCGAAAGCGTGATGTGTCCGCCGTCGAGCACCGGCAGCGGCAGCAGGTTGAGCAGCGCGAGGTTCACGTTGAGGATGACGCTGAACCACAACACGCGCCGCCAGCCGTCCTCGTCCTGAAATAGGTTGCTGTAAACGCGGATGATCATCACCGCGCCGCCGAGTTGCTGCACGCCAATTTCGCCATGGCGTGAGAATAGCGCGCCGAACGTGTTGAAAATCTGCCCGGCGCTCGCCTGGATCTGCTCGATCGGATTCGGATGGAGCAAGGTCACGTTGGTGTCGGCCTGCCACGAAATGATTCCGAGCGACGGGCCGCTGTTCGTCGGCGACAACGGTTTCACCGCGAGCAAAGTCCGGTCGAACTGTTCGCTGCCGCGTTTGACCGAAAGCGTGATGGGCTTCACCACCGTGTTGCTCATGGCTTCCTCGGCAGAAAAGACCGACATGAAGCTGTAGATCTTCTGTCCATCCACCGCGACGATTTCATCGCCCGGTTTCAAACCGGCGCGGTCGGCCGGGCTGTTGGTGGCGATTTCAAAAACGGTCGCCTTGTCCGCCGAGGAAATGAGGATCTGCCGGAGCGCCTTGCGTTCATACCACTTCGTCACGCGATGAAAGGGGATCGCGTAAGCCGTGTCTTCCTTGCCGTCGCGGAGATATTTGATGGCGATGTTCGTGCCGGTGCTGGTGACGATGCGCCATTGCACGCTGTCGGCGGTCGTTGGTGCGAAATGATGAACCGGCTGTCCGTCCACTTCCAAAATCGTGTCGCCCGGCCGCAACCCGGCTTTCCACGCCGGCCCGGTTTGATCCACCCAGCCGATGGTCGTCGTCTTGTCGGCGTCGTTCGTCGGACGGCCCACGCCCCAGACGACAAATGCAAAAACGATCGCCAGGCCAAAACTGAACAGCGGCCCGGCGAACGCCACGATGATTTTGTCGAGCGGCGAGACATTGGGCAGGGTATCAATCGCGGTGAGATCTCCCTGGCGAAGAGCGGCCATGTCCGATTCAGATTTGGATGGCGTTTCGCTTTTGCCTTCGATGGCTTCCATCGTCGCCATTTGCGGCAGCGCGACGTAGCCGCCGGCGGGAATCCAGCCGAGTGCGTATTCGACGCCGTTGATTTTCTTTTTCCAGATGGGCTTGCCGAACCAGATGGCAAAGCGGTCAATCTTCAGCCCGCGCCACTTGGCCGCGAGAAAATGGCCGAGCTCGTGGACGCCGATCAACAGGTTGAACAGCAGCACCACTTCCAGTCCGATAAAAATGTATCTCAATATTGTCATGTAAAATTAGCCGGGAAAGTGTAGCAGCGAAACCGGTCTTCCGCCATTTCAAATTGCCGCCGTGCGGCGTGCCCAGGAATCGGCTTCAAGAATCTGTTCCAGCGTCGGATGTGAAACGACCTGGTGCGCGTCCATGGTGCGACGGACGGTTTCGGTGATCTGCGGAAAGTTGATTTTGCGGTTCACAAACGCTTCGACCGCGATTTCATTGGCGGCGTTCAAAACCGCCGGCAGCGTGCCGCCGGTTTCCCCGGCCTTGCGCGCCAACGCAATCGCCGGAAAACGCTCCACATCCGGTTCTTCAAACGTGAGCGTGCCGATTTTCGGAAAATTTGTCTGCACACGCTCGCTGGCGGCGCGGTCGGGATACGTCAGCGCATATTGAATTGGTAGGCACATGTCCGGCGTCGAAAGCTGCGCTATGAGCGAACCGTCCACAAACTCGACCATCGAATGCACGATGCTCTGGGGATGCACCACCACGCCGACGCGCGCCATCTCGATGTCAAACAGCCAGCGCGCCTCGATCATTTCCAGTCCCTTGTTGAACAGCGTCGCGGAATCGAGCGTGACTTTCCGGCCCATGACCCACGACGGATGCTTGAGCGCGCGTTCGACGGTGATTTCGGAAAACTTTTCCTTCGGCCAAAGTGCTTTGTCGCGAAACGGACCGCCGCTGGCGGTCAGCCAAAGTTTGCGGACGGAATTGGTTGGCTTGCCGTCAAGACATTGAAAAATGGCCGAATGTTCGCTGTCCACGGCAAGCACGCGCACGCCGTATTTGCGCGCCTCGCTCATCACAATTTCACCGGCCATCACTAAAATTTCTTTCGACGCGATGGCGATGTCCTTGCCGGCGCGAATTGCGGCGAGCGCCGGCTGCAAACCGGCGGTGCCGACAATCGCGATCAAAACAATGTCCGCCGCCGGCAGCGTGGCGAGTTTTAGCAGTCCCTCGTTGCCACAGAAAACTTCACAGCTTGTGCCGAGCGTGTTTTGCAGCTCCTTTGCCTTGGCCGGATCGTTGATGGACACGACGGCGGGCTTGTGCCGGCGCGTTTGCTCCAGCAGCAATTCCAGATTATTGCCGGCGGCGAGGCCGATGAGCCGGATTTGGTCCGGCAAATCCTCCGCCACCTTGACGGTGCTGGTGCCGATGCTGCCGGTGCTGCCGAGAAGGACGACGTTTTTCATTTCAAGTCGAGGCTGTGCGTCAAAATATGGCGCAGATACAAATACATGATGGGCGCGTTGAACAGCAGGCTGTCGAGCAAATCCAAGATGCCGCCAATGCCCGGAAATAGCTGGCCGGAATCTTTCGCGCCGGCCTCGCGCTTAAACAGCGATTCAATCAAGTCGCCGATGACGGCGGTGGAACTCAACACCACGCCGAGAATAATCGCGTGCAGCGTGTTCATCCCATACATGTGCGCACCAAAAAAATGCGCGAAAGCCAGACTTGCGCCGGTCGAGACCAGAATCGCGCCGCCGAAACCTTCCCACGTCTTGCCGGGGCTGATGCGTGGAATCATTTTGTGCCGGCCGATGAGCGAGCCGACGGCATACGCGCCCATGTCGCTGAACTTGGTGACGAGGATGAAATAAAGCAGGAAATATTTTCCCTCGTCAGCCAGCCCGGCCGCCGCGAACGGGAAATATATGATTTTCTGGATGAAGTTCAGCAGCCACGGCACATACATCAGGCCGAACAACGTCGTGGCGATGGTCAGGATTCCTGTGGTGTTGGTTTTGGAGACGAACTGCCGGACGCACAGGCCCAGCACGAACAAAATCAGAAAGCCGGTTTCAAAGTCGTTGGCGCGGGCGGGCGAGTCGTTGATGCCAAGATAATTTGTGGTCAAGTGCAGGAAGGTTCCGGCCAGCAACAGCACGCCGCCGATGATGCCGCACCATCTGAAGCAGGCAATGCCGCGCTTTTCGGCCAGCCCGTAAAATTCCGCCAAGCCGGTCACGGCCAGAAAAATCAAAAGGAGAATGCAGACGCCGTCGGAAACCAGCGCGTTGCCTGAAAACAAGGCGACAAGGATCACCGTCCAAAGAAACACCGTGGAGATCAGCCGGCGCAAAAAAACCTGTGCCTTCGAGGGCGTCGGGGTTTTGGCTGCGGCGTCGGACATTCGCACAAAAATATCAGGCCGGCGCGTGGTTGCCAATTCGCAATTGCTGGAGAACCGACTTCGCAGCTGGTTGCGGGAAGTCCGTTACGCTTCGTTATCCAGCGGCAGCGGCAGGGTTTTCACCGTTCGCCATTCGTTGCCGGTCTTGGCGACCAGAATTTGCTGCGAGTATAAACCGCCGTCCGGCACCTGCGTGTATTTGTTGACCGTGACAATGCCGTCCGCAAACGGTTCGTGCGGTAAAAAATAACTTTCCCCAAAAATCCAGTCCGCCGGCAAACCACTCGCCAGCGAGTCACGGAATGATTTTTCCATTGCCCGGATGGTTTCCGGCAGCATGGCGGTTTTCTCCTCGCTGCTTAAATGGCCGCGCTCCTGCAGCCAGAGCCGGGCCTCGGTGGCAAAATCCCGGCAGGCGGCGGCCGCCTCGATGTTTTTTTGCCGGAAAGCATCCTCCAGACAAAGCACCGCGCCTTCCGGCGTGGAAAAATCGGCTTTGAAGGTTGGCTGGGATATCAGCTGTGCCAGCAATTTTTTCCGTTCGCGACGGGCGGTCCGCCGGACGGCCAGATGGTCATAAACGTATGAAATGGCAACCGCAGTCACGAATACCAGCATGGCCACGAGAATGAAAAATTTCATGGTCGGACGACGGGCTGCCTATTCGGTGATGAACCACGGCTGCGTGCGATTTTCCAGTTTCAATTCCGCAATGGGGTGAGTCATTTCAACGGCCGATGTTTGCCGCGCAGCACATGGATGAGCGCCTTGACGGTAAGTTCGATGAAGAGAAACGGTTTGGCGATGAAATCGTTGCCGCCGGCCATGGTGGAGCTGGTGCGGTTGTCGAAATCGCTCAAGCTGGTGACAAACACGACCGGGGTTTTTTTGTGGAACGGCATGGCCCGGAGCTTGGTGCAAAGTTCGAAGCCGGTCATGCCCGGCATGTCCACGTCGAGAAACACGAGGTCAAAATTACTTTCGGTCAGCAGCTTGAGGGCGGTCTCCGGCGACTCGACGTTGACGGACTGGAGCTGGGCCTTTTCCAGCGCATAAATGATGGCGCGCCGCGAGATGGCCTCGTCGTCCACGACCAGGATGTTGGCGGCGGGCGTCTCCTGCGTTTCCGGCAGGTTGCCGCGCTCGAACAGGAAGCCGAGAAAATCCACGGCCGCCGCGACGGTGCGCAACGTCGAGGCGTTGACGCTTTTGGGTTTTTCGTAAATCTCCTTGAGCAGCGCCTCGAGGGCGGCGGACATGTGCGCGATGTGAATGAGTCCGGCGATGCTGGCGTTCCCGTTGAGGGCGTGGACGCGGCGGTAAAGCTCGTAAATTTCCTTCAGCCGGAGCATCTCATTGTCGGCCTTGGCGAGGCTTTGCAGTGACGCGCGCAAGCTGATGAGTGTCGCCGGCAGGCTGTCAATGAAAGTTTTCCGCAGGTCGGCCTGGAATGCCGAATCGGTTTCGGCATTGATCTTGATGGATCGCGCCGGCGCATGCGTGCCGACCACCGCCGGGCCGGACGAGGGAACCGCGCCGCTGTCGCCGATGGTGTGGCGCACGACATCAATCACCTCCTTGGGTGAACAATTGGACTTGGAAATGCACTTGGTCGCACCCGCCTTCCACGCCTCCTGGATCATGTTGGTCAGGTAGGTGTTGGAAAAAACGATGACGGGAGTCTTGGTGAATTCTTCCTCCAAGCGGATCTGTTTGATGACTTCCAGACCGGACATCCCCGGCAGCATCAGGTCCAGGATGATGGTGTCGGGCTTGAACGTGCGCATGGTTTTCAGGCCGGTCTCGCCGTCGGGCGCGGTTTCAACCTGATAACCCTCGACCGCGAGCTTGTTGCGATAAACATTCGCCACCACCTGGTCGTCCTCGATGATCAGAATTTTTTTCATTTTAAGATACGGCGGCCACAGTCTCAGCCAACCCCGGCTGGGTTGCGAGAAATTTTTTGACCTCCGCATACTCGCGCGCCGCATTTTCGCAAATTTGGGCAGCCTCCGTCAACGCGCCATCCGCGCCGGCTTTTTCGAGGTCGCGCATCAGCTGGCCGAGCCGTTTCATGCCCAGCGTGGCGCTCGCGCCGGCGCAACTGTGCGCCACGCGGCGGACTTCGCCGCCGTTATTGGCGGCCAGGGCCGTCTTGATCTGCTCAAACTGCGTCGTCGTCTGCTTGAAATACATGTCGGCAAGTTCGCGCAAACTGTCCGCGTTGCCGTCGGTCAGGTCATTCAACCGGTCCATTTCCACCGGTGGTTCGGCGGCGGGTTCAACTTTCGCCACGGTCACCACCGGGATTTCCAACGGCGAACTTCCCGGCAAACTCCATTTTTCGATGATGCCGCGGATGTCCGCCGGGCGGATCGGCTTGGCCAGATAATCGTCCATGCCGGCGGCGAGGCATTTTTCACGGTCGCTCTGCATGGCATGGGCGGTCATGGCAATGATGATGATGCGCGAGCCGTAACTTGGATGCCCGGCGGGATTTTTCTGCCGTTCGCGGATGTTGCGCGTGGCCTCCAGCCCGTCCATTTCCGGCATCATCACGTCCATGAAAACGAGGTCGTAATTTTTTTTGTCCAGCGCGTCGAGGGCTTTGCGTCCGTTTTCCGCCAAATCAGGCTGATAGCCGATCTGACCCAAAATGCGCGCGGCAACCTTCTGGTTGATTTCATTGTCATCCACCAAAAGAATCCGCGCGGAAAGCATCGCGCTGGTCGTGGTCGTAGCAGGCACGGCGGTTTTGGGGCTGAACAAGGCGCGCTCAATCGCGTCGCAAAGCTGCGCGGGCTTGACGAGCTTGGCGACGCTGTGGGCAAAGGCGAGGTGGGCGTCGGCTGCGGCACTGGCACGATTGCCCAGCGGCGTGAGCAAAACCAGCGGCAGCATCGAAGTGCCGGGCAGTTTGCGGATTTCGGAGACGAGCGCCAGGCCGTCCATGCCGGGCAGATGCAGATCCACAATCGCCAGGTCAAAGCGTGCGCCGCGCCGGATCAACTCCAGCGCCTGTTGGACCGTTTCCGCCGTCTCGGCCACCATGCCCCATTTCGTCGTCTGCTCGGCGAGCGCATGCCGGCTGGTGGCATTGTCGTCCACAATCAAAACCTGAAGATCGGCGAGTTTGGGCCGGCGGATCTCGCGGGCGGCCTGCGGCTCGGCCTGAAAATTCGCGGTGAAGTGAAACGTCGAGCCTTTGCCGGGCAAGCTCTCGGCCCACATTTTGCCGCCCATCAGCTCCACGAGTTTTTTGCTGATGGCGAGACCGAGACCGGTGCCGCCATATTGTTTGGCGGTGGCAACATCGGCCTGCATGAACGGCTTGAACAGGCGCGCCAGTTTGTCGGGCGTGATGCCGATGCCGGTGTCGTGGACGGAAAAATGCAGGTGCAGCGGAGACGGCGAGCGTTCGTTCGACGGCGGCGGGGTGAGCATTTTGACGCGGATGGAAACGTCGCCCTCGGCGGTGAACTTGATCGCGTTGCTGAACAGGTTCGCCAGCACCTGCCGCAGACGATGCGAGTCGCCCTTGACCACCGCCGGGATGCCGTCATCCATCTGGTAAACCAGGTCGAGTTTTTTTTCCACGGCCTTGACGGACAACAGGTCGAGCGTTTCCTCGATGCAGACGCACAAGTCGAACGGGTGAGAATCCAGTTCCATCTTGCCCGACTCGATTTTGGAAAAGTCGAGAATGTCGTTGATGATGTTGAGCAGCGATTCGCTGCTGGCATGGATGGTGTCGAGATAGCTGCGTTGGTCGGCGTTCAACGGCGTTTCGAGCAGCAGGCTGACCATGGCGATGACGCCGTTCATCGGGGTGCGGATTTCGTGGCTCATCGCCGCCAGGAAATCAGCCTTCGCGTGGGCGGCGGCCTCGGCGGCGGTGCGCGCCTTCATCAGTTCATGGTTGCGCCGGGCCAGTTCGTCGTGATCCTTCTTGGCCCCCAGCGAGGCGAGCAATCGGGCGCGAACCAATTCCGGCTGCAGCGGCTTGCTGAGGCAGTCAATCGCGCCCAGTGCAAACGCCCGGAGTTTGCCGGCGGTGTCATGGGCGGCGGCCAGCGCGATGACGCAGGTGAGCGGCCGGGGCGGATGTTCCTTGAACTGGCGCAGCAGTTCCAAACCTTCCGTGTCCGACGGTTCCAGATCCACCAGCACCAGATCGGCGGGGCGGTCGTGGAACAATTGCTGGCCCTCCGCCGCCGTGTGCGCAAAGCGCAGCGCGACATGGTCGTCCCGCAAAGCGGCGGCCAGCGTGTCCAACGTCTTTGGATCGTTGCCCACGAGCAGGACTTGGGATGACCGCTGGTTCATGTTTTGTCCGTTTGCTTCCAAAATTCCAAACTGTATCGGCTCATTTAACAGCAATTATCATGACAACGCCAACCCGATTTTTGCACGGGAAATATTCCGGCCGCAAAATGAAACATTGCTGGCGCGCGGTCTCGGCGATAAAATCCCGCCATGCTGCAAACGGTGCTCGACGCACATCCCACGGTTGAAGCCACGACTACACGCGACCAGACGCTCGCCGCGTTCCGCTTCATGCTGCGGGCGCGGCTGCTCGACGACAAGTTCGCCGCGCTTTACCGGGCGGGTAAAATTCATGGCGGCGTTTTTCTCGGGCGGGGCCAGGAAGCTCTGAGCGCGTCCGTCGGCGTTTCGCTCAGGAAAACCGACGTCTTCGCGCCGCTCATCCGCGACGCCGCCGGGCGCCTGGCGTTCGGTGAAACCATCATGGACGCCGTGCGCAATTATCTCGGCTCGCCGCTCGGACCCATGCGCGGACGCGACGGCAACGTCCACCGCGGCAAGCCGCTCGAAGGTTATTTCCCGATGATCAGCCACCTTGGCGCGATGATTTCCGTCGTCAACGGCGCGCTCTTCGCCCGGCGCATGAAGGGCATCACCGGCACGGTGGGCGCGACCTGCCTCGGCGACGGCGCGACTTCCACCGGCGCCTTTCACGAAGCGCTCAATCAGGCCGCCGTGGAAAAACTCCCGCTCGTCCTCGTGCTCGCCGACAACCAATACGCCTATTCCACGCCGACTTCCCGCCAGTTTGTTTGCGAGGATCTGGCGGACAAAGCCGTCGGTTACGGCGTCGCCTCACATTCTGTTGATGGCACCGATCTGGCCGCGTGTTTGGAAACGGTCGGAGAAGCGGTCGCCAAGGCCAGGGCAGGGGCGGGCCCGCAGCTTGTGGTCGCCAAACTGCTCCGGCTTTGTGGTCACGGCGAACATGACGATTCCCATTATATTGATCCGAAACTGAAAAATTCTCCGCTCGGCCGCGACTGTCTGAAAGTCGCCGAGGAATTATTGTTCCGGCAAAAATGGACGGATGCCGCGACCCTCGCGAAGTGGCGCGGTGAGATTACCAGCGAAATCGAGGAGGCCGTCGCCCAGGTCCGCCGCGAACCCGCCCCCGATCCCTACGATGAAAAATGGCTGGCGATTTCGTCCCAGCATTTGACCGACGTGCATGAGGAATGAAACTTGAAGGAAGAATTAAAAATGAAGAATGAAGAATTGAAAATCTATGTGCCGCCGTGCGCCGAAATTATTTCTTCATTCTTCATTCTTCATTCTTCATTTTCCCGGCCATGAGCATCACCTACCTTGAAGCGATCCGTGAAGCGCAGTCCCGCGCGTTGCGCGACGATCCGCGCGTGTTCATTTATGGTCAGGATGTCGGCGCGTTTGGCGGCGCGTTCAAGGCCACCAAAAATCTGGCGAAGGAATTTCCCGGGCGCGTGATCGATTCGCCCATCAGCGAGGACGCGATGGTCGGCATGGCGGTCGGCGCGGCGATTGAAGGCATGCGGCCGATCATCGAGATGCAGTTCGCCGATTTTTCCATCGTCGGTTTCAACCAGATTGTCAACCAGGCCGCGACCCTGTTCTGGCGCACGAATGTCCCATGCCCCATCACCGTGCGGTTACCGTTCGGCGGCACCGAGGGCGGCGGGCCGTTTCACAGCCAGTCCATCGAGGCCATTTATGCGCATTATCCCGGCCTTGTCGTGCTGACGCCGGCAACGGTCGAGGACGCTTACAGCATGCTGCTCGAAGCCGTGGCGATTGATGACCCGGTGATTTTTTGCGAGCACAAGTTTCTCTATTACCATCTCAAGGCCGAGGCATTGCCGAGCGAAGCCCTGCCCATCGGCAAGGCCCGCATCGCTCGCGAGGGCCGCGACCTGACCGTTGTGGCTTACAGCGCAATGGTTCACGAGGCGCTCGAGGCGGCGACGGAACTTGCCGGCGAGGGCTGGGAGATTGAAGTCGTGGATTTGCGTTCGGTGAAACCGCTGGACACCGACACCGTGATGGCCAGCGTCGCGCGCACGGGCCGTCTGCTCTGCGTCGGCGAAGCCTGGCCGTGGGGCGGCGTCACGGCGGAAATCATCGCGCGCGTCGCCAGCGAAGGCTTCGGCCTGCTCGACGTGCCGCCGCAGCGTTTGAATGCCAAGGACACGCCCGTGCCGTATCATCCGAACCTCTGGATGGCGCATCGCCCCACAGCCCGCGCCATCGCTTCCGCTGCGAGAAAAATTTTAAGGCGCTAAAATTATGCCCCAAATTCCTATCATCATGCCGCAGCTTGGCGAATCAATCGCCGAGGCCGCCATCATCAATTTTCTTGTGAAGCCCGGCGACGACGTCAAGGCCGACCAGGATCTGATCGAGGTCGAGACCAACAAGGCCACCATGAGCGTGACGTCGCCGTGCAGCGGACGCGTTGAAAAATTCTCGGTGCAGCTGAATGAGAGTTACGCCGTCGGCGCGGTGCTGGGCCAGATTGAAGCCACCGCGGAAGAGGCCGCGCGTCTGGGGTTCGACATTCCTGCGCCCAGCAAGACTGCCGACACCGAGCGCGTTTCCAAACCGGAAACCAACCGGCGCAGCGGGCGCGTGCAACCCACCGTGCGCGGCCTGCCCGTGCCGGCCAACGCCAAGGGCGCGAGCTATCTTTCGCCGCGGCTCAAGGCGCGCATGGACGAACTCGGTTTGCACGCCGCCGATCTCGCCGGCATCGCCGGCAGCGGCGCGGCCGGGCGCGTGACCATCGAGGACTTTGAGAAATTCATCGCCAATCTCGAAAAACAGCGGATGAGCCAGGCCTCGTCCATGCGCGTGGCCGTGGCCGACGCGATGCGCCGCAGTTGGACGCGCCCGCTCGCGACCGTGGGTCTGCCCGTGGTGCTGGACGCCTTGCTCGCGCACCGGAAATCCTCGGATCCCAAGCCCGGCCCGGCGCTCTATGCGCTGCGCGCGCTGTCAATTGCGCTGGCGGAAAATTCCGCGCCCGCCGGCCGGCTCGTCGGCAGCAAGATCGTGCATCCGTCCGCCATCGACGTGGGCTTCGCCGTCGAGGCCGAGGATGGCGTGCTCGTTCCCGTCATCCGCGACGCCGACAAAAAATCGCTGAAGGATCTCACGCACCGCTACAACGAGCTCGTCGAGCTGGCACGCCAGCGCAAACTGCCGGCGGACGCCACCGGCGGCTCCGTGGCCACGGTGACGAACTTCGGCACGTTCGGGTTAATTTGGGCGACGCCGATTCCGCTGCCGGAACAGACGCTCGTGCTGGGTCTGGGCGCGGGCCAGCGCGTGCCGCACTGGGACGAGGCCAAGGGGCAGTTCGTGCCGGTGATGAAGGCCTATCTCACCTTGAGTTTCGACCATCGCGTGCTCGACGGCGGCGGCGCCGGCCGGCTGCTCCAGCGCATTGGTGATTTGATGTCGCGACCGGAGAAGTTGTAACTAATTTTCTGCAATGGGTGCCAATGAAATATTTGCTCGCGTTCGGAATGCAACTGTTGGATTAGTCTTGTTTCATCCAAACAACAAACAAAATCCATACACAATTGTTGGTTCTGGATTTTGCGTTGATTCCACAGGGATAATCGTTACTTGCCAGCATGTGGTTTCCGCATTTATGGAAAAGCCAATTCCTAATCAAATGGCGGAAATTGATCCACAAAATCGCAAAAGAACTCTTACACATACCAATGATGTTAAGTTACAAATTCCGCACGTTGTGTTTTTAATTCCAGGCGATCTTCCTCATCAAATAAAAGCTTTGCTTTGTCGGGTTGACCAAGTTTTTGCAAGAACGGATTATGATTTAGCACTTGTAAGAACGCCTCCGCACACTGCAATGCCTAACGGTTATCCAACACTTGATATTGAATCTTACGAAGATATTAGTGAGGGTGACGAGATTGCAACTTGTGGTTATCCACTTGGTAATTTTCTTTTTGAGCAAATGGGAACTATTACAAGTTCGTTTACGCGTGGCAGCATTAGCTCTATCGTTCCGTCGGCGAGCCTTCCCAAAGAGCTTTTGAAACTTTTTCAATTAAATTTGACGGCCACCTATGGAAATAGTGGCGGTCCTGTTTTTTCTGTTCGGACTGGAAAGGTGTTTGGAGTTTTACAAGGTGGAATAGTTGACCAAAAGGGGAATATTCTTCAAGGAATGTCCAAGGCCGAGCCTGTTTATCCAATTTTAAATCCCAACGATCTTGCGCTTATGAAGTCTGCGCCTTATGGACAACCACCATCTGATGATGCGATTAAGAAAGCTTGGGGCGTTCCGACTTGATGTGTCATGGACTTTCCACCTTAAAGGGTGGCGATTAGCCAATGATCTGAACCGACGCACAATTTGTCAACCGTGGTTGAGAATTTATGAAAATGGAATTGAGAAAAACCTTTCAGTTTGAGGCGGCGCATCTGCTGCCGCTGCTGCCGAAGGCGCACAAATGCCGCCGGTTGCATGGCCACAGCTTCAGCGTGGAGATCGTCGTGGCGGGCGAATGCGACCCGAAGCTCGGCTGGCTGATGGATTACGCGGACATCTCGGCGGCCTTCAAGCCGGTCTGGGAAAAGCTCGACCATAATTACCTGAACAAAATCCCCGGCCTGGAAAATCCGACCAGCGAAATCGTCGCCGTCTGGATCTGGAAAAAGTTGAAGCCCAAACTCCCGCTGCTTACGGAGGTGGTCGTGGCCGAGACCTGCACCGCGCGGGCGGTGTATCGCGGCGGTTTGTGATTTGCCCGGCGCCGATGGTTGGCTAAATTCTCGCAACTTGTTTATGCAGACAAATTCTTCCCTGGGCTCGCCGTTCGAATGGAAATCGCGGCTCGAAAATTACTTCGCGGATCACGGGCCTTCGCTGTTGAGCGCGCTGTTCATCTTGATCGTGGGCATTTTCGTCGCGCGCTGGCTGGGAAAGGTGGCGCGGCGCTGGCTGGGCCGTTCGGAACTGCAACTGGAGCCGCCGATCCAGATGCTCGGGACGCGGCTGGTCCGGCTGCTGGTCTTCATTTTTGCCCTGCTGATCGCCGCCGACACGGCGGGCGTCCACGTCACCGCGTTATTGACCGGCCTCGGCGTCATCGGCGTGGGCGTCGGCCTGGCGATGCAGAGCGTGCTCAGCAACCTCATTGCCGGGTTGAACCTCATCTTCACCCGGCCGTTTCGCGTCGGCGAATATGTCGAACTGCTCGGCGTGCAGGGCCGCGTTTTGAGCATCGAACTTTTTTCCACGACCCTGCTGCACGGCGACCGTTCGGAGATCATCATCCCCAACCACAAGATCGTCGGCGAAATCCTCCGCAACTTCGGCCAGGTCCGGCAGCTCAATCTGAATGTCGGCGTGGGTTACGGCACGGACCTCAACACCGTGCTCGCCACCGTGCGCGGCGTGCTGGAGCGGAATCCGCGCGTGTTGAAAGACCCGCCGCCCGGCGTGGGCATCAACCTGCTGGCCGACTCGTCCATCAACGTCACCATCAGCCCCTGGACGACGGTGGTCGATTATGGCGCGGCGCAGACGGAGATTTATCAGGCCGTGGTGGAATCGTTCCGCGCGAAGAACA
>Ga0316231_1000976_pt1 | contig 35354 bp, 29 predicted proteins | sample TBH18027metaG_FD_206002 | JGI IMG/M metagenome (GOLD analysis project Ga0316231, IMG submission 206002) | Freshwater microbial communities from Trout Bog Lake, Wisconsin, USA - TBH18027 | ecosystem: Environmental > Aquatic > Freshwater > Lake > Hypolimnion/Profundal zone | place: USA: Wisconsin... | reverse complement strand
GCCTTCGTCTTCAACGGCAGCACCAGCTACATCCCGCTGCCAGCCTCGCCGAGTCTGGACATCGGGGCCACTGGGAGCGGCGTCACGATTGAATGTTGGATTAATCCCAAACAACTCGGGCCGGTCGGTGCCGCCGGGCTTCCAATTATGGAATGGGACTCCGCCAGCAACGATGCCCTTCAGTTGTGGATGGAAGCCAATTACCAGCTTTTCGCAAATGTCAAAGACACATCGAATACCGCACATGTAATTCAATCGACACCGAATTCAATCAGTCTGAATAGTTTTCAACATGTGGCCCTGACATATGACAAGGGCAGCGGGGCGGCGATGCTTTACATCAACGGAGTGATGGTGGTTTCGAATAACTTTGGAAATATTACACCGCTGACAACGCAGCCAACTTACACGTTGAACATAGGCCGGCGCACCGGCCAGCCCATCGGCAATGGCGACACATTCAACGGCTTGATTGATGAATTGAGCCTTTATAACCGCGCCCTGTCGTTATCCGAAATCCAAGCCATCTACAATGCTGGCAGCGCAGGCAAATGTATTCCAGTTTATCCACCAACCATCACCACACAGCCGACCAATCAGCTCGTTACGCTTGGCGATAGTGTGTCTTTCGGCATCACAGCCAGCGGCACAATGCCCTTGAGCTACCAGTGGAACTGCAACGGGACGAGCATCAACAATGCCACCAATGCAACCCTGACCATTAATAGCGTGCAATTGGGAGATGCCGGGACTTACTTGGTCACGGTGACCAATCTTTACGGATCGGCGACTAGTTCCAACGCACTGCTAAAGGTCAACCAGCCGCCGGTGGCCGATGCCACTGCCACCACTCCGTTGGTCATCTCGGTCAACAATTCCAACGCCACGGTGGTTTTGAATGGATCCTTATCCTACGATCCGGACGGCGATTCCCTGCAATACACCTGGTATCAAACCGGCTCGCCCAATCCTCTTGCAATGGGCGTGGTAGCCGTCGTGGTGTTGCCCGTGGGCACCAATTCCATCACGTTGGCCGTCAGTGATGGGCTGGCTTCAAGACAACAAATCATCACGGTCGAAGTCATAACCATCGCGCAAGCAGTCCAGCAATTGCAGGCGGCGGTCGTGGCCGATGTAACCAAGGCGCAGCCGTTGATAGCCAAACTCAACGCCGCACTCGGCTCGATAGACCGTAATAATCCCAGGACGGCCATCAACCAGCTTTCGGCGTTCCAGAATCAGGTCAGCGCGCAAATTAGCCCGCTGGATCCGGCCTTGGCCCAGACCTTGATTGATGAGGCGCAAAGCATCATCAACGCCCTGTCCAGTGGCGTAGTTTCGCACTCAAAGATTAAGGGTTCGAACCAATCCAATGGCAGAATGCATTTGAACTTTTCGGGAATACACCAGCAGGTTTATATCATCGAGGCTTCCACCAACATGGTGGACTGGCAAATGATCGGCGTCGCCCAGGATCAAGGCGATGGGACTTTCAACTTTGACGATGCCGACGCGCCGCGAATCTCCCAGCGATATTATCGAATTGTTGCCCCATAATAGGTTGCTAGGGCCAACTGACGCAACTCTGGAAGAACATTGAAGCGGATGCCTCGTGGTCGCTCAATTCAGAGTTTTTCTATCAAGCCTGTCTGGGCAATAGGACTGCCAGATTGCTATGTATTGGTTCTGTCACAACCATCAGTATTTTGAATCAGAAAGCGTTTTGGTGCAAAAAATCGCCGCCGCTTTTTCCGGTTGGCGATGAATCCGAAAGATTTGATCCAAGATCGAAATCATGCCCCAGAAAACTTTCGGGCGACGCTTGAGCATATGATATTCACCGCGCAAGCTTTTCGGCCCGAGCATCCCCAGAACCTTGTAACCATGACGTTTCATTTCCTCGGCCTCCCATCCTGAAAAATGCGCCTGAAGATCACTTTCTGCGGATTGTTTTTGAGGTAAAAAGCCATTGGGAGTGAAAAAGACGACTTTCCTTCTGGCAATCATTTCCATGTCGCGCATTAATTTCAACCCATCCTCCTTTGGCAGGTGTTCAATGACATCCATGGCGATACAGGCATCAAATTGGCCCGGCTTAAAATAATCAGTAAGTTTTCGAAGGTCACCGCAAATGACTTCATCTTGAGTGTTCAGACGTTGGGCATCTTCAAATGACGGGCGGTAACCTTCCAATCCGACGCAGTGTGAAACCTCTAACTGGCGCATTGTTGGTGCGGCTCCGCATCCGATGTCTAAAATCGTTTCGCACCCTAATAGCGCATTTCGAAGCGCAAGTTTTACCAGAATCTGGCCTGGATCCGCACCCTGTTTCAACAGTGATAATGTCAGATTTGATAAACTTTTCATTGAAATTTAGCCGTCCAACACCCGACTTGAACAATTGAATAAATAGTATGTCGAAATCAGATTAGACGCAAAAGCAAATAATTGAAGGTGCAGGTTTCTTGACACCAAATGTGTCAACACTGACAATAAAACCCATATTTTTATGAAACACACGAAACCTGCAACCCGCACCCGGCAACTTTCTGCTCCGTTGCTTCTATTAGTGGTGTTAGCCATCCTTTTCTGGCGGAGCTTTCTGCCCGGGTTCGTCCATTTCTCCAACGATGGCCCGTTGGGCATGCAAAACGCCGCTTGGATGCACTTGCCAGAAGCAATGACTGGCCAATGGTATGACCTGAACAGCATTGGCAGCAACGCCGGAGTGTTTTCAGCAAGTTTCACTTCGGCAATTTGCTGGGCACTCGGTCCGGTCGGCTATGCCAAATTTATCGCGCCCATTGCGCTGTGGATTCTGGGTGTCGGCGCGTGGTTTTGCTTCCGGCAAATGAAGCTGTCCCCGCTGGCGGCGGGCCTGGGCGGGCTGGCAGCGGCGTTGAGCTCCACTTTTTTTTCCACGGCCTGCTGGGGCGTCGCCTCACAGCAGATTGCCGTCGGCATGGATTTTTTTGCGCTGGGTCTCGTCGCGGGCAACTCGCCGGCGATGCCCGCGCTGACCCGCTGGACGCGGCTGGCGCTGGCGGGCCTTTGCGTCGGCATGAATGTCATGGAGGCGGCGGACATCGGCGCAATCTTCAGCGTGTTCATCGCCGCGTTCGTTTTTTTCAAGGCCCTGAATGAAGAGGGGGTTCCGCTGGTCAGGAAAATTTCCGGCGGCATCAGCCGCGTGGCCATGGTGGCGGTGTTCGCCGGATTTCTGGCGATGCAAACCGTCCTCGCGCTGGTGGGTTCCTCCATCACCGGCATCACCGGCACCGGACAGGATGCGGAAACCAAACTGCATCATTGGGACTGGGCGACACAATGGAGCCTGCCCAAGGCCGAGACGCTGGGCCTCGTGGTGCCCGGTTTGTTCGGCTACAAGCTCGACACGCCCAAGGATATGATGCCCATGCTGCAAAACGCCTACAAAGGCGGCAATTATTGGGGCGGCGTCGGCCGTGACCCGGCGATTGACCGCTACTTCGACAGCGGCCGGCAGGGCGACCAGCCGCCCGGTTTCATGCGCTTCACCGGCGGCGGTAATTATCTCGGCATTCTCGTCGCGCTGCTGGCGGCCTTTGCCATCGCGCAATCATTCCGGCGGGAAAATTCCCCGTTCACCGAAAACCAAAAGCGGTTCATCTGGTTCTGGGCCGTGTTGCTGGCCGGTTCGCTGCTGATGTCGTGGGGCCGGTTCGCGCCGGTCTTTTACAAAACGTTTTACGCCCTGCCGTATGCATCAACGATCCGGAATCCGGTCAAATTCATCGCCGTCTTTTCGTGGGCGGCCGTAATTTTGTTCGCCTATGGCGTCCATGTCTTGAGCCGGCGCCATCTGGAAGTTTCCGCCGGCAGTTCGGCTCCGGCTTCCACCCAGCTCATCAACTGGTGGGATAAAGTCCGCGGCTTCGACCGCAAGTGGACGCTGGCCTGCGTTGGCACGGTCGGTGGCAGCGCACTGGCGTGGCTGATTTACGCGGCGCAAAAACCGTCCTTGGTCAAATACCTGCAATCGGTCGGCTTCCCCGACCCGGCGCAGGCCGGAGAAATTGCCGGCTTCAGCATCGGCCAAGTCGGCTGGTTTGTTTTGAATTTTGCGCTCGCCGTGGCGGCGTGCATCCTGATTCTTGCGGGAATTTTTTCGGGCAAACGCGCCCGGTTTGGCGGCCTCCTGCTCGGCGTCGTGCTCGTCTTTGATTTGGGCCGGGCGAATCTGCCGTGGATTGTTCATTGGGATTACTTTCAAAAATACGAAGTCGGCACGCTTAACCCCATCGTGGATTTTCTGAAGGACAAACCTTACGAACATCGCGTCGCCCTGCTGCCGTTCCGCACGCCGGACCAGTTTCAAGTCTTCGATGAACTCTACCGCATCGAGTGGGCGCAGCAGCATTTTCCGTATTACAACATCCAGTCGCTGGACATCGTGCAGATGGCGCGCATGCCGGCGGACCTGGCGGCCTTCGAGGGTGCGCTGGCGATGCGCGGCGACGCCGACAGCGCATGGCTTTTGCCGCGCCGCTGGCAGTTGACCAACACCCGCTATCTGCTCGGCCCCGCCGGTTATTTGGACGTGCTGAACAGCCAGCTTGATCCGGCGCAACGTCGGTTCAGCATCGTCAAGCATTTCGATGTCGTCCTCAAGCCGGGCGTCGAGGAATTCCATCAGCGGCTGGAGGAACTCACCGCCGTCACGTCCGAGGACAACAACGGCAAATATTCGACGTTTTGCAAGGATCTCGCGCTGTTTGAATTCACCGGCGCGCTGCCGCGCGCGAAGCTCTACTCCAACTGGCAGGTCAACACCAATGACGAGGCCACGCTGAAACTGTTGGCCGACAAAACATTTGACCCGCAGCAAACCGTCCTCGTTTCCACGCCGCCGCCGGCGTCACCGGCGGTGAATTCAACGAATGAAAATTCCGGCACGGTGGATTTCAAAAGCTACAAGCCGGCCGACCTCGTGTTTAACGCACAATCCGACAAGGCGTCCGTGCTGCTGCTCAACGACAAATATGACGCGAGCTGGCATGTGTCCGTGGACGGCAAACCGGCGGAGCTGCTGCGCTGCAATTTCATCATGCGCGGCGTTTATCTGCCGCCGGGCAATCACACCGTCGAGTTCCGCTTCACGCTGCCGAACAAGCCGCTTTACGTCACCATCACGGCGCTGGTGGTGGGCATCCTGCTGCTTGGTCTTTTGATTTTTCAGGGCCGGCGAAATCCGGCGGCGGCAAGTTAACCGTAAATATTTTTCGGATGCCGGGTGCGGCCGCCGAGTTTGTAGACCATCACGTCACGCAAATCGACCAGCACCCGCGCGGCGGAAAATAGCGCGCCGCCGGTGATGGCCTGTGCGGCCTGCGCGATTTCGCGCGACTGCGCCAGCCCGCCGGCCTGCCGGACGCGCTTGGACTTGATGCCGGCGCGCACAGCCAGCAGGGCCTTCAAACGCAACTGGCGGGAAGCCCCGCTCCGGTGACCGCGAAAGCCTTCCATCAGCTGCATCGCGCGCCATTCGTCCTGGACGAGGCATTCGGTCCGCGGCGCAAACGAGCTGGTGCCATTGGTCTGGTGCCAGCGGTATTTGCCCAGCGGCAGGTTCACCTTCACAATCTTCTGGCAATGCGTGGACCATTCCGCCCAAAAAACCGCGTCCGCCACGATGGGGAAATCCATGCGAAACAGGCACGGCGCTTTTTTGCAATTGGTCTTCAGCAGAGTGGACGCGAACGCCTGATTGCCGAAACCGGCCTGATGTTTGAGATAATCATCCTTCGCCACCTCCGTGATTTTCCCGTCTACCTTGCCCGAAATGCTCAACCGCTGGTTGCGCTCGTCAATCCGTTCGTCCAGACAGAACGCCATGCCGAGTCCGTTGCAATTTTCCAACTGCTTGGTCATCACCTCGTAAAACTGCGGCTCAATCCAGTCGTCCGCGTGGAGGATTTGAAAGTATTCCGCTTCGGCGGTGTAGTCCAGCGCATGGTTCATGCTGCCGAACGCGCCCAGCCGCACGGGTTCGGGCACCCACTCGCAGGGGATGTCCTTGAATTCCTTCACCGTCCGCTCCGTGTTGTCGGTGGAACCGCCGTCCAGCACGATCACGCGCTGCGGACGCAGCGTCTGCCGGGCCAGCGACTGCAAGGTTTCGATGATGAATGGTTCCCCGTTGAAAACCGGGATGACCGTGACGATTTGCGGGCTCATTTTTCAGCAGAAGAATATTAAAACACTTCGGAATTACAACGCAAATTCAGCCGGCGGCGGCTACAAGCCGGTGGGATGATCCAAAAACGTCCACGGCACTTTGAACTTTTTGGAAAGCTCCGCCGCGAGCGCCTTCACACCGAAGGTTTCCGTCGCATAATGGCCGCCGTAAAAAACATTCAGTCCCAGTTCCTCGGCCAGCGCGAACGTCCAGTGCGGCCCTTCGCCGGTGATGAACGTGTCCACGCCTTCGGCGGCGGCCTGTTTTAATTCCGCGCCCGCGCCGCCGGTCACGACGCCGATGGTTTTGCAAATGCTTTTGCCGCCGGGAAGGATTTTGGGTTTTGCGCCGGTGGCTTTTTCCAATCTGGCCGCCAGCTCGGCGCGGGAAATTTTTGTCTGCGATTTGAAACCAATGGTTTGCCCGTGGCTTTCAAAAAAGGGTTTTAGATTTTTCAAGCCGAGCGCGGCACAAAGCCGCGCGTTGTTGCCGAGCCGGAGATGCGCGTCGAGCGGCAGGTGCGAACTGTAAACCGCCAGATTATTTTCCACGAGCAGCCGGAGCAGTTCGTAATTCTTGCCCGCCCACGGCTGGCGCGGACTCCAGAATAGCCCGTGATGGACAATGAGTAGGTCAGCTTTTGCGGCGACGGCCAGTTTCACCGTGGCGAGGCTCGCGTCCACCGCCGCCGCGAGGCGCGTGACGGTGCCGGAATTTGCCACCTGCAATCCGTTTGCCGCGCCGTCGTAATCCCCGATTTCGGCGGTGCGCAAAATCCGGTCGCAATAGGCGACGATGTCCGCGAGTGAAGCCTTCGGCATTTGCTTTTGATTATCGCCGCCGCGCCGATTTTGGCGAGCCATTTTTATGCCGGCTCAAAGCTCCGACAATGATTTCGCACAGGCGGCGTTGACGGCTTCGCTCGAAATGTTCGCCATCGCCTGTCCTGGCTCCGGTGTGACCGTCCAGTCCGCATGCTGGAACGGAACACAGGTGCCCGGCAGGTTGGAATGCATGATGACCACGACGTGTTTGCCGAGCGCGAGCGCCAGGTGCGGCATGCCGGTGTCACCGCCGAGCACGAACGTGGATAATTTCATCAACCCGGCGGACACAAGCAGCGGCACGCCCGCCGCCACGACAAATCCCGCCGCCCGCGCCGGTTCGAGCGCCGCGCGTTCGCCCGGGCCGCCGCCGAACAGCACCTGCAGGCCGCGCGCGCGCCAGTATTCGGCAACGGCCAGATAGCCGGCGAGCGGCCAGTTTTTTTGCGGCGAACTGGTGAACGGCTGGATGAACAGCGTGCGCTGGTCCGGCCGCAACTGGTGCGCCGCGAAAAAATTGCGCGCCGACTCCAGCGCTTCATCCGGCAAGTTGAATTCATTGCGAATGGTTTTGGTTTCCAAGCCGCACTGACGCAGGAGAAAGAGATTCCATTCAATCGGGTGCAGGCCGTAGTCGCGCGTCACACCGTGGGTGTAGGCCCAGCGCCGGCCCTTGTTGTAAACACTGCCCCAGCGTTGGGGCGCACCGCTGCACCACGTCAGCGCCGCCGTCTCGACGAAGCCCTGCAAATCCACCGCCAGCGAAAATTTTTCGCGACGCAGCCGGCGGATCAGCCCGGTGGTGGCGCGGAGGATTTTCCAGGGATTGCCCTGCCGGTAAATTTCGCGATCCACCTCGACGATTTCGTCCACGGCCGAAAATCCCCGCAGCAGCCCGGCGTTTTCCCGCGAAGTGAGGAAGACAATTTTCGCATCCGGAAAACTTTCCCGCACCTGCCAGACCGCCGGCAGCGTGAAGATCACGTCGCCGATGGACTTGAAACGGACGAACAAAACCCGCGGCGATTCCGTTTTGTGCGCGAGGACGAGCATGGAGGATAATGTGCGCGATGCGCCGCCGACTGTCGAGAACCTGCGGCGCAGCGGCGGCGGTCAAAATTTCCCGGCGGACTGGTTTTGCAGCTCCCAGAGCTTGGCGTATTTCAGAAAGGTGTAATAGGCGTAAAGCACCGCGAGGACCAGCCCGTGACGACCATCGCGCCAGCCGCTTTTGAGGAAAAAAACTTTCAAGAACATGCCGGCGGGGCTGAGCAGCAGCCGGGACAGCGTGGCGCGGCGGTTTTGCGCGGCGTAGCGCTGCGCCATGAGCGTGGAATAGCGCTGGAGCTTGGCGATGGCGACTTCGAGCGTGGGCCACGGAAATTGCAGCGCGTGTTCCTTGAGATAACCGAGCCGTCCCTGAAGTTCAAAACTTTCATGCACCAGGTCGGCGGCATAGCGCATCTTCCGGCGGTTGAAAAACTGCGGCTGGCGGTAATCGGGATACCAGCCGGAATGCCGCATCCAGCGGCCCAGAAAATGACTTTTGCGCGGGACGTGATAGGCGTCAAACTGCGGGCCGGCGGCCAGTTCGCGCCGGATTTCGGCGGCCAGTTCGGGCGTGCAGCGCTCGTCGGAATCAATGCTCACCACCCAGTCATGTTTCAGCAGCGCCAGCGCGTCGTTGCGCAGTTTGCCGAAGCCGTCAAATTTGACATTCTCATGCCGCACGCCGAACTGCGCACAGACCGCCGCCGTGTCATCCGTGCCGAACGAGTCCACGACGACGACCTCATCCGCCCACAAGACGGTCGGCAGCACTTCGCGAAGATTGCGGGCTTCGTTGAACGCGATGATGTAGAGGCTGACAGGTTCGGCCATTTCCTAAATAAACCTGTCCGGCAGAAATATAGCAAGCCAGCGGCACACCGATCTCAAAAAAAATCCGAGCGGCCGCCCGCGCGTTTTTCCCACAAGGTGCGACCAAAGCGCATCTGCTCGGAGCGTTTCCACCAGGCGCTGCGGATGGCGTGCTTGAGCTGGTGAATTTTGCGCTTCGGCCAGGTCTGGCCGGTCTTGCGGCGGTAATATTCCCGGTCGCCCAGGCTCTTGCGCTTCTGGCCGGCGTTGGCCTGGATGCTTTTTTGCGTGATGGAGCCGAAATGATGCAGGAACGCGCGCCCGGTGATGGCCGGCCGGAATCCCGCGCCGCGTGCCCGGCGGAAATATTCATCGTCCTCGTAGCCGCCGAGTTTCGGATCGCCGTCGAAATAACCGATGGACGCGAACACGCGCCGATGCACCATGAAGCAGACGCCGTGCGCGACGTTGCGGCGCTGCGCGTCTTTCAGCCGGCGCATGAAATCCGCCGCGTGCGCCGTAAAATCATAATTCAATTCGCCCTCGCACATCGCCGGGCTGACGATGTCGCATTGGTTTTCCGCGGCAAAACTGACCAGGCCTTCGATGCAGCCGGACGGCACGAGCACGTCGTTGTTCATCACCACCGTCCAGACCTGGTCGGACAATTTGGCGCCTTGTGTCCAGGCAAAGCCGCAGCCGCGATTTTCGGCATTGTTGATCGTGCGGATTTGCGGGCGGGCGGCGAGAAATTCCGCCGTGCCGTCGGTCGAAGCGTTGTTGACGATGATGATCTGGTTGTCCGCCACGCCGGCACGATTGAGGCTGTCCAGACATTGAAGGGTGTAGTGAAGCTGGTTGAAGACCGGGATGACGATGGCAACCTTTGACTGGTCTGGCTCAGATGGCGGCGTCATGTTGGATATGCGGTTGAATGTTGCCTTCGTGCCAGTCTATTCGGGCGGTTTCGAGGCGGCAAGGTCGGATCGCATTGCCGGCAAAGTCCGGCGGTGTCGCCGCTTGGCGGAAACGGCGGCCGGGGAAATTCATTTGGAATCTCAAACTTGATTCGGTAGCCTCGGCGGGTGTTCACGGCAACGCGGCCAAAGCCGCTTGTGAAAGAGCGCCGGTGCGCGTTTAACCATCACCCAGAATTTTATGAAATCGCTCCGAGACCAAACGGCCGGCCTGTTGAAACAAATCCCGATTGATTTCGGAGGCGGTTGCAGTGCCAGCAAGGCCTACGTGATGGCCTATCTCATCCGCCGGTTCGGGATGAAAACCTCGCTGGACATCGGCGTCTATCGTGGCCGCAGTCTGATGCCGCAGGCTCTGGCGCACAAACTTTTTACCGGCGGCACGGCCTACGGGGTTGACCCCTGGTCCACGGAACAGGCCAAGGAGAATGACAACGTCAAATTAAAGGAAAAAATCGACCAGTTTCTGGTCGAGACGAATTTTGAAGCCATCTATCAGTCAGTTGACGGAATGAGAAAGGCGCAGGGATTTGAGAATCACTGCCAGCTAGTGAGAAAGACTTCGGTGGAGGCCGCCAGTTACTTCGGCGAAAAAAGCATCAAGTTCGGTCTCATCCACATTGATGGCAACCATGACACCGCCCCGGTTCTGAAAGACGTGGAGTTGTATCTTCCGCTGCTCAAGCCGGGAGGTTTTATCGTGATGGATGATGTGAGCTGGGAATCCGTCAAACCCGCCTACGACCAGGTGGCCGCCCGCCTCACCCGGGTCTTTCAGCGGGTTGACGCCATGAATGACTATGCGGTTTTCTGGAACACGACCTCGCCGATGAAGTGCGCGTGGTTGAAATTTTTGCTCGGCTTTGCGGGCAAGGGTGATTAAGTCACCAAAGAAAAGACCAGGTGTTGTTTTCGGCGGCAAACCATGAGCAAGAAATTCCAGAGACACCTGCGCAAGCTTGCTCAATTTATCCTGCCAAAAGTGGAGATGGATTTAGCGGTTTTCGACGACCTGTTTCCTCACCCGCTGTCGGCCTTTCGTCTGGCAGAATACAATGCCTATCTCGCCCGTTTTTCCAGTTGCCGTGTTTATTCTACCGGCAGCACCTTGCCGGCCATCAGCAAAAACCAAACGCTCAACGAGGTGCTGGACGAATACGCCGGGAATTTTCCACGATTCAAGGATCGCGTCTCGGCCTTTCCCGGATTTCGGGGCGTGAAACCCAAGCTCGTCTATTGCATGTTCATCAACAATGCCCGCTGGGTTTTGCCGCTGGCGGAGCGGGCCGGAGCCGGGTTTGTCTTCACGCTCTATCCCGGCGGCGGCCTGCAATTGCGGAACCAAGAGTGCGATGAAATCCTCAAGCGCGTCTGCTCGTCAAAAAATTTCCGCAAGGTGATCACCACCCAGAAAGTCACGCGCGATTACCTTTTGCAGAATGGAATTGGCGCAGCCGAAGACATTGAATTTATCTACGGCGGAGCTTTCCCCTGCCACGCCAACGGCAATGAACAGAAGGAGAAGCAGCGTTTTGGAAAATCGAAAGACACCTTCGACCTTTGCTTTGTGGCCCATAAATACATGCCCCAGGGGCGGGACAAAGGTTATGATTTATTTGTCGCCACGGCCAAAAAACTGGCCCGTTCCTGCCCGCAGTCGCGATTTCATGTCGTCGGCCCATTCTCAAAAGAGGATCTGGATGTCGCCGAGCTTAACGACCGCATTTCTTTCCATGGTTCGCAAAAGCCGGAATTTTTTGGCGGCTTTTATGATCGCATGGACATGATTCTTTCGCCCAACGGATCATTCATCCTGCATCCCGGCGCGTTTGATGGCTTTCCCACCGGCTGCTGCATCGAGGCTGGAATGTGCGGTGTGGCGGTGATGGCAACGGATGATTTGAATTAAAACGTGGCCTTTCGCGATGGCGAGGACATCGTTATCATCAACCGCGACGTGGATGAAATTTCCCAACGCGTTGAATATTATTATAACCATCCGCAGGAATTGCATGCGCTCGCCGACCGCGGACAAGCCAGTTTCCGGCTGGTGTTTGACTTTGACGCCCAGATGGAACCGCGTTTCAAAATCATGGAAAATGTCCTGCGCGCCTGACATGATGGCCTAAACCGATGACGAACCCGAACGACCAACTTCCCTTCGCCCGGCGCGGTGCGGACGTCACCATCTGGCCGCAGGCCAAGATCATCGCGCCGGAAACCATCTCGCTGGGCGACTCGGTCATCATTGACGATTTTGTGCTGGTGATGGGCGGACGCAAAACGGTCATCGGCAGCTTCATCCACATCGCTTCTTTTACTTCCATCACCGGCGGCGGTGAATTCGTGATGGAAGATTTCGCGACGCTCTCCAGCGGCATCAGGGTATTCACGGGGACGGATGATTTTTTGGGTAATTATCTGACCAACTCCGCCGTGCCCCATCCCTACCGGCAGCCCGAAAGAACTTTTGCCGCCATCAAGAAGCACGCCATCGTCGGCGCCAACTCCGTCATCCTGCCGGGAGTTACCATCGGTGAAGGCGCGGCGGTCGGAGCGAACTCGCTGGTGCTCCACGATTGCGAGCCGTGGACGATTTATGTCGGATCACCAGCGCGCCCTTTGAAGCCTCGCCCGCGTGAACGCATTTTGGAACTCGAAGCCCAACTGCGCCGCGATTTGTATGATACGCACGGCCGTTACATTCCAAAAAATCAGCGGCCCGCGCCATTCCCATCTTCGTGAATCCAGTGAAAAAAAACATAACCGACCTGGCGCTCTTTGGCGGCGCGCCGGCCTTTGCCGAAAAATTGCACGTCGGCCGGCCCAACATCGGCGATCGCCAGCGGTTGCATCAGCGGCTGGATGAAATTCTGGACCGCCGCTGGCTGACCAATGAAGGTCCCTGCGCGCTGGAATTTGAAGCGCGCCTGGCCGCGCTCGCCGGGACGCGTCATGCCATCGCCTTTTGCAACGCCACCGTGGCGCTGGAATTGGTGGCTCGCGCCTCCAAACTGACCGGCGAAGTCATCGTGCCATCGTTCACCTTTGTGGCCACGGTGCATTGCCTTCACGCGGCCGGCCTGACGCCGGTGTTTTGCGACGTGGATCCGGCCACGCATGGTCTCGATCCTAGTAAAGTCGAAGCGCTGATTACTCCGCGCACATCCGCCATCATGGCTGTGCATTTGTGGGGCAATCCGTGCGAGGTTGAAAAACTTGGTCAAATCGCCAGCCGCCATCGGCTCACACTTTTATTTGACGCGGCCCATGCCACCGGCTGTTCCATCCAGGGCCGGCCAATTGGCAGTTTTGGACTGGCGGAAGTTTTCAGTTTTCACGGCACCAAGTTCATCAATTCGTTCGAGGGCGGCGCGGTGACGACCAATAACGATGAACTGGCGGTGCAACTCCGGCTGCTGAAAAATTTTGGCTTCGCCGGTTTTGACAAGGTGGTCAGCTGGGGCACCAACGGCAAAATGAGCGAGATCGCCGCCGCGATGGGACTGACCTCACTGGAAAGCATGGATGAATTCATCGCAGTCAACCGGCGCAACTACGAATCGTATCGGCTCGCGTTGAAAGATATTCCGGGCATATCCCTGTTCGCGTATCGCGAAACCGTCCGGAATAATTTTCAATACGTCGTCGTGACGGTGGATGAATCGGTCACTGGCGTCAGCCGTGATCGTCTGATTGACGCTTTGGTTGCTGAAAATGTGATTGCCCGACGGTATTTTTATCCGGGCTGTCACCGGATGGAACCGTATCGGACGTTGTTCCCGAATGCCGGCAGGGATTTGCCGGTCACGGAAAAATTATGCGCCAGCGTGCTGGTGCTGCCCACCGGCACCGCCGTCGGGCCGGCGGAGATTGACGCGGTGGCCGCCATCATTCGCCTCATGGTGGCGTCGGGGAAAAATCGGTGACGGCTGTCCTTTTCGCACAGCCAGATTAAGCGTGATGAATTCCGAGCCGAAAATCAGCGTGTTGATGATCACCTACAACCACGCCCGGTTCATCCGGCAGGCGCTGGACAGCGTGCTGGCGCAAAAAACGGATTTCCCCTACGAGGTGGTGATTGGCGACGACGCTTCCACCGACGGCACCGGCGCCATCCTGGCCGAATATGCCGGAAAATTTCCGGACCGGATCCGGCTGCTGCGCCGCATGCAAAACATCGGCATGAATGCCAATCTCGCAGACACGCTGGCAGCCTGTCGCGGAGAATATGTCGCGCTGCTAGAAGGCGATGATTATTGGATCGGCAGCGAAAAGCTCGAGCGGCAGGCCGAATTTTTGGACGGCCATCCCGAATGCGTGAACTGTTTTCACAATGTCATTGTATTTTCCGATGACGCCAGCGCGGTCGTGGCGGGTTATCATGCCCAGCCGGATGGCCGTCAATTGATGTGCGCACCGGATTTTCCCGCCCGCCTTTCGCAGAATGATTTGCTGAAGCGTAATTATATTCCCACTTGTTCCGTGATTTTTCGCCGGTCAAGCATTGGAAAATTGCCGCCGTGGTTCACGAAACTCCACCTCGGCGACCATCCCCTGCACATCCTTAGCACGGAACATGGAGCCGCCGCCTATCTGCCGGAGGTGATGGGCGCTTATCGCTTGCACAGCAGCAGCGTCTGGTCGGGCAAGTCGCAGCTTCACCGGATGTCCCGCGCGCTGGAGATGTATGCCGAACTGGACCGCCATTATCAGGGCCGGCCACAACAGGCAGTTTTGCGTGAAGAACGGATGGACATGCTGCAAGGATACGCCCGGCTGCTGAAGCGGGAAGGCCAGTCATTGGAAGCCGGCGCGGCAGCGGGAGCCTACATTAAAATCGCGCTCAAGCATCCATCGTTTTGCGTGAAACATCTTTCGAGCCTGCGCCGGATGTTCGTATTATTTTGCAGTATAAAAATTGGTCGGCCAACCAAGTCATGACTCCGCCCAAAGTCAGCGTCCTTATTCCCGTCTATAACGGCAGGCGCTTCCTGGCCGAATGCCTGTACTCCATCCTCGCGCAGGATTTTTCGGATATGGAAATTTTAATTGCCGACGACGGCTCGACTGATGGTTCACCGGAATTGATCCAGCGTTACGCCGAAAAGGACCAGCGCATCCGCTGGTGGCGCAATCCCGTCAACCTCGGGCTGGCTGGCAATTTCAATTGCTGTCTGCGTGCGGCTCAAGGTGACTATATCAAATATGTTTTGCAGGACGACCTGCTGCTTTCACCGTCCACCATCCGGCAGATGGCACAAGCGCTGGATGCCGACCCGGCGGTGACGCTGGTGGGTTCAGGTTCGCATGTGATTGACGACCAGGGGAACCGGCGGGAAATCCGGAATTCGTTCCGCCGGTCATGCGTGATGGATGGCAAGGCGGCCATCCTGCATTGTCTGATCAATAATGGAAACCGCATCGGCGAGCCGTCGGTGGTGATGTTCCGGCGCACGGCGGCGGCGCGCGGCTATGACGAGCGCTACCGGCAACTGATAGATTTGGATTTCTGGTTTCATTTGCTGGAGCAAGGCCGGTTTGCATTTGTGGCGGAGTCGCTGTGCGCGTTTCGCCAGCACCCGCAACAACAGTCGGCCGCGAACCGCCAGTCAGGCGCACATGTGCAGGACGAATTGATGCTGGCGCGGCACTGGCTGTTCCGGCCCTGGCTGGACGGGATGGCCGGCCATCGCCGTGTGCTGTTCAATCAGCTCTACAACCTGCGCAAGCATCACCGCGCGCAGGCCGGGCCGTTGACCGAGGACCTCATGACCGTGCTCACCTTAAAGTGGTTCGTGCTCTATTGGATTGAACACAAAATCTCCAGCCCTTTTAAAAACCTGACCCGCTGGCTGCGGAAAAAAAATAATGCATGACCGGCGACAGAAGCCGGAAACAAAAAATCCTGTCCATAATTGCATTTACATCTGGAAACTGAAAAGTGCCTTGCGTTGAAATCAACCCCACTTTAAGGTTTCGCGCGGTCGTCATCTATGCTTTTCAGCTCCAGTCAATTCATCTTCCTTTTCCTGCCTGCGACGCTGATAGGTTTTTTTTTAATACCGGCCAATCCGGCGTGGCCGCGAAAGGTGTGGCTGCTGCTGGCATCCGTTTTTTTCTACGCCTACTGGAAAGTGGAGTATGTTCCGCTGCTATTATTTTCGATCTGCCTCAACTACGCGGTTGCGGAATTCATCACGCGCCACCGTCACCGCCCGGCGGCCAGGGTGGTTTTTGTAACGGGCGTTAGTCTCAACCTGCTGCTGCTGGGCTATTACAAATATACCAATTTCATTTTGGGCTTTCTGGGCCGCGTCACGGAGCACGATTTTGGCCGGTTTGACATCTTGCTTCCGCTGGCCATTTCGTTTTTTACGTTCACGCAAATCGGCTACCTGGTGGATGTTTACCGCAACCAATCGTTGCACCACCGTTTTTTGGATTACGCGTTTTTTGTGGTCTTCTTTCCGCATCTCATCGCCGGACCCATTGTGCGCCACTGGGAAATCATCCCGCAATTTGCAGGGCGGACACTGCGGGCCAATCGGGAGGACATCGGCGTTGGGATCACGATGTTTCTGATCGGGCTCTACAAAAAAGTGTTGCTGGCCGACTCCATCGCCAGTTATGTCACGATGGTCTATGGAGAAGCCGCCGCCGGCGCGACCTTGACCTGGTTCGATGCATGGCTGGGCACGCTGGCGTTCGCGCTGCAAATTTATTTTGATTTTTCAGGATATTCGGACATGGCGATCGGTCTGGCGCGGCTTTTCGGGATCAGGTTTCCGATGAATTTCAATTCGCCATACAAGGCCGGCTCGATCACTGAATTTTGGAAAAGCTGGCATATCACGCTTACCCGGTTTTTGCGTGAATACCTTTATTTCCCGCTGGGCGGAAACCGGTGTGCGCCGTTGAGACACGTTTTTAATATCATGGCCACGATGCTCTTGAGCGGATTGTGGCACGGTGCTGGATGGACTTATGTCATCTGGGGCGGACTGCATGGTTTTTACCTGGTCGTGGCCCACCGCTGGCGTCTTTTTGTGGATAGTTACGGCTGGAGATTGAATTTTTGGTGGTATCGGCTGCTGTCCGCGACTTTGACTTTTGTTGTGGTGTTGTTTGCGTGGGTGTTTTTTCGCGCGTCAACATTACCGGTCGCAGGCAACATGCTTTCCAGCATGGTCGGCCGAAACGGATTGACGATGACGGATGCCGTGACCCATCCAGAAAAACCGCTCGGCCTGTTTTTGACGCGTGCGGGCGTTCATTTTGTTCCCAAGACGTTCGCGACAGAATCTTATTCCGATCTGACCAAGCTAATTTTAGTGATGATGGTGATCGTCCTGTTTTTGCCCAACACCCAACAAATGCTGGCGGACCATGCCCCCGTTCTGGAAAAATCCGAACGCCCGCGTTCGTGGCATCTGACTCTCGGCTGGCGGGACGGACTGGTTCTGGGAGGATTGTTTTTCTGGGTGGTGCGCGGTTTTTACATCGCGCCGCCAAGTCCGTTTATTTATTTCCATTTTTAACGCATGAAAATACCCTGGAAATTCTTTGCGGCGCTCGCGGCGGGATTTGTTTTGGTCATGGGTTTTTACGCGACGAGATTTTTCCTGATTCTCGGAGTGCCGACGGAATCATCGCGGTGGTGCTCCGAAATCTATGAGAAAAAACGCCTGGCAGCCGAAAAAATAACGGCTCCGAAACTACTGTTGGTGGGCGGTTCCGGCACGCTCTTCGGCTTGAGCGCCACGGAAATTCAAAAGCAAACCGGATTTCCGACCATCAATTACGGCACCTCCGCCGCATTGGACACCGATTACATTCTGAGCCGGGTCCGCCAAGTCGCCAAACCGGGGGATACCGTTCTTCTCTGTCTGGAATACGAACTTTACGTCCATGGAAAATTGGACCGCGCCACTGCCACGGATATTTTTATTGATTATATTTTGTCCCGTGACCCGGCTTATTTTTACAGTTTGTCCCCTCTGGAAAAGTGGAATGTATTCATGACAATTTCAAGTCAGCGCGTCAAGCAGGGCTTGAATAACCGCCGCCGCCCGGAGCGTCGGGCTGATACGAACATTTATGGCAGCGTTTATGACTCCAAATTCATCAATGAATGGGGCGATCAGATGAACCACTCATTGGCTTCGCGCCCCGCGTCGGTGAAAATATCAGACATTCAGCGAAAATTGGTTTTTGGCGACGGCCTGCCGGAACATCCCGCCGGTTTTGAAGTCATCACCTCATTTTGCGAATGGGCGCGGGCAAATCACATCCGCGTGCTGGCGACTTTTCCGAACATTTGCCAGCGACCGGAATATAACCAGCCTCCCTCCCAACAAACGGCCAAAACCATTACGGATTTTTTTACCTCCCTTGATGTTCCGGTGCTGGGAGATTACACGGAATCCATTCTTCCACCGGATCAATTTTACGACACGCTGTATCATTTGACCGACGAAGCCTCCATCGTCCGGACGCAGCGACTCTTAAAACATCTGGCGCCTTACTTGAAGAACGGGAATCGCCAGAATTAACCAACTGCCGAATCGTCGCCGCTTCGCTTTGCCCACTGCTATTGAATGAAAATGAAGATCGCTGGCACGGCTGAACCGGTGGTTGCGCTTACGTTTGCATCGTTGCCTGGCGGTTCAATGATTTGGGTTTGGATTGAAAACAAAACTTTCACTTTTCGCCGCCGTCGGCAAAATGGATTCAAATGATCGTGTTCCTTCGCAACGTCTGGCAGTTCGTCCAGCCGTATCGCGTCCGCTTCTTTCTCGGCCTGCTGTGCGGCGTGCTTTACGGCCTGACCAACGGCATCCTGCTCGGCGTCGCGAAAGTCGTCATGGACTTGATTTTCATTGGTGCCACCAATTTCCATGACAAGCTTGAAAAGGCGCCGCATTGGATCCGCCCCTTCACGCAATGGCTGGCATCCGTCCTGCCGGAGATTCATGCGCCGTCGTCAGAATTCGGCTGGGTGCTGGTGGCCGGCGCCATCCCGGCGGTGATGGTGCTGCGGATCACGCTGGCTTACCTGAACATCTACCTGACCAACTGGGCGGCCATGCACGCGGTCGCCGACGTCCGCACCAAGCTGTTCGCCCATCTGCAAAATCTTTCGCTCGGCTTCTTCAACCGTTCCAGCACCGGCGACCTGATTGCACGCATCACCAACGACACCGGCGTGCTCTCCAGCATCATCGGCGGCGCGTTCGTTTCCGTGATCAAGGAACCAGTCACCATCATCGCGCTGGTGGGTTATCAGCTCACCATCCAGCCCAAGCTGACGTTCATCTCGATCATCATTTTCCCCGTCTGCCTGGTGCCCGCCATCATTTACGGGCGCAAGGTGCGCAAGTCCGCCCGTGCGGTGCAGGAATACAACGCGGAATTGAGCAACCTCATGCATGAGTCGTTTACCGGCAACCGCGTCATCAAGGCCTACAACCTGGAGGACAGTGTCATCGCCGAGTTCAAGGCCACGACGCGGAAATATGTCGGCCAGGTGCTGCGTGTCGTCCGCGCCAACGAAATTCCCAGCCAGCTCGTGGAGTTTTTCGCCGCCGCCGGCATCGCCATGGTTTTTCTATATGTCCATCATTTGCCGAAAGACCAGATGCCGACGCAGGGGGATTTTATCTCCTTCGTCCTGGGCGTGGTGATGATTTATCCGCCGATCAAAAACGTGACCCGGCTGCACAACCAGCTTCACCAGGCCCGCGCCGCCAGTGAACGCGTTTTTGAACTGCTCGCCACCGAAAATTCCGTCCCCGAGCCGGTCGCGCCCAAAATGCTCCACGCCGACCACGCCGACATCGAGTTCAAGAACATTCATTTTGCCTACGGCGAAAAACCGGTGCTGCATGGCATCAACCTCTCCGTCAAATCCGGCCAGCTCGTCGCGCTCGTCGGCGCCAGCGGTTCCGGCAAGACCACGCTCGCCAACCTGCTGCTGCGTTTCTACGACCCCACGAAAGGTGCCATCACCATTGGCGGCGTGGATCTGCGCGAGGTGACCACACGCGATTTGCGCAACCAGATCGCCGTCGTTGCCCAGGAAAATATTTTGTTCAATGACACCCTCCGCCGGAACATTGAACTCGGCCGGCTCGGCGCGACCAACGAGGAAATCATCACCGCCGCGCGGCACGCCTTTGCTTATGATTTCATCATGCAAAAAGAAGGCGGCTTTGACTCCGTCATCGGCGAGAAGGGCGTATCGCTTTCCGGCGGACAGCGCCAGCGCATTGCCATCGCGCGCGCCGTTTTGCGCAACGCGCCGATTCTGGTGTTGGATGAAGCTTTAAGCGCCCTGGATTCAGAATCCGAGCGAATTGTGCAAAATGCGCTTGATGAACTGATGAAAGGCCGCACCACGATTTGCATCGCGCACCGGCTCTCAACCGTTTTGCACGCCAACATGATTGTCGTGCTGGATCAGGGCCGCATCGTCGAGACCGGCACGCACGCCGAATTGTCCCGGCACGGCGGCGTTTATCAAAAACTTTATGAGCTTCAGTTTCTCACCTGAAGCCAGCCTCCGGAAATGTCATGCCGACGGAGCCAAAAATCCTCGCCATCCAGTTCAAATACTTCGGCGATGCCGTGCTGATGACGCCTTCGCTGCGGGCGCTCCGCGAAAAATTTCCGCACGGTGAATTGCATGTCCTCGTGCCGGAAAAAATCGCACCGGTTTTGCAAATGTTGCCGTGGCTAGATCGCGTCTGGCCCATGCCGCACCGGCGCGGCAGCGCGACCTTGAGCCAGACCTGGCCGGTCATCCGCGCGTTGCGGCGCGAACATTTTGACCGCTCGGTGGATTTTGCCAGCAACGACCGCGGAGCCATCGCGAGCTTTCTCATCGGCGCGCGGCAGCGGCTCGGCTGGGCGGAACCTGGCGGTTTTCTGGGCCGCCAATTCTGTTACAACCAGCGCGTCGCTCCCGAAAACCAGGTGCGGCACGAGTCCACGCGGCTGGCGCATCTGCTTTCCGCTTGGAACATCAAGCCGTCATCGCTCGCAACCGAGATCCGAGCTGACCCGGTTCTGGCGGCGACGGCGGAAAAATTGCTTCCGCCGGGAAAAATTCTCTGCCACATCGCTTCAAGCCAGTCCAAAAAAGAATGGCCGCTGGCGCACTGGGCGGCGTTACATCAAATGGCCGCCGCCGCCGGAATCGGATTGATTTTCACCACTGGCGTCGGTGTGCGGGAAGAAGCACTCCTGAAAGATTTCCGGCGGCTGGTTCCCGCCGCGCCGGTTTTGGAACCGATTCCCGATCTTGCCTTGTATCTCGCGGTGCTCGCTCGCGCCAAGTCATTCGTCTCCGGCGACACCGGCCCGCTGCATTTTGCCGCCGGTCTGGGCGTGCCGACGCTGGCGCTGTTCGGCCCCAGCTCTCCCGCGCAATGGGCGCCGGTCGGTGCGCCGCACCGGTTTCTGACCGGCAGCACCTGCACCTGCGGCAATGTCGGCGTCTGCGAAAGCGCGAAGCATTGTCTCGCCGCCATCACGCCGGAGCAGGTGTTCGCGGAAATGGCAAAACTGGCTCGCTAGCCGGCGCCGCTGGCGGAAGCGATAATTTTCGCTTTTAATTTTCAGCCGACAAGATTAGGCTGACCGTCCAATGGCTGACAAAATTCCGTATCTTGATCTACCGGCGCAAATCCGCAGTGTCCGCAAGGAACTGGACGCCGCCATCGCGCGCAACCTCGATGCCTGCTCGTTCTGCCTCGGGCCGGACGTCGTGCAATTTGAAAAGGACTTCGCCAAATTCATCGGCGCGCAGCATTGCGTCGCCTTCAACAGCGGCACGTCGGCGCTGCATATCGCACTCATGCTGCTCAACGTCGGGCCGGGCGACGAAGTCGTTACCACGCCGTTCACGTTTGTGGCGACGAGCTGGGCGATTTCCTACGTCGGCGCAACGCCGGTTTATGTGGACGTGGACGACGTCACGATGAACCTCGACCCAAATCTGCTCGAACGCGCCATCACGCCGAAAACCAAGGCCGTCATGCCGGTGCATCTTTACGGCCAGCCGTTTGACCTTGATCCGATTCTGGCCATCTGCAAAAAACACAAGCTGCCGCTCGTCGAGGACACGGCGCAGGCGCACGCCGCGAAATTCAAAGGCAAAATCGTCGGCACATTCGGCGACATTTCCTGCTTCAGTTTTTATCCCGGAAAAAATCTCGGCGCGTGCGGCGAAGGCGGCGCGCTGGTCACAAACAACGCGGAATTCGCCAAGCGCGCCCGCTCGTTGCGAGAACACGGCTCGACTGTTCGTTATTACCACGACGAAGTCGGTTTCAATTACCGGATGGAAGGTATCCAGGGCGCGGTGCTGGGCGTGAAGCTGCCGCATCTACAAAAGTGGACCGATGAACGCCGGCGCGTGGCGCATCGTTACCACGAACTTTTGAAAGACACGCCGCTGCAACTGCCGCTCGAGGCTGCGGGCTGCGATAGTGCCTATCACCTTTACGTCGTGCGCCACCCGCAGCGCGATAAACTGAAAGAACATCTCGACGCCAACGGCGTCGGCTGCGCGCTGCATTATCCGGTGCCGCTGCATCTGCAAAAGTGCTACTCGAACCTTGGCCACAAGGCTGGCGATTTTCCGGTGGCGGAGAAAGCCGCGCGCGAATGCCTGAGCCTGCCGATTTATCCCGAACTGACCAACGCGCAAATCCAGCGCGTCGTCGCCGTAGTCAAGGATTTCTTCCGCAAATAACCGGCATCACCTGGGCAAAAAGTGTCGCATAAATGGCAGAATTTGTTCTGTTCACGCGACGGTTTTCAGGGAGAATTGGCCTCGTCACCGCGAGTTCACCAAATTAATTGAGACCATGAAAACCGCCAAACCTGCCGACAAAGACAACGCCACCAGCCGCTGGCTCTCCTTCCGCCCCGAAATCAAGGTCGTGGACTGCACCATCCGCGACGGCGGCCTTATGAACAACCACCATTTCGAGGACGCGACCGTCAAGCTGGTTTACGAAACCTGCATCGCCGCCGGCGTGGATTACATGGAGCTCGGCTACAAGGCATCGCGCAAAGGCATCAAGGCTGGCGAACATGGCGATTGGAAATACTGCACCGAGGAAACCATTCGCCGCATTGTCGGCGACAACAAAACGGCTTTGAAGCTCTGCGTCATGGCCGACGCCGAGCGCTGCGATTACAAGGAAGACATCCTGCCGAAAAAAGATTCCGTCTTGGACATGATCCGCGTAGCGACCTACATCCACCAGATTCCGACGGCGCTGGAAATGGTCAAGGACGCGCACGACAAAGGCTACGAAACCACCGTCAACCTCATGGCCGCCTCGACGATTCCCGACCGCGAATTGAACGAGGGCTTGGAAATGCTCGCGAAATCCGAGGCCAAGGCCATTTACGTCGTGGACAGCTTTGGCGCATTTTACAGCGAACGCGTTCATGAGCTGGTGAAAAAATATCTCAGCTACTGCAAAGCGTCCGGCAAGGAAGTGGGGGTGCACATGCACAACAACATGCAGCTCGCGTTTGCCAACACGATTGAGGGCATCATCGAAGGTGCGAATTTTCTCGACGCCACCATGGCCGGCCTCGGTCGCGGCGCGGGCAACTGCCCGATGGAACTGCTCCTTGCGTTCCTGCACAACCCGAAATACGAGTTGCGCCCGGTGCTCGACCTCGTGCAAAACCACATCGAGCCGATGCGCGCGAAACTGCTCTGGGGCTACGACCTGCCGTATCTGCTCACCGGCATGTTGAACCAGCATCCGCGCACCGCCATCAAGTTCAAGGAAGCCGAACTCAAGGGCGAAAAAGGCGACATCCTGAAATTCCACGACACGGTGACGGATCAGGAATAAACGTAAACAATCGTCGGGTGTGAGTATCTGCGGCTTGCACCAAAGCGGCAGCGGACGGTAACTTGTCCCCATGTCGCACGCCGATTTTGTCCATTTGCATTTGCACACCGAGTATTCGCTGCTCGATGGCGCGTGCCGCCTGGACAAATTGATGGAGCGCGCACACGAGCTGAAATTTCCCGCGCTCGCCATCACCGACCACGGCGCGATGCACGGCGTGATCGAATTTTATCAGGCCGCGCGTGCCAAAGGCATCAAGCCCATCATCGGCTGCGAAGTGTATGTCGCGCCCGGTTCGCGGCTGGAACGCAAAAAAGTCGAGGGCGACAAATATCATCATCTCGGCCTGCTGGTGAAGGACGAGACCGGCTATAAAAATCTCATCAAGCTCACCACCGCCGCGCACCTGGAGGGCTATTATTACAAGCCGCGCATTGATAAGGAAATCCTCGCGAAGCACAGCGAAGGTCTGATCGCAATGTCCGGCTGTCTCGCGAGCGAGATTCCTGATTTGATCATGAAGGATCAAATTGACCGGGCGCGCGACGCGGTGGATTTCTTCAAGCAGACGCTCGGCGCGGATAATTTTTTCCTCGAACTCCAAAACCACGGCATTCCCGAGCAGGCCAAGGTGAACAAGCAGTTGATCCAGTTCGCCAAGGAATTCAGCCTCAAACTCGTCGCGACGAACGATGTGCATTACATCGAGAAAAGCCATTCGCACGCGCACGACTGCCTCGTCTGCATCGGCACGCAATCCCTGTTGAGCGATCCGAAGCGCATGAGCGCGGGCTATGTGCCGGAGCAGTTTTATCTGCGCAGCGCGGACGAGATGAAGGCGCGGTTTGCCGAGGCGCCGGACGCGGTGAAGAACACTTTGGAGGTCGCGGAAAAATGCAATCTGGAGATCAAGTTCGGCCAGTTGCATTATCCGGTGTTTCATCCGCCGGAACATTTCACGCGCGAAGGTTTTTTGCGGCAATGGCTCGCGGAAGGATTGTTCACCCGCTACACGATTCATGCGAAGGCGGAAGGAAAAGAATTTGTCGTCATGGGCATTGACGATCCGAAGCGGCTGCCGACTTTCCAGAAGTCAGAAGTCAGAAGTCAGAAGTCAGAAGAAAATTTGCTGAACGATCCCGCCGTCGCCGCCGCCATCAAAGCCGTCATTGACCGATTGCAGCTCGAGCTCACGGTCATCGAGAAAACCGGCTTCATTTCCTATTTTCTCATTGTCGGCGATTTCATCCGTTACGGTCGCAGCCAGGGCATTGCCTGCGTGGCGCGCGGCAGCGCCGCCGGCTCGATTGTGACTTACCTGCTGGAAATTGCGAACGTGGATCCGATCCGCTACGGCCTGCTGTTCGAGCGTTTTCTCAATCCCGAGCGCGTGAATCCGCCGGATATTGACATTGATTTTGCCGACGACCGCCGCGCGGACGTCATCGAATATGTCCGCAAAAAATACGGCAACGATTCCGTCGCGCAGATCATCACGTTTGGCACGATGGGCGCAAAATCCGTCGTGCGCGACGTCGGCCGCGTGATGGGTTTGCCGTATGGCGATTGCGACCGGCTGGCAAAAATGATTCCGTTCGATCTGAAAATGGATCTGACGAAGGCGCTCAAGCAATCGCCGGAATTCAAGGAGGCTTATGAAAACGAAGACGTCACGCGCGAGCTGATTGACACCGCGCTCATCCTCGAAGACCTCACGCGCAACGCCAGTGTTCATGCGGCTGGCGTGGTTATCGGCGACCAGCCGCTCGTGAATTTGCTGCCGCTCAAATTGGATGAACATGGCGGCATCGTCACGCAATACGCGATGGGTCCGGTCGGCGATCTCGGCCTGTTGAAGATGGATTTTCTCGGTCTGAAAACTTTGACCGTCATCCGCAACACCTGCGAGATGGTCAAGCAAACGCACGGCGTGCAAATCAATATTGACCAGTTGCCGCTCGACGACAAAAAAACTTACGACCTGCTAAACCGCGCGGAAACGCTCGGTGTGTTCCAATTGGAATCGGGCGGGATGCGCGACCTCTGCAAAAAATTTCAGATCAGTTCCGTCGAGCACATCACCGCGCTCGTCGCGCTGTATCGGCCCGGCCCGATGGATCTCATTCCCGATTTCATCAAGCGCCGTCATGGTGAAATCGAGATCAAATACGAGCATCCGCTGCTCGAATCCATTTCCAAGGAGACCTACGGTATCCTGATTTATCAGGAGCAGGTGATGCAGGCGACGCAATTGCTCGCCGGCTATTCGCTCGGTAAAGCGGATTTGCTACGGCGCGCGATGGGCAAAAAGAAGGTCGAGGAAATGGCCAAGCAGCGCGAAGATTTCGTCAAAGGCTGCCACGAGAAAAATAATATTCCGAAGACGAAGGCGAATCAGATTTTTGATTTGCTCGAAAAATTTGCCGGCTACGGTTTCAACAAATCGCACGCCGCCGCGTATGCCATCGTCGCGTATCAGACCGCGTATCTGAAGGCGAATTATCCGGTGGAATTTTTCTGCGCCATGATGACGAACGACATGGCGAACACGGACAAGCTCGCCGAATACATCGCCGAGGCGCGCGAGTTCGACATAGAGGTGCTCGGCCCGGACGTGAACGAGAGCGGCGTGTTTTTCGCGCCGGCACGCGAGGGCAAGGCCATCCGCTTCGGCATGGCCGCGATCAAGGGCGTGGGCGAGGCCGCCGTCGAAACAATCTTGAAGGCACGCAACGAAGGCGGAAAATTCAGGACGCTCTCCGAGCTTTGCGAGCGAGTGGACGGGCGCACGCTCACGCGAAAACCATTGGAAGCATTGATTAAAACCGGCGCGTGCGATGTGTTCGGCCAGTCGCGCGCAACGCTGTTCGCGCAGATCGAACGCACACTCGGACGCGCGGCGAGCATTCTTTCCGACAAGCAGAAAGGCCAAAGTTCGCTCTTCGGCGCGCTCGAGGAGAAAACGCCCGCCATGCCCGAAGCAATTTCCAATTTGCCGGAATGGCCACAACACGAACTGCTCGCGCATGAAAAAGAATTGCTCGGTTTTTACGTCACCGGCCATCCGCTGACGCCGCTGGTGCCGTTGCTGGAAAAATATTCACTGACCAACACGGCGAAACTCGTCGAGTTGCCGAACCGGAGCCTGACGCGCATCGGCGGCATGATCGCGGCGGTCACGCACGGCTTCTCCAAAAAATCCGGCAAGCCGTATTCGATGGTGACGCTCGAAGACTTGGAAGGCTCGGTGCAGTTGCTCGTGATGAACGATTACGACAAATTCCGCCCGCTGCTCGAAGCGAACAAGGCGATTCTCGTCATCGGCGAAGTGAGCACCGGCGAGGACAAGCCGAAGATTTTTCCACAGGAAATCCTGCCGCTCACCGACGCGCCGAAAAAATACACCAAACAGGTTCACCTGCGCCTGCACTCGGCGCACTTGCAGCCAGACGACATGATCAAGGTGCAGGAACTCGTCGCCGCGCATCCCGGCAAATGTCCGTTGCTGTTATGTTTCATGCGTCCGGGCGGAGGAACGGTTTTCATGGACACGAACGAGCGGTTCAGCGTCGCGCCATCGCTGGAGCTGGAGCACGCCGCCAACAAGCTGTTCGGCGAGGAAACTTATTACGCCAAGGTGGACACCAGCCTGCCGGAAAAGGCCCGGCGCAGTTGGGAAAAGAAAAATGGCTCCGGCGGCGGCGAGGAATGACTTGAATCTACTCGACAACTATTTGCGTCCGGCACAGGCTCCAGTGCGTGAACCATGCTAACCTGCTTCACGCGCCTCTTGTATGAATGCAAATGCTCCAATCCAGAAAGCAGTGGTCGAGGTCGACACCTCGACACTAGAAAGATCTTCGCACGGTTCCATCACCGGCGTCGTTAGCGTTCGGGTTGATAATACGTCATTTCCGGATACGAGCTGGAGCGACTTTCCGGTCGTCATCCTCAGTTGGTGGCTGGAGCCAGTATCGCGCATATTGCAGGGGAAGACTCGCGTTTGGAATTGTCGATTCATGGACGGCCCGATCTCGGTTCGTTTGGAGCAGCAGCATGACGACACTTGGACTTTTCTTGGTCTTCGTGGTGAACTTGTTGAATTTACGGTCAAGGTTTCTTGTCGTGCATTCATCCATAGTTTGCTAGATGCGTCACGCCGGATTCTGGAAGAGTGCAAACGGCGCGGATGGCAAAGTCGGGACATCGAAATATTGGATTCAGCAGTCCGAACGATTCATAATGATGCGGTCTAACCTTTAGGCAGACTGCACAGGTTAGATTTTCCCAGCATTTGCTTAATTTTCCCCTCTGGCACAGCTTTGTATCAACGGCGGCGTTTCGAAAAACGCTGGCTGCTGCTGGATTTGATCAACGGGCGTTGCGTGGTGGAAAACTTGGAGCCGGAAGTTTGAAACATGGCTGGCTTGTTGGGATTTTGCGGATGCTCGTTTGGCTGGCGGGTATTCTGCGATTTCGCCGGGCGCGAATCCTGCCGGCGCGAATTTCCCTGACGCGCCGACGGCGGACGGTTTGAATCTGGCCGCGATGATTGCGGATGTCTTGTTTGCTGCCGAAACGGCTGCGGACGCGCGGCATTCGGCCGTGATGCTGGCGGCCGCATCGAAGATGATTTGCCTTCCGCGGCGGCCAGTTGGAAATCCACCTGCTTCTTGAACTTGTCCACACGCGCGACCTGCACGGTGACTTTGTCACCGAGCCGGATGACCCGGCGCGTGCGGCGGCCCACCAGGTTGCGCCGCGCCTCGTCGAAAACAAAAAAATCCTCCTCCACCAGCGACAACGGCACGAGGCCGCTCATCGCGAGACCGGGCACGTCCACGAAGAAACCGAAGTTCCGCACGTCGGTCACGAGCGCGGGATATTTCACCGGGTCGCCGGATTCAAGCTGCGCATTCAGGAATGCGTATAACTTCACGTCCTTGCTGTCGCGCTCGGCGTCGGCGGAATTGCGTTCGGTCACGGAAATGTGCTCGGCGATCGGCTTGAGCGCGCCGGCCTTCGGCGCATTTTTATCAAACAGCGCACGATGCACGACGAGGTCGGCGTAGCGGCGGATGGGCGAGGTGAAGTGCGTGTATTTTTTCTTGGCCAGCCCGTAATGGCCGAGCGGCTCGACCGCGTAACGCGCCCGCATGAGCGATTTGAGAAAGCCGATCTTCAGCGCCGCGCCGATCGGCAGCGTGCCGAGCTTCGCCAACAACTTCTGCACCTCGGCGGGCTGGTTCAGGTTGCCGCACGGGACGTGATACGCCAGAACTTCCTGCCGGTATTCCTGCAGGCGGCGCGCGTCCGGTTCCTCGTGGATGCGGTAAATCGCCGGCGTCTGCAAACTCATCAGGCGCGTCGCGACGGCCTCGTTCGCGAGCAGCATGTATTCCTCGATCAACTGGTGCGACACGTCGTTCTCGTTCTTCTCGATGCGCAAAATTTTCCCTTGTTCGTCCAGCCGGATTTTCATTTCGGGAAAATCCAGTTCCAGCGAGCCGTTCTTGAAGCGCGCGCGGCGGATCTTTTGCGCCAGCTCATGCGCCTGATGCAGCATCTGCTCAATCGGATCGTCCGTCGGCGCGCGTTGCAAAATCTCCAGCACCTGCGCGTAGGCGAAGCGGCGCTGCGAATGGATGACGGCGGAATGAAACTTGGTGCTCAACACGCGGCCGTCGTGCGACACGAGAAATTCCACGCACTTCGTCAGACGGTCCACGTTCGGCTTGAGCGAACAAAGTTCGTTGCTCAACGCCTCCGGCAGCATCGGAATCACGCGGTCCACGAGATAGGTGGAGTTGCCGCGTTTCTGCGCCTCGGCGTCGAGCGCGGTGCCGGGCTTGACGTAATGCGACACGTCCGCGATATGAACCCAAAGCCGCCACTGCTCCTGCGAAATTTTTTCAAGACAGATCGCGTCGTCAAAATCCTTCGCGTCGTCGGGATCAATCGTGATGACATTGTGCGCGCGACAGTCGAGACGGCCGGTCAGATCTTTTTCGTGAACCACCGAGCCGATGGCGTGCGCCTCGGCGAGAACAGTTTTCGGAAAATGCAGCGGCAAATTGTATTGGCGCAGCACAGACAGCATATCCACGCCTTCCTCATCGGGTGCGCCGAGGACTTCGACGATTTCGCCTTCGGGATTGGAATTGCGCCATTCCCATTCGCGCAGCTCAACCACGACCTTGTCGCCGATGCGCGCAGGCCGACCCACGTCGTGCGCCGGCGGCACCAGAATGTCGTGCGGGATGCGCGGGTCGTCGGGAATGACATGCAGCGAGGCGCGGCCCTGCTGGAGCGTGCCGACAATCTGCGTGCGGGTGCGTTCGAGAATCCGGACGACGGTGCCGGTCTCCTGGTCGCCGTCGCGAAAATATTTGCCGCGCGGCGCGCGGCGCACCAGCACGCGGTCCTCGTGCAACGCCGTGCCGGTGGCGCTTTCGGCAATGGCGATTTCCTTGAGACTTGAATCATCCGGCTGGAGAAATCCCTTGCCGGCGCGGTTCATGCGGATGCGGCCGGGAATCAGATCGGCGTCGGTGGTGCGGACATAGCGGCTGGCCTTGATGAGCGCAATCGCGCCGTCGCGTTCCAGCTTGCGCAGTGCGCGGGCAAACTCCGGCTCGCGATCCGGCGGCACGCGCAGGTGACGCTGCAAATTTTCCGCGCTCAACGGGACATAGTCCTTGTGCGCGAGCAGATTCAAAATCCGTTGTTCCATCATCAATCAGAATGGACGCGAACGGGCCAAAGGGCAATGGCATTAACCGTTACTGGAGCAGATTGGCGGGCCGCTAGTTTATCTTCTGCTTGATCTCGCCGACCGCGTTGGTTGCAGCCTGATCAACTTTTTGCGCGGCGGCCTTGACATCGCCCACGACATTGGTCGCCACTTCGCCGGCCTTTTGCACGCCGGCCTTCACATCGGCGGCGGCGGCCTCCACCTTTTGCTCGCCCGCCTTGACGTCAGCATTGGCCTGATTGGCGTCCTGCTGCACCTGCGTCTCAATCTTTTGCGCTTGGGGCTGCTTTTGGAAATAAATGCCGAGCCCAATTCCCACCGCGAGGAGGATGACCACCAGGATAATTTTTTTCATAAGTGTGATTTTGTTTTCAGCGGCTATTTCTATAACAACGCAGCGCGGTCATTGCAACCCGGCTTATGCCTGGGATTTTATCAGGTAAGAATTTCCGCTGTTGTCATCGGCCGTCTCGCGATCCACCATTCAAGCGCTTGCCAGTTTTTTACGAAGAACTATCATGTCCGCGTCATGAAACATCATCTTGCGAAATATTTTGCCATTCTCACCGTCGTCGCCTTTCTCGGCGGCTTGAATCAAACCGCCTTTGCCCAGGCTGACGCCGGGCTGGTCGCCAAATTTCTCGACACGGCCAAGTCCGCGTCCGACAGCCAGCTCGGCACCATCGCCTCCGAGTTGACCGGCAAAATGCAAAGCCTCGGCACCGCGTTGGGCGGAAATTCCGCCGTCACGGCCAAGCTCGACGACACGCTCAAGTCATTCACCGGCGGCAATGACTCCGCCGCGCTGACCCACGCCTTTGATCTGGTCAAGAGCGCCAAGCTCACGCCGGACCAGCTCGGCGTCGCCAAGCAGGTTGGCAACCTCGCCTCCGCCTACGTCGTGCAGAAAAATTTCGCGTCGCTCCCGGGCGCGCAGGGCGACGTCGGCACCATCGTCAGCTCGCTGCGCGAAGGCAAAGTCACCGCCGCCATTCCGGCGATGAAAAACGTCGCGGCCAACACGCACCTGACCGACGGCCAGAAACAGCTCATCACCACCGTCGCCGACAAATACGCGCCCGGCTGGGAAAAAGCCAAGGGCGCGATGGACGGCTTGAAGAAACTGCCCGGTTTCTGAAATCGATTTGTTAAACGCAGAACGCGGTTGCCATTCACGGCGACCGCGTTTTTATTTTCATTCCATGGCGGAAGAACTCATTACCGGTTGCGCACGGGCATCAGCCCGAAGTGCAATGCCAGCCAGATGGGAACTGCAAACAAAACAATGGCGGCCAGCCGTTCCCACGTCCACGGCAGGTAATGGGACTGGATCGGGAAAATCGCGATCATGAAATAATTCGCGAACCGCGTGTGGCCGATGAACCGCAGATGTTTCGGAAATTTCTTGCGCACGCCGCTGACGAGCGCGACGAAGCCGAGCGCAATTACCAGAAAGGTCACGAGCAGATTGATCGGTAGCATCGCGTTGAATTCAACCTGCGGCACGCCAAGTCCGTGAGGCTTTAAATACGGCCACAGCCACTGGGCGCCTGCCCACAGAAAACTGAATCCCGTCTGGAGCGCCGTGCGGAAACTCGCCTTGTCGGAGGTCAGTTCGTTCAGCAGCAGCCCGAAATACAGCGGCACGATGCCCCAGATCAACGGCGCGTGCTCGAACGGCGTCGCGATCAGGTTGGCAAAGATGCTCCAATAGTGGCTCATGCTTGAATGTTGATTCGACGGGATTTCAATTTCATCAGCGATTCCATGCTTCATGTCCAACAAAAACAATTCAAACCACCGCCCGGTTTTGGTGGTTCACCGGGTCACCCGCACGCGCAACAGCAGCGTGGGAATGGCCAGACCGGTGCCGATCGCACCGATGGTGAACGTCACGCGCAAGGCAAATTGCACGGCGGTGATGAGGGTTTCGGAGGCGTCCACGGTGCTGCTCGACGTGAGCGCGAACATGCTGAGAATGGCCTTGGCCGCGAAGCTGCCCGGCACCATCGGGATGCAGCCGGTCACATCCAGCGCGTTCTGCGAAATGTCCGTGCGCGCCCGCAGCACCTGCACGGCCGCGCCCACCGTGAGCGCGGCGCCGAACGAAGCCGCCTCCAGATTCCAACCCAGACCGAGGCAATAAGTCCGCACCGCCAGCGCCAGCGCACCGCTCGCCGCGCACCACGGCAGCGAACGAAAACCGATGTTGAACAAAACGCCAAAGCCGGCCGCCGCGATGGCACCGCAGACGGTTTGATGCAGGAGAAATGGGAAATCTGGGTTCATGTTTCAATACAAATGATCGAGCAGCACCTGGCCAAACCAGAGGCCCGCCGCCACAAAAATCAAAATCACCGCCACCGTCACCGCCCGCGCGCTGCCCAGCGTCGGATGGCCTTCGAGAATGTCGTTCAGCGCGTTGACGGAAGGAACCCCCGGAACGAGTAGTAATATCGAGGCGATCATCGCCATGTCAATTTTTTCGCTGCCCGCCCAGTGCGCGCCGAGGCCGCCGAGCAGCGAACTCACAAACGACACCAGCGAGGCGCAGATAAACACGTTCACATGACGGGTGAGCAATTCGCGCCGGAAAAACTGGCCGATGGTGGCGGCGAGAAAAACCGGCCCGGTTCCCGCCCAGTCAACTTTCAACAAACGTCCGAATGCCGCGCACGCCAGGCCCACCGCCACCGCCATCACCCACGCGGAATGCCGCGGCGTTTTCGTCGCCAGCCGCGTGAGTTCAGCACGCGTCTGTTCCGTCGTCAGTTCGCCGCGCGAAATCCGGGCCGCGAGATGCCACAATTCCTGGTCCAGCCGCTGGTTGACGCCCAGATACCCCACCTCGCGCATCCGCGTGATGCCATTCGCGCCGATGCCGATGGTGACGGCCAGCGACGCGTAGCCGATGCGCAAGTCCACGCGGTCCGCGCCGAGGCCGCGGGCGAACTTCGACACGATTTCGTCAATGCTGTTGGCGCTCGCGCCGGCCTCCATCAGCATCCGGCCCGCGTCGAGCGCCACCATGGCAATCGGCTCTAGCGCCGGCGTGGGGCTGCTTTCTTCTGGGATCAAACTTTCAATGGCATCCATTTTTTTGCGGAGGAACAAATTCCAGTAGAAAAATTTTACCAACAAAATGGGCTGCCTCAATGGAATTTTGAGGTAGCCCGATATCAGAAAATCAGCTTTGTGTTCCGAAAACAATTAAGCCCGCCGCTCTTTGATGCTCGCCAGAATGTCCGCCACGACTTCCGCCTTCGGCTTCGCGCCTTGCGGGCCGCCGTGGTGGAGACGCATACTCACCGCGCCGACAGGCCTGTTCATCGAATGAAAATTTTCTCCGGAAGCCACTTCCCGTCGCGTTCGGCACATTGATACCAGCCGGATTGGTCATTCATCGGCACCCAGCGTTTCTCTTCGTTGCGATAGTGCCAATCTTTGTCCACTTGGTAGAATATTTGCCGGCCGACCAGTTCCAGAATGTTGCAGATTTCGCCATTGTGATAATTCTGTGTGTCGTAATCGGTGTTCTTCGCGTGAGCCATCTCTGAATAAGTCTGACTGAGGTCGCGCAACAACCCATCCACTTCGGGGCTCAGGTCACGAACACTCAAGCCGAGCTTGCGAGCCTCACGAATAGTTATCGGATATGAGTGCGAAGGATAATCGTAATTGAGTGCCCGGCTAATTTTTAACGCTTTTGCGCGACTGGACACATGATAGCTCAACAACTCCTGACAAATCCGCATGGAGAGCGAACTGGAACGATCCAGCGCACCCAGCACCAGCGGATGCAGATATTTGTAAACCTCCGGGAACGGATTATCGCCGCACTTCTGCTCCTTCCACAACCGGAGGATTCGCATGACCTCGTCCTGACTTACGGACACCAGATAATTGTGATGATCCACTGGTGAAAGATCGTGCTTGAGAGAAGAGTCCACCGCCGTGAGATATGAAGTTGGCCCCATTTGGATCTCGTTTGCACCCAGTGCCACCATCGTCGCCGCAGAAGCACATTCAAAGGGCGCTAGCAACGTGATACGATCAAATTTCTGCCGCAACAAATGCACGAAACGCAACGCAGCTTCAGGGTTGCCACCATCCGATTTCAAGAATAATGCCACCTTGGCTTGCCGCTTGGTTGGTCCAAGCAATCTGGACATGGCGACCACATCGTTCTGACAAATGGAGCCGCCGGTGGAAACCCAGTAAACCAAGACAGGCAACTTCAGCTTGTCCTGCAAAGCAGCGACGAGCTTTTGCGTCTTTGCCGTCAGAATCGGCGGACGCTGAATCTTCACTTTGGCTTTGTCTACTGGTTTCATAATTTATTCACGCCCTTCGCTCTTTGATGCTCGCCAGAATATCCGCCACGACTTCCGCCTTAGGCTTCGCACCTTGCGGGCCGCCGTAGTGCAGTCGCACGGAAACTTGTCCCGCTTCCATGTCGCGACCGCCGATGACCAGCATCGTGTGAACGCGCGTTTTTTCTGCATCCGCAATCTTTGCTTTGAACGGCGTCGCCGAAAAATCGGATTCCACGCGAACCATGTTCGCACGGAGTTCATTCACGATGCCCTTCGCGTATTCGATGAGCGCCGCATCGTCGTTGAGCGTGATGACGCGGACCTGATCCGGCGCAAGCCAGAGCGGGAAGTTGCCCGCGTAATGCTCGATGAGAAAGCCGATGAACCGCTCATGCGTGCCGAGCGGCGCGCGATGGATGCACAACGGCGTCTTGTTCGAGTTGTCCTTGTCGCGGTAGGTCAGGCCGAACTTGGCGGGCACGGCGAAGTCCACCTGGTTGGTGGCGATGGTGAATTCGCG
>Ga0316231_1000969_pt1 | contig 35572 bp, 27 predicted proteins | sample TBH18027metaG_FD_206002 | JGI IMG/M metagenome (GOLD analysis project Ga0316231, IMG submission 206002) | Freshwater microbial communities from Trout Bog Lake, Wisconsin, USA - TBH18027 | ecosystem: Environmental > Aquatic > Freshwater > Lake > Hypolimnion/Profundal zone | place: USA: Wisconsin... | reverse complement strand
ACAAACTCCCCCCCCCCGGCGCCGGGCGTCGGCGGCTCTTCGAAAAGAGGGTCGGCCCCGCGAGCGTACCAGCTCGCGGGGCCGTCCACTTGGGTATCCCTCCTCGGCCATCCCATCGGCTCATCGGGCTTTCCATAACGCCGTTTCCGGTTTGTTGACTTGGCTCCCGGAACTGCGGTAGATGGTTTTTGCCGAGGGAAAAGTTATGGGAGGGAGTCATGCCGGCAGTCGCCAGGGGCAAACAGAAGCCCGACCTGAACCAACTCGACCTGTTTTCGTTTACTCCACGGAGTTTCCAAACCTATGAAACCACTGACGCAATATGGGTTAATGGCCGTGCGGCACTGGCGGGAGTTCCGCCCCCGGATGTTCGCGGAATTACGACGGAAGGGCCTGCTCTGCGACATGCTCCAGGACGCGGAGGAGCGGACGGCCAGGGAGGTGGACGATCTCCGGCGTCACTTCCAGGAGCAGGGCCTGACGCCCCAGCAGGCGCAGGATCGGGCCTGGGAGATCGTACGGGAGCGCTATATCCTACTCCCACCCGAGACGTAGCAGCCGGCCAACCGGAGCCAGCGGATGAGGGACCCCCGGTCGCCGAGATGGCGCCGGAACCCGAACCGCTCCGCAATCAGCGCAATTATCGGATCACCGATGCGGACCGCTTGGGCGTCGGCTCGCCCAAGAGGAAATGCCACGACAACCTGGCCGCCATCGAGTTGCTCAAGTGCCTCGAAGCCGAAGACCGCCCGCCCACCGATGCGGAGAAGCGCGTGCTGGTCCGATATGTCGGCTGGGGGGGATTGCCCCAGGTCTTCGACTCATGGAACGAGGAGTGGAAGGAAGAAGCCGAACGGTTGGAGCGGTTGCTCACGCCCGACGAACTGGAATCCGCCCGTGCCACCACCCTCAACGCCCATTACACGGCGCCGCTGGTCATCCGAGGGATGTATGCCGCACTGGAACGGCTCGGCTTTACGCACGGGCGCATCCTGGAGCCGGCGCTCGGCCTGGGCCATTTCATCGGTCTCATGCCCGACGCAATGCACCAGCGGTCTCGCATCACCGGCGTCGAAATCGATTCGCTCACGGCCCGTCTCGCGAAGTTGCTCTATCCCGACGCCGACATCCGGCACCAGCCTTTCGAGCAATCCACCCTGGCCGACGGGTATTTCGATGTTGCCATCGGCAACATTCCCTTTGGCGATTACAGACCCTTCGACCCGCGGTTCAAGGCTTGGAAATTCCTCATCCACGATTATTTCTTCGCGGCCGCGTTGGAGAAGGTGCGGCCTGGCGGGCTGATTCTGTTCATCACCTCCAAGGGCACGCTCGACAAAATCGACGGCGCCCTTCGGGAATACGTCTCGCAGCAGGCCGATCTGCTCGCCGCCATCCGCCTGCCCAACGACGCCTTCAAGAAAAACGCCAACACCGAGGTGACCACCGACATCGTCATTCTGCGCAAACGCCTCCCGGGCGAGTTGCCTTCCGGTCCAGCTTGGAAAGCCATCGCCGAGATCACCAACTCGCTCGATGAGGTGATTCCGGTGAACGAGTATTTTTCGGCGCACCCGGAAATGATGCTCGGCGAGATGCGCTTGGAAGGCCGGATGTATGCCCGCAGTGAGCCCACCCTCCAGGGCAACGGCGTTCCCCTGGCGGAACGGCTCGCCCAGGCCATCGCCTTGCTCCCGCAGGACGCGTTCCGCCCGCAAACCCGGCCCGCGAACGTGCCGAACCTCGATCTGACCTTCCCCGCTCCCGACCACATCAAGCCCAACGCCTATACCCTCGTGAATGACCGGATCGGCATCCGAGACGGCGACCATATCCACATCGTGGACGGCTTGCCCCCTCCTCGCGCTCAGCGCATCCGGGGCCTGATCCGCGTGCGGGATGCCGTCCGGTGCTGTCTCCGCGCTCAGGTGGAGGCCGCCAACGAGGACGATGTTCAAGCGGCACGGCTTCAACTCAACCAGACCTACGACCGGTTTGTCGCCCACCATGGCCCGATTTCGGAGCGTACCAACACCTCGGCGTTCCGGGGCGATCCCGACCTGCCGCTGCTGTTGTCCTTGGAGCACTACGACTCGGAAACCCGCCGCGCAACCAAAGCCGCGATCTTCCGCGAGCGAACCGTCCAGCCCCGGCGACCGCTTCCGGAAATCAACAACGCCCAGGACGCGTTGCTCGTCACGCTCGGCGAACGGGGCCGGGTGGACCTTGATTACCTGTCCAACCTGCTCCACCGAAAACCGTCCGAGTTCCTCCCCGATCTTAAGGGCACGGTTTTTCTCAACCCGCAAACCAATTGCTGGGAGACCGAAGACGAGTATCTATCCGGTAACGTCCGCGCCAAGTTGGAGGTCGCCGAGGCCGCCGCCCTGGCGGATCACCAGTTTCAGCCCAACGTCGAGGCGCTCAAGCTTGTTCAACCCGCCGACTTGGCCGCTTCCGAAATCGACGCCCGTCTGGGCAGCACCTGGATTCCCGCCAATGACGTCCGCCAGTTCGCCCACGACTTGCTCGGCGAGGAAGGCATCACCGTCAGTCATGCGCCCCAGCTTGGCCTCTGGGTGGTCCAGGGCGATTACGGCACCCGCTACAGCGTCGCAAACACCACCGAGTGGGGCACCGACCGTTGCAGCGCCATCGAACTTCTCGAAGACGCCCTCAACCTGCGCACCCCCACCGTTTATGATCATGACCCCGACACCGACCGAGACGTGGTCAACGGCCCGGCAACCGAAGCGGCGCGCGACAAGCAGGAGAAGATCAAGGACCGGTTCAAGCAGTGGGTCTGGCAGGACGATGAACGCCGGGAGCGTCTTGCCCGCAAATACAACGACGAGTTCAACAACGTCCGGCTCCGCTCCTTCAACGGCGACCATCTCCGGTTGGCAGGCGCCAGCCCGGCCATAACCTTGCACCCGCACCAACGCGCCGCCGTCTGGCGCATCCTGCAAACGCCCAATTGCCTGCTCGCACACGTCGTCGGCGCCGGCAAGACCTACACCATGGTCGCCGCGGCGATGGAGTTGAAACGCCTGGGCCTGGCCCGGAAGCCCCTGTTCACCGTGCCCAACCACATGCTCGGCCAGTTCTCTTCTGAACTCCTGACGCTCTATCCTGGTGCAAATATCCTCGTGGCCACCAAGGAGGACTTCGAGAAAGAGAAGCGCAAGACCTTGATGAGCCGCATCGCCACGGGCAACTGGGATGCCGTCATTGTCACCCATTCGGGCTTCGAGAAGATTCCGCTGTCCCAGGCCACGCAGGAGGAGTTCATCAAGGGCGAATTGCGCGAGTTGACCTTGGCCATCGAGCAACAGCGGGAAGAGCGCAACTCCCGCATCGTCAAGGCGTTGGAGCGCGCCAAGAAGCGCTTGGAAGGCAAGCTCAAGGAACTGGCCGCCAGCGAGAAGAAGGACGACGGCCTCACGTTCGAGGAGTTGGGCGTGGATCGGTTGTTCGTGGATGAAGCCCACTGCTTCAAGAACCTGTTCTACGTCTCGAAGATGACCCGTATCGCCGGTCTCCCGCAAACCGCTTCACAACGCGCATTCGACATGTTCCTGAAGGTGCTTCATGTCCAGCGCATGAACGCCGGCTCGGGGGTGGTCTTCGCGACCGGCACGCCCATCGCCAACAGCGTCGCCGAGATGTTCACCATGCAGCGGTATCTCCAGATGACGGCCCTTAAGGCCCTCAAGGTGGACCATTTCGATTCCTGGGCGGCGACTTTTGGCGAGCCGGTAACCGCGATGGAACTCGCCCCGGATGGCTCCGGCTACCGGCTGAACACCCGTTTCGCCCGGTTCATCAACGTCCCTGAGCTGATGATGCAGTTTCGGCAGGTCGCCGACATTCGGACTCAAGCCATGCTCCGGCTCCCGGTGCCGGATCTGCGCACGGGCAAGCCCGCCGTGGTCAGCGCGCCTTGCTCTCCGGAACTCAAGCAGATTGTCGAATCACTCGTCGAGCGGGCGGAGGCTTTGAAGACTGGCCAGGTTGATCCGCGCGAGGACAATATGCTGCTGGTCACGACCGACGGCCGGAAGGCCGCCCTGGATTTGCGCCTCCATGACCCCCGGTCGCCGGACCATCCGGACAGCAAGGTCAACAAGGCCGTCGCCGAGGTCGAGCGCATCTGGCGTGAGACCGGAGCGGGACGCTCCGCCCAGCTCGTCTTTTGCGACCTCTCCATCCCCACCGGCGGAAAAGGGTTCTCGGTCTATGAGGACATGCGGGACAAGTTGGTCGCTCGCGGAGTGCCCGCTTCCGAAATCGAGTTCATCCAGGACCACGACAACGACGCCGCCAAACTGCAACTATTCCGGGACGTGCGGGCGGGAAAGGTCCGCATCCTCTTTGGGAGCACCCAAAAGATGGGCACCGGGGCCAATGTCCAAAAGCGCCTGATCGCCCTCCATCATCTCGATGCCCCCTGGCGGCCCGCCGATGTCGAGCAACGGGAAGGCCGCATTCTGCGCCAGGGCAATACCAATTCCGAGGTGCAGGTCTTCCGCTACGTCACCGAGCAGTCCTTCGACGCCTATATGTGGCAGACCTTGGAGACCAAAGCAAGGTTCATCGGCCAAGTGATGACGGGCCAAAGCGACTTGCGCCGGATCGAGGACATTGACGGTGCGGCCCTCACCTACGCCGAGGTCAAGGCCATCGCCTCGGGCAATCCGCTGGTCATTGAAAAGGCCCGCATTGATGCCGAGGTCGCCCGCCTGAGTCGGCTGCATTGCGAACACCAGGAAACGATGTTCAAGTTGCGCAGCCGCGTCCGTCATCTCAGCGATGATATTCCTCAACTGGAGAAGCGACTCGAACACGTGCGCGCCGACCTTGCCACTCGGCAGGACACCAGCGGCGACAATTTCGTCATGGTCATCGAGGGGCAGGATATTCGCGACCGTGGCATTGCTGGCGAGTTGTTACTCCGGCGGGCTGAACGGGTGCGCGGAACACGCTCGGACCGCCAGGTCGGCGCCATCGCTGGCTTCGATGTCTTCGTGGCCGACAATTTCATGCAAGGCCCGGAAGTCGTCCTGAAAGGCGCCACCACTTACACCGCCAAGGTCACCGATACTGCTTTGGGGACGATCCGTTCGGTCGAACATACGATACAACACCTCGAAGAACTCGCCGGAAACCTGGTTCAGAGCATTGCCGACACGCGGAAACGCCTCGCCGACACCCAGGCCCAGGTGGATTCGCCTTTCGAGTATGCCGAACGCCTCTCCTCCCTTGTATGCCGACAGCAGGAAATCGAGGACGAACTCGATTTGACCAAAGGCCAGGCTCCGAGCCAACTTGAGGCTGAACCCTCCGAAGCCCACCGAAGCTCGACGGTGATGCCTGCACCACCCGACTTGAACTAGACATGCCTCTCTCTTAATGATGGCTGCTTTCCAGGAGTTCGCATGATCCGTTGCGGGCTTGGAAGCGCTCGGAGACGGGACCCACGCGCTAAGCTGCTGGCCGTCACCAGAGGTGGGCGAGGCCCCGGCCCGGATCGGCGCTGCCCCGTTTCCGAACACTTCCGCGCACCGCGGGTTCTCGACGCACCTGGCTCCTCGATCCCTGTCCGACCCTAACGAATCACCACGAAGCATAGCGCTAACGGTTTCCGACTATTCCGCAACCACCCACAGTGACCTCACTCGCATGGACTATGCAGTCAATACCCGAGGCATGGTCGCGTGCGTGGAACGTACTCTGCGCAGAACTGCGGTGCTCAAGGCCCTTTGGAGGGCTGGTTGGATGCCATCATCCCTTGAAACAATTCCTGAAAAAGCTCAATTTCCAACCTGAGCAGGACGAAGTTTGCCACAAAGACATTCTAGCGTAGCTTCGGCTGCGGGTCTCGTCAGAAAACCGCGAGTTTTCATCGGTAGGGTAAGCCGTGAAGCCAGCGAAAAGTTGGGCCGCACCCAGGACGGCTCCGACTGAGGCAGATCATGCCCTCAGATTTCAGCCCTTAGCCGGAACGTCAAGCAACAGGGGCCGTGACTTCCCAGCTCCGTTGCCAGACCCTCCACGCTGGCGAATCCAGCCTCCCGTGCAACACTGCACCATTCTCCTCGTGACGTGTGATGATCACCACGCCGCGACTTTGCTCGCGTCAGGATTCGCATCGCCTCGGCCAGGAGAAATTGATCAATGCACCCCTCCTGTTGCGCCTGTGAGACGTTTGTCCTAAGCACCGATCGAATAAGTGCGCCGTAAAAGCGTTGCACCGACCAGACCAGCTCCAGCGAATCCCTGTCGGGCAAATCGTGATTCCCCTCCAACTCCTCCAGTAGCACCAAACTCGCGAGCCGGCGGACTGTCGCAAGGGTTGTTACTTTCAGGTCGCGAGGCAAGTGGTGAAGACAGCTCGCAGCCGTGGCGAACCAAAGGTTTTCTTTCCCCAGCCTGACAATCTGCCGCTCGCTCAGTGATTCAATTGGGCAGTGGATTGTGCTGACGCGCAATCTCAGGCGCACCAGGCGCTGACAGTTGAGGAGCGCCTCCCGCAGCATCGCCTCTGACCGATCTAGGAGGATCAAATGCAGATCCTTCAGGCGGTATGCGCTTATTAGCCGATTGATGAACCGGCAAATGAGAATCCCGTTACCGGTCCCAATATCCAAAATGGCGGGCACACTGCCGACCGGGCTGGCATCCGCTCCACTCAACAAACCCGTGAAGGCTCTCACCGTAGCTACCATTTCCTTTTCACTGAGCGCTGTGCTTGTCCACACGTTCAGCGTATCGGCTGAATCCCGCCGTCGGCTGGGCACCCCCAGTCGGCCCGTCTTAACCAGGTACCGCCGCAATACCCCTGCGAACGTATTTCCGGCGGCGTGCTCAAGCAGGGCCGACGCCTCTTTCGCCCGTCCTCTTCGAGCCAGAAGTACCGCCGCGAAAATGAAAGGAAACCTGCCAACGGAAGCCCGTCGCCAGGTGGCTCGACACGCCCCGACCATTGCCGTCGCCGCCTTGCCTCCGACGAGAAGATCCTGGCCCAAAGCTTCGAGTTCCCCCGCTAAATGGTCGGGAAACTGAGACCGCGCCCTCGCCTCCGCCATCGCCCCTGCGCTTGTGGGATCAGAACGGGACACGGAATTTCGAAACGAAATGTTGGGTTTCCGGGCGCTGGCAGTTTATCAGAAACGACTTCGCCGGGAGTTCCTCCCAGATTTGCCCCTGGAACAAATAGGCTATGCGGTCCGCAAATTCGACGGCGAACCTCATCAAATGCGTCACGATGACCACGACCATCCGCTTGTTCTCCCGGTAAGAGCGAATGCTTCGGATCGCATCCACGACGTCCACGATGGTCTCGGCGTCAAGCGCGGCCGTGATCTCGTCCAGACACAGCACCGCCGGCTCGAGAACAAGCGCCCGGCACAGGGCCAACCGCTGGGCCTGCCCTCCGGACATCTGGTTCGGATAGCGCCCGAGCATTTGCTCTATGCCCAGCATCTTGGCCACGTCGTGCGCTCGATCCTTAGCTTCCTGCCGGCCCAACTTCCGCACGTTCTCCAGCGCCAGCGTGATGTTCCGCAGCCCGGTCATGTTCGGGAACAGGTTGTACTCTTGGAAAACCATCACGCTGTTCGACCGGATTTCCCACGGCTCGAAAACAGGCTTGCCGTTCCTAAGGTAAGTTTGGCCGTCCAGATCGACGTGACCCCCTTGCGCCTCTTCCAAGACACACAGGCACCTGAGCAGCGTGCTTTTGCCCGAGCCCGACCGGCCAACGATGGCCAGTGTGCCTCCCGGCGCCACGTCCAAATCGATCCCCTCCAGCACGTGGTGGTCCCCGTACTGGTGTCGTAAACCGCGAACCCGCAATCGTGGCTCTATGACCGTCGCTTCAGCCATTCGGATTCATCAAGGCGTCGCGCCGCCAGCGTCATGGGCAGCACCAGAATTACGTAGATCAGAGCCACCAGCACCCATGCCTCCAGTGTCCTGAAGCGCTGCCCGGTGGCCACCTGGGCTACGAAAACAACGTCTTCACAGCCAATGACCGAACTGAGGTTCGACAATTTGAGCACCCCTATCCAGTAGCCGATCATGGCCGGAAGTGTCTGCCGGATGATGTCGGGGATGATGAGGTGCCGCCAGATGGCGTTGTCACGCAGTCCCAGCGACCGCGCTCCCAGGATGGTCCGTTGGGACACCCTGTCCACCGCCGAGTAAACCAGGTCCGCCGTGAACACCGCCTGCGACAAACCTAGCCCCAGCACAGCGCAGGTGAACGCCGACAGCGGCTTGATGCCAAACATCTCCTTGTAGGGAAAGAAGAAGAAGAAGAAGAGCCATACCAGCATCGGTACGGCTCTCAGCACGTCATTCAGGAACAGCCAGACCCGCTGCAATGGGGCCAGCCGGTATATGGCCCCCAGCGCAAACCCCGCCAGGGTGCCCGACACGATCGAGAACACCGAGATCTCAATCGTCACCCACACGCCGCGCAGCAGCGCGACGCGATACGGTGCGAACACACTGAAATCCCAGTCGTAGGACATCATTTGGGCTTCAACTTGAACGGCTCACTTTTCGCTCAGCCCGGCGCCGGCTGTCCTGGCAGGGGCGTCGAAATAGCCGTAGGTCTTCCACTTCCTGTCCAACTGCAACAGCGTTCCGTTGGCCTTCAGAACGCGCGTGCAGACGTTCAGGAAATCACGGTATTCACTCTGCCCCTTGGCCAAGAGGAAACCGCCGGCCACGCTCGATGGGGGATTCTCCAGCCAGAGCGCCTTCACCGCCGTGCCATGCTCCCGTACATACTGCGCCACCGTCGGCACGTCGTTCAACGCCACGTCCGCCCGCCCCGCCGACACATAATCCAGCTGCGTGCTGGCCTTCTCTGACACCGAAATCCGTTCCCATTTCGGCTTCGTCAGTCGCTTTTCCGCAAACTCGCTCGACGTCCAGCCCTTCGCCAGCGCGATCACGATGTCAGCCCGGTCCAGGTCATCGAAAGTCTTGAAACGGGTCTCGTCTTTCTTCACCACCGCCACGGCGATGCCGAAATAGGAGTACGGCTCGCACAGTTCAAAGTCCATCGCCCGGGGCACCGTCTGATAGACCGGGTCCGCCACAAAATCGAATTCGCCCTTCTCCACGTCGTGCTTCATCGTCTCCCAACTGAACCGGTGCCATTCCACCTTCAGCGGCGGCGTGTACAGTTTCGCGATTTCCTCGACCAGATCCACCGAGAAACCCGACACCCGCTTGTTCGGATCAGCCTCGTTTGGATTGAGGATTGTGTACGGCGGGAACCCCCCGTAACCAACCCGCATCACGCCGGTCTTTTGAGCCCGTTTGAGCGTGTTCTCCGCGCTCGGGGCCACCCCGTCGGATCGCCCTCGCTCACCCGACTTCACCAGCAGCGCAAGCACCGCTATGACCAACGCCACGACCGCCACCGCGGTCGTTCCTGCAAGCCTCCTGCTCAGCCTGCCACTCTCCAAATCATGTTTTAATTCGCTCATGCTCGTAGTCCTTTCCACGTTTACTTGCTTTGCCCATTCTTCAGAACCGTCTCGATGAAATCGTTGTCTCGGCCCCCCCTGGCTTTGCCATCTTTGTTGAACCGTAGGTCGTCGGCCAACAGAATTCCGTCCCTCAACATCTCCTCAGGCAGCGTCTCCCAGTTCTTCTTGCTAATCTCCTTCACCTCGTTCCGCAGCAGGTCCGCCACGGTCCAGCCAGTGGTCGCTTCCGCCACGCTGGCAACAAACGGCAGCGCCGGCAGGCTAAACCCGATCCCGACCGGGATTTCTTGATCATGCAGAAACGGGAGCGCACGGAAGCCCTTCGCAGCGCTTGACGTCGCCAAATCTCTGTCCGTGCAGAGATCATAGAGCAAGACCTGCTCCTTCTCAGGCTTGTCCTTGATCGGCCACGAAGTCCCACTCGGCATGATTTCGACGATCTTTGTTTTCGAAAAAGCATCAACGAGTAACCCGTGCTGAGCATTGGTCTTCAGCAAGGGCAGGATTTCCCGATTCAGGTAGTTGTCCCTGGTCACAATGGTGGCTTCTTTCGCACCTGCCTTCGCAAAAAGCCGAGTGAGGAATGCGTTCCGACGATCAGCCCCCTCTGCCCCGGGTAAGACCGCCAACGGCTTCAATTCCCCATCGAAGTCCTTGAACGGTCTTTCCTCCAGCAGCGGGTTGTCCTTATGAATCAGCCATCCGATCGCGACGTGGCGGCCATAAGGAATCACGCCAAAGAACGGCCGCCGGAACTCGCTAAAAACGAACGGGAACAGGTAGAGTGATTTGGCGGAGAGGGCAAACTCCAAGTTAATAGCCGCGTCGAACGCACCAGGAGCAGGCGGAACCGACTTGTAGCTGTAACCCGCGAAGCGTTCCCGGTTCCACTTGTTCATCAGGAGCGCAAAGGCGACGTTGACTGCCTCTGACGAATAAAGAACGTCGGGGTAATACACGTCCTGGCCCCAAAAGGCTCCCCCGAATCGCCGACTGTTGCTTAGCAACCCCAGGATGTACCAAGGAATAGCTGACCTAAGGCCGTGACGGTCGTACCTCCCCTCCCTAAGGCTCTTCATCGCCCCTTCGATGGCGTCTTCCGAGGCCGCCTTCGCCGCCGGACAATCATCCCTCCTGACCGTCTGATCCTCCGCCAAGTACGCGCTAACCATCGTCTTCCAACTCCCGGCCGCGAGAGATTCCCCCTGCGCCATCCCCTCGCCCCCGACGTTTAGCTCGCGTTTAAGCAGATCGCACACGAACCCCGATCCGCTCTGCTCAGGGGCCTGAGCCAACCTCTGCCGCAGCGCCTCTAGAACGGTTCCAGGCACCGAAATCGACATTCGCTCTATCGGATCAGCACTTTTCTTACGCATAGTTCCACAAAGCACACCAGTTTAATCAAGAACACCACCACCTTCAACTACAATCTGGACCAGCGCGAAAATCGGCTTCTTATTGAATTCTTGGTTTCATAAATTTCCATGAATCCCAAATGCCAACCACAGACTATCTATGTAACATATTGATAGGCAATAAGATATAAAGTATTACCACACGCATAAAATAATTCTTGAATAAATCAAAACGTATGCGATGGTTAATCGTTATGACGACAATAAACATAAACGGAACTCCAAAGACGACCCCAACCTCGGCCACAGCCGTAGTCAAACCTCCGCCCCACCTCGCCCTGCAGCCGCTGCCCTCAGCGGCCACCAGGAGGTCCGCCAAGCCCTTGGATATCATCTGGACGACGACCAAGGTCTGCCCGCACGACTGTGCCAACTGCGCCGCGTCGGCGATCCACGTGGCCCGCCGGAACCGGGAAATCATTCTCACCCAACCGAACGCCGAGGCGGAAGCCATACCGCTCAACCCGGGCCAGAGCATCTTCGACCAAGCCCTGGAGCACCGCCAGCGCCAGGGACTGGAGCTGACGTACCAGGAGAAACTCCGCATCTTGGATCACCTGGTTGGCGTTCCCACCAGGCTGGACATCACCGGTGGCGATGCCCTGATTGTGACCGAGAACATGGCCCTACTAAGCCAGGCCGCGGCTCGCATCGGGCGCGAGAACATCACCCTCACAGCGACCGGCGCTGGCCTCCACCGGGTCAACCCGGCCGAGGTCGCGGGGCTTATCTCCGAGCTGAACTTCACCTACGACAGTGCCGCCCTGCGGAACCCACACCGTCCCGGGGCCTACGCCACCGCTAACTTGGCTAAGGCCGCCGAGTTTGCCGCCCTAGGCGTGAAAACCCGCGCCGAATGCCCTTTGAGTGCGCACAATATAGCCCTCGACCACTTGACACGGCTGTACACCGACCTCCACGAGGCCGGCATCGACAAACTCCTGATCATGCGCCTCTTTCCCTCCGGCAGGGGCGCGGCCACGGCCAAGGATATCCCGACTCCCGCCCAGTACCGCGCCGCCGTCGCCCATCTGCGCTCCCTGGAAGCCCACCTCGGCAGCCCGGCCCTCAAACTCCAATGCGCAATGCGCTTTTGGGACGCCCCCCAAAACCAGCGCGAAAACCCCTGCGATCTGCTCCGCGAGTCCCTCGGTCTCATGGCCGACGGCACCTTGTTGACGAGCGCTTGGGCTCTGGACGGCCAAGGCCGCCCCCTTGACGACGCCTTCGTTCTGGGCAACCTGGCCAAGACCCCCATCACCCAGTTGCTGGCCTCAGAGAAGGCGCAACGGCAGTTGGCCCGGCTGGACGAGAACTTCGGCAACTGCAAAATTTTTTCCTTCTTCCACAGCACCAAGGCCAGCCCGGAGGACCGACTGTTCGACACTGCGGACCCCTTGCTGACCACCGCAGTCGCCGCAATCGTTCCGGCCACGGCCACGGCGGGCAAAGACAGCACCGACTTTTTTTTACCCCCCCAGCCTTTCGGGAATTTCGGCGTCACCCAGGTCCGGCCCACGAAGCCCGCCGACCTGGTCGCCGTGGCGTAGAAGCCCAGCCGTCGTCCTGCGACGGCTGGCCAGCTCTAACTCTCTCGCCACCACCTACCAGCCGGCCATGAAGAACCCAAGAGCCGACCTTGACCCGCAGAATGGGCTGATCTCCATGCTCCCCGGGTTCCGGCCTTGCCGCCCCAGCCGCGCTGCCCCCCCGGACCGGCCAGCTGAGCCAGAACGACGCCGTTTCCACTACCAGCGGAGGACCCTCATTGCCGGAACAGCCGCAGCGGCGCCACCAGAATTCTGTGAGAGCGGGCCAACAATCAACCACGGGAAGGCGGCACACGCGGGGTGCCAGTGGATTCTCACCCGCGAAGAAAGGAGGAGAAAACTAGGTATGTTCGAGCAATTCGAGGACAAACTGAATATCCACTCGGATCTTAACAACCCCGTCCACGGGCCGCACTACGATCTGCTCATCAACCTGCGCCCTCAACTTGGTTGCGTCGGTGATCAGGTTCGTATCAGCGAGGACGGCGCCGTCCTCGGCGGGACCACCAACATGTGCACGTTCCAACAGAACTGGTGATTTGAAGGCCCGCTCTCCAGCTCCTTTTGGATACCATCTTACATGGCGCTTGGCCGACGGCGCGGTCCGCTAGGGTCGCTTCCACCGTCCTCTTAGTGGCCGGGGGCTGGCCTCAACCACCAACCCGGCAGGCCACCAGTCTGGCGCCAAGGTTACCCTAACCCCGACCAAGCATGAAGACCCCGAAATCCACGCCAGCCGCCAAAACCGGCCGTCTCGGCCAGACCCGGAACCCGACCTCGCACGACTTCGATCCCACCGTTCCTTTCATCGCCCCGGCCGTCGCGGAGTTTCAGACCAAGCGCCGCGCGGACCACGCGGCCGGCAACGAACAGGGCTGCGTCATACCCAGGATCAAGACCGGACATGCCAGGGCAGCGGCCGCCGCCGCCTGTAAACGGCAGATTGTCCTGGCCGCCTTGCGCGCACGTCACGATTTCGAGCAGACCGTTACCGAGGCCGATCTCGATTTCCACGAGCGGGTCACGATGGCCACGGTTCTGCAGTTCGAGCTCCTGGACGATGTCTTGGACTGCGCGCTGGATATTTGGGGTGGGAAACTGCGCGCCAGGCACAATCCCGCCGCGCCGGCCATAATCGCCGATGCCGCCAGGTTGGCCGACGGCGCCGGGCCCCGGGAGCTTGTTCAGGAGGTCAGCGAGGGCAAGCTTGCCGCTGGATTTCCCGACGCGCTGCTCGCGCCCTGCAAGGAGAAGGGCCGCCGACCAGGCCGTGTCCGCTTCTTCGTCGATCTCGCGGCCTTCTTGTTTGAGCGCGGCGAACCTGCCGAAAACACGGTCGCCCAGGTTATCCGGAACCCGGCGGTCGCCCGCGTCACCGCTACCGATTCCACCGTCCCTCCCGCCGTCCGCTATCTGGCCCGCCTCGTCCTCGACCAGGCCCGCGTTCTCGGCCCTCAACGTACGAACCACCTGTAAGACTAACCGATGACCCAATCTCTGCCTATTCTCTTCGTGCTTATGGCAGCCACCATCGTCTCGTCCGCGTGGTCTGCGTCGGGTAGCCTGCCTCCCGGCGACCAACCAGCTCACGAAAAAGCGCCACCGCCACCGCCCCCCCGGTGTAGCCCGATATCTCCCTCCGGTTATATGCACCTGCAGCGGACCGAGGCGGCTTCAAATAGGCTCGGACTACCGTTGCCCACCTTAATCATTGGCCTTCTCTGCGCCTCACCTGTCCACGACCGCCGCGCCCCAAACACCGCTGTTCCATTTCTAACGATGCCCGCTCGCTCCCTGCCTTGCACAAATTTCTTGGCGCCGCACGCCACGTTCACAGAGCCGATTCCCCTTGCTGGAAGCGACTATTCTGGGCACCTTCTGCGGAAACTCAGACACGATGCCAGACAACGATACCGAGTTCTGCAAAAGACCGCTAACCTCAGCGACCTGCAACTGGGGTCGCCCCCTAGCTCCCGCCCCGATCGGATTCCAACCACGCGACCCAAAATCATTCTCCGCCACCAATGAACGAAACCACTACGCACCAAGCCCCTGCTTCCAACCGTGAGAAATCAGAAGCACCCCACCAAGATCCAATCCGGAGTTTTCTCGCAAGGGCCAGACTCCACACCTACATCGCGGAACGTGTCCAGAAACTCCATGTCGGCACGTACCGCGTTTTGGGATATTCAGAGCCGGCGGGACACCTCGTCTACGTCGACACCTACTTCGCATCCGACGACGATTCCGTATTGCGGGGGGTCGAAGTCGTCCTCGATCCCGGCGTGGATGTGCTGCTGCGCATCGCCTACCACGGTGGGTTCCGCGCCCCACGCGACTTCCCACTGACGTCGCGTCCCATCCTGGACCGAGTACTGAAGCCCTGTCGACGCGTCGCCCTCACCGAGGGTTTGCACCAACAGGATGGACTCCTTGACGACCGGCCATACCGATACAGGTTGATCCGATCCGGCAACACGGAGGAAGAAACCATCGAAGTCAATCACAACGGCGATTGGCTTGTGGTGCATGACATCCTCTTTACCGAGGTTCAGCATCAGGCCGCCCCCCCGTCCACGCAATTTGATCACATATGAAAGCCCCGCTATTAAGACAAAACAACATCGCCGTCGCACCTTGTCGTGACAGCGGTTCCTCCATCGACCCTGGTAAAATTGGAGACGATTGCTCTACTGCCTTTGGCAAGCATACCACTGCAACATTCATCTCACCCCTCACCCCACTGTTCGATATGGCTGCCAGATTCAGCAAGGGGGGATGCCAAGCGTTCCTCCTTGCTCTCGAAACCGACACCATTCCCGAAACATGGCCATTCCAGGCCGCATTTCTCGTCGCCGACCAGTCGGCCGCACTCGCCCTCATACGCTCGTCCTGCGCTGGCATCCTCGCCATCCCCACTGCAGATGCCAAAGCCCAACCGCTAGACCATCTCACCTCCGCCGGCACTCCAGTCGCCTTCCTGTCAGCAAAACGAGTACCTGGACGCAAAGCGACACGGAACAGTGCGTGTTTTTCCACATGTGTCGAAGCGTTGGATTGGCTCCGCCACCAATTTTCGTCCTCAACCAACATGCTTCCTGAGCAGGAACTCAGTTCGGCAAAAGCTCTGACCAAGAGGAACTACCCGCATGGTCCAGCCGGCGAGTATCTCGCCGCCGCTGAGCACTTCAGAGGCGCCATGCTCGCCTTCGGTAACACCGACTCCGAAGCCATGCGGCGCGCCCAAGCCTCCTTTTTCGAAGCCCGCGCTGACCAGGCATACTACCACGAAGAGGACTACTTTCAGGCCGCAGCCTTTTACCAACGTGCTTGGCAGTTGCTGCTCTGCGAGGGAAGTCCGCCGGCCGTCGATCTCAAAAAGCTGGCCTACCTAAAAGCGATTTCAATAGAGAGCATCGCCCTAGCGCTCGCCGCCTTCGGGGAAGCCGCTCTCGCACGCCAGATGGCCTTGGAATCTGCCTCCCGTTATCAGCACGCAAGCCATTTCGCACTCCCAGAAACTCTATCAAGTTACCGCCACACGGTCGCTGGCCTCATTGGTTGGTCACAGCTCCTTCAGGCCGATCAGGAACTACTCGCAGGACACACCGAACTAGCTGCCGCTTCGCTCAAGAGCGCGCGCGAACAGTACGATGAAGCCCTCAGACAGCAACCTTTATGGGGCGAAAGCGGCTTCAGTGACCATTACGACAACACCCTTCGCGATGTCCATTCGCTCGAAAAACGCATCCGCCAGGCCAAGGAGACCCCACAATGATTGAGTTTCACGGGCTACAACTAAAGAATCCGTTGGTGGTGGCATCATGTCCTGCGACCGAAACCGTTCGCAACGTATCCCGTTGCGCTGACCAGGGCTGCGCGGCCGTAATCCTCAAATCGGTCGCCCCAGACCACATGCGAAGAAACACTACCTTTACGCCAAGGCGGATGTTTTGGCAGGATCGAATCCTGTATATGTTGTCGTCCACGCGTCGGGAGTTTCTATCCTGCGAAGATGGGGAGAGACTGCTCAGCCAATCCAAGCAAGAGGTCGACATCCCCATTATTGCCTCCGCCGCAGGCTCGCTAGATCATGCTGAGGAATGGCTCGAAGCACTGTCTCGCTTGGCCAGCAGTGGAGCTGACCTCTTGCAGATGGATACCTTTTACGCCATACCGTCAAACCCCGATCTTCTCCGCCATACCATCGCTCAGTTGGCCGCCTTCGCGGTCCAGGCCCAACAATCTTGTAAAAAGGGCATATTGCTCAAACTCAGTCCCGACATTCCAGCAGACACAGCTTACACCGCCCTAAAGGGCACCAACTTGGGAGTCAGCCTCCTAGATTCCATTCGCTGCGGAATCCCCGTGAATCCGACCACTGGAAATCCAGCCTTCCGGGGTGTATCCGCGCCGGGCCGATGTCGTGCCGCAGGTAAAATCTTATATCCACTGGCCCTCCTGTACACGCAGCGCCTCGGCGGAATCGCGGCTGGTCGCCTGTGCGCGGGCGGCGGAGTTTTCACCATTGACGACGCAGTTGGTCTCCTGGCAAGCGGTGCCACGTGCATCCAAATAGCATCCGCCGTCTGCGTGTATGGGTTTGATATTATAGGAACACTCGTAAGTGCGCTGCACCAGCGAGCAGAGCTTCCTCTGTCAGCGCAGCCATCGTGGATTCCTCAGGCAACGGAGACTACTGTGCTTCCAGGACACGTTTATTCCTGCCACAAAGAAGCCCCATGCGGCCAACCCGCTTGTATCAAGACAATTATGTGCGACCGCGAGGACGGCGAGTGCGAAGCCTGCGGACTTTGCATTGATGTGTGCCCGCTAGGAAACGCATATTTTGAGGAAAAACGCTTATGAAGATTAACGAAATTCAGTGCAAGTCCATTCTGACCAAGAGCGCGCTTCCGGAAGCCGACTATGTCATTAACCCGTACACTGGCTGCGGCCACTGCTGTCGCTACTGCTATGCCTCGTTCATGCGTCGATTTACAGGTCACGGTGGTGAGCGCTGGGGAACATTTGTCGACGTCAAAGTCAACGCGCCCGATATACTAGCGCGGCAATTGCGATCACCACGGAAAGGAACGGTTTTGTTTGGCAGTGTGACAGACTGCTACATGCCCATTGAACGGAAATATGGCCTGACGCGCAAGTGTCTTGAGATCATCGCAGCCAAGCAGGGCAACTTGTGCGTCAGCGTCCTCACAAAAAGCGCTCTCGTGATTCGGGATATTGACCTCTTGCGCCAGGTAAACGCCGAAGTAGGGTTAACAATTACGACACACGACCCGAAGGTCGCGCGCGCATTCGAACCGGGAGCAAGCAGCCCCCAGGAGCGCGTCAGAGCCATGGCGGCTCTGCATGACGCCGGCGTAAAGACTTACGCGTTCATTGGCCCGATTCTGCCGGGACTCACCCGATTTGACTCGATTATCCCACTAATAAAGGACAGCGCAGACAGCGTGATGGCCGAAGTTTTTAACTTCCGTGGTTGCGCCACCAACTGTGAGAAGCTGGTCGCGGAACGGTTTCCGAAGCTCGTTGCAGAGTGGGCGCGCGCGCGCTCGGCCCCAGACGCTTACGCTGCCGAGACTCAGGCGGCTTTGGAAGCTAACTGCAACAAAGCCGGTTTACCAATAACCGGTTTTTACATGCACTGAGCACTCAGAGTGCTGAGCACGTAATCCATAATCCAATCCAGTTCGAGCTTTCTCATACCTCAAACACGATCTCTCCATGTAACACGATGCCTCAAGAACGCCCCCTTGCGACGCTGCGCAGGCAGTTTCACTTCCTCGTTTAGGCGCTGTCCCATGGTACAGCGGTACACCCCGCTTTTGATCTGTTACATATGCGGCAAACATGCGCTGTCGGATCTGGAAAGGGCGGAAGGTATTCTGGTTCATCTCCTTGCAGGACGAATGGTGCCATGAGGGCGCCAGTGTGTCAGAGAACGGCATGTCGGGGGCACACACAGTGCAGCGTAATGTCCAGTGTCAGCGGAGGCTCGATGTCGGAAGCGCTCCGGAACGGGACCCAGGCGCTACGCTGCGGGCGGCTATCAAGATCTGGCGCGGAGCGCCGGCCCGCAGCGGCGCTACCCCATTCCCGAACGCTTCCGAGCCTGCCGGGTTGCCAGCAAAAGCGCGTTGGACGTTGAACCGGGGCGCCGACCCGCAATTCGCCAAAACCCCGCGCCCCCACCCTTGCTTTGGATTCTCAAATCATGTTATGAAACGGCTCTCGGCGATTCGATTTCGAGGAGGTGACCATGAATCCAGCACAAGAAGACCCGCTCTATCGCATCCACCAATTGCAGGCGGAGCGCCTGGGCGAGGTCGCCCTGCCATACGAGGAGTTCCTTTCCCGCGTTGTCCACGCGTACGAAACCGACCTGACCGGCCTGTTCGTCCCCCCCACGGAATCGAAAATCAAGATACAGATCACCGTGGACACCCGATTCAATCTCGGGCGGTTGTGCGTGACTCAGAATGCTTCCGGCGCCGTTCCCGCCGATGAAATCCTCAAGGCCGTGGAACGGCACGCTGCCGGGGATTGGGGACTCGTGGACCAATCCCTCTGGGCCGAGAATGACCAGGCGCTGCGCGCGGGAAAACGCCTGTTTTCGGTTTACGAGTCCAGTGCGGGACGGCGGTTTTGGATCGTGACCGAAGGAGATCGCCGCACCACGACGGTCATGTTGCCAGAAGACAATTGACGGCTTTGAGATTCAGGGAGGCGGGCATGGACCCTGCGCAAGACAACCTCTACCGGCTGCACCAAATGCGGGCGGAGCGCCTGGGCGAGGTCGCACTCCCCTACGAGAAGTTCCGTGCCACCCTGGTGAAGAAGGACTCCACCGAGATCAACCTCCTGGTCTTGCCCGCCGCCGACGGCAGACCGAAATCCGAAATCAGCGGCAAACCCCTCTTCAACCTCGGCTCGCTCTGTGTTCTTGAAAACGTCGCCGATGCCGTGCCGCCGGACGAGATCCTGCGCGCGGTCGAGCGCCACGCCCGCGGGGACTGGGGGTTGTTCGACGACCCGGCGCAAAACACCCTGGCGCTGCGGGAGAACAGTTGGCTCTTTTCCACCTACCAATCGAGTGGCGGAATCAGGTTCTGGGTGGTGACCACGCCCGACCGGGGGATGACCTTCGTGATGTTTCGGAAAGGAGAGCGATGAACTCCGCGCTGGATGCCGTCAGCCATCAGCAACGCCTACCGCTCGCGGTGTTCGATGCCTCCCACGGCCAGCCGAACTGGGCGCAAACCGGATTTTCGTCGCGCGAGATGCACACGAACTTCGCGGGATTGATGGAATTACTCTGCCGGCTCGGATGCCGGTGCGTTTCCGCCGGCCAGGGGCTTTCAGCAGCCGAATTGTCCGACGCGCGCTTGCTGGTGATTCCGCCGCCGACCGGCACCTACAAAGCGGCCAAAGAGTCCTGGATGCCCCTCCCTGAATCGCTCTTCTCCGGCGATAACGTTAGGGACATCCTCGGTTTCTTGGAAGCCGGCGGCCGGATGCTTGCTTTTGCCTACCGGTTCGGAGATTGGTTCACCGGGTCCAATCTCCGGGAACTCCTTGGCCCGCTCGGGTGCCTGCTCAACGACGACGCCGTGATCGATTTGCAAGTCCTCCGGTCCAAGAACCCTCTGGAAGCGTTCTTCGACACGCCGCGATGCTTGTTGCCCCTGGCGTGGTCCGTCGAGGGCGTATCCGCAGTCCGGTGGAGGACCATGGCGACCTTCACCATCCTGCCGGGGGCGCGGGTCCGGCCCCTGGCGCTTTCCTCCGGGGGCGCCTGTATCAGTTTCAACCGCTCGCTGCGAAGGATCACTTTCGCCTCGCTTCCGATTGCGGTGGTCGGTTTATACGGTCAAGGACGGTTCGCCCTGTTTGGCGGGCCGCACGCGTTCGAGACCGGGAAGTTTGGGCTTCTCGCCTCGCACGACAACGCGCGCTTCCTCCAAAACGTGGTCCGCTGGTTGCTGGAGGACAAGCCGCCAAATCTCACGGCCGAGCCCGCGGCCCATCATTCCGAGGGAACGTTCTTCTTCTCGAACGGACTCGATGTGATTCGGAACGATGAGGACTTCGGGAATCAGCATACGCTCGCCTATGTCGAGCGCCTGCTCCGCCGGACGGGCGTGCTCAAGGCACTGGCCCGGCCGGAATGGATGCCGTAGCCCGAAGCATTATCTATAATTATCTACTTGAATCTACTGCAATCTATGCTCTAATCTATGCTTAGACGATTGTTGCGATGCCGACCGCGCAGTCCGTAGCCAGCGCCTCGCGGCGCTGGGGCGCGCGACAATCCGGAATGCGCCATGAATGCCGTCCTTGCTGCGACGTTCAGCGGAGCCAGCCGACTCCGCTTTCCTCCCCATCTATCCATCGTTCCCAGGCCGCGGACCCGGGTTGCTGTCTTCGGCAGCTTCTACGGCGGCTACCATGTCCTGAGCGAATTGCTCGAACCGCCGTTGGCCGGGTTGGTCGAGGTCGTCGGCGTTGCGACCGATGACCCCAGCCAACCGTTCACCCACGCGGGCGTAAGGCTCTGGAAATACCCGCATACCACGGCGGAGGAGCAAATGGTGCCCTCGCTCGCCGCCGAGAACGATCTCCCGCTTTACACCGGCCGGGTGAAGACCGCTGAATTCGAGCAGATGTTCGTTGAGGACTGGCGCCCGGACCTCTGCCTGATGGCCACGTTTGGCCAGAAGATTCCCCGCGGCATTTTCGAGGTGCCGCGGTTGGGCTTCTTCAATTTCCATCACAGCGACCTGACCTGGCCGTCGTATCCGGGGCCGGACCCGATTGCGGGCATGGTCCGGGATGGCAAGACGCACGTGGTCATCACGATGCACGAGGTCACCGAGGTCCTGGACGGCGGCGCGGCGGTCGCCCGGTCTCACCTGGTGCCCCTTCCACCCGAGGCTAACGCCGTGAAGGTGCATCGCCTGACCTGGCCGCAAATGGGCGGGTTCATTCGGGAACAGGTCCGGCAGGCAATTCAAAGAGGAGTGCTCCATTGACGGGGGACACCGCCGTTTGATTTTCCTCCCACGGGCGTGACATAATGGCGGTATGAGGAGAAGCCGGTGTTCGGGGGAGGACAACTTCGAACATCAACCAAGTATAGCTTTCCCCGGCGCCGGCTTCTCCGTTTTTGGCCCGCCACTCCGACTCCACTGCCTCACCGATGCGGCTTGAGAGAATGTAATCGCCCTGCGGTCGCATGAACGAGAGAATATCCCCGCTCTGATTTCAAAATGAACGCGCGGCCATTGATACCCGGTTTCCGCTTCCGCGAGGGAAAGCTCATCATCTCGACGGAGCAGGACATCCGGATCATCGAGTCGTGGCCCAGCCTGAAAGCCATCCGCAAAACTCCGCCGTCCAGCCAGTGGCTCTCCTTCACGCCCTGCTCGCGGTTGCTGCGCCGCCCGGAGCGGCCGGGCGCCACGGAACCCGACGAGGAATTCGGCTTCGCGGAAGTAAAATCCGCCGCGCTGGACCCCCTGTTCGAGAAGGCGCAGGCGTTCGCCAATTTCCGTTACTCCGTGCCTGGTCCCGTGGCCAAGCTGGTCGAACCTTTTCGGAGCCGGCACTGGATGCTGCTATCGGTCTGCCGGCGGCAAGAGCGGGCGCAGGACCTGTTTGCGCAGTCGCCCGCGCTCGCTTTCGCGCTCGCGCATTGCCACAAGTTCCGCTTTGTGAGCGACCTGCCGCAGGACCTGGCGGCCAGCTTCTGCACCCGCAAACAGCGCGAGATCGCCGACTGGCTGGGTTTCGGCGACAGCCAGGCTTGGGTGAATATCCTGGCGAAGATCCCGGCCGAGGCGGTGTCACTGGAGGCATTGGAGGCACTCCGCAACCTCTGGCTCATCGAGGGGGCGGAAAAGATGCTCAGCCATCTCCCGCGGATCAACGGCGGTGTGCTGGCGCTCATCATGAATGACCGGCCGAAGGCGTAGCGGAACGAGAGAAAAGCGGGTACGGTGCTACAGATTACCGTTCCTTCGATCACTCTCAGAATCTAACGGTCTGCCCTGGGTGCAAGAAACTCCGGATCGGGGCGGGCGAGGTTAAGGGCACATTTAAGGACCGCTGCCGCATTGCGTGCGGCAAGTCTTTGCCAGGCGTCCTTATTTGGATGGTTTTTGTTGTGACCCCAGTCGCAGATCGCCTTGATGACGATCCAGTCAACCTTCTTACGCGCGGCGCTGGCGTATACGCCTAGGGCCTCCATTTCGCCACCGATAGCCTCCGGGCAAAGACGCTTCAAGCTTTCACGGTAATCGAAATTGTCAACAAGCTTCTCGCCGCTGAGAATGAGCCCCGGGTCGTGTATTGTCACATTGGATATATCGCTATTCCTGTTGGCGATAGTATGTTTCAGGAGATCCAGCAGCCAAGGTGATACGTCCGGCCTGCTGGCGCGAAGTGTAATGGTCCCGTCGTTGTTCACCCTAACCAGGTCATAGGGCTGAATTTGGGAAGCGATAAGCACGTCTCCGATTTTCTGTTTGGTCTCATCCATGCCGAAAGCGATCCCGACGGCAATCACCGCCTTTGTGTTGTTCCAATGTGCGATGGCCTCGAACGTTCGTTGCCCAGCTCCTCCGATCCCACCGGAACCGGCCGCAGAAATAGTATGCACGATGTCGTAGCCTCCGTGCGCACCGAGCCTGCTGTAGGTGACCCCGCCGATAGTCTCGGGCGGCAAGGTGGTTTTGGGATCGCGAAAAACATCCAAGACAGCTTCTGTCTCGTGCTTGTTGACTGTGAGGAGGACTATAGTCCCGGCCTTTTCCGTCGGTTGTGGCGAGACGACCGGCGTACCGCTCGGTAGTTGGGGTGCGGGAGGGGGCTCAGCAGTGGGAACTCTTGAGGTGGCTTCGCCTCCCTCCAAATGATCAAGGTAGTACAGGAATCCCGCCGCCTCACGCTCGGCCCCTGGCCGGATGACAGACCGATGTACTTTCGTGTTATGGGGTAGACGATGTTTCAGGGCCTCCACAAGTGGATCAGCCACCTCATCTTTGGGGTTCGGATCGAACTTCAAACCGAAGCTTTGACCCACTGGCCCAGTCAAAACAATCCTCCTTGGGCATTCCCGCGCCAGCCGACGTAGCTGGGCGGCGCTGAGTGGATCTTGACTGCTTGAGTCGGCGCCCTTCCTGCGCTTCTGCTCCCCGCCAAGCGGTGTTTGACTCTTCGCCACTTCCCGCTTTCTGGCCTCCTCTTCCAATCTTTGACAGACATGCTTAATCAACGCAGCCAAGTCCTGCGCAAAGCTGCTTACAATCTGCCCACCGTCGGCCTCCACAAAAATGGCGCTGTAAAGGCGTCGAAGGCCCTCATGCACGGCCTGTTCGTGTTCTTTCTCGTCGAGTTTCTGCAGCCTGTCCTCCAAAGGAAGCATGCACCACTCACGCCACGGACTCTTGCCTGAATTCGCGGCCACTGCCGACATGTGGCGCGCCACGAGACCTTTCGCCCCCAAGTACCTAGAAGCTCGCATGCGACGGCCCTCGCAAAGCCGTTGAGGATTATCAGTGAACACCGGGTTATCGCATAGGTCTTCCGCATTCCTTTCGGAGTCCGATGTGCCAACCTGCCTCGTTTGCCAGATGTCGTCCGTACACTCGCCCGTATCGAGGGAATAGAAGAGCCACCGACCGACTGCGGAACATTGCGTGACAACGTTGTCTCTAAAAAGGTCTTGCGGTTTTATTTCCGAATCGGGACCAGAATCAGCCGAGCTCGGGCAAAAAAAACCGACGCATACACCTTGTCCGATATTGAGTAGCAGGCTCGGCTGCTGCGCCTGGACCTGTCCCATAGGATGCCGGATTTCACCAAGGACGGCAGCCTGGACGTCGCTGAGGATGAAGACGTCGACGCAAGGTCCGAACTGTTTGCCAATTCCCTCCGGCTCTGCGCCGTGCCGCAGGGAAGATCGAAGCTGCGTGCGAATCCCGTCCACCACATCGCCGTGTTGCAAGGAAGGCCCGAGCGCCGTGCTAAACCACTTGTCATGAGGATTATCCTGAAGACTTCTGTTACTCGATACGATCTGTCGGAAGCCTGGCCATGAGACCGCAACGCAAACCTGCGTCAATTCAGAGAGCTGAGTTTTCCACTCGGGTGATTCCACACAAGCGCGTAAGAACGCCAGCACCCCCTCTAGGCCGGCTTGGCGAGGCTCCGCCCGCCACAAGATGGCCGGAGCCAGAGGATCTCTCCAAAGAGCTGCCTCAAATTGCAATCCTCCCAAGCAAAGACAAAGAAGGTTTGGCCGTTCCTTGTGGTGGAAGAAATGGAACACTTGGTTATCTTCGTGTTCGGCATTCAGATAAACCTCGATTGGCTCTCGCGCTACTACCGCACTAAAGCGTCCTACGTCCTGCCGTGGTGTCGTATCTTCTGCCACTACTGGACTCAAAGTGAGACCCCCGTCCGGATTCATCAAGAAACTGTGCTGGTCCATCTGCAAACGATGAGAACTCGCCTTCGGGATTTTGTGAACTCTATAGTCTAACAGGTGGTGGCAAGGCCTCAGCTCGCCGTCTTTAGGCAGTCCCTCAATTAACTTGTCTCCTTCTTCGTTTGTAAAAAAGGAAAACGTATTCAGCGAGTACATCGCCGCTAGATAGTGCATGTCCCGTGCATCCTTCGTCATCTCCCGCCCGTAATCCAAGATGCGAAAGGTATTGTCGGACCGGTCGCCGAGTTCGATTAGCAGATTACCCCCGCCTTGCCAAGCGTGAACGGTTCCAGGAGGAATGCGCACCCAGCAGCCATCCTCCTTCAGTCTATGTCTATGGAAATACTCAAGAAACGTAAAATCCAATCCATCTTCGCCTGCTTTTGTCGACGACTCGGCGGGAGAACATTCAGCGGCCGTCCTCCCAAACACCTGCCTCAAGCGATAGAGCAGTGCCGCTCGGACATCCGTCGCTAACTGACTAATCTCCTCCTCATTGGACGTGACGAACTCAGTCAGCCTGCCAATCAGCGCAATTATGCCGATACCAACATACAAAAACTCTTTACCCCGGAGCCGCCCGCTGTGGGCGGCCTCTAATCTCTCGCCCGGCCCTAACAAATGAAATCGTAAGACTTCCACGCATTTGTCTCTCTGTTTAGCCAACTCCAGGGCTTTCGGCCCAATCCCATATAAGCCGAGTAACTCATGCTCGCATTTGTCAGCCCAGTGTTCCGGAGCCGCACTGCGTAGCACCGGCAGCAACCGATCTTGAATAACGTGTTTCTTTATTGCTTCACCAATTGCTAACCAAATGCTGCTAAGGTCGTTCGTCAGTTCTTGATCCCGGTGGCTCTGGTAAGCCTTTTCGTGAAGGGACAACGCGATGCGACGGGCGAGTGGTGTAAGCGACGATCGCTCAAAACCCAAATAAAGGTGACACACCTGGTCCGGTGCGCGTCGGATTACGAAAAAACTTTCCTCCTTGCCTCCCCAAGTATCTGGAGGCTGTCCTGCTTTCTCCGCTGTTTGTGGTGCGTCGCGCAACTTCAGACGCTCCCACGACAACTCATTCCCTGATTGATGCAGCTCATACAACCTCCGGGACGTCTCGACCGTCGGATGTACTTGGATAGAAAGCTGCTTGTGGCAGTCGAGGTACTTCGCCATAAAAGCCAACTTCGCGTCCAAAGCGGTTTCAAGCGGGATCAGGGTTCCCGGGTCAATGCGAACGGCGGATTGGCCTTGTGCGTAGGTGCTAATCTCCCAAGTTTCAGCAATCTGTCTGTATTCGTTACCACGAAAACGCTTCATAGTGGCAATCTCATAGCCACCCCAGTGGTATTCTTGCGGACGCGCAGCGCTAACCAGCAATCTGGGAAGCCGCCTGCTCCAGCGCAAGCGTGGCTGCCTCTCCCGGTCCAGATTGCCCACGCGTGCACTGGAAAACTGTTGCAGGAACCTGGCATGTCGGACATGATCCTGGGTTCTCACGCCCAAGTAGCGTCTGTGGCGATAAAGGGACTCAAGTGGAATCGGGGTGCCGTCCACGTCGTGCCCTACGATCCCACAGACCTCAAGCCTCGAATCGTGCGACATGAAGTCGAGATCCTGCCGTAGGGACTGTCCCGTCCTGTGGGGGAGAATTGCCGTAGAGAACCTTCGAGCACTCGGATCAGATATGGCTGCGTCGAATCGGGGGCTTTGGACGTTGACATACCAAGTTAGGGAGGAATACCAGCGCACTGGCGGCTGCGTTGAAGACCAGTGTGGAGCGGCCTCGGCCCGTTCGTACCATCGCTTGCTAAGCGTTGCCGCTGTAGGGGACCCACAGGAGCTGAGTTGCTCCCAGCGCCGGTCGTCACTATTCGCGGGTTGTTGGTATTGGAACAACTCGACAGCCATGTCAGCCGTGGTGGTTCTTTCGAGGTTGCTAAGAAACTTAAGACTGGTGTCATTAATCACCTCGCCGAGGTTGTTGATAGCAAAAATCATGGCCAGCGTTTTCCGTTCGTGCTGGGGCTCCGATTTCCACCGGTGTAGCAGCCACAGCGCGTCCATGTGGCCCAAAGGGCGAAGGCGCCAACCCCCATCTAGAGTGAGGTCGTAGTTGGCTGGGTCGCGGATCGGGTCTTGGCATGCGACCGTAAGCCGCGCCGCGTACTGCGCGATGGTTAACTTGCAGGTTTCGTTAGAACACTTCTGAAGGTACTGATTGACAAGGCTCCTCACTGTTCGTTCCGTTTCGGGCGTCGTAAGCAAAAGTACCTGCAAGGACTTGCAATTGTAGTCGAGAGCGAGCGCATTTAACTGGCGTAGCCGCCATTCGAGGACCGACATCGTTTCCAGGGTCGCGTTACTGTCTGCATCGTAAAACGAGATATCAAGCTGAAATCCAGGATCAATCAGCCCACGTTCTGTTTTGTTCATCAAGCCGCCACAGAGCAGCACGATTGCAGTTCTATCGAGAATAGCGTCGGAAACGTGCCCTTGGGAGTCGACAACGCCGGTTCTCTTTCCTGGCGAGGAAGGAACGAACTGTTGGAGGCTGTCGTGCTCAAGGAGCACGCCGGCGGTCGCGTCTTGCAAGCCCAGCGTCTGCTCGCTCCAAAGGCCGAAGTGTGCCGCATCGCTGCCTTGCTGCCGGCCCTGACCGGGATTGGCAAATGCACCCATAAAGGCGGTCATCAAACCTTGGACTTCAGCACAGCGATCCCCGATATCGTGAGCAAAAGAAGGGAAGCGCCGTGAGTTCGCCAAGCATTCGTCCAAAAGGTGCCTCTGAACAGCGTGAGTGCTGGGACTCGAAGTCTCTCCGGGAAGGTCCGGCGTCAGCAAGCGGTGCAGAGCGGGATCGACGATAATCCGGTGATTGTTACAGCGAAACTCTGCACGCAAAGAGGGCTCAGCGCCCAGCGAATAGGACAGCTTCAGAGTGACGCCTACGGTCAATTCCCACTCTTTTTCCCGCTGAAAGGCGATCACGCGTTTTCTAAGGTCTGTTTCTTGCTCGCTTTGGCTTGCGTGCGTCCGATCCACCAGGAATAGCTCCGTCTCGCTGTCCAGCAGCTTCAGTTCTTTGCAAAGTTGTCCCACCGCAGCGTTGCCAGCCTTGAGTTCTTCCCATACCCAAAACGAGGTCCAGATAGTGAGCGACCACTGTTGGGATATAAAGTCTGGCGCATTGCGAATTACCTGTAGGAGGTCCGTCAAGCCACTGTGATGGTCCTCGTGCCAGTTTAGAAGAACTACGTGTATGGGTCTCGGGAACTGATTGGGATACTCGGCCTGTAGTCGAGTAATACGCGCGAACGCTGACTTGGTCGGCCCCACGACAAAAAGTCGACCGGTTTGGAAGACCAAGTAGGAAATTCCAAACGGTGCCTGGATCTCGCTCGAATCCGGCACGATCTCCCACTCGAGCGGCTTCGCAAATGTTATCCTATCCGCTCTTTGGTTCGGTAATGAGCGAAGCGGAACGTCCCGATTCAGCCGGTTAACAGTCTTACATTCCAGGTTGATTATCTGTTTCCAGGCATCGGCACCGATGCGATGCTCCCACGGCCTGGTATCGTTTACTTTGTCTATAGGCAACTTCATGATTTCGTACGGTAATTCAGTGTGGTCTTGACCGAGGGGATTAGGCGCATTCAAGCAAGAAGACATGGGCAGGACATAGTTGAGGATCGAGCCGGACATAGTTTCGGTTGCCTTCCCACAAGTACTTTGTCCCCGTGAGAAGGTCTTGAGCCGTGTAGGCGCCTCCGCTAGGAAGATTCAACTCTGCCAGATCTAGGGAAGTCCATCCGCTTTGAGTGTGCTGAGGATCAAGATTGACGACCGTAAGAATCCTATTGGTTTTGTGCTCATCTGTTTTGCTATAGGCGATAATGTGCTCGTTTGCTAACGTTTGGAACCGTAGGCGACTATTCCCATGCAGCGCAGGGTTGGCTCTCCGAATCTGATTCAATCGCGTGACTAAAGTAGAGAGGTTGTCCGGAGTGTCCCAGTTCCAGCATTTCAGTTCGTACTGTTCCGAGTTCAGGTAGGCCACGGAGTTTGGCCCGGTGGCCCTGTCCTCGCACAATTCGTAAGCTGGGCCGTAGATGCCATACGTGGCCCCCAGTGTCGCTGCCAGGATCACCCGCATCATGAATGCGGGACGACCTCCATGTTGGAGGATGGGCGGCAGAAGCTGTGGGGTGTTGGGCCAGAGGCTGGGGCGGAGAAATTCCTTAAGGTCGCTGTGGTTCAGCGACGTGTAGTAATCCGTCAACTCGGCTTTGGCGGTCCTCCAGGGGAAGTAATCGTACGATTGACTAAAGCCTACTCGTGCCAGATGGATCATCGGGTTAGGACGGGTGAGGCCTTCTGATAGGAAGATGAGTTCTGGCCATTGGCGTTTCAACTCAGCGAGGAGCCATTCCCAAAAGGCAAACGGTTTTGTATGCGGGTTGTCTACGCGAAACACTCGTACCCCTTGCTCAATCCAAAAGACAAAAATGCTTTTCAGCTCGTCCCAGAGAGGACGCCACGCCACGCAGTCGAAATCGAAAGGGAACACGTCTTCATAACGGTACGGTGGGCTCTCGGCGCATTGGATGGTGCCGTCCGGGCGACGGCGGAACCACTCTGGATGTTGAGTGACGTAAGGGTGATCCGGTGAGCATTGGAGAGCGACGTCGAGCGCGATTTCCAGTTTTAACTGGCGGGCGCGGGCGACTAGCGCCCTGAAGTCGTCCAGTGTTCCCAGTTCTGGATGTACGCTTTTGTGGCCTCCCTCACTGGCCCCGATGGCCCAGGGGCTTCCAGGTTCCCCAGCGTGAGCAGTCAAGGAGTTGTTCCTGCCTTTGCGGCCACTCCGGCCAATCGGATGGATGGGGGGGAGATAAACCACGTCAAAGGACATGTCGGCCAAGCGTGGCAGGAGGCGCTCAAGGTCTCCTAGGGTGCCGTGTGCCTTTGGTTGTGTGGCACAAGACCTAGGGAACAATTGGTACCAGGCGCCGAAACGCGCCAACACTGGATCGACCGTCACCCGCAGTGCATTGTAATCCGCGGCTGTGCCACATCTCCCGTAGCGGGCCAGCAACCGGTCGATGTCCGCCCGGATGCTCTCATCGTTGAATTCCGACGGCAGGCCCGGTCCAGACTGGCACAACTCAGCCCAATGGCTAAGGCATTCCGCATCTGGCCTCGAAGCCGATGCGGCCGCCTGCTGTAGGAGAAGGCCAAATTCTGCGAGTTCACTGGAAAGGTCCACTGCAACTTCTGCTTTTCCTTGAATCCTGTGGGCCCAGGACCGAAATGCACTCGGCCAAGCTTTCACGGTGTAGAAGTACGTCCCTAGGTTGGTTACGCGGAAGGAACCCGACCAGCGGTCCTCGTTGATGTTTCTCATTGGGACCTCAGTCCATGTCGGGACCGACTCGTGTCGGTACTTCAAGACGGCGCAAAGCAGGTCAGCACGATCGGCAAACACGTCAGCCTCAACACAGATCTGCTCACCGAGGGTCCGTTTGATCGCGTAGCGGCCTCCTTCGATTTCGGGAAACATGTTCCTGATCACAATCCGACTCGGCAAGGTTGAGTGAGCGTTCACGTGCCGAACAAGAAATGGCGCTTCTCTTCGTCCTCGATGTCACTTGGGACCTTGACGAAGACGCCGCGCTTTGGATTCACTTCAAGCGGAAGTAAAGTGGACGCACCTGGGATCAGACTCAGCTGATCCAGGTCGCGCTCAACACGTAGGAACGAGGCTGGCTTGTCTTCACAATTTGGGAGAAGATGGGGGGGAACCGGAAACACAACATCGAACAGGGCCGCCAGCGAATCCCTTCGATGCCCCGCGGTCGCGTCCCACAGCAGCTCCGTCACGGCCTCTGGACTACCGGGGAGATCCACGAGTGCGGCGCCCTGCCGGAGGCGGAGGAGCAAACTGGGGACGTGAAAATAAAGAGTATTTGTGCTGATCAGGATACGGTCCTCAGAGGGCAGCCTGGGGGCGCCTCGACCATAACTGTACTTGATGAGCCGGAATCCCTCAGCTTCCACCGGCCCAGATACCAACAGTGAGCCACTACGCGTTCTCGCTGGGCGTGCCGCTACCTCCGCAACAAATAGCCTAGCAGGTTGCTCCTGGAAGACGTGGGCCATCCATGCAGCTATAGAGAGAGTTTCTGCCGTGTATACTCGACCCCAGTTTGAGTAGCTCAACGTGACGATGACTTGGCATCCGAGAAAGTGAGCAAGCGTACCGCTGAGGATCAGCCAACGCAAGGCCTCCAGGTGGCTAATTGGATTATACGAAATGCTCCCGGAAGGCTCGCAATAGGTCAGCGGCGGACCATTTCCCGGCTGCACCGGCAACAGCCTGGGAGCCAACCCACCAACGTAAAGCAGAGGACGTCTTGAGGCAGGCAAGTGGTCGAGGTGCTTACGCAGCGCTTCCTCATTCAATGGCGTGCCGACAATAGCGCGGGCGGCACTTTGAAGTGGCGAATTCTCCAGTCGCCGCAGTTGGCGATCCAAAAGGGTCTCGCTAAGCCCGGTGATCGGGTCTGTCACGGGCAGCAGCGGATGAATTTGGCCCTGACTGCGAAAGCTCAGCCCGCCGCAAAGAAGAACAATCGCGAGGTGCTTCGCCTCGATTTGAGGCATTACAGGCGTTAGGTCTTCGAGGTTCGCTACGCGAGGATCACGAGGCGCTACCGCTACCCATTCATCCAGTGGTCGACCGTGCAGTGCCAACCGTTCGTTGGTGGCTTGAATATCGACTAGCGAAGGTTCGTCGCTCAGATTATTCGGTGGATGATAGAACTGGAACCTGCCGGCGAGGCGTTCGACAATCGGCACACTCAGCCTCACTTCGTCCCGATTTTCGTCTAGTGGCTTCATTCGATTATCGCTAGTCGCTGTGCTCAGAGATGTTGGCCCCAAAAGAAATACGCTCCTCGTTCCGCACTGTCACTGAGCTGGGAACGCGCGACGGTGTCCCCGCTCGGCATAGAGCCCTTCAGCATCGCGAGGAAGCTCCGGTCGGGGTCGGTGTCTACTGAAGCGAGAAAATGAATTCCTACGCCGCCAGTTAACACGACATGCTTCAAGAATGGTTCCCAGCCAGGTGCGCCGGCCCAAGTCGTCAAAGCGGCCGCCAGTTCATCGGCAACTTCGTGTGCGAATCGCTTGATGCAGGATGCCGCTGATGCCGGTTTTCCGCAGCGGTAGGCGTCGTCCGCCCAAGAAAGAAGAGCAGTGGCAAGCGGGGAGCCAGCATCCCTCACCTGTCGTGATCGCCGAGTCTCATCCTTTTCCTGGCGCAACTTATTGTGCATCGATATGAGCTTGTCATGGGTCACCTGACTACCTGGCCATTCGTCGGGCCTTGGAAGGCTGTCGTGCTGCCCTAAGCCCACGAGAAGCCTCGCCGCCAGGGCTGGGCCGGACAGGTACTCCGTCAACCGCACCGCGCCCTCCATCTCAGGGACAGCCCCACGTGGGCAGTAACGGTATTCCCAGGCACAAGCCTGCTTATGATACCAGAGGTGCCTCCCGATCTGGCCGGCGCCACTATCGTAGCTTGGACCAATGAACCGCACGAAGTCCTCATCTCTCACGAGTACCTTACCCTCCTTTATGAAACCTGCCGCGATTCCGGTGGCGATGTTCAATACGACGGCGCCCTCCCGCCGCGTGGATGGTGGAGCCTGACGAAGCCTGCCCAGCGGATGATACAATTCGCCCCCTGCGTCACACTGAGCGTCAAAGACTACATATGTCCGTTGTGCAGAACGTTTTCCAGCCAAGCGCCTTAGCGCCTCATCAAACTCCCTGTCAAGCGCCACACCAGTCTGAAATGCTCTGGTCAGGTTGAAAGAGTGCCACCGGCCATCCTGGCATGGTCCCGGAAGGCCGATGCCGACGAGTGCCACGTCATGCCATTCGTACCCCTGCATCTTCAGGAACCTCTCGGCCCACAATGCCACAGCGTCGCAGAAGCCAGACGGTCGTTCGTCATCAAGATACGTCGCAAATTCCCGCATACCGCGCCAGTGAATTTCGGCCTCGGTGAAGTACTTCCCCTGGCCCGTAATGGCCCCAACTTTGAACTTGGTCCCGCCGAGACTGATGAATAACACCGGCAGACTTGGCCGACGGCCACCAGTATGCTGATAAGATTGGAGGAAGGCGTACAGGTCATCAGGCGAGCGCCCCAGCGCACTGACATTACCACCGCAGTTCCCAGCAGCGATCCCCCCAAGCACCATCACTTGCAGGTCGGGGATGTCGAGCACCTCCCGGTCATTTCCCCCTTCGTGGAACTCGTTTCCAAAGAAATATGCCTTGCCTGATGGCTTCTGCATCGCGAATTGCTCCAACTCGAAAAGAACAGCACGCCGCTTGCCGATTCCAAGCCGCGTAACAAATACACTTGTTCGCCCTTCTCCCACGGCCTGAAAGCCACGGAGTTCAGGCTCCAAGAGCTTATCCAGCATGGCCCTCATGAACTTCGGGCGATCTTCGGGCGCAAGGTTGATTCGCATCGCCACCTCGTCCACGCACTTCACGGGGATGATCGGGTGCAAATCCGTTTCCGCCAGAACTTCTTCGATCACCCTGTGCAAGTCATTCTGCAAGGCTTGCCCTAGACGATTTGGCGCGACGTAATCCTCATCGCGTTCCAATGCCAGGCCACACTTCACTAGACGCACGGCTCCACGGGTGACGTAGGCAACAAACTGGGCTTGGGGCTCGCATACGAAGTGCCGGCAAATATCAACCACCTGTGGATCATCGGCAGCTTGCCCAGTTACCAGAACAATCCGACGTGGTTCGGTGGCAAATCGGTGCAGCACCTGCTTCCGGCTTTCAGAAACCCGCGCATCTGGTTCGACCAGCGTCCCCGCGAGATCAAAGAAAACCACACCGTCTCTGAAATCGGGGGGGGATGACACCGAGGCACACCGAACCACGGTGTGCTCGTGTTTCGCGAAAATCGTCGAGTCGCTCGCGTTCATCGCCTGCTGCTGCTGCGGTCTTGCCGTAAATAACCGTTTTGATGCCAATCACGTCGCCATAGTGTTCTTTTGAGTGAACCATATTTGAACGAGTGCTAGAATTGTGGGGGCCGCGATCCGTTTCGTCCAACACATTCTTGCGGTGTTCTTGCGGTGTTCAAATCGGCCAAATCCGCCAAATCGGCCTAGGCAGCCTAGGCGTGGCGCTCGGTGATTCACGGAGATATTCTCGATGACATGGAACACATCGAGCGGAAGCCGCCACGCTGGGAAGCCCCCTGTGCGGCGGCGACGGCCGATCATGGCTGTCCCGCTTTGTTGCTTTGCGCCTCCAGGAGCGCTTGAGCGCGGACCAGCTTCAATTCCAGTTCGTGGGCTCGGCTGACGGCGCTAGCCAAGTCGGTTTGTAGGGTGGCTACCTCCGCGGAGCGAGCGGCCTGGACCTCGGAGAGCTTTTGCAGCGCTTCCGCCGCTTGGGCGCTGGCTTGGACCAAGGCGGCTTGGGCTTGGCTGAGTTGGCGCTCTTGCTCGGCCCTGACCCGGTTGAGTTCCGCCTCGGCGCGGAATGCGGTTTGCTCAAGCTCCGTCGCGCGTTCTTGGGCGGCAATCGCGGTCCCTTCCAAGCGTTCATTTTCGGCCGCCAGGGCCTTGAGGTTTTCGCGGAGTTCGGTGGTGACGGCCTCCTGTTGGATTCGGCCCTCCTCGACCGCCAACGCCCAAATCTCCCGGAACGCCTTCAGCGCCTCCGGCGAGTCGCTTATAGGTTGAGCCGCCGCTTCGACCTCCGCTTTGAGCCGGACAAGGGTGGACATTGAGCCGCGATGTTGCAGCGCGGCGTGGAGGATCGCCAGGGTCGGCTTCTTCCCTTGGGCAACCAGATCATTAATGGCTTTGGCCACATCTTCCTTTGAGATGATTTGTTTCATATAAAGATCGTAGTATGATATTACGATACTATTGAAATACTGACCGTCAAGCTCATTATTGCCTTTCCCGAGTGGAAGCGACCATCCGCAGCAGTGGCACCGCCGAATTCTTGACGAAAGTCCGTTGCCCCCCCCGTCCGCAAGTGGGCCGGTTCAATCGCCAGTGGACCAGGTGGATAATCCGAAGCGCGGCGGTCCCCCGGGACTCCGCTAACACGGACTCGCTAACACCGTTTGATTAGCGTCGCTCGATATGAGATAACCGAATAATGAGGGGAGGCGGGCGTGTGGAACAAAAAGAAGAAGGCTGGAAGCGAACATCTCAGTTAGATTCTCCAAGCGCCAACCTCTCCGCTTTGAAACCTCCGGCCCTGGGCGAGCGATTCCGCAACCAGGCTCGACAGCGAGAAGACGACATCGCACCCGGCGACCATCACGCAGGATTACGCCATGCCCGCGCTGGCGGGCAAGACCCGCACCGGCGATTGACCGACTCGCATCATGCCCTCCTCCGCGCCCCCGTCCTTGACGCTGGAATATGCGGCCTGATTCGCGCCGACTGCTACGCTTCGAAGTATGTTCCACTTGACTGGCGGACCGTTAGCCAGGACGAGGCGGAAGCCCGCCACGTCGCTTGGTGT
>Ga0316231_1000964_pt1 | contig 35711 bp, 31 predicted proteins | sample TBH18027metaG_FD_206002 | JGI IMG/M metagenome (GOLD analysis project Ga0316231, IMG submission 206002) | Freshwater microbial communities from Trout Bog Lake, Wisconsin, USA - TBH18027 | ecosystem: Environmental > Aquatic > Freshwater > Lake > Hypolimnion/Profundal zone | place: USA: Wisconsin... | reverse complement strand
CGGCGCCGCCGTGGGCGGCTCGGCGGAAGCCTGGGTGGGGACCACGTGGATGATCAGCTCCAGGTCCCCCTGGGACAGGTCCTCCAGGACCGAGCCGGCCAGCCGGGTGCGCCAGTTGGGCTCGCCGCGTCCCAGCACCAGGTGGGTGACCTGGTGGGTCCGGGCCAGGGTGAGGATTTCTCGGGCTTCGTTCCGGCTGTGGGGGTTGAGCCGGATGAGGTCGGCCCCCAGTTCCTCGGTCAGCAGCAGGTTGTCCGACAGGCGGCGCTCCTCCGCCCGGGAGGAGATGAGGGGGCGGGGCCCGTCAAGGTGCACCCCGATCCAGGGCGCCCCGCGCGCTTCGGCCATGCGGCAGGTGGCGCGGATCAGCTGGGCGCAACCCGGCCGGCCGTCCACCGGGACCATGTACCGGGCCTCCCGGACTGGGCCTGCCGCCGCATCCTTCCCGCCGGGCTCGGCTCCGGAAGGATCCATCGATGGGCGGCAGGGCATGGTGCGTTCCCCTATGGGCAGACCTCGGCTGTGGGCATGTTGCTATGCCGCTATCTTAGCCCTAGAAGGGGGAAGTCAGGATCGCATCCTCCACACTTATGATGAGGCTCCCGCTGGGATTCGAATTTCCCGAACCGTCGATGGTCAGGGAGGGATCCAGGACGATTCCGTGGGGGAAGGCCAACCCGGCCGGCAGAATCCCCATGACCAGGTTGCCCACGGTGCCGACTCCCGCCAGGGTGACCACGGTGCCTGCCGCCGCGCCCTTGGTGGCGATCATCCGCACCGCCTGGTTGGCGCTGTCCGAAACGTAGACGTTGCCGGTGGCAGGATCCACAGTCACGCCGTTGGGATGGTTGAACAGGGCACGGGTGCCGACGTCGTCCTTGAAGCCGGGAGCACCTGTGGCGCTGCCCGCCAATGTGCTGGACGCGCCTCCGGAAACCATCTGAATGGCATTGTTGTAAGTGTCGGCCACGTAGATGATGCCGGTAGCCGAATCCACCGCCACCGCGAAGGGCTGATTGTAGGAGCCGGGCAGCGTGGTGGCCGTCCCGACGCCTGGGGCGGAAAGGGTGACTTTCTTGACCAGGTTGTTGCCGGTGTCCGCCACATAGACGTTGCCGGCGGTGTCCACGGCGACCCCGTAGGGAGATTTGAAGGTCGTGCCTGCCACCAGCGTGGTGACAGTGGTGTTGCCCGAGATCACCTGGATGGCGTCATTGCCGGAATCCGCCACATAGATGTTGCCGGATCCGGTGTCCACGGCCACTCCGGTCGGAGATTTCAGGGCGGGAGGGGTGAGGACGAGGGTGGTGGCACCTGTGGCCGGGGTGGCCGGGAACAGTTCGCGGATGGCGTTATTGTTCGAATCCGCCACGTAGATGTGGCCCGAGCCGTCCACGGCCACGCCGGCCGGCAGGCTGAACAGCGCGGAGCCGATGAGGGTTCCGTCCGCCAGGCCGGGAGTCCCGGACTTGCCGGCATAGGTCGAGGTGGTCAGGGTGCTGGTGGGCGGAGTGCCGGCCATGATCGGCACCTTGCGGATGGTGTTGTTGTTGAAATCGGCCACGAAGGCGTTTCCCGAAGTGGGGTTCCCGGGGCTGCCCAGGGCGATGCCTGTGGGGAAATCGAATTCCGGTGCATTACCTATGGTCGCAGCGGTGGAGAAGCCAACCCCTTCGTTGCTGCCGGAATGGTTTGCCCACCCGGCCAACGGAGTCACCACGCCCGTGCTGTCGACCGTGCTGATGAGGTTGAACCCAGCATCCGTCACGTAGACATTCACAGGTATGGAGGTATCGACAGTTATGCCCATGGGGCTGGTGAAGGGCGTGATGTTGAGGGTGGTCACCATGCCGCTTGTTGAGATCTTCCTGATGGCGCCGTTGCCGGTATCGGCCACGTAGACGACTCCGGCAGCATCCACGGTCACGCCGCTGGGGTTGAGGAATCCGGTCGAAACCGTAGTCACGGTGAGAGGGAGTGCCCCCGAGGCCTGGACGATCTTGCGCAGGGCGCCGCTGCCAGCAGTGACGCCGTCGCGGGCCTCAGCCACGAAGACATTCTCTGAAGCGTCCACGGCAATACCGGTGGGGTTGTAGAAGCTCGGGGCGATGCTCGAGGTCGAGGTGCCGTCGTCCGTTCCGCTCGTGCCCGTCCCGGAGAACGTCGTCACGATCCCAGCAGGTGAAATCATGCGGATCTTGCTGTTGCCACGGTCCGCCACATAGAGGTTGCCGCTGGCAGCCACGGCCAGCCCGGTGGGATCATTGAACTTGGCGGCGCTGCCGGGACCATCGGCATTGCCTGCCACATCCTCGGTCCCGGCCCAGGTGCTCACCACGCCGGCGGTCGTGATCTTGCGGATGACGTTGTTCGCGCGGTCAGCCACGAACATGTTCCCGCTGGCGTCCACAGCCACGCTGTAGGGCCTGTAGAATCTGGCGGCGGTGGGGGACGTGTTGTCCACGTTGCCGATCCCCGAGATGACCCCGGCGAAGGTGGCGAGCGAGCCCACCACGAACCTGGGAGAGGTCGCGATTCCGCCCAGTGTGGTCACGGTGATCGGGCCCGCGATGGCAGAGGCCGGCACCGGCACGGTGAGCTTGGTGTCGCTGGCGATCGTGAAGGTGGTGGTCGTGACCGGGCCGTTGGGGCCCGTGAAGGCGACGGCCGTGGTTGCGTTGAAACCCGCCCCGTTGATGGTCACCAGGGTACCGGTTCCGCCGCTGGGCGGGGCGATGGTGGTGATGCCCGGGCCCGGGACCAGCGTGAAACTGCCGGCGCTGGTCGCGCTGCCCCCAGGGGTGGTGACTGAGATGGTGCCCGTGGTGACGCCCGAGGGCACGACCGCCGCGATCGTCGTGTCGCTGGTGGGCGCGAACGGGGTGGCGGCCGTGCCGTTGAATTTGACGGCCGTGGCACCGGTCAGATGGGTCCCGGTGATGATGACCGAATCCCCGACCTTGCCGCTGGAAGGCAGGAAGCTGGTGATGGCCGGGGCCGGCACAAAGCTGAAACTGGCGGAACTGGTCGCCACCCCGCCTGGGGTGGTCACGCTGATCGTGCCCGTCGTGAAGCCTGCGGGGGCCACCGCCGTGATCGAGGTGTCGCTGACCACCGTGAAGCTGGTCGCGGCTGTGCCATTGAAGGCTACCGCGGTGGCGCCGGTGAACGCGGTTCCGGTCAGGGTCACCGTGCTCCCGGCCCCTCCGCTGGAAGGGTTGAAGCCGGTGATGGTCGGTGCCGGCACCACCGTGAAGCCGGTCGCACTGGTCGCGGTTCCGCCCGGGGCGGTCACAGCTATGGGACCCGTGGTGACTCCGCTTGGGGCCACCGCCGTGATCGAGGTGTCGCTGACCACCGTGAAGCTGGTCGCGGCTGTGCCATTGAAGGCTACCGCGGTGGCGCCGGTGAACGCGGTTCCGGTCAGGGTCACCGTGCTCCCGGCCCCTCCGCTGGAAGGGTTGAAGCCGGTGATGGTCGGTGCCGGCACCACCGTGAAGCCGGTCGCGCTGGTCGCGGTTCCGCCCGGGGTGGTTACCGCGATCGGACCCGAGGTGACTCCGCTTGGGGCCACCGCCGTGATCGAGGTGTCGCTGACCACCGCGAAGCTGGTCGCGGCAGTGCCATTGAAGCCAACCGCGGTGGCGCCGGTGAAGGCTGATCCGGTCAGGGTCACCGTGGTTCCGGTCACACCGCTGGTGGGGAGAAAGGTGGTGATGACCGGTGCCTGGGGCGGGACCACATGGGCTGGCGAGGAACTGCCGCCTCCGCCGCCACACCCAGCCAAGATCAGCGCCATCCCTGCCGCAAAGGCACGGAGGCCTGCAGCCAGATGGGTGAATCCAGGCGTGAATGGTGGGTTCCGGCGCATGGTGGCTCCTGGCAAGACCGTGGTAATTCGGTTGGGATTGCAGTAAACAAACTTAGGATTTATTAATTTGTTGTCAACCAGAATAGTGACTAATGCACGTGATTTTGCACTTCAACCTATACCGGGCACTGGTCAATTTCAGTTGAGTCAGTGGATGGATTTTTGAAAATAAATAAATTAAGTATATAACTGTTTATCCGTCCCCCCGGCAGGGGAAGGAACGCTCGCTGCAAGTCGACCGGATGCGCACATTTTGCGGCGCTATTTGGCTAGCTCTGTTGCAAGACGCCGCCTGCCGCGTGAGACCGATCCTGGGATGGGCTTTGAACGAACATCGCAGTGCCACCGCAGACCGAACCGATCATCCGCCATGTCATGAGCAGTGCATCCTGACTTGGGACTCAATGAAGGTAGGACTACCTCGGTAAATTACTAGTCAACGGCAGCATCGATGCGGTTGGGCAGCTGGCCAAGTCATTTTGCGGTCACCGTAAAGGTGGTCGGGGAAACGGCCGCGCCGGCAGGGGTGATCACCACCACCGAAGCCGGGCCCAACCCCACCTCGGCGGGCACCGTGGTGCGCACCTCGGTCGCGCTGGACAGGGAGAACGTGGCTCTGACATCGCCGAAATCCACCTCGGTCGCGCCGCCCAGGTTGGTTCCGCGGAGCACCACCTGGGTGCCGACGGGCCCCGAGGCGGGTGAGATCGAGGTGATGATGGGAACCTTGTCAGTGTCGGGGGCCGGGGCCGGGGCCGGGCTTGGCGGGTCCGGTGCCGGAGCCGGGCTTGGCGGGGCAGGTGCCGGCGGGTTCGGCGTCGGCGCCGGGGATGGCGCGGGGGTGGGGGCGGGAACCTGGGCGGCGGCGCGCGCCGAGGACTGGGCGAAAGGGGCGGTGAGCCCCGCGCCGGCCAGGACCAGGAGAGCGGAAAAGCGGACGGTGGGGAAGGCCATGGGGCACCTCGATGGAAGAGCCTACTCGCTTCCATGGGTCACTGCAGATCCCATCCGCCACCCATCTCATGGTTTCTGAGGCGGATTTTTTGGGCCGGGCCGTTCGGGCGCTGGGGAATTGGCTAGGATTAACTTCCGGAAGCCAACCATCCATGCGGACCAAGATCGGAAAATTCGAGATTCTGCGTCTCCTTGGCGAGGGGAGCATGGGCGAGGTCTACCTCGGGCTGGACCCCGGCCTGGGCCGGGAAGTGGCCATCAAGACCATCCACCGGGACAGCGTTTTCGGCGCGGAGAGCGAAACCCAGTTCGACCGCGAGGCCAAGGCCCTGGCGGCCATGAACCACCCCAACATCGTCACCCTCTTCGATTACGGAACCGATGAGGGCACCAGCTACCTGGTCATGGAATACCTGGAAGGGGATGACCTGGCCACCCTGATCGAGCGCCGGGCCCTGAGCCAGCGCGAGCTCCTGGGGGCGCTGGCCCAGGTCTGCGATGGCCTGGCCTACGCCCATGACCGCGGGTTCGTGCACCGGGATCTCAAGCCCGGCAACGTCCGGGTCGTGCTCCTGGGCAACCGGATCCATGCCAAGCTCCTGGATTTCGGCATCGCCGCCGCGGCCTGCGCCGATCCCACGGCCCAGGGGTCCTGGGTGGGGACGGTCAGCTACATGGCTCCGGAATACCTGGGCTCGGGGAAAGCGACGCCCAGTTCCGACCTGTTCGCGGTCGGGATCGCCATCTACGAAATCCTCTCCGGCGGGCGCAAGCCCTTCACCGCCGACACCCCGGCCGGGGTCATCAACGCCATCCTCAGGCTGGAGCCGGCTGCGCTGGATCCAGCGGAGGTCCGGGACGCTCCGGGGGGATTCCTGGAAATCGTCGCCCGGGCCCTGGCCAAGGATCCCGCGGACCGCTATCCGGACGCGGCCGCGCTCGCCTCGGCGATCCGTTCCGGGCTTTCGGCCCCATCGCCCGGGAAAGCCCCGGCCGAGGCCCCGGCCAAGCAGATCGTGGTGGGCCGGGGACCACGGGCCAACTGCCTGAGCTTGCGGGTGGCCCTGCGCCAGGCGCCGCCCTCGGCCACGATCCTGGTTCTGCCTGGCGTGTACAAGGAACCCCTTGTGGTGGACAAGGAGGTCACCATCCAGGGAGAAGGCGACGCCGAGGGGATCCTGATCCCGGAAGGCATCAACGTCGAGGGCGGCAGTCTCGGCCTGGTCAACGTGACCGTGGGCAACAGCTGGGGTGCGGCCCTGCGTCTGCTGCCCGGGGCGCAGGTCCGGGCCAAGGATGTCTGCTTCCAGGAGGCCCCGGCCGGCGGTGTGGAACTCGGCCCCGGGACCACCGGCGACTTCCTGCGCTGCCGGTTCAACGGCAACGGCGCCGCCGGCCTCCTGGCCATGGAGGGCTCCCGGTCGACCCTGGAGGATTGCGAACTGGCCGGCAACCAGCTCGCGGGGCTGCACGCTTGCGGCGGGGCCAAGGTCCGGCTCCGCGCCTGCCGGATCGTGGCGAACCTGGCGATCGGCATCTCGGCGGTGGATGCCGCGGATGTGGCTCTGGGAGAGTGCGAGCTTGGACGCAACCGGGGCCCGGGGATGCTGCTGGACCGGGGCGCCTCGGGGCGGCTTGCCCAGTGCTTCGTGACGGGGGGGCGGTCCCTGGGCGTCCAGTGCCGCCAGGGAGCCGCGCTGACCCTCGAGGGCTGTCTTGTGGAGGGCAACGCCCTCGGCGGACTGCTCCTGGCCCGTGAGGACCTGGCACAGGCCCTTGGGCCGGACAACCGCATCCTGGACGGCGTCCTGCACTATTAGATTCAGATTCCCAGCAGGCGGTCCAGCACCCGGTTGCAGCGGGCGCCATCCGGGTCCTCCCGCGCCACCGCGCCCATGCCCGGCTTGTCCAGCAGGTCCAGCATGGGGTCCGCGTTCCCGCTCACGAAGGCCACCGGCAGCGTGCCGAAGGCGCGCAGCGCCGGCTCAAGGTGGCGTACCGCCTCGATGGTCTCCATGCCCGCCCTGGAACTGGGTTCCAGGTCCACCACCAGCAGGCGGAAGGGGGGGCCTGCCGCGCTGGTGAAGGCCGCCAGGGCTTCGGCCGGATCCGCCGCCTCCAGCCGCCAGTAGCCGTTGGCCTGGAGGTGCCGGAAAACGGCTGCCTGGTCCTCGCCCGGTTCGGCGAGCACGAGGATCCGCGCGGTTCTCCGGTCCAGCGCCCGCAACGGCTCGCTACCCTCGTCCTCGACCAGGGGTTTCTGGGGCGCGGGTTCCTCGTGAGTCTCGCCTTCGTCGGCCGGCAGCGGCTGTTCGGTCCGCTCCCCGCGCCCATGGGACGGGCCGGAACTGGCGACCCGGCCGGGCTTGCGCTCCCGCCCCTCGAGCACCAAGGACAGCAGCGCCCGGTCCGCTTCCGCCAGGCCCTGGAACTGGACTCCCAGATGGATCTTGTCATCGGCTTCCTGGGCCCGCACCACCATGCCCCGTGCTTCCAGGACGTCCGACTTGGTCAACCCGTAGATCCGGACCATGGAAAGGACCTTGCCCTGGGGGAAAAGGCCGCCCCACGGCTTGATCGGCAGGCCGTCCTCGAGCCGGACCATGCGGTCCACCCGGAACAGGAATCCGCCCTGGGAGAGGTTGGTCAGGGCTCCGGTGAGACCGTTGCATGGGACCTCGTTGTCCTGGGCTGTGGCGTAGACATTTTCCCGGGGCCGGAAGATATAGCGTTTCCATACCCGGCGATCGGAGGACAGCAGGGAGCGGGGCCACTGGAAGCTGTACTGGAGGTAGCCCTCGCGTCCCACCAGGGCGATCCTTCCCTCGTAACGCTTGCCCTGGGCCGAGAACATCAGCTCGAACGCGGCCCCCACCGCCAGCGCCGGAGGCAGGGGGCGGAACAGCTTGAGGATCATCACCTGCCTGGCCGGGTCCGCTGCCACCAGCACGGAGGTGTAGGGGGTGGTCTTGGCGCCTTCCACCTTGATGGGGAACTCCTCCTGGGAGGCGATCAGGTCGCTGAACGCCTGGCCCATGAACTGCAGGTCGCTGTTCCGCTCGCCGGTCACCAAGGCAGCTCCCGATCCAGGACCTGCGCCAATGGCTGGCCGCGTGGCGCCGGAGCGTGGGAAATGGGCAGGTCGTGAGTCACCACCAAAGATTATCAACGCCAGGGGATGGGTTGGTAATGAATCGCAAAACTCATTGAGTTTTGACTATTTCCACTCGAGATGCCAGATACCTTCGGAAACCCAAAAAACAGCCACCGGTGAAGGTGGCTGCGAGTCTTACTGCTTGTTGGTTGGGGAGGAAGGATTTGAACCCTCACCTGACAGAATCAGAATCTGTTGTCCTACCGTTAGACCACTCCCCAGTCGGCAACCATAGAATATCCGTTTCCAAGGGAAAAACAAGGTTCTTCATCAGGAGGTTTTCCAATCGCAGGGGGGCAGGCGGCGCTATTCTAGGCTTCACTGCAAGGGTGGGATGAACATGGCGGAGACCCTCAAGCTGGCCTATTTTGTGGCAATGAAGGAGGGCGCGAGCTATCTGGGCGGGCTGCTGCTCACCGATACCTCCGGGATCCCCATCGATTTCCGCTACACCGAACCGATCAGCCCCACGAAACTGCAGTCGGTGCTCTATGGCAAGGCGCTGGAGCCGCACCTGAAGGAAGAGGTCATCCAGAAGACCCTCCTGAAGGAACTGAAGTCCACCCCGGACCTGTTCATCCTGCCGGCGGCGGACATGGCGGGGGGCTGGAACGGCGATGCCAAGTGCCCGGCCCTGGCCCTGCAGAAGACCCAGGAGACCGCCATGCCGCATGTGGGCGAGACCTTCCGGGTGTCGCCCCGGGAGGTGCTGCTCCAGGGCGGCGAGGGCGCCTCGCCCCTGCGGGTGATCTTCGCCCTGGCGGTCGACGCCGCCGCCCAGGACCAGGCCCTGCTGAAGCTCCAGGAAGTGGCCTACCACATGGATCCGATGGAACCCCTGGAGCGGGTCTACGCCGCCCTCCAGACCCTGGTCAGAACGGACTAGCCGTGGCCGGCGCGCGGCTGAGGGAGGCGATGTCGGACCTGGCGGAAACCATCCGCCGGGTCTTCAAGTCGCCGGCTTCCCACGCGGTACCGGTGGGCTACACGCTGAGCTTTCCGGGGCAGATCCCGCCCCTGGGCGCCGTGGCGGGCCTGCCCTTCGAAGCCATGGCGGCCACTGCCCGGAGCGAGGACCTGCTGGGCGGCGGGCCGGCGGTGCCGGCGGTGCTGGCCTTTGCGCCCAGCGTGGCCGGCGAGCCCGGCTGGGCCACCTGGGAGACCGGCGCCAAGGTATGCGCCCTGCCTCTGTTCCTGCCGGAAAAGTGCGCCCGGCTCGAGGTGCCGGCCCTGCCGCGCCGGGTGGCGACGCGCCAGGGCCAGGCCGGGGGCATGACCACCCGGTCCAGGGACGGCTGGGAGGCCTTTCCGCCACCCGGGGTCAGGCGTGTGCTCAGCGGATTCGCCGCGCCGGGCAGCTACCGGGCGCTGGAACGGGTGCTCGCCCTGCCCGTGGCGGTGGCCGGGGAGGACCTGACCAAGGTCTCCAAGGCGCTGTGGATGCGCTACACCCTGCAGTTGGTGCGCGCCACCGGCGAGAACATCCGCAACCTGGACGTGATCGGGCTGTACCGCATTCCCACCAAGGGCACCCGGCAGCTCAACCACGACCCCGCCACGGGCCGGCTGCTGGTCACCCTCGGCCCCGAGGCCAACGGCGCCAAACGGGCGCTGTTCATCCTGGCCCGCCGCAAGACCGACGGGTCGATCGTCTTCTGCTTCGTGGAGGAGGGCTGATGTCCAAACCCAAGGATGACCCGGGCATGCCCTGGCCGCAGGATCCCGACGCCCCGGAGCCCACCGTCGTCGTCCCGGGCTGGCCCGATCTGGAGACGGCCATGCGCAAGCGCCTCCCGGAGGACCAGGAGCCGCCGCCCTCCGAGCACGTGCTGGTGGTCTATGCCGGCACCCACCTGGGCCGGGTGTTCCCGCTGGCCCCGGGGATCAACGTCATCGGCCGTTCGCCCGGGGTGGACCTGCCTCTGCCGGACGACGAAGTGAGCCGGACCCATGCCTGGGTCACCTTGCGCGGCGCGCCGGACAACGCGGTGGTGCTCGAAGACAAGGGGTCCACCAACGGCACCTTCCTGAACGACCAGCTGCTCACCGGACCGGCCCTGATGGTGTCCGGGGACCGCATCTCCATCGGCAACCACGTGCTCAAGCTGGTGGCCATGGACCCCCTGGAACGGACCTTCTACGCGGTCCTGCTGGACCAGACCACCCGCGATCCGCTCACCGGGCTGAACAACCGCCGGTCCGCCCTGGAGGAGCTGCAGAACCGGTTCGACCTGAGCCAGCGGCACAACCGGCCCCTGGCCGTCATCATGTGCGATCTTGACCATTTCAAGCTGATCAACGACACGCTGGGGCACGGGGCGGGGGACCTGGTGCTGGAGGAGTTCGGCCAGCGGGTGAAGAGCAACCTGCGCGCCACCGACCTGGCCGGGCGCATCGGCGGCGAGGAGTTCCTGCTGATCCTGCCGGAAACGGACATGGACGGGGCCCTGCTGCTGGCAGAGCGGCTGCGCGCGGCCACCGGCGAACACCTGTTCGACCTGGCTCCGGAAAGCCTGCGGGTCACCTGCAGCCTCGGCGTGGCCCAGCGCGTGCCGGAGGACCGGGACGGCGGGGCGCTGCTGGCCCGGGCCGACGGGGCCCTCTACACGGCCAAGCGCGGCGGGCGCGACCGGGTCGTGGCGGATCCGCAATAACATTGACATTCAAAGGGATAGCGTATTGAATGAAGCATTCCCAGCTGCATCGCCCATGCCTACGCAACCCCCGCTTTTCGACGATTTCGTGGAATCCGATCCCCCAACCCTCAACGGTCTGGGGCTGGGAGAGGCAACCCCTGCCAACGCGGGGGAGTGGGCCCTCATCCGCTACGTGGGCAACCCCATCGGCGAGGTGCTGCCGCTGGGGTCCACCGGCCTGTCCATGGGCCGGGCGCCGGAGAACCAGATCCGCCTGCCCGAACCCGAAGTGAGCCGGCACCATGCCCGGCTGGAACTGGTCAGCCAGCGCGGGCTCGCCCCCATCGTGCTGCTGTCGGACCTCGGCTCCACCAACGGCACCTTCGTCAACGGCTGCCAGATCCATCCCCGGAACGGCCCGGTCTCGCTGCGCCAGGGCGACGTGATCCGGCTGGGCACGCACGCCTTCAAGCTCAAGCACATGGATGAGCTGGAGAAGAGCTATCACCAGGCGGTCCTGGCCCAGGCGACCGTGGATCCGCTCACCCAGATGAGCAACCGGTCCTCGGTGCTGCGCTTCCTGGAGAAGCACACCGACCTGGCCCGGCGCTACAAGCGGCCCCTGGCCATCATCATGTGCGACCTGGACCACTTCAAGGAAGTCAACGACCGCTATGGCCATGCCACCGGCGATCTGGTCCTGCGCTGCTTCAGCGCGGTCGTCTGCGGCCGGCTGCGCGGCAGCGACCTGGTGGGCCGGATCGGCGGAGAGGAATTCCTGGTGGTCCTGCCCGAGACCAGCGGCGGGGAGGCCCTGAACGCGGCCGAGGGCCTGCGCGCGGCGCTGGCCGCCGAGCCCATGCCGGTTCCCGACGGGGAGGATCTGCGGGTCACCTGCTGTTTCGGGGTGGTGGAGTACGGCGCCAACGATGTGGATGGCGGCTCGCTGCTGGCCCGCGCCGACATGGCGCTGTACCGGGCCAAGGCGTCGGGGCGGAACCGGGTGGAATTCGACGGGCCGCCATGACCGTGCTTCTGCCCAAGCGCATTGGCGGCATCCGGGTGCTGGAACGCCTGGGGGAGGGCGGCATGGCCTTCGTCCACCGGGCCGAGGACCCGTTCCGCCCGGACCGCCCCCTGGCGGTGAAATTCCTGCGGGTGGAAGCGGCGGCGGATTCCGAACTGGTGCTCCGGTTCCTGCGCGAAGGGGAGGTACTCCGGCATCTGCGCCATCCCAACCTGGTGGAGGTCATCGATTTCGGCCGGGCCGGCAGCACCCCCTACATCCTCATGGAGCTGCTGCCGGGCGGCACCATCAAGCAGTGCTTCGGCGAGGCGCCGGCCCGGTTCCTGCGCCGGCTCCAGCCGGTGGCCGGCGCCCTGCAGCTGGCCCACGAGAATGGCGTCATCCACCGCGACCTGAAGCCCTCCAACCTGCTGTTCGCACCCGACGGCCGGCTCAAGGTCACCGACTTCGGGGTCTGCCTGTGGGAAGGGGGCGAGGGCACCCGGGTCACCCGCTCGCAGATGGTGGTGGGGACCCTCGGCTACATGGCCCCGGAGCAGCATGGCGATCCGCGCAATGTGGACGGGCGGTGCGACGTCTATGCCCTGGGCTCGATCCTCTACGAGTTCACCGCGGGGCGTCCCTACAGCCAGGTGCAGATGCCGCCCGCGACCGTGCGCATCGGCTTCCCGCCGCGCCTGGCCCGGATCCTGATGCAATCCCTGGCGCCCGATCCGAAGAAGCGCATCCCTTCCATGGCGGCCCTGGCCGAGGAGTGGGCGCTCTGGCTGGAGAGCGCGGAAGCCGCCGGCTGGGGCGAGGAGCCGCTGCCGGGTTTCAGTGGCCAGGAGGCTGAGCAGCCGACGGTCACCCGGGTCAAATCGCTCCGGGTCGATGCCCCGGAACCGGCGGAGGCCCGGCTCGAGCCGTACCTGGACGGCCTGCGCACCGGCGGGGTCGGGGCCCGGCGGGCGGCGGCGGAAGGCCTCCAGCAGTCGATCCTGCCCGGCGACGAAGCCTTCCTGCTGGAGGCGTTGGGCCAGGCCTCCGAAGGCATGCGCTTCGCCCTGGCCGCGGCGCTCGGGGCGGTGGGCGGCGCCGGGGCGCTGCCGGCCCTCCTGGGCCTGCTGGCCGACCCCTTCGCCCAGCGCGAGGCCGCCGAGGCCGCCAGCCTCATCGCCCACCGGGCCGGCTCGCCCGGGCTGGCCCTGCCGGCGCTCCAGGAACCCGGGCTCGGCTCCACCTGGCGCTGGGCGCCCCGGGCCCGGCTGGGCGATGAAGGCTGGGCCAAGGCCCTGGCCCAGGGCTGGGCCGCGCTGTCCCCGCCGCTGAGGCTCCAGGGGCTGGAGGCGGCGCGGATGCTGCCACTGGCGGCCCGGGCCCGGCTCAAGGAACGGCTCAGGCCGGCGCTGGAGCGGGCAGGGGGGAAGTTGCAGCAGGTGTGGGAAGGGCTGTAGGGCAGGACGGCCTATTCGCTTTATTGCGTTAGAATAAAGAGGGAAGCCGACCAATGGACCGATCCGGATATCCGACCCGCAAACTTCGCCTCGAAGATGAACATGGTCACAGTAAAACTTGCGGCACCGCCGAGGCGTGCGTGGAGATGGTCTGGCCGCTGACCCTGCAGGCCTGGGAGTTCGTCACCTGGAATCAGCCCAAAGGGGAGGGAAATGAATCAAGACTTCGCCGAGATGTTGAATGCATTGTGCGACCAGGAAGCTGAATTCATTGTTGTCGGTGCTTACGCCATGGCTGCCCATGGCTTCCCGCGTGCCACGGGTGACATTGATATTTGGGTCCGGCCAACCCAGAAGAACGCAGAAAAAGTGTGGAAGGCCTTGTTGGACTTCGGTTCGCCGCTCTTCAATCTGACCATGAAGGACCTGTACGAACCGGGAATTGTTTTCCAGATCGGGCTTCCCCCCAACAGGATCGATATCCTTACTCGGATCACTGGAGTGGAATTCGAAGACGCATGGCGAGAAAGGCTCGAGATCACGATCCAAGGCAGGATGATACCCGTGCTGGGGAAAAGCGACCTGATCCGCAACAAGCAACAAACTGGGCGGCCAAAGGACCTTGGCGATGTGGAAACGCTCCTGAACGAATGATTGCCCCTATACCGGTCCTTGCTGGAGCCTCCGAACACGTGGGGCTCCCATCCCTTCACAACCCCCACTCCTTGGCGGGGTTCGCGATCATTCAAAAATTAATTTTTAAAACGCCAAAGAATCAAATGAGCAGGTCGGCGAACACCGCCGGCTCCCATTCCTTGACAATCCCCGGCACCAGGATCGCGTGGCTTCCCGCGTACAGCGCGCTCCACAGGGCCCCGCGCAGTTCCGGCGTGGCCAGCTGCTCCATGGGCAGGTTCACCGTGGTGGCGTGGTCCCAGCCGAGCCTGGCATTGAGGCGGCGCAGCCGGCGCAGCAGTTCGCCATGGTCCAGGCCGCCGGCCAGCGGGGTGGCCTCTGAAAGCTGGTGGTCGCGGTCGTGATAGGGCTGCCGGCCCGCCTCATCGTTGAAGCGCGGACCGCCCAGCACGGCGCCGGGCACCGGCGCGCCGCCGGGGGTCCAGAGCAGGCCGCAGCAGGCGCAGGCCACTTCGCAGGCCCAGTCCCACGGGCCCGCGGTGGCGCTGAACATCGGCGTGCCCAGGGCCGGCTGGCCGGCCATGAGGCCCAGGGCGACCCCTTCGACCCGGTTGCGGAAGGCGGGGTAGCGCAGGCTGTCCCAGCCGGGCGCGGTGAGCGCGGGCCACTCCTGGAGCCGCGCGGCGCGCTGGATCAGGAGGGCCCGCAGGCTCATCGGGGCTATTCCATCATTTCGCTGATGCTGCGGCCGCCGTGGATGCGCAGGATGGCGTCGCCGAACATCGGCGCGGTGGACAGGATCTTGAGGCTGGGGACGCCGTCCTGCAGCGCCTGGGGGATGGGGATGGTGTCGGTCACCACCAGCTCGTCCAGGTCGGCTTCCTGGAGCCGCTGCATGGCGTTGCCCGAGAACACGGCATGGGTGGCGCCCACCCGGACCCGGCGCACGCCGAAGGTGCGCAGGATGCGCGCGGCTTCGCGGATGGAGCCGCCGGTGGCGATCTCGTCGTCGAAGATGATCACGTCCTTGCCCTTCACTTCGCCGATCAGGGCGGTGCTGTGGGCGTCCTCGCTGTCGTCGAAGCGGCGCTTGTCGATGATCGCCATGGGCAGGCCCAGGCGCTTGGCGAAGTGGCCGGCGATCTTGCCGGCGCCGGCGTCGGTGGCCACCACGGCGGAGTTGGACAGGTCGGAATTGCGGAAGTAGTTCACCAGCACCGGCGTGGCCAGCAGCTGGTCGGCGGGGATCCGGAAGAAGCCCAGGATCTGCGGGGCGTGCAGGGTCATGGTGAGGACCCGCTCGGCGCCGGCGGTGTGCAGCAGGTCGGCCACCAGGCGCGCGGTGATGGAGATGCGCGCCTCGTCCTTCTTGTCGCTGCGGGCATAGGGGTAGTAGGGCAGCACCGCGGTGATGCGCGCCGCCGAGGCGAACTTCAGCGCGTCGATCATGATGAGCATCTCCACCAGGTTGTCGCTGACCGGCGGGGCGCTGGTCTGGATAACGAAGACGTCGGATTCCCGCACGTTCTCGTCGATCTTGACCTTGATGTTCTCGTTGGAGAACCGGGTGATCCGGGACTTTCCGAGCTGCATCCCCATGTGGGCCGCGATTCCCGCCGCGAGGGCGGGATGGCTTGAACCCGAAAAGATCTTCATTTCACCGAACATTGCACCCCCGAGGTAGACAGTTTACCCAACCCTGAGCGCCCTGTGCAGATGAAGGCCGATCAACCTGGACTCAAACTCAAATTCCTAGACCTTTCCCCCGCCCACCCGTTCGATCCGGGCGCCCAGGCCCTTCAGTTTCTGTTCCAGGCCGGCGTAGCCCCGGTCCAGGTGGTAGATCCGGTCCACGGTGGTTTCGCCCTGGGCCACCAGGCCGGCGATCACCAGGGTGGCCGAGGCCCTCAGGTCGGTGGCCATGACCGTGCAGCCGGTGAGCTGGCAGGGGCCGGCCACGATGGCGGTGCCGCCGTCGATCCGCAGGTTGGCCCCCAGGCGCTCCAGCTCCATGGCGTGCTGGAAACGGTTCTCGAAGATGGTTTCGCGGATCACCGAGATCCCGGTGGCCTGGGTCATGACGGCCATGACCTGGGCCTGGAGGTCGGTGGGGAAGCCGGGATAGGGGGTGGTGGTCATGTCCTTGGCCCGCAGCTTCTGGCCGCACTCGCGCTGGATCCGCAGGTGCTTGCCTTCGGCGCCCTGGCGTTCGGTGCAGACGCAGCCGCAACGCTCGAGGAGGTCGATGACGGCGCGGATCTGCTCCGGTTCCACCCGCTCCAGGACCACGTCGCCACAGGCGGCGGCCACGGCGCAGAGGAAGGTGCCGGCCTCGATCCGGTCCGGGATGACGGCATGGTCGCAGCCGGAGAGCCGCTCCATGCCCCGGATGGTCAGGGTCGGGCTGTCGATCCCGTCGATCCGGGCGCCCATGGCGACCAGCATCCGGGCCAGGTCGCCCACTTCGGGCTCCATGGCGGCGTTGCGCAGGATGGTGGTGCCGTCGGCCAGGGCGGCGGCCATGAGGATGTTCTCGGTGGCGCCGACGCTCACCTTCTCGAAGGCGTGGTCGATGGCCTTGAGCCGGCCGCCGGGGACCTTGGCCTCCACGTAGCCCTTGTCGATGGTCAGCACGGCGCCCATGCGCTCCAGGGCTTCCAGGTGCAGGTTGACCGGGCGGGCGCCGATGGCGCAGCCGCCGGGCAGGGACACCGAGGCCCGGCCGAACCGGGCGAGCAGGGGGCCCAGGACCAGGATGGAGGCGCGCATGGTCTTCACCAGGTCATAGGGGGCGCGCAGGTCGCCGGCCTCCAGGTCGGCGCCGGCGAGCACCGCGGTCAGCTCGTAGCCGGCCTCGTCCTTCTGGACCTCGGCGGCGCAGCCCAGGGCCTGCAGCACCCGGATCATGGTGCGGATGTCCGACACGGCCGGCAGGTGGCGCAGGGTGACCGGCTCCCGGGTCAGCAGCGCCGCGGCGATGCATGGGAGGGCGGCGTTCTTCGCCCCCGAAATGGCAACCCGTCCCTGCAAAGGAACCCCGCCTTGTATGACCAGCCGATCCATCGTTGCTCCAAGCCAAGGTTTCAGCTTACCGGATGTGGCAAGCTCCGGCGCAGGATCCGGCCCTCCAGGGCCGCCCCGGACAGCGCCCCCCAGGCACGGCTGTCATGGCTTTCCGGGCGGTTGTCGCCCAGCAGGAAATAGCCGGGGCCCAGGGCCCAGGGCCCGGAGGAGGCCCGTTCGGCCTGGTCCACGTAGGGCTCGGGCACCAGCCGGCCGTTGATCCACAGGAGGCCGTCGCGCAGTTCCACCCGGTCGCCGGGGACGCCGACCAGGCGCTTCACGGCGGTTCCGGCGGGGGTGCGCACCAGCCAGACCTGCCCGGCGGCGGGGGTGCCGGCGCACCAGGGGCGCAGGGCGAAGCAGAGGGCGCCGGGCTTCAGGCCGGGTTCCATGCTCCGGCCCAGGATCCGCACCGGGTGGAAGACCGCCAGGGGGGTCAGGGCCAGGGCCAGGGCGGCGGCCATCAGCCGGGGTTTCAAAGGCGCAACGCCAGCCGGCGGCCGCGGCCGTCGGTGAGGGCCACTTCGGCGAGCCGGGCCGGCGCCGGCACCTTCGGAGCGAGTTCCAAGGCCAGGCGCCGGGCCAGGTCCAGCGGGTCGCGCAGCCCCAGGTCGGCCAGCAGCTGGCCCTGGAGCGGCGCCAGCAGGGCGTCCAGGGCGGCCTCCAGGTCGCGGAAGTCCACCACCACGTCGAATCCGTCCAGGCCCTGGCGCGTGGCGATGACCTCCACCAGGAAGTCGTGGCCCTCCCAGGCGCCCCCGGCGGACCGATAGACCACGGACAACTGCCGTTGCACGGCCGCCTCGAAGCGAAGGGGGTGAAGGGGTTGGTCCATTCCCCGATTCTGCCACCGGTCGAGGCAAGCCGTCGAAACAATAGGTTCCTCGCTGAGATGCCGTCTTCAGTCGAAGAGCGCTTTCAGAAGCTCGTCTCGGGTGGTTTTCCGCGCACGCGCCAGCTCATCCAGGATCCCCGCCAACGTCCCCACCTTTAGCGGATCATGCTTCGGGATGGTCAGGTGGTGCTGGGGCGGCCCTGGGCAAGTCACCCGGATGTGGCTTCCGGTGGTGCGGGTTTCCTGATAGTCGAGGCGCCGAAGGGCCTTTACCAGGTCCGCACCCGTCAGGTCAAGGGGAAGGCGGGTCACACGGCTACCAGGTAGTCCTTCACCAGGTGAAGGCGGATCAACCGGGGCGCCTGGCCCTCATCGAAATGGCAGATCACGGCGTCCCGGACGGCCTCTTTCAACGCCTCCAGGTCCTCCGCTTGGGTGACGATACTTTCGCCCAGGGCTCGCGCGCAGTACCCCCCCTCAGGTTCCTCGGTCACTTCGAAAATGATCTCTTCAAGTCGGTCGGGCATGGTGGATGCTCCGGAAACAGTATGGTGGTGAAAAGCGTTCTTTACCATCCATCCTGGCCTCGGGGCACCAACTCCGGTTAAATGGAGAGCCTAGAGGCGGCGTTACAAACTGCCTGAAAAACGCAGGCAATGCCGTAACGCCAGCTACACTAGCTTCTGCTCTTCTGGAGATGCCAATGCATGACTATTCGACCCAGTCCGTCCGCCCTGGCGTGGAGCGGGAGGAACTGGAATTCGATGTGCTCTTCGTGGGCGCCGGCCCCAGCAATCTGGCGGGCCTCTGGCGCCTGCTGGACCTGATCGAGGCGAACAACGCCCGCCCCGGGGCGCGCAAGCTCGAAGGGCTGACCATCGGACTGATCGAGAAGGGCGACGCGATCGGCGATCACGCGTTCTCCGGGGCGGTGCTGGACCCGGCGGCCCTGGTGGAGCTCTGCCCGGACTACCAGGAACGGGGCTTCCCGTCCGAGGGCGAGGTCAAGCGGGAGGAAGTCTGGCTGTTCACCGAGCGCGGCGGCTTCCAGGCGCCGGTGCCGCCGCCCTTCCTGCGCAACCACGGCCATCCGATCGTTTCGCTTTCGCGCATGGTGCGCTGGATGGCCGAGGCCATCGAGCAGCGCGAGGTGCCGGGGGTGGACGTGATGCTGCTGCCCGGCTTCGCCGGGAGCCGGGTGCTCTGGGAGGACGGCCGGGTGGTGGGGGTGCAGACCGCCGACAAGGGGATCAACGCCGACGGCACGCCCAGGTCCAATTTCGAGCCCGGCAACTGCCTCAAGGCCAAGGTGACGGTGTTCGGCGAGGGCCCGCGCGGCCATCTGGCCCGGGAACTGGAGGAGGTGCTCCAGCTCCAGGCCGGGGCGGTGAATCCCCAGCTGTACGAGACCGGCGCCAAGGAGATCTGGGAGATCGAGCCGGGCCGGGTGCCGGACGGGTTCGTGCTGCACAGCACCGGCTGGCCCCAGGGGGACGGCGAATCCGGGGGCTCGTTCGTCTACAAGATGGGCGGCAACCGTCTGGCGGTCGGCTACGTGGTCAGCCTGGACACCCGGGATCCGTTCGCCGACGCCCACCTGGCCCTGCAGAAGTTCAAGACCCACCCGCGCATCAAGCCGATGCTGGAGGGCGGAAAGATGGTGCAGTACGGGGCCAAGGCCCTGGCCATCGGCGGCTGGTACTCCATGCCGCGGCTCGCCTTCGCCGGCGGCATGCTGGTGGGCGACGCCGCCCAGATGGTCAACGCGGCGCGGCTCAAGGGCATCCACCTGGGCATGAAGAGCGGCCTGTGCGCCGCCGAGACCATCGTCCAGGCGCTGCTCGAGGAGGATTTCAGCGAGGCGGCGCTGTCCCGCTACGCCCAGGCCTTCATGGCCTCCTGGGCCGGGGCCGAACTGCACCGCACCCGCAACTTCCACCAGATCATCGCCCACGGCCTCACGCCGATGGCCGCGCTGAAGCTGGGCATCAGCCTGGTGGCCGGCGGCTGGACTCCCGGGGATCCGCTCCGCGGGTCCAGCGACGCCCGGGCCACCCAGAGCACCGAGGCCTTCTACGGCAAGGCCGGGGTCAAGCGGGACAGCCTGGACTGGGGGGTCAAGTTCGACGGCCGGCTCTGCGTCTCCAAGCTGGATGACGTCTACGCCTCTGGGGTCATGCACGACGAGCACCAGCCCGGACACTTGAAGATCGTCAAGGGCGATGCCGTCTGCGTCGGCTGCTGGGACACCAAGGGCAGCCCATGCACGGTGTTCTGCCCGGCCCAGGTCTACGAGATGCATCCGGACCAGGACGGCCGGGTCGAAAAGGTCGCCATCGCTTTTTCGAACTGTGTTCACTGCAAGACTTGCGACATAAAGTGCCCCGAGGAAAACGTGATCTGGACCCCGCCCGAAGGCGGTGGCGGGCCGAAATACACCCTTTGCTAGAATTGGAACCCATGATGGACGCGCGCCTGCTTGAAATCCTATGTTGCCCGGCCGAGCACGGCGGGACGGCCTGTCATGGCGAACTGGAAGAGCTGGCCGGCGGCCTGCGCTGCCGGACCTGCGGGCTGGTCTATCCGGTCGAGGACGGCATTCCGGTCATGCTCCAGGAGCAGGCCAGGCTGGAGCAGCCATGAGGTTGGACCAGGCGCAGGCGGAAAGCCTGCTGGGCAGGATGCGTGGCCGCAAGGTGGCGGTGCTGGGCGACCTGATGCTGGACGAGTACCTGTTCGGCGAGGTGAGCCGGATCTCGCCGGAGGCGCCGGTGCCGATCGTGCGGATCAACCGGGAGCGGGCGGTGCTGGGCGGCGCCGCCAACGTGGCGGCCAACCTCAAGTCCATCGGCGCCGAACCGGTGCTGCTGGGCACCCTGCAGGAGGACATCGCCGGCAACCGGCTCCGGGCCCTGCTGCACGGCCTGGACATCAAGGCGGACTGGCTGGTGGTCGATCCGAGCCGGCCCACCATCATCAAGACCCGGGTGATCGGCCAGCAGCAGCAGATGCTCCGCATCGACCGGGAGGTGGACGGCGGCTGCCGGCCGGCGGCGGTGGCGGCCCTGTGCGTCTGCCTGGAACGGGCCCTGGAGCAGGCCTCGGCCCTGATCATCTCGGACTACGCCAAGGGCGTGGTGAACCTGGAGCTGATGGAACGGGTGCGCGAGCTGTGCCAGGTCCGGGGCATCCCCTGGATCGTCGACCCCAAGCCCGCCCACGCGGCGCTCTACCGGGGCGCGCCGCTGATGACCCCCAACACCAAGGAGCTGGCGGCGCTCACCGGCATGCCCGCCAAGAGCGACGACGAGCTGGCCGCGGCGGGACAGGCGCTGATGGACAGCCTGGGGCTCAAGGGGCTGCTGGTCACCCGCAGCGAGAAGGGCATGGCGCTGTTCGCCCCGGACCTGGAGCACCGGAGGCCCTGGCTGATCCCCACCGAGGCCCGGGAAGTGTTCGACGTGAGCGGCGCCGGCGACACCGTCATCGCCGTGTTCAGCGCCGCCATCTCCACCGGGGCCGACTGGCAGGACGCGGCCATGCTGGCCAACGCGGCCGCCGGCGTGGTGGTGGGCAAGATGGGCACCGCCACGGCGACGCCGGCGGAAGTGATGCGGCATTACCAGGATCAGGAAGCGCTCTAATTGGTCAGTTCCACCGCGATGATGAAGTGGTCCGCCCGGGGGATCCGCTCGACCACCTGGTGGAAGCTCAGCTCGTAGGTTTCGGATTCGCCCGCGCCGACCCCGCCGATCTTGGGGCCGCCGCTGGCCACGCCCAGGAGCTGGTTTTCGGCGTCGAACACGGCCACGGCGAAGCCGGGCACCCGGGTGGCGTTGCTGGTGTTGGTGACCTCGAGCACGGCCCGGGTGCCGAATTCCGCGCTCCGGAACAGGTTCATGGTCCGCTTGTTGAAAAAGATGGAATTGACCTTCAGGCCGTCCAGTTCGACATTGAGGGGCGTGAACTGGTCCCAGCGGAACTTGAACTGCTGGCTGAGGAAGCTGAGCGGCTTCAGCTTCGGGCTGGCGGCGGCCGGCTTGGCCGCGGCAGCGGCGGGCTTGGCCGCTGCCGCCGCGGGCTTGTCCTCGGCGACCGCGGGCCTGGCATCGACGGCGACGTTCTCCTCGGCGACCGGTGGCGCGGCGGGCTGGGAAAGCAGGAGGAGGGCTGGAAGCAGGAGGTTGAGCATAGGATTCCTTAAGCCGTCAGGTCAGAGGGATGGCCTGGACTGCACCGGTCCATTTTGCCACGGCGATCAATTCCGCCCGAATAATCCGCTGAACAGGCCGCGTTTGACCGGCGGGGCTTCGGGAACGGGCTTGGCGGCCTCCTCGATCTGGGCCTCGCGGATCCTGCGCACGCGGTCGAAGGCCGGGCGGAGGGCGGGGACCTTGCTCGCCTCGATCCAATGCTCGCTGAACTGGCGTGCCACCATGTGGTACTCCAGCACCCGGCCCTGTTCGATCCAGGCGGCCATCTGCTCGACGGTGACGTTGTTGCAGGTTTCCTGCTCCAGCTGGATCTTGAGCAGGTCGGCGCCCGGGTCGAGGGCGGGTTCGGGCGCCGGCTGGAGCTCCGCCGGCGGGACGGGGCGGGGCGGGACCGGGGGCGGGGCCGGCTTGGCCTGTTCGCCCATGGAGGCCATGGCCACCTTGATCTCTTCGGAGGTGAGCTTGACGGTGGAGGACATGTCGGATTTCGGCGGCGCGGCCGGGGCCATGCCCAGGGTCGAGGACAGGGCGTCGAGGGTGGCCTCCACGTCCATGGAGCTCCGGCTGCCCATGCGCACCGGTGCGGGCGGGGCGGGCGCGTTGCCCATGAGGCGCTCGATGGCGTCCTTGGCGGAGGCGTAGCCGGCGCCGGTGGCGGCATAGGGCGCTTCGGCCGGTTCGCCGGGCTCCGCCGGCGCGCCCAGGAGGGCGTCATGGACCTGCAGATCGTCCGGGGTGAGCGGCGGCTGCCCGGGTTCCGCCGCGAGGGGCGCGGGGACCTCCGGGACCGGCGCCAGGAGCCGGGTCACGGCCTCCTCGATGGGGAAGACGGACCCGCAGCGGAAGCACTTGGCCCGCCGGAGTCCGGGGCGGACCCGGGCGGCGCCGAGATTGAATCGGGTGGAGCAGCCTGGACATCGAAGCGGTTCGAGCACGGTCATCTCCAGAGGGTTTCCCAAAAGGATAGGCTCAATTCGCGGAATATGCAGCCAGCAGGAATCGCTGATTTCCGGGGCCGGGCGCCGGTCCGAAGCGCTATCCTAGGCGAACATCGGGTTTCCGGGAGGTTCGTTGACGGGATTGCTCATCACCATGGAAGGTGTGGAAGGATCTGGGAAGTCCACGCAGATCGAGCGGCTCGCGGCCCGGTTGCGCCGCGCGGGCGTGCCGGTGGAGGTTTCCAAGGAACCGGGCGGTACCGTCCTGGGCCGGTCGATCCGCGCGCTGCTGCTCGAGCCCCATCCCTCGGGCGAGACCTGGGCGCCCAAGGCCGAGCTGATGCTCTTCTACGCCGACCGGGCCCAGCATGTCGCCACCTTCGTCGGGCCCATGCTGGAGCTGGGCAAGGTGGTGCTGCTGGACCGGTTCGACGATTCCACCCGGGCCTACCAGGGCGCCCAGGGCATCGCCGACGCCGTGCTGGACCGCATGGGGGAAGTGGTCCTGGGGCGGCTCAAGCCCACCCTGACCCTGATCCTCGACCTGGATCCTGCCGAATCCCTGGTCCGGGTCAAGGCCCGCAACACCGCCGACAAGGGCTTCCGGGAGACCCGGTTCGACGATGAGCAGCTGGAATTCCACCGCCGGGTGCGCAGCCGGTTCCTGATCATCGCCCAGAAGGAGCCCCAGCGCGTGGTGGTGGTGTCGGCCCGGGAGTCCGCCGACAAGGTGGAGGAGGCGGTCTGGGCCAAGGTCGCGCCGCTGATGCGCACCGCCGGCTACCGGGTGGAATAATGTTCGATCCGATGCTGGTCGGCCATCGGGCCGTGCGGGAACGTCTGCTGGACCGGGTCCGGTCGGAAAGCCTGGGCGGGTCGCTGCTGCTGCTCGGCCCGGACGGCGTGGGCAAGCGCCGGGTGGCCATGGAACTGGCCCAGCGGGAACTGTGCTTCCGCCGCACCGCCTGCGGCCAGTGCCAGGGCTGCCTGATGTTCAAGGGGACGCTGCCGGTGGAGCTGCCGAACCTGCTGCGCATCGCGCCGGAAGGCAAGGCCGGCCTGATCCGCATAGGCGCCATCCGCGGCGACGACCTGGTGGAGGGCGGGGTGATCCAGTGGGCGCACCGGGCGCCGCCACCCGGGTGCCACCGGTGGATCCTGGTGGAGGATGCCCATCGGCTGAACGGCGCCAGCGCCAACATGTTGCTGAAGACCCTGGAGGAGCCGCCGGCGGGAACCCACTTCCTGCTGGTCACCCACCGGCCCGAAGCCATGCTCCAGACCATCCGCTCCCGCTGCGAGCGCATCGCCTTCCAGCCGCTGAGCGCCGAGGAAACCTGGGCGGTGGCCAAGCGCGAGGGCTGGGAGGAGAACAGCCGGGAGCCCTGGACCGCCCTGGCCGCGGGTACCCTTCGCTACCTGGACCCTGAGGCCTTCCAGCGCGCCTCGGACCAGGTGGACGCCTGGGTTGCCCTGGCCGGCGGCGGCTCCTTCAACGACGCCTGCGCGCCCTTGTTGCCGGCCAAGGAGGCCGACGCCAGCCAGGGCGAGCAGGTGGGCCAGGCCCTGGACATCCTGCTGCTGGTCCTGGCCGACGTGGCCCGTTGCCGGGAAGGCAAGGCGCTGCGGCTGACGCCCTGGGCGGCCGGGATCGCGCGGCTGGCCGGTTCGGCCCTGGCCCTCGACAAACCCCAGGCGCGCCTGTTCGAGGCGCTGCGCAACCTGATCCGCAACCCCAGCCCGGACGCCCTGCTGAGGGAGATCAGCCTGTCCTTGCGTTAGCGCCAACACCTTCACCCAGGCCACCGCGCCGGTGCGCCGCCCCGGCTATTCGGTGACCACCACGCAGCCCTTGCCGTTGGCCTTGGCCTTGAACAGGGCGCGGTCGGCCTTTTCCAGCAAATGCTCGGCGCCGTCCGCGTCCTTGGGGTAGATGGCGATGCCGATGCTCAGGGAGATGGGCACCTTCGAGGAACCCACGACCAGGCTGGCCTGGCCCAGGGTCTCGATCAGCCGCTCGCCCAGCTTGCGCGCGCCGAAGCTGCTTCCGCCGGGGATGACGATGCAGAACTCGTCGCCGCCGTAACGGTAGAGGTGATCCTGGATGCGGATCATGCGCTTGGACTCGAGGGCGACCTTGGCGATCACCTTGCTCCCGGTGGGGTGCCCGTAGCGGCTGTTGAGGTCCTTCAGGTTGTCCACATCCAGGAACAGCAGGGCCACGGCGGCGCCGCGGATCGAGGCGTCGCGGATGATCTGCGGCAGCTCCACCTCCAGGCAGCGGCGGTTGTTGGCCACGGTCAGGTCGTCGGCGAAGGACAGGGCCTGGCTGTGCTCCAGGTGCCAGGCGTTGATGATCAGGTCCTCCACCTCGCGCAGGAAGCCCAGGAACCGTTCCGGATTGGCGCTGGGGAGCGGATCCAGCAGGCGCAGCACGCCGACCTGCTCGCTGGGGCAGAGCAGCCAGGCCTTGCCGGCCTGCACCAGGGCCGCCGCCTCGGGAAGGGTCAGAGGATGTTCGGGGAAGCCGTCGCCGAAGCGCTGGAAGCAGGCATCGTCCTTGCGGATCCAGATGGCGCCGCCCTTGGCGCCGGAGAGCTGCACCGCCCGCTTCAGCACGGGCCGGAGCAGTTCGTCCAGCGAAGCCAGGTGGAGCATCTGGCGCAGCCAGCCCTCGCTGCCCAGGTCCCGGGTCTGGATGTGGGTCAGGCTGGCGCGGACCTGCTCCAGGGGCAGGTTCTGGCGCACCACCCAGCCGGGGCGGGTGGCCAGCACCTCGCTGACCGCCTCCGGGGTGGCGTCCTTGACCCACCACAGGATCTCCGTGCCTTCCGGGGGGATCCAGCGCGCATCCGGCTGGTCGGCCACGATCAGCAGGGTGCCGTCCCCGGGGCCGTCCTCCAGATCGAACCCCCATCCGGCCATGGCCTCGCGCAGGCGCGGCGTCTGTTCGCAGGAGTGGATGTCGATCCAGTAGATTTTCGCCATGGACAGTCTCCTAGTTCAGCGCAGTGTCGAGGCGGGAGGAGAGGTGTTCCAGGTGGGACAGGAGCGCTTCCAGGGGGCCGCGGACGTCCCGGCCGCCACGTTCGGCCCGGATCCAGCGTTTCAGCAGGTTGAGCGATTGCGGGTCGCGCACCCCCAGGGTCTTGGTGGCCTGGATCAGCTTGTGGGTGAGCCGGGGGCGGTCCGGCCCGTCGGGCTTGAGGCCGGCCAGTTCGGCCCCGAGCCGATGGGCTTCCCGGGCGGTGTTCAGGTCCAGCCGGATCAGTGGCACCCGGGCGTTGATCCGGAGCAGGAACACGTCCAGGAACCGGAGCAGCTCCCCGGTGATCTCGGCGCCTTCGCGCAGGGCCGGCTCGATCTCCTCGGGGTCCTCCAGGGTCTGGACCAGCTGCTGGGTCAGGCGCTCGAACTCCTGGCGGTCCAGGCTGCGGATCAGGACGAACTCGGGGCTGCGCCGGAACGCCACCACCTGGTTCTGGGCCTGGGCCAGGACCAGCGCCAGCCGGGGCCAGTTGTTCAGCTCCAGCTGCACCTCGACCCGGGCCAGGACCGGATCCAGGTACTGCCACAGGCGGTACAGGCGCTGGCGCAGGCGGTCGCCCTCCTCGGTGAGCGAGGGTGAATCCGGGAACAGCTTCTGGCGCAGTTCCGGCGAGAACAGCCCGACCAGGTCGCCCATGAGCTGGCGCTGGTGGCTCAGCAGCAGGGGCCGGAGCCCGTCCAGGGCGGCGGCCAGCTGGTCCACGTCCTCGTTGGCCAGGGCCTGGTGCAACAGGTTGTGGATGGTGGCCTGGTCCTGCAGCAGGGACAGCACGGCCTGGCGCAGGAACGCCCCCAGCAGCAGGGCCTCCTCGCTGCCCGGGACCAGCGCCTCCGCCACCCGGGGATGGAACACCCGCTCGGCCAGCCGGCCCAGCTCCGCCTCGATCACCCAATAGTAGGGCACCTGGGCGTAGCGCGCCGGGATGGGTGCGCTCAGCGCCGGCTCCATGCTCTCCACCAGGTTGAGCAGGGCCAGATGGCTGGCCAGCGCCCGGGCGACGATGCGGAAGGACGGGGGATGGCTTTCGCGCAGGAGCTTGAGCAGGTCCCGCACGTCCCGGGGCAGGCTGCGCTCCAGGAACGGGTCCTCGATGCGCGGCAGGGTCCAGCCCAGATGGTCCCAGAGCCACTGCAGGCTGCCCCGGATCCGCTCCACCGCGGGCCAGTGGACGCCCCCGTCGAGCGGGCGGGACAGGGCCAGGCGCAGGCTGGCGATGACGTGCTGGACCAGCAGCAGCGGTTCGGCCCGCCGCCGGGTGTCCTCGGACAGGGCGCTTTCCAGCAGCAGCTCGAGGCTGCGCATGGCCGCCAGCGCGTTGCCCGAGCCCGATTTCAGGGTGCGGTTGAGCAGCTTCATCTCGGCGTTGAGCTGCCCGACCAGGGCGGCGCCCCCCTGGCCGCCGCCGAGCACCGCGAGCAGCTTGCGGATGTTCGCCTTCTCCTCCTGCAGGAAGGCGGCCCAGTGGTCCTTCAGCTGGGGGCCCTCCGGCTGCTCCGGCCCAAGGCCGGTGGCCATGGTGCGCAGGGCGGCGACCAGGTCCAGCAGCTGGATGGTCCATTCCGGTTCCCGGTGCCGGGCCAGCATCTCCCGGTGCGCGGCCGCGGCCGCCTCGCCCAGGCCGGCCAGGCTGTGCTGCAGCACCAGGCCCATGGCCGAGCGGGTCTCCTGCGGGTGCAGGGTGGTGAACTGGTTGAGGAAGACCAGGAACAGACCGAACGACCGGCGCAGCCTGGCCAGCTGGGCCGGCTCCTCCGGCCGCGCGGCCTGGACGGCGGGCTCGCCCGGCGCCTGGAGCAGGAACAACTCGGCGCCGCTTTCCCGGAGGATCTCCTCCAGCAGCTGGATGTCTTTGCGCGAAAGCCCCTTATCCCGGATGAGGTCCCGGGCCTGATCGAGGCGCGGATCGGTGGACTGGGCGCTGGGCATGCCCCCAAGCATAGCTGCTTGATGAAATCCCGCCATATGCGTGTGGGCAAGAGCCATAGATATAAAACTTCCGCCAAGGGTGTACACTTCATCCACCGCAACGGAGGCCCCATTGGCAAGCAGGTTAGGCGAAATGCTTGTGAAGGCCCAGCTGATCACGGAACCGCAGCTGGATGAAGCCATCAATCTCCAGCGCCGCGAGGGCGGCAAGCTGGGCAGCATCGTCGTCCGGCTGGGTTTCTGCGCCGATCAGGACATCGTCAGCTTCCTGGGCATGCAGTACGGGGTGCCCGCCGCCGACCTGGACCAGTGGCCCCCCATCGAAGCCTCGGTGATCGCCCTGGTGCCCGCGGAACTGGCCAACAAGCACAAGGTCCTCCCGCTCCAGCGCTCGGGCAACGTCCTGACCATGGCCATGTCCGATCCCACGGACATCTTCGCCATGGACGACGTGCGCTTCCACACCGGCTACAACATCGACCCGGTGGTGTCCTCCGAGATGGGCCTGATCCGGGCCATCGAGCACTACTACGGCGGCTCCTCCGCGCTCAAGCTGCGCGAGGCCCAGGGGGGCGCCCGGGCCACGGACAGGCCAGGGTTCCCCGAGGAGCAGTCGGCCCTCGGCACCGACATGACCCCGTTCGAGGACGGCCCGGAGGAGGCCCTGGACCTCAAGGGGCTGGAAGAGGAGCTGAGCGGGGCGGAGGCCGACTACGAAAGCGTGGACGACGAGGACAACATCAACGCCATGGCGCTGATGAAGGGCAGCGAGGAAGCCCCGGTGGTGCGCCTGGTCAACATGGTGCTGATCGACGCCATCCGCAAAGGCGCCTCCGACATTCATATCGAGCCCTACGAAAAGAACTACCGGATCCGGTTCCGCATCGACGGCCTGCTGCAGGAGGTGATGCGCCCCAGCATCAAGCTGAAGGACCCGGTCACCTCCCGGGTGAAGATCCTGGCCAAGCTGAACATCGCCGAAAAGCGACTGCCCCAGGACGGCCGCATCAAGCTGAGGGTCAACCTGGGCGGCCGGGCCAAGGTGATCGACTACCGGGTGAGCATCCTGCCCACCCTGTTCGGCGAAAAGATCGTCCTGCGGCTGCTGGATTCCGACAAGCTCATGCTCGACCTCACCAAGCTCGGCTTCGAGCCGGAGAGCCTGCAGCAGTGGGACCGGCAGATCTCCAAGCCGTACGGGATGGTCCTGGTGACCGGCCCCACCGGTTCGGGCAAGACCAACACCCTGTACTCCTCCATCGCCAAGCTGAACACGGTCGACGTCAACATCATGACCGCCGAGGATCCTGTCGAGTTCAACTTCGCCGGCATCAACCAGGTGCAGATGAAGGAGCAGATCGGCCTGAACTTCGCGGTGGCGCTGCGCTCGTTCCTGCGCCAGGACCCCAACATCATCCTGGTGGGCGAGATCCGCGACTTCGAGACCGCCGAGATCGCCATCAAGGCTTCGCTCACCGGCCATCTGGTGCTGTCCACCCTGCACACCAACGACGCCCCCTCCACGATCAGCCGGCTCATGAACATGGGCGTCGAGCCGTTCCTGGTGGCGACCAGCGTCAACATCATCTGCGCCCAGCGGCTGGTCCGGCGCATCTGCCTCAAGTGCAAGGCGGCCGAACCGCACCAGCCGCCCCCCGAGGCCTTCCTGAAGATCGGCTTCACCGAGGAGGAAGTGGCGCGCGGCATCACGGTCATGAAGGGCAAGGGCTGCGAGGTCTGCGGCGGCCGGGGCTACAAGGGCCGGGTGGGGCTCTACGAGGTGCTGGAGATGTCCGAGACGCTCAAGGACATGGTCCTGACCGGCGCGAGCGCCATCGAACTGCGCGAACAGGCCCAGAAGGAAGGCATGATCACCCTCCGGCGCTCGGGTTGCCGGAAGGTGCTGGATGGCGTCACAACCGTTGAAGAGATCGTCCGCGAAACCGTCCTCTAGGAGGGAGTCATGCCGGAACTTACCGCCCAATATGTTGTTCCACTTCAACAGTTGCTCAAAACGATGGTGGAGTACGGAGGCACCGACCTGCACATCACCGTCGACTCGGCGCCCCAGGTGCGCATCGACGGCCGGATGGTGCCGCTGAAGCTGCCCCCCCTGGACGCCGCCCAGACCCGCTGGCTCTGCTACGGGATCATGACCGACCAGCAGAAGCACCGGCTGGAGGAGGACCTGGAAGTCGACTTCTCCTTCGGCCTCCAGGGCGTGTCCCGGTTCCGCGCCAACGTGTACAACCAGCGCGGCGCCACCGCCGGCGCGTTCCGCAGCATCCCGGAGGTGATCCGCTCGTTCGAGCAGCTGGGCCTGCCGCCCATCGTCCAGACCCTGTGCGAAAGGCCGCGGGGGCTGGTGCTGGTGACCGGCGTCACCGGCTCGGGCAAGTCCACCTCGCTGGCGGCCATGGTCGACCGGATCAACGAGACCGAATCCCTGCACATCCTCACCGTCGAAGACCCGGTGGAATACGTGCACCGGCACAAGCGCTGCCTGGTCAACCAGCGGGAGATCCACGCCGACACCCAGAGCTTCAAGAAGGCCCTGCGCTCGGCCCTGCGCCAGGATCCGGACGTGGTGCTGATCGGCGAACTGCGCGACCTGGAGACCATCGAAAGCGCGCTGACCATCGCCGAGACCGGCCACCTCACCTTCGCCACCCTGCACACCAACTCCTGCGTGCAGACCATCAACCGCATCATCGACGTGTTCCCCGCGCACCAGCAGCCGCAGATCCGGGCCCAGCTGTCCCTGGTGCTGGAGGGCGTGCTCTGCCAGTCGCTCATCCCCAAGGCCTCCGGCAAGGGGCGGTGCCTGGCCCTGGAGGTGATGGTGCCCAACTCGGCCATCCGCAACCTGATCCGGGACGACAAGGTACACCAGATCTACGGGACCATGCAGACCGGCCAGCTGAAGTACGGCATGCAGACCTTCAACCAGAGCCTTTCCGACCTGGTGCAGCGGGGCGACATCACCATGGACGTGGGCCTGTCCTACTCGTCCAACCCCGATGAACTGCGCGAGATGATCAACCGGGGCTCCGGCACCCTGAACGCCCAGCCGGGCGCTGCCAACCAAGGCAAGGCTCCGGCCGGCGTGCCCCAGGGGGGCAGAAACCCCAACATCAAGTACACCTAGTCACGGTGCAAGCGCTTCCTTTCCTTCATAACTGGCCTTATCCTGAAGCTATCATCCCTCCGCATCTGGGAAAGAGGTTCTAATGCCCGCATACGCTTGGAAAGGCAAAAATCGCCTTGGGGATCTGCAGGAAGGCGTGATCGTATCCGAGACCCGGGACAGCGCGGCGGCGACGCTCAAGCGCAATGGCCTCCAGGTGCTTTCGGTGCGGCCCCAGTCCGCCGCCGGGGGCAGGACCGGCAGCGTCAAGGCGAAGGACCTGGCCATCTTCACCAGGCAGTTCAGCGTGATGATCGACGCCGGCCTGCCCCTCGTGCAGTGCCTTGAAATCCTCGGGGCCCAGCAGACCGACAAGAACTTCCAGAAGATCATCGGCGCCGTGCGCACGGACGTGGAGCAGGGCGCCACCCTGCAGACGGCCCTGTCCAAGCACCCCAAGGCCTTCAACGACCTCTACGTGAACATGGTGGGCGCCGGGGAGGCCGGCGGCATCCTGGACCTCATCCTCCAGCGGCTGTCCGGATACATCGAGAAGGCGGTCAAGCTCACCGGCAAGGTGAAGGGCGCCATGACCTACCCGATCACGGTGATCATCATCGCCATCACCGTGGTGGGCATCATCATGGTGAAGGTGATCCCGGTGTTCTCCCAGATGTATGAAGGCATGGGCAGCAGCCTGCCGTTCCCCACCCAGGTCTGCATCATGATCTCGAACATCATCATCCATTATTTCTTGTTATTGGTTATTGCCGTCGCCCTGATCGTCATCGGCCTCAAATACTATTACAAGACGCCGACCGGCCGGTTGACCATGGACACCTTCATCCTCAAGATCCCGATCATCGGCGACATGCTGCGCAAGGTCGCCGTGGCCCGGTTCTGCCGGACCCTGGGCACCCTCACCAGTTCCGGCGTGCCCATCCTGGAAGGGATGGACATCACCGCCCGGACCGCGGGCAACATGGTGATCCAGAACGCCATCATGAAGTCGCGCGAAGCGGTGGAGCAGGGCCGCAACATCGCCGGGCCCCTGGCCGAAACCAAGGTGTTCCCGCCCATGGTGATCCAGATGGTCGGCGTGGGCGAGGCCACCGGCGCCCTGGACGCCATGCTGTCCAAGGTGGCCGACTTCTACGAGGACGAAGTGGACAACGCCGTGGCGGCCATGACCGCCATGATGGAACCGCTGATCATCGCCATCCTGGGCGGGGTCATCGGCTTCATCGTCGTGGCCATGTATATGCCGATCTTCAACCTCGCCAACGTGATGGGCAAGGACTGAGTCCGATCAGACCGTGAAGGCGAAGGCCTGGAACCCCTCCCCGGCCCAGGCCAGGGGATCGGGCCGGAACAGGCTGGTGGGATCGCCCTCGGTGCCCATGGCCGCCGGCCAGATGGCGGCCGGGCGGAACCGGGGCTGGCTGGCCAGCACCTGCTCCCGGTGGGCCAGGCCCTCTTCCGGCAGCCAGGAGCAGACCGCGTAGATCAGCAGTCCGCCCGGCGCCAGCCGGGGCAGGGCCGCCTCCAGCAGGCCGCGCTGGGTCTGCGCCAGGCGCGCCAGGTCCAGCGCGTCGCCCAGCCAGTTCAGTTCCGGGTGCTTCTGCAGGGTGCCTGAGCCGCTGCAGGGCGCGTCGAGCATGATGAGGTCGAAGCTGGGCCCGTCCCGCAGCAGCCAGGGGCAGGCGTCCGCCACCACCACCTCGGCCGCGACCCCGCGCAGGTCCAGGTTCTCCTGGAGCCGCCGGGCCCGGGCGGCGTTGCGCTCCACGGCGACGAGCCGGGCGCCGGGGTAGCGCCGGGCCAGCACGGTGGCCTTGCCGCCGGGCGCCGAGCAGGCGTCCAGGATCCGGGTCACCGGGTGCTCCCAGTGGAAGGCCAGCAGGGCCTGGGAACTCAGGTCCTGGACCATGCCCGCCCCGGAGGCCAGCCAGGCGGATGGGAAGGAGGCGTCCGGGGCCAGGCATAGGGCGCCCGGCAGGGCCCCGGCGGGTTCCAGGCCCGCGGGCAGGGGTTCGTCCCGGAGCGCCAGGAAATGCGGATGGGGCGGCGCCTGGAGCCGGTGCCAGAGGGCCTCGAGGCCGCCGCCGCGCGGGGCCAGGGCGGCCCGGAGCACCCGGTCGGTGAACGGGCTGCGGTCGAGTTGGGAGTCCGAGGCGTCCAGCTGGGCCGTCAGCACGGAACGGTCCTTGGCGGCGCGCCGGAGGATGGCGTTCACCAGCCCCTTGTGCGGCGGGAAGCCCACTTCCCGGCTGGTGGCCAGATCCACCGACTCGTTCACCGCCGCGTGGTCCGACACCCCGGGCAGCCACGCCAGCTGGGCCAGGCCGATGGCCAGGGCGACCTGGGTGCCCAGCGGCAGTCCGCGGCTGGGATCCGTGAGCTGCGGCCGGATCGCCGCCTGCAGGGTGCCCCAGCGGCGCAGGCACTGCCCGAGCAGGGCGTTGGCCAGGCCGGCGTCGGCCGGGGCCAGACCGGCGTCCCAGGCGTCCGGCACGCGGGCGCCCTCCCCGAAAACCAGATGCAGGGTGCGGGCGACAGCGATTCGGCTGGGTGTGGCCATGGCCACCTCCTTGGCTTGAAGGTTCTCATACTCGGGAATCTCCGGCCGAGGATTCGCTACACTGGGAACATGTCGCAACAACCTTCCGGCGCCGGAGTCATCCGGGCCCTCACAGCCGATCAGCAGGTCCGCTTCGCGGCCCTGGACGCCAGCCCGCTCTGGGACGGGGTGCGCCGGGGCCATCCCCAACTGGAGGCCCAGGCCTGCGCGGCCCTGGTGGAACTGATGGCGGCCGCCCTTCTGCTGCAGTCCCGGACCTTTTTTTCCGAGCGCCTGCAACTGCTGCTGAAGACCGCTGGGCGGGCCAAGTCCGTGGTGGCGGACGCCTGGCCGGACGGCGGGATCCGCGGCATGCTGGACACCTGGCCGGGCGAACCGGAACCGGCCGAGCCCTGGCTGAAACCGCCCGGGCTGCTGCAGGTGATGCGCTCCAATCCGGCCGGACAGCCCTACGTCGGCAAGCTGGAGATGGTGGAGGGCCCGCTGCAGGCCCAGATCGAAGCCTACCTGCTGCAATCCGAGCAGGTCCAGGCGAGCATGACGCTGTGGTGCGATCCCGGCTCCGGGGAAAGCGGCGGCCTGCTGGTGGAACCGATGCCCGGCTGTTCGCCTGAGCGAATGGCCATCCTGGTGGCGGCCATCGAAGGGCTGGAGGTGGTCCCCCTGTGGGAGCGCACCCCGGCCTTCCTGGCCACCTGGGTCAACCAGGGCGAAGGCGCCGAGGTGCTCGCCCGGGTGGAAACCCGCTACCGCTGCCGGTGCGACCGCGCCAGCCTGGTGGCGACCCTGACCGGGTTCGGCCGGGAGCGGGTGGAAGAGCTGTTCCGCGCCGGAGCCCCTCTGGAAGTGCGCTGCGACTACTGTGGCAAGGTCTACACCCTCGGGCCGGAGGAACTCCTGGGCGGCGGAGGCCCGGCGTGAGCCCCGCCCGGGTCGAGATCGCCGAACGGGGCCGGCCCCTGGGCAGCCCCTTCCAGGTCTGGCTGAATTTCCGCCTGGTGCCCTTCCTCGCGGCCATCCTGATGAAGATCCTCACCTACACCCTGAGGGTCCGCTACCTGGCCGAGGAGCCGGTGCGGGACTTCGCGGCGAGCCAGGAGCGCTTCATCCTGGCCTTCTACCACCGGCGCCTGGTGATGATGCCCAAGGCTTATCCGTTCCGCCGCAGCAGCCCCGGGGGCGAGCCGCGCGGGGTGGCGATCCTGTCCAGCGACAGCAAGGACGGCGAGCGCAGCGCGGCCACCTGGCGCTGGTTCGGCATCCACGCCGTGCGCGGCACCGCCGGCCACAGCGGCGCCCAGGCCCTGGTGAAGATGATCCGGGCGGTGAAGGACGGCTGGGATCTGGGCATCACGGTGGACGGCCCGCGCGGGCCCAGGCAGCAGGTGAAGCCCGGGGTGCTGGCGGTCTCCCGCAAGACCGGCGCCTGGATCGTGCCGGTCTGCGTGGCCTACGAACAGGCCTGGGCGCTGCGCACCTGGGACCGGATGCTGGTGCCCAGGCCCTTCTCCGCGGTGGTCGTGCGCTACGGCGAGCCGTTCCGGGTGCCGGCGGACAGCGATGAGGAGACCTACCGGCTTCGGCTGGAAACCGACCTGAACCGGATGGAGGCCTGGGCGGAGACCTTCTAGTGGAGGCCCATCGAATCTGCGGAACCATTTCGACGGTATTTGGCATCTCGGCGCATTGGGCCAAAAAGCTGGAAGCGCAGAGCATGCTGAGCAACGCTGGGTGCGCTGAGGCCAGGAGGAATGGTCTCGGCAACACCGCGGAGCCGGGGCTGCGATCTCGACCCACCGGACCAGGCCCCGGCCCGCTGCGCGGGCCCGCAGCGCGAGCGCTGCGCGTCCGGGGGCGGCCGGCGCTTCCGCGTCCCAAACGTGGGTCGCCGGCCGCCCCCGGACGTGACGGGCCTGATCTGAGGCATTGGCAGGACGGCCCCGGCTCCTGATGTCTAGGGGTGTCCCGGCACCTCATCCGGTGGAGGTTCCTCATGCCCCAAGAGGCTCCCAGAACGTATCCCCATGCCGGTCTTACCCGATCAGGGTGGCCTTTGACCTTGCACCACTTATTGGAGCCACGCCGCCCAGTCGGGTATGGAACCGGTTTGAGGGCCCTGGAAGGTCTGCACGCAAGGAGTCGGGGCGTTCATGGCACGACCTCAGACCAGGCCCGTTGCGGCCGGGGGCGGCCGGCGACCCACGTTTGGGACGCGGAAGCGCCGGCCGCCCCCGGACGCGCAGCGCTCGCGCTGCGGGCCTGCG